>Ga0181415_1000044_pt1 | contig 29379 bp, 38 predicted proteins | sample 38SPOviralmetaG_FD_130140 | JGI IMG/M metagenome (GOLD analysis project Ga0181415, IMG submission 130140) | Marine viral communities from the oligotrophic San Pedro Time Series (SPOT) site, San Pedro Channel, CA, USA - 38 SPOT_SRF_2012-12-11 | ecosystem: Environmental > Aquatic > Marine > Strait...
AAACAAAAGCTTATGATCCATATGGCCATACTCTCCAAAAGGATTGTGGGTAAAAACATGATCACAACCAACTTCCATTTCCTGTATCTTATCCGCTATGACTTCACACATTGCTCTAAACGGAGCCATAGCATCGCCTTCAGGAGTTCTGGGTATGCCAGGTGGTCTTCGTGTCTGTGCCCTGTAAAAACTAGAATCATAATCTAGACACTGGTATTCTACACTCATCATTTCACAAACCTTATGAAGAGACTTTTTTCGGTCCTTGCACCATTGTCTTGATGGGTTGTTTGCATCCGAAGAGCAAATCAGTAACTTCTTTTCTATGTTTTTATCTTGAAATATTGGCCATCCAAATATTATTTCATCGTCTGGGTGTGCCATAACCATTAGTACTTTCTTCATATATATCTTTCTAATATTTCGGCCCAGTTGTTTTTAAAGATCTCAAACTTAATGTTTTTGTTTTGTAAATCTTGAATCGTAGATGTATAAAGGTTGATATAAGAAGGTCCAAATTCTTGGCCTGCGCTAAGGTCGTCAACAAATAGGTCTACTTGCCTCTGAACTAGGAAAGGCGGCTTGTCTTTAGACTTCTTTACAACGTTGATTGTGTCATAAGGAAAGCCTTTTTGTGTTAGCCATTGTTCTGTAATACTATAAGCGTCAGGAAAGTTTCTTGCTGTTAAGAAATGAATGTCCCAATCTTTACTAAATTGTTCTACAGCATTTAACGCACCAGGTAGAACATCATCTTTCATGATCTCTTCTCTAGAAAATGCTTTTGAATCAATCGAGGATCCCGGAAAAGATGGTAGGGCCCACCTCTTAATTCTGACCCAATGATTGTTTATGGTACTGTCTATATCACAATAAAGTTGTTTTCTCATTTCTTTCCTATAAAAAATTCTAAAACATTTATTGAGTGTTTCAGGCAGTCGGTACCGGGTACATCAATTGACCAGTGCCAACGCTTCATATCAAAATCGTCACCAGAATAGTTATCGTCTAAGAACTTGGTCACCTTTTCATGGTCAACAATTTGATAGTGGTTCAGATCTGGGTATCCTGGCACCTTGTATCTGTTTGTGTCAAAACTAATATAACAATGCTTAGAAACTCTGACACACTCTTTTATTGATTCAAAGACATCCCAACCATGATCGAGAGAGTTAAAGGCAAACATAACATCTAAGTGATTGTCAGGTAAATTAATCTTTTCGCATGGTGATGCAATCCACTTTGTTGTTGATCCGTTCTTCTTTGTCCAACCTAACGGTCCAAAATCATCAGCAAAAATATCTATTTGATATTTTTCTTCCTCTTCATAGTGTATATCTATAATTCCTCCGAAGGGGCCGCCGCAGGCTTCTCCAATAATCTTGCCTTTGTAGTTGTCAATATCAAAGTCAGGGACATTTCTCTCGATGTTTCCCAAAAACTTGTTATAATATTGCAGTCTTTTTTCCGGTTTTTCTGATTGGGCGCCCTTTGTCGTCCACCAATCCATATTATCTTTTCTCATGTGCCCTATTGTTTCGCCATTTGGCAACAAATATTTATCATCATACATCTTATTGTTCTCCTTCTTTTAAGTTAGTAAATATCTCGTTGAATAGATTCTCTTTATTTAGCCAATTATAATAGTAAAGTGGACATTTTTCTATAAATTCTTTCTCATTTTTAAGAATAAAATCAACTAATTCTCTCTGGTGTGGGTTATAAAAAGGTTTTGGCCAGTCTGAATACCCTGTTGAAAAGCCCGGTTGGCACTCTAAAAAGTATATTTCACCTTGCTGATTCTCTATTATGTCCACTCCTTGAAGTTTCATACCTATTGAGTGCACTGCTTCTACAATTTTATCATGGTTCTTATCTATCATATTTTGACATCTTTGTTGATACTTTATAAATAAATCACCCATCGACAACTTAAACTTGCCGGTGATTGCAACCCAATCACTTGATGGACTTAATCTTGCGTATCCTGTAACGACCTTATTGCCGGCAACAATTACCCTATAAGAAAGATTATATTTTCCCTCTTCCTTTGAAGCGTCTATGAATTGTACTGCAATCTTTTTTGTAAAAGGCTTTTTATTTATTGACCCTTGATACTCATGTTCAAGCTTCGGCCATGCTTCATTTAGCTCTTTTTCGTTCTTCACTAAGTAAGAGCTTCTTCCAGTTACCTGGTTATTTAGCCTGACTAGAAATGGATACTCCAAAATTATATCTTCTTTTTCTTCTAGTACTTGAAACTCGGGAATCTTAACTCCTGATTCTTTCCATGCTGAAAAGGCGCTTTCTTTTGCGTGAATGTGTAAATGATTAACAGGGTCGTTGATCATTTCAAAATCTCTTAAAATTTCCCTATGCTTGAGTGCCATACCTAATTCTTGCTCATTGATGTCATCAGAGTTTAATCTCCAGAAGATTATTGTCCCTTGTGAGCCGAGATCAGCGATCTGTTGGGTCTTTTTAAGATCTCCTAGGTCTACATCCATAACCTTGCCTAAATGCTCTTCTAGGTACTCTCTTTCAAACACTCTCCATTTGGTACCAGGAGAGGTAATATTAATTACTTTTTTCATTTACAATATCCTTGTATAGCTTTTTGTACTTTTTAAATTTGTTAGAGTAGGAAAATATCTGATAAATATCTTTTTCGGTATTGTGGTTGTACAGTTCGTATTTTGATGCCACAAATTTAGATATTTGTGACTTAGGTATATTAATGACAGGGCACGGTACTTGATTATCTGGCTCTATAATTTGAGAAAACATATTGCAAACTTTATCAATCCTTCGCCTATGTTGCTGTAAATTAAAACTATCCATTACTATCACAAGTTGCTTAAAAATCTGAACTGGACATGTGGTTGGAGTTTGATTGTTTTCTTGCATACTCCTATACAAGAGAAGGTCTTTTGTGCAAAAATAGCCTTTTCCCTCGAACAAGTCCCAGCTATCTTTTCTCACAAAAACCAAGGCCAGACCTGGGAATGCACCCAGCTGTTTATTAGAACATGTAACAAAACACTTGGTACCCTTTGGTATATCATAATACGGAAAAGAAGAAATGGCGTCTACGATGCTTCCTTCTTTATAAAACACCTCTCCAGTAGAAGTTTCTAGTTGACAGTACAAGCTTGTTTGTGAAGTGTTGTCGTGTTTTCCATTGTTTATACAATACTCCATCCACCTTTCTTTGAATTTACCTTCGCGACCTATAACATTAACTTTTGTTTTTAAAGAAGAAATGACAGCCTCCATGCCTGTGGTCCCAGAGCCAGGTATGAAAACCAAGTCATAATCTTGTAAGTTAAATTTATCTATTATTTTTTGAGTACACTTCCTGTACAGGCTCTTAAATTTTTCTGTCCTGTGAGAGTACTTCATCTGGTGTGAATATTTTGTTATTTGATTAGGGCCGAACACTCAATACATCCTCTTTTATGGCACGATAGCAGGCGTCAAAGTGTTGTTCTTTGTTAAGCCATCTTTCATAATAAGTAGGTATTTGCTTTTTTAAGTATTCTTCTTCTGAAACTAACCAATTAACTAATTCTGGTGGCTTGTAAGGGTTCCAGTAGGGCGCGGTTGTTCTGTTTGTATTTCCGCAAAAGTAAAAAGGCTGTATTTCTAATATGTAAATATTTCCTTCTTGATCTGGAATTACATCTAAGCCAACGTGGTGATGGCCTGCTGTCTTCATGGCGGAGACAATGGTGTTTTCATGAGTCTTTAATATATCTTCTAATTTCTTATTTTCTCTTACAAAGGCTTCTTTCTTATCATCAGTAAATTGTTTTGTGATTGCTAGCCAGTCATCACTTATTCTAGCATATCCACATATGACTTTGTTACCGGCTGCAATAATTCTGTATGATAAATTGTACCCATCGACAGTAGATGTGTCGATAAACTTCACACAAATCATTTTTGTGTCTATTCTAGCTTTTGTCATAAAGGCCTTTTCAACCTTCTCATAACAACTGTCTATATCTTTACTGTCTTCTACTAGATAAGTGTCTTCTCCTGTTACTCCATCATTCAACCTGAGCAAGTATGGCAATTCAACACCATCTAAGTCTTTTCTTGATTTTATAATCTTACATTCTGGATGTGGTATGTTATTAGCTTTCCAAACTGAAAAGCATGCATCTTTATTGTTTGCAAATCTATAATTTTCTGACGGGTTGATTACTGCTTTTTTTGTACTCTGATTTTTAAAAGTGCGCTCTGTTTCTACACACCTCTTTAGGACTGCCGGGGTTACTGTCTCTGTGTTTGTCCTACAAAGTAAGATATCTGATTTTGAGAAGTCCTGTTCAATGGGGCCGAGATGCTTTTTTGCAGCCTCAAGTTCAAATGGGCGCCAATATGACCCTACTTCATAATAACAAAAACTCAACCCTGAAACTCCTCTTCATACCTCTCTAAGACATTCTTGTGTCCGACGTGCAAAGATAGAGGATTTTCAATGTTACAATGCTTCTTGCAAACAAGCCAGTTGATTGGTAAACAATAAGGGGCGGTCCTAGTTTTCCAAATAGTCCTATAAAGCCCAGCTTGGCCTCGTGAGGGGTTGTTCTTCTGTTCCCATATCAGTTCATCTAAAAAGTCTTCAGACAGCTCAGAATAGAAAGTTACGCCCATATTGTATGCTGTCATATAATCTGGCATATCCTTTACAAACTGCTTGTCATAAGGCAATACATCAGCTCCGATATCTAAATCTCCAATATTTTGTTCCTGAGTCTTTATGAACATTCTTGGGTTTTGTACCATTAGTATCCCGTACTCTTTTGCAATTTTGAAACCTTCAAAGAACCCTCTATGAACAATGTAGATATCATTATCCAAATATAGGGTGGTCTCGTATTCGCTCTCTTTTAAAGATATAAGTCTCCAGTAACTGCTATTTCTGTTTTCTTCTCGTTTGGGATACCTTTTTCTCTCGTACTTTCTTAATTGTATATTATAATCTGAGAGAAAGTGTAAATCTGAGGCCGGCATATCGTGATACACCCTTATAGGAATATCTGGCTCAAAGCTTCTCACTAGTTCTATTGATTTTTCAAGCTTTGGTAGATCTCTGTAGCCGACAGCTACGTATGTTATTAGTTTTGATTTTGACATTTTATAAGAAATACCTCTTTGCATAAAACGATGATCTAGACTGGTTTACTCTACTCTCGACCGTTTTAAATCTAAAGTCAGATTTAAGATGTAATATGCATGCTTCATCTGGAGTTAAATACTCAATATTTGCTACAACCGGCTCTGGTAAATCTGACACTTTTGTCTCTTTACCCAACTCTTCATAGGCCACGCTTAATGCTGGTGACTCTTTCGGAGTGTATGTTCCCATGTGTCCGATATCTGAAACTTCATCAATTTTTGCGATCCAGGTATCTAGAAATTTAAAAGTCGAATCGTTTAAGCGATTGACGGAAAAGAAGCTGCCTATGTGAGTCGATGTAGCTTGGTGATCCTCACCTCGTCCTCTTTGCGATCTTTTACATGCTGTGATATCGCTCTCTGTGTCTATCAAATGAAAAAATTCTTTTACAAATATACAATCTGCATCCACCATAACTGTCGGGAGAAAGTTTTCTTGATTTTGTACGCAGTGTTTGAGAAATTTTGCCTTAGAGTATACATTCTTTTCCCATGTTTCACTGTGCAAGACATCAGTGGCCTCTGTTACAATACCTGAATTTACTATAACTACTTTATCAAAACCTTCAAGCTTTTGTTTTGTTTTTTCAGATAGGCCAGTGTCATACAGAAAAATAGACCCTATAAGATCTAAGTCTAAGCGATCAATTATAGAGCTTACAAATAATATACCAAATTTTTCGTAACCCTCATTGAGAACCGTAAAGATGTTATACTTCATACTGACATGATCCTTTCCGTTATGTGGTTTAATGTTCTTTCTTTTATTTTTCTAATCTCTGCTATCAGTTCTTTCCCTGACAAATTGAACCATTCTTCGTGGGCAACACCAAGAGTTCTAGAGTTGGAGTGTACTTCGCAGTTTAACATTTTAGCTTCGACGGCGACTCTTGGAGTTGGTTCTGGGTGGCCTGGCAAAATAACTACTCCCTTATATTCTGACAGTTTTTTTAGAAATTCTTTATAATCTGGGGATGATATTAGATCATACTCTAAGTTTTCAGAAATGCAATATTGCTCACATTCTTTCTTTCTCTTTATAGGGTTATCTGTATCCACTACCGCAAGTTTGCTATTTTTTTCAGACTCACAGTTTTCCTCCATAAAATCCAATACATCATCGGACCACAAAGAACAAGTGGTATTATGTATGTTCGGTATATTTAAGTTTTCAGAAAATATATCTTTGTGCAATTTACTTAAGCATATAACTTCTTGGGCGCGCTTGAAAAAGTTTACATTTACTAATTGATTTTCTGGAACCCTAAACTGATCAAAGTTTATTGGATTCCGGTATCTATGAAACTTATAATCATGTTCATAAATAAAATATTTACAATACTTTAATAAAGCAGCCGTAACTCTAAAGTGCATATTTGAAAAATTACTTATCAGAAAAACTTCATCCTTGTTTTGTTTAACAAATTCAATCATATGCTTCGTCGGGCCCTGGTTTGATCTGATTTTTGATTTTACCATACCCTTTGATTCCAAGTGATCGAATAAGACTGCGTCATTAAGTTCAGCTCCTCCGCAAGGTACTCCCTGTTTTTCAAAATCTTCTTTGAAAAAGTCTGAAATGATTATTACTTTTTTCATAAATTATAGTACCTTTATTGTTGAATTTTCTTTTTGCCAGGCTATATCTTGCTGAGATAATATCTTATTCTCATAACCCTCACCAAACATAGCAAAGCGCATCATCTTCATGATCTTGTCTTCAGTATATTCTTTTGCGATGTTGATTTGCAATGCTTTAGCCCATTTTTTATACATTCCGTGTTGCTGAAATACTTTCCTTATCTGCTTCTTGTAAGAGGCTTCTTTAGGATTGGCCCACTTTGAGTCCTCTGTAATCACATCTTTCCATACCACCTGTTCTGGTACAGTCACAAGATCATAATCAACTTTTGCAAAAAGCTTTTTGATTTTTGTCTTACCAGCTTCTTTAAATGGTGCCGATAAAAAGTCCAAATGCCCAGACCAATCAGTTGCGATCACCGGTAGTCCGTTGTATGCCGCCTCGAATATAGGAAGACCGAAGCCTTCGCCATGAGCAATATTGATATATGCGTGAACATCATCACGAATATACAACGATTGTACCTCTTGCTCTGATAAGTCTCCATGTAACAAATAAACTTTGCATTTTCTGTCTTCGTAAGGTTTTAATACTTTTTTGAGTAATTCAGTAGTTTTGTATTTATCTGCTGTTGAGCCTCTTGATATGCCTGTTTTAAGAATAAGACCTACATTTTCGTCTTTAAACTCTTCAACAAACCACACAATCATGTTTTCAATGTTCTTGCGAGGGCCCATTAATGCTACCGACAAAAAGTTGAAATCAGTAGTGGTTTCAAATTGTAATGGTACCGAATTTATGTTTTTGATAGGGTATGGTACCACATGAACTGAGGTTTCCGGACTCTTACCAAGATCCACTACGTTATTGTTTCCCTGCGGGATCTGATAAGCTGAATCGACAAAACCATTCTTTGCATGTTCAGATGGGACGATAATTCTATCTACTCCCTTCCAGGTTGATTTAAGCCATGGCCACGAAACCCTATCTGTTTCAATTCCGGCCGTCACACAAATAGAGTAATGAGCTTTTTTCTCAAACTCATTCAAAATGCCTACGTGTATTTGAACATCATATTGCATTTTTTTATTATTCTTCCTGTGATGCTCATAATTTACTTTAAACTTTTTTACCGAATCTTCAATTCTAGTTGCTATATCCGTGGGGAAGTTGTCTGACCAACTGGTCTGTCCCCAATTTAAAGGATTTGTATGCACCTCGATTCCTGAAACTGTTTCGAGGGCCCTGAACACTAATCTAGAATGTTCGCCATATCCTGACTGTGTCAGTACAGGTGCTTCTAATACCACTCTTATCATAATTCTTTAAAACTCCAATGTTTATAGTTTTTTCTGTTTTCCCATGACCCGAACTCTTCTATAGTTTCAGTAACGACCTTGTACCATTGCTTCGCATGCTCTTCAAATCCATAATCATTAACTACATGTGCGCGGCCTTTCTGGCCAAGGACTGCGCGTTCTTCGGGTGACAAATTGTAAAACTTCAACATAGCGTCTAAAAAATCTTCTTTGCTGATTCTATCTTCATATATCCATGGCACGTCCTGAGAACCTATGATTGCTTTTGAGGAAGGGTGTATACCAAAACCAAAGAATTCATTACCATCAGTAACTTGTTCTTGAAGGCCACCTGTCATATTGACTATGATCGGAGTCTCAGACGCTAAGGATTCTAAAGTAGATAAGCCAAAGCCTTCAGCATCTGCTATATTTATCGTACAATCACAAGCACTATAAACTAATGCTAGATCCTCAGGTGAAATCTTATCTTGTGATAATAAAACTTGGCCATCTAGCAAGTCTAAGCTTTTCATAATTGATATTAAGTCTTGGCCATGGGGATCTTTTGGTTCAGTGTGCATCAGTAAGACTGCTTTGTCTTCTCCGACTTTTTCTAGGAATTCTTTAAACCAAAAGATTAGAGTACCGGATTGCTTTCTCCTTGCGTTTCTATTGTTCCAGAAGAAAATTAATTTATCTTCATGATCTGGTGCTATCACTTTTCGTTGATTCGCAATCTGTTCTTCTGTCTTTTTAGAAAAAATACTAGTATCTACCGAATGTGGTACTCTTACCACTTTTACGTCTGGTGAGACGGTTCGAACAATATCGTCGGTTACTTTACTAATTGTACATATAACATCATTCGAATCATAATACAACTTATTAAAATGAGGATATGGATAATTGTCCCACACATGGTGGTACATCATAGGTACATTTTTTCTTATCTCCGAATCGATGTCCCAAAGCCAAATATAGAATCTAGGATCTGTCATGAACCATAACAGATCTGGTTTGAAATCCCCTATTACCTGTCTTATGATTTCTTGGTCGCCATAACCATCGACTGGTAGGATTTTCCAATCATCTCCGTATGGTTCTACTTCTTGTAATCTATAATCTTTATGTTTAATCGCTCCGGCGAGGCAAAAAAAACTAAACTCGCCAGTCTTCAATAGCGAGTCTATAAAATATCTTGTTTGGGTACCCACACCAGACGGCGCTAGTGGTGAGTCTGATATAACTAAAATCTTTTTCTTTTCTGTCATGTACAATGCTCTGTTTTGTGAAATTTGCAATATCTGCAGTTTAGCCTATTCTTAATGTAGTTGGCCTTTTCTATATTTATAACAGCATTTTGCAAAACTTTTAAGGAGTTCTCTGTTTTTTTCCTACCAGAAGTAGTTCTAAATATTTCAACATTTTCCACTTTTGCGGTTCTTTTTAGTAAAACAAAGTAAGTTTCTACCAAGCTGGGTTCTATGCGATGTTTCTTTGAAAAGTAATTTTTATAATATGTTAATTGGTAATTTACCAACGGGTCCGACTTCTTATCACGACCCCAACCCCAAGAGCACGTTTTCCAATCTATGACGTGGTACTTGCCATCCTGAGTTTTTATAACCATATCAATAAATCCCTTGAATTTAGTTCCATAAGAATCAAATTCGGATATATCTTCTAAAAGCTCTTCCTCCACAGACACTACCTCAAAGGATCCAAAATGATTCGTCACAGCAGGCAACACTTGCTCACAGATTGGGACAGCTTGAGTCCTCATTTGTTCTATTAGTGACGTGTTCAGCTCTCGGCCGGACTCTTTTAGTATGTCTATTTCCTTACCAAACGCATCTTGAAAAACCTTTAAAGCATTTTGTGAAGGGTTTGGTATGCCTTTTTCACAGGCTGCGTGAATGGCCGTTCCAAATGCAGTATATTCATTCCCTTCAAAGTGAGGTATTTTATCAACGTATATCAATTTATGTCGATATGGGCATTCTTTCCAGTTTTTTAATGCTGAAAAGCTAATTCTTTTTATTTCTTTTTCCATGTGTTTACTTTTTTGCTAGACTTTTGAATCTCTGTCTGAAGTTTTTTTCAGGCTTTTCTTGGATTTCTTCTTTTGGTGCTTTTACTATTTCTTTTTTTAGTTTAAAAATCCAAGTTCCATAGTTCTTTTTGTTTCCGCGGGGAGTATTCCATATTTCATCACTCTTTATTACGCCAGAAATATTATAGTTCTGAGACAGAAAATTTAGAACTTCCTTTGCTGTGATTCTTATATCTTCTTCGTCTGCGTATTCCTTTAAGTTTATTTTACACCTAACCGTTAGCTTTGTTTTAAGCTCTACCTCTTCTATAATATCAAACTTCATCTTTCTTGTCCATTAAAATAATTATTTTTTCATAAAGTACTGGTGATATTCTTTTCAACCTGCTTACCTCCTCCTTCATAAAAAAAGCCTCGAAGCCATTTGCAAAATACTCTCTGAGGCTTGTTGCAGCATACGGTGAGTAATATATACCGTGTAGCAACGTTCTCAATATCTCATACCCTATCTCTTGGTGCAGGAGATCATCAAACTGCTTATTATATTCAGGAGTCAAGAAAGAGTGTAAATTATATTCTAGGCCGCGGGACTTCAACGTTTGCCACATCTCTCTCCTCTTTCTCAAGAACTCTTCTTCAAGAGTTCCGTCAGAATATATGTCTTCCTGATATACCTCTTCTACTGAATGTGCCACTTCGTGAATTACATCATCCAAAAGGTCCCTTGAATTATCTTGAATATTGGTTACAAAAACTGTTGAAGATTTATACATAGCTTGTATTTTTCTTCTGTTAAGCTCTTCAAAGTTTCCTATCTTAATATTTTTAATATTTATTAACAAATGGGAAGGAATTCTTTTAATTACAGATTTAATCACCTCTGGTACATTTACGCCGGATGATGCTCCATCTTTCTCTTCTATGTCTATGCCATTAATACGGTATTTGTTTTGCTTTTTATTCCTGATGTATTTCTTGAGCGTCATTATTCTCTACCTCTTGCTGTTGGCCGTGGATGGATTTAGAATCTCTCAAAGCTTGTGTATATCCATTTATCCAATTTTCTTCGGCTAGAGCTAGCAAAAATTCTGGAAACTGCTCCGCAAAAACATCGACTATTTGCTCCACTGTTATTTCATCCGATTCTGGATTTAACTTTTGCCCAACATAGTTGATAACTATATCCTTCAATTCAGACTCGTTTGGTGCGATTTCTTTTAGTAAATTTGGGTTCTTCATAGTTTTGTTGCTGCTATTGTGGCCACTTTGGACCTCTCACCTTTCAATAGTGTTACGTGTCCTGTTATCTTTTCGTCTTTAAGGCGTTCTACAACGTATGAGAGGCCGTTGTTGGTCGCATCTATGTAGACGTTGTCTATCTGCTCAATGTCTCCTGTAAGGACAATCTTGGTACCTTCTCCCACTCTTGTGAGTACGGTCTTGATTTCATGCTGTGTCATATTCTGAACTTCGTCTATTACAATGAACGCATTTGATATTGAGCGTCCGCGAATAAAAGTCATTGCTTCGACTTCTATTTGTCCTTTTTCCATGTAAAGTTCTAACGTTGCTTTGTCATCACCCATCAAAAATTGTAAATTGTCTTGTATTGGAGCTAGCCATGGTAACATTTTATCTTCCATGGAGCCAGGCAAGAAACCAATATCCTTTCCAACAGGCTCTACTGGCTTAGTGACCACAATCTTTTTATACAATGCGCCTTTGCCGAATGTTTGCTCCAGTCCAGATGCTAAGGCCAACAATGTTTTGCCTGAACCTGCTTTTCCGACTAGTGATACAACGGGTACTTCCGGATCAAGGAGCAGTTCGAATGCGAATTGTTGTTCCTTATTTCTAGGTTCCGTACTCCAAACCTTTCTATTGCTCTTTATGATTTTCTCAAGCGGAAGGTTATAATCATAAAACCGTGCCAAAGCAGTCTTTTTGTCGTTAGAGTTTGATATCAACATAACAAACTGATTGGGCGACAGAGCTTGGACCATAGGGTCGATCCATATTTCTTCTCCCGCGTAGAATCTGTCAATTTCCTGTTCATCTACTAGTATTTCTGCCCGGCCAGTATACAGACCTTCGGCATGGTCGACGACCTGCTCAGCATTATAATCTTCCGTGAGCAGACCTAATGCGTCGCACTTTACTCTCATGTTTATATCACGAGATACTACCACCACCTTTCTTGATTTTGGAGCAACTTCTTGCTCCGAAAGAGCTGTGGCAATTATTTGATTGTCCGGATCTTCTAGATCCAAGTCATCAGGTAAGCACAAAGGATTATAAGAAGAAACTCTTATAACTCCCATCCCCTTATCAATCCTGACTCCCTTGGACAAGCTTCCCTTGTCCCTCAAGCCGTCGAGTGATCTAATAGTAGATCTGGCCTGTGAGCCAACCGAGTCTTGTCTTTTTTTGTGTTTGTCGATTTCTTCTAGAACTTTTAAGGGTATAACAATGTCGTTGTTTCCAAATGAATTTATACAATTGGAGTCTGTGAGATATACACTTGTATCTAGAACATAAGTTTTCTTAGCCAAAACGAATCCTTTTTTGTTTTATAATAGCACTATTAATTAGATTTTTTAGGCATTTTTACCCATTTAGTAGGCACCTTTTTGTATTGAATTGTTTTTTCTACCTTAATATTGGTATTTTTTTTAACAATCAGATCTTCCTTGATTGTGTTCTTTCCTGGCCCGCAAAGCGCCATTGAGGTGATTGTCAGCGCCGTAAGTATGATGTTCATTTTTCACTCCTTGTAACGAAAAGTTATTTTCATATATATTTATTATGTATGTTGAATAAAAGCAAACTTATTTTTATTTTATTTTTACCGTTCTTTTTGAGTTGTACGACGCTAAACTTAGAAAGAAAGGTTGACCCTCCGATAAAGAGTTATGTAAAAGTATTACACACGGTTCGAATATTGGAGTGCCTACCAGAATATGAAGCAATGTGCCCTGTAGGTGAATTTATGTCGATGGGTAGTGGTATGGTCGTGAATATAATTGAAGATCAAACAATAGTCATTACCGCTGGACATGTTTGCGAATCAGAAGTCGACGAAAGCAGAATATCAAAACACCAGCAAGAAGTAAGCGTAGTTGACCACAAAGGCAACCAACATCAGGCGATTGTTATAAAGGCGACACACGACAACGGCATGGGAAGTGTTGACATGTGTGCTTTGTGGGTACCTACATTGAAAGAAAGCGGCGTTGACTTTTCCATGTTCGGGCCTAGACCTGGACAGGAGGTTTATTACCTAGGGTCTCCTGCAGGTATATATCATCCCCCAGTGATGCCTATATTAACAGGACTGTTTAGTGGAGATATAGATGCATCCAATGCTTTGGTTGGTGTGCCTGCTGTAGGAGGTTCTTCTGGATCTATTATTTTAGATATGAACAATAAAATGGTAGGTGTCTTATGGGCTGCTCACAACTTTCATCACGTAACTATAATGACTAACTGGCACGCTAGTGCATTGTTTTTGTATGATGTCATTCAAATGTATACAGGAAAGACCAACATTACTCTTCCTCTGATAAAGAACTGATTTTATCTAATTTCTTTTCTATCATCATTCTCAATCTCTTTGCAAAATGAGGTTTGTTGACTTTTTCGGCGCGGTCGATGGATGCTTCGATCTCCATAATCTCAGTCTTTAACTTGTGTAATCTATTTTGTATTGTTCTTAAACTAGGCATTATTTATACTCCACGTATATTTTATATCTTAAAGAGATGCTGTCAATTGATCCACCGGGTGGCGGGGTAGAAGGATTCCAATAAACATTTTTGACCTGCTCATCTTCCATAAGGGAAATTATAAATTCTAAAGAGATCAAGTCCACTGTAAACCTATAAACGTTTGGCCTCAAAGGGTGTTTGCGATGATTCTTAAAATTTAATATTTCATTGCCCTCTAGCTCCATGTATTTCTTTAACACTTCTAGAGATTCTTCTATTGTCTTTTCTTTCTTTTTTCTTGGCATCAGATTAACTCATCTACTAATCCATATTCTAGGCACTTCTCAGCTTCCCACCAAAGATCATGCTTAAGGATATTATCTAGTTCTTTTTTTGGTATTTTAGTGTGTTGTTTGTAAATATTCTTTATTTTTTCCATTAGCATTTCTGAGTTTTGCATATCATCTTGCATTTCTTGAAATTTTCCCCACATCACACCAGATAGCTGATGGATTAGCATGCATGCATTACGGTGCATATATCTTCTCTCAGCGACGCATGACATTAAGGTTGCGGCAGATGCTGCGCAGCCATCAATGATGCTGTGTACCGGTATTCTTGAGTTCTTAATGTAGTCAACCGCTGCAAGGCCAGCAAACACAGAACCACCATAACTATTGATATGTAACTTGATCGGTGGTGGTTCATATTCAAGCGGCGCTGTTTTGGATATCATATTAACGTTTAAACTAAATATTCCCTTATTCAACTGTAGTATTTTAGGCCTGGTCACGCCTGAGTAGAAATAAATTCTATTATGAACTACTTCTACTGCATTGTTATCGGTTGATGAGTGAGCCTTTGTTTCACTGGCAAATTCATGTACAGACATTGGAGATTCAGAATCATTTTCCTCTTCTTTAGCTCCCCAAAAATAATCTTTCATTACTTTGATTGCTCCAGGATTATTGCTCTTAATTCTTTTAATTCTTTTATGATGTTCATAGACACCTTTCTTACACGTCGTCCAGCAGACGCATTTCCTGACTCACACTTAAGTGCGTCCTCCTCTACTGCATTTAATTCTTCTACAATTTCTTTAAGCTTCTCTAAAATCACTTTCTTTCTCCTTTTTGTTTTAAGTGGGCCCACCTGGATTCGAACCAGGAACCTACGGTTTATGAGACCGTTGCTCTAACCTATTGAGCTATAGGCCCGTTATATAATTTATAACACAGCTCACAGGTAAGTTTCAATTAATTTTTTACGTATTGTGTTTCTTATTCCGGGATTTACTTTTAAAACTTGCGGCATTACGTTGTGTCTTACATGGTTTCTCATAAAATTAGTTTTTTGATTTGATGGATCTTCTGACCACTCTATCTGCTTTTTAATTGCATAATCTTTTATACTTTTCTTTGATGTCATTAAAAATGGCCGGAAAATATTGCTATTTCTCTGAAATGGTATTAATTTTCCTTGACCATGAAATGATGACATTAACCACGTCTCTACGCAATCGTCGAGATGATGACAAGTAATAGTATAGTCGCTGCCAATGCGCTGCAAGAAATCATATCTTTCGTCTCTCCAGAATTCTTCTAAGGATCTTTTACCTTTGCGACCCTTTACTCTACCAATAAATAGATTTAACTTATTCATATCTGCATAGTTTTCTACAAATTCCTGTGCTTTGTGTGAATGCCGAGTGTCATGATTGAAATATGCTAAATTAACTTTCTTCCTACCTTGCAAGAGAAAATGCACTACAACCATTGAATCTATACCACCAGAACAAGCTACTGTCAAATTGTGAGGGATTTTGCCTATTATTCTTATCATAGTAATATATTATATGATTATGATTGGTATGTCAAGTATTATTTACGAAGCGCTGAAATCTACTAAAGTTACCGTCTTAGTTGTTCCACCTGCTGTTATTTTTATCATAATGTCTCCGTCAGAGCCGCTACCTTCTCCATTCGACATCCAAATTACAGACTCACCTTCAGATGGATCACTTGGATCATAAGACCTCTCTTTAATTTTTAGAGGGCCCTCAAGAGTTGTTTCGCCAAAGATATGTAGAGGTGTCTGAGGGGAACTGAGGCCGATGCCCACATTACCAGAAGTGCTGGTTTTTATTGAATCTATTCTGTCACTTGATAAGCCTGGCTCATCTATTATTGAAGCGCCATTAGTTAATGTTCCGTGATAACCTGAAACGTAATCTATGACTCCATTCGAACTATCAGTATCTTGGTCATCCCCCATTTTCCACCAAGACACAACATTTGCAAATGCAGAATGATTTCGCACATTCATAATTTTTCCGGAGTTATAGATTTCTGTCACTTCTGATGATGATAATTCTTTATCAAAGAAAACGACATCTGCCATCCTATCTTCAAAGACTCTATTTGCATTGGCTGCATCTTGGGTAGCACCGAATGTCAAAGGAGTTGCTGTGTTTCTCAATCTTACATATGTGCCTGTTGAATCGTTCGTTGCTGCTGTTTGTGATGCATCTGTGTATAACTTAATTCCAGATGCGCTCTTGCTTCCATCGTATGTTGCTACGACGTGATGCCATGTCGCATCACTTAAAGTTGCCGCATTTGCTTGTGCTCGTATTTGATTTCCATTAGCATTTACAGTACTGTCGTATATAAAAAATTGCACTTCACCGTTGGCATGCTTGAATATATACTCGTTTCTTGTTTGGATAGTGTTGTTAGACTTAGCAACAAAAGGTCCGTTATCTTCACTCACATCCCCAACATAAACCCAGGCAGATATGGAAAACGCTGTGTCAGTAGATCCGTTTGTGGGACTGTATGCGTCCTGATCGCTGACAACCACAACATCGTTTGTACCATCAAAACTTATTGCCTTCTTGTTTATTTTTTCTTCTGCTTCTACTAGGGCTTTACCCTGCACAGTAAGACTTCCAGAGATAGAAATATCTTCTTTTATTTGCTCATTCCATCCGATACTCTCTACATCTATCTTTGATCTAGCCATTTTTATACTCCATAGGTTTTACAAGGGGTTTGTCCGCAGCCGCAGTTTTTCTTCTCTTCGAGCTGGCCTTGTTCTCTTGCAACGTTCCCGGCTATATATCTAGCTGCGGAAGACATGTAATCTCCTGCTTTAGTTATCTTTGTTTCAAGCCATTCTGGCAGGTCATCACCATCCTGTATCATATCTAATAACACCTTTACATCAGCCATAAGATGAGCTAAGGTTGTTCTATGCATTCTAGCCTCTTCTTGATTGTGAGCATTTGGCATAGGCTTTTCAGAAGGAAAAGGAGCTTCACTACCACATGGGTCACAGCCCTCAATAATTTTTATTTTTATTTTTTTCAATTTTTGAATCTCCATTAATGTATATTAAATAGTGTTATTTACCATAAACAGACATATAACGCTCACCTCTATCGCAAAGCATTGTCACTACTATTCCAGACATCAATCTATCCTTTACATATCTTTCAGATGCTAATATATTTGCACCTGATGATATTCCCACTAAGATGCCTGTCTCTTTTGCAAATTGTTTGGCCCGGTTAATAGCGTCTTCTGTTTTGATTGGAATAATTTTATCTGCATCTTCTGAATTGAATAAGAAGTCCTTACCGTCTGCTATACCTTGAATACCATGAGGTGATTCAGCTGGTTGTACAAGACAAAGTTTAGTTCTAAGGTTGTGAATTTCTTTGTACCTCCTTATGCCCTCCATTGTGCCTCCCGTTCCGGCACCATGAATAAACGCAGACCATAAATATTTTCTTTCTATAACTTGTTTGTGAATTTCTGGTGCTGTTTGGTGCTGGTGGCATAAAACATTTTCCTGGTTACTAAATTGCATTGGTGACCAAGCATTCTCATTCGCCCTAAGATATTGGTCCCTCATAGCGATAGCCCCTACGAAGTCGTCATCTGGTGCTTCAATTATCTTGGCCCCATAAGTTATCATCATTTGTTTTCTCTCCTCTGACATGTTGCCGGGCATAAAAATCAAACAAGGTAGGCCCATAGATGCAGCAACCATAGAAAGGGAAATTCCAGTATTTCCACTTGTTGCGTCACAAAGTATGGTATTGTCTTTTATTTTCCCAAACATGCGCGCTCTGTCAACAACGTAAGTTATCATTCTGTCTTTGACCGATCCTGCGGGATTATAAGTTTCTAGTTTTGCGTATATTTTGCTTGAGATTTTTATAAGGGGAGTTTCACCAACAATTGGCTTTATAAGTTTCATATATATAAATAGTTTTGTTTAGAGAATAGATACATACGTATATTATGGTTGTCTGAAGTGTAATAATCTTGCCGGCTCACGATAACCCCTGCACTAACAAGACTAGCACTACAGAAACACATAATCCCAACATCATCTTCATGAAGTCCTTGGCCAACAGCGGGAAAACTTTTTTCACCTTTCGATCCATTCTTGTTGCTATAGCCAATTCTCGCCCACAGAGCAGCCCTACGAAGACCCAGGTGGTAGACATCGGAATGTTGTTCATCTGCTTCAGGTAGAGCAGAATAAAGGCATATACGGCATCAATAATGGTTGCGGAACGAACATAAGAGGTAGATGACTTCTCAATTACTATTTCTTGTATCTTTCCGCCCTTGGTATAAAATACATATCCTAGGACAGATACTAATAAAATTATCGTACTTGTCAAATACGAAGGGCTCATCACTCTAGGAGCAAATACTGCCACATTAGCCAGGTCATGACTCAACCAAGTGAACCATAAAAACCCAGTTGTACACCATTGGGTGACTCTCCAGAATCTTTCGTGTTCTGGATTAACTTTCTTTTTTTCGTCTAGATATTTGGACAAAATCATCCAAAACGTATATGACACGACGGCCGCTATAGCATAACCCAGCATGCTCTTTACCAACATCTTCTCAAACACAATTGTGCTGGTAAATGCTGATAGTACCAAAAATGTTGTTGAAACAGGGATCCCGTATCTGGTCATCATCAGCAACACTCCCGGTGCTAGAGCATGGTACCATTCAACGGTTAAATAGGGTATATTATCTAATCGGCCGAAGGATATGTCTCCCCCATAAGCAAACCAACTGTAAATAACAGTTAACACTAGAACTATTGAGGCAGCTGCCCACAGCTTCCACCACGGTGTTTTTTCGTTTGATACCATGAAAGTGCCCAGGGTCTGGACTGCGTCGTTACTCATTACTGCGGCGCTTGCTAAAGTGAGGCCAATGAGCGGAAAGATCATTTCTAACATTATTTTCTCCTTGTGATTGATGTAAGTATACACCATAAGGAGTATTAGTGTGTGCCATTTAGGTTACATTTTATAAAGGCGTGGTCTATTCTTCTGCTACGGACTTTTTGCCGCGGCATTTCCACTTTTTTCTAGAAAGAGTATTGGCACATGGTGGGTTTTTGCATTTCTTAATCCCAAAAGAGCGTGCACAGTAAGCATCACCTTTCTTCGTTCCAGGTCGGATTCGGTCTCCACCATCCTTAGCTTTACCTTTTTGACCAAACGAACGGCACTTACCTTTGACTCGTTTAGCGAACCTTTTTCCCTTGGAGGGTTTGCAGGCTTTTTTCTTTTTTCTCTTCTCATCGAGGACAATCGTAACTTCTTCTTTGATGATTTGTATTAATTCTTTTTTTGTAATCATTTTTTACTCTTCCTTTTTTTGCGTTTTTGGCTTACGTTCTTGGCCTTACCACTTCGCGTAGAGTCTCCATCCTCTTTTCTTTTCTTCTTCACTCTCTTTTCTCGCTCTGATTTACTTAATTTAGCCCTATCATCGGGATCTCTGCAATATGGTTTAGATTTTTGTCCCGGTTGTTTTGCACAAGGTTTACCATCGTACTTTCCCCCTGCTTGTACCCATCCGCCACCCTTAAACCAGTCTTTAAGAGAATAGCCTTTACTACTAGAACCTTTACCGTCGCGTTTACTTTTCTTCTCGCCCAAAACATCATCTGACTCTTCTTCATTTGATTCATCTGCTTTTATACAATTTCTATATGTTTTTCCGTACATCTTTTTTGTTTTTCTTTTTGGATGAGTTTTATAACCTTTTTGACATTTTTCATTCAAAACTTTTTCCAATTCTTCTTTGATAATTTGTAAAAGTTGTTTTTTTGTCATTTTTTCTTTTTACTCTTATTCCCCCAGTTTTTGGCGCCAACTTTGCGGCAACGCACTAATGCACCGGAAGCATATGCTGAAGGCCAGATTTTATATCTGCTCTTTACTTTACGGTAGCATGCGTCTTTTTTACCAGAGGACTTCTTCTTTTTTTTTCGCTTTTTTCGCTTCTCAAGAACAAACCTGACAGCTTCTTTTACAATATTAACAATTATTTCTTTATCATCGTCTAGAATATAGTCACCTTCTTCATGTTCACCAACATCATCCATTGCTTCTAGAGCATCACGAATATCATCTTCGTCTGCATCGATATCGTCTGAGTCTAAGAACGGGTCAATGCCTGCTGCTCCACCTTCATCTTTAAGAATATCTCTTAATATTTCAGGATCTATGTGAATATAACCATCTTCGCCGGCGTCGTTGTGATCCTCTTCTGTTTCTGCATCAACAACATCATCAGAATCAGGATCGTACATTTTGTGAGATTTGAACTCTTTCGCTTCTTTTATAATAATTTTTATTTTCATACTTTAAATAGTATTTAAATCGAGAAACTTTCCCCACAACCGCAAGTCCTTTTTGCATTTGGGTTAACAAACTTGAAACCAGATTGATTTAGTTCATCTACGAAGTCTATCATTGTGCCCATTAGATAAAGAAAACTTTTTGGATCAACGTAAACATTTACTCCATGACTTTCTATAATTTTGTCTTTTTCGTTTTGGTTGTCAAATTTTAATTGATAGGTAAAACCAGAACACCCACCACCTTGAACGGCGGCCCTTATTCCGGTTTCTTGTTTTTCTGCGAGGAGTGTTTTTATCTTACTTGCTGCTACTTCTGTTAATGTGATCATTTCTTTTTTTCCATAATATATTTCGTAATATTAAGGAATGCCCCCGGGGTGAAGATCTCCGTTGTACTTACCTGGAGTCATACCATCTGCTGAAAAATCTTTTTTCAGGGGATGCTTTTGATGTAGCATTCTTCGCTTAATTAACTCATCAATCACTGGAGTTTTACCATGGGGTTTACTGTATTTTTTACTGAGGGGTGAATCTTTCCAAGAAGATGACTGGCCATCTTGATCTGCCGTTAATTGTTCGCAATTGTCTTTTTCTTCCGGGGTCAATTCGTTTTCAAGGTTATCCATTTGCTGCTTAATTACATCAGGGCGATTATTATCATAGTAATCCCACACACCTCTTGCAGCGTTGGAAACTTCGGTTCTATCTGAAACTAGGCCACCAGTTGCTTCAATTGCAATGTCGTAGGCTAGCGGACCGTATCCGCCTTCTGCTTCAGAGAAACTTACAATGCTTGCGCCGGCGCACTTACCATACATACCGTCGGCGGGGTCGTAGCTAACTTGAGCTAATGTTTTATTTTGCCGGTCTTTTACTAGTACTTGATACTTATTGATTCTAACTTTGCCGCCGTCTTCGTTTTCTAACCTATCGATCATTCTCATGATATTCGGGTGGATATTCGATTCGTTTATAAATTGTCTCCAATTTTCCATTATAAGTTTCATAATAATAAGTAGTTTCCCAGGATAGAAAAGGTGGTGGAGGTGGCGGGAGTCGAACCCGCGTCCAAAGCATCTCAAATAATTCGTCGTTCACAAGATTAGTCTAGATCTGGCCCTAGACAGCCATTAAGTAGCAAATATATAGAAATATAAAGTAACAATTCCAGATGTTGGGTTAAGAAGGTATCTGGAAAACCTCCTCAAGGGTTATGCGGCAAGCGCAAAATCCTCGAAATTTTCAACGTCATCGTTTGCGTTTATTGTTTGGGTATTTTTACTGTGCCTACCCACACAGCCTTGCACGAACTACCATCCTTACCCTGTCGAAACCAGGTCACCCCCTAAAATACCGCCCCCGAAGAGGCGGCATAAAGCTGTGTTTACTTGCAGCTGCCCTCAGCACAACATTCCTTTGTGCACTGACAACACTTGCAACATTTGCATGTTTGTGTATCACTCATAGTATTCACCTCCTTTCTTAATTAGTCTTTCTTTGGTCTACCATTATAATTAAACTCTTCTATCAAATCATATTCTCTTAAATAATTAATAAAATCTGCCTTTTTCATTCCAAGGATCAAGGAAGCTTCTTTTCTGTTGTTAGAAGCTGAAAGAGCGAACCTTACTATGGCCTCTTTACATATATCTGTTGTGTATTTAAGAAAAGGAAAGTTGAATATCTTTCCTTTGAGAGATTCAGTACTTACTAATAATTTAAGAGTTATTAAATCTTCTAAAGTAATAAAACTAAGTTTTTCTAAGAATTGTTTATCTATTTTAGATTCTTTTAATAACTTATTTTTTAAATTATAGTTTTTATTATTAGAATAGAATTTAGTATTTTTTAAAGTACTGTCTTTATTTGCTGTTTTACCAACCATCCTACCTAGGGTAACATACGGTTAAAGAATATTCAAGTATTTTATACTGCTTGTTTCGCTTTTTCGTATTCGTCGTTGGTAGGCTCGGTTACGCCCTTGGACATTTCTCCATCCCATTTATCAAAATAAAGCTTTAAGTTGGCAATTAAATAATCGTAAAACATTTCCTGATCACCGGCATTATCTAGTTCACTATAATAGTCTACAATAGATCTTTCAATGGTTGGATATACTCTCTCAGCCTTATTTCGACCTGTTGTATCTTCCCCATCAATAGGCCTCATGGATTCTTCTTCTTCTGTAGTACTGGGAGCCTCCTCCTTTTCAGAGCCATCTTTAATTCCATCTCCGCCTATGAACTTACTTGCATCGATTCCTTCAATGTCAACACCAACTTCCTCATTAATATCAAGATCTTGCATATCACCATCTTCGGAGTCCGTATCATTTAATTTTACAGGAGCAAGTGTATCTTGAACCCACTTTACAATATGGGCTCGAAAAGAACGCTTTTGATCTTCGTCGGTTGTAAGAGTCTTATAAACTTCTCTTAATGTTGAAAGGACGTTTGTATTTTTCATAAGGTCTTTTAAGGTGTTAATACCAGTGTTGTCGTGAATATCGGTTGTAGGATCTTCAGTCTCATTCAGACTTTGCTCTAAAATTATCTCTCTTAGCTGCAGCCTTAGTTGATGCTCTTCTAGGATTGATGCTATAGTACTTTCATGCTCTACAGCTTTCTCTTCAAAGAATCTCTTTAGTCCCCTGCGGATCTTCATTCTTAATCTTTTTTCATCATTCATTTTTTTATCATCCCTTTTATTAGTATTCATTGCAATTGGTGCACCTGCAACATTTGCAGATATTGACATTTCCTCAATCTCTTCTTCAGCTAAAAAAGCATTAGATATGTTTTTCGGCCTAGGTTTGTGAAACCCTCCACCATGCTTGGTAAGATCTTTTCTGCCCATATCTAAATAGGTGCTATGAGCCTTGGAAAGCCTTTTGCGCATCTTGCGTTGAAATTTACCCTTAGATGGACCTGACTTTGGAGCACGCTGTGCTTTAAACGACTCATAGAAGATGTTAGCCTCTTGGTTGATTATCTCCTGTAAAGGATCTGTTTCCACTTCTTGTTGATCAAGTTCAGGTTCTTGAACCTGATCCTCTTCTTGGTCTCTTTTATCTGACGGATTAAGTCCCAATACTCCCATGACTGCGAAAACATCTTCAGGCAAAGGTACGAAATCTTTCAACAACTCAACACCGAGAGGATCCTCTGTGGCCAAATCAATAAAGTCTCTCATATCGGAAGCGTGATATAGTTGCGCATCCGAACCTCTGCCTTTTCCTTTGTTTAGCATCCCCGCGATCGCTGGATGTTGTTTAAGTAAATTTAAATAATCAGAAGAGTGTGTGAACGGCCCCACAGCCATTTTCTTGATAGCCAAATCAGGGCGCATCTCCTTACTTTTATTTAGTATTCTCTCGCCGTACCTGTCAGCATCAGAGTCTTTGTCTCCAACTCCTAAAATAACTGTTGAATTTGGAGGAGCAGCAAACATATTGTTAGGATCAGCTGGGTGTTGAATAAAGTTTATAGCTGTCATCATTGGAGAGGCTACTCCGTCTGGTCCGATCATTACTTTTGTTTTGTTCTTGATAGGGGAGTTGTCCAAGAACGATCCCCATATTTGAACAGCCTGGTCTGCAGTGATAGTTTTGCCAGACTTCAAAGAACGCCCAGATAATTGAGGAGCAGATACGAAAATATAAACTAGATCAGCTTGTGCCCCTAGAGCTTCTGCTGCCAATAAGTGCCCTTTGTGCGGAGGCTTGAAGGAGCCAGGGAATAAAGCAATGGTAAGAGGCTTAGAATCGCCTCCTAACGCGTCTTTGTTAGTTTCTTGAGGCTCTATAGGTCCAAACCGCTGAAAGCGCTCCATGCCCAAGATTTGGTTTGCTGGAGCGAAGTTTCCTGTTAGTTTATACGTTGCACCATTCCAGTTGAAAACAAAACCTTCAGAAGGAGTGTTTATTCCTTCCGCGGATTTCAACTTTTCCATCTGTCTCTCTAATTCTTTTTTCGCTCTTTCATTTGACGACTTTGCAATTTTTTGAATTGATGCTCTAAGTTCATCCTGTAAGAAATTTATCTGTCTGCCATTATCAGAGATAAAGGAAGATTCAAGGCCATCAATTGCTGCAACGGAAAAGTTGTGCAATACATTTTGAAGCGTCTTTGTAAATTCTGCATATTTAAAGGATTTAACAAATTGAGATATTTCATCACTTAGTTCTGTTGGGATCCCCTTAGTTATTTGCCTAAGAGTTGGTCCACCGGTCGTCATCATAACTCTTTTTAAAATTAATTTGTTTCTGTCTTCTGTTAGTCCAAAACTATCTATAATCGGTGCAACCTGAGAAATAACATAGTCATTAATAGTAGAACTATCGTTAAGGCCTTGGTCCCCGACGAGATTGTCAATTTCTGAAATTGTTGCCGGAACTATCTCTTTACCGTTCATTGGAGGAAGTTTTTTGATTTGATTTGTTTCAACAGAAAATAAGCCTGGATCCTCTGTGGACATGCCCATAATGGACTGTTCTAGGACATCAAAATTATTAGAAATATCTATTTCAAGTTTTTTGGCTGTTTCTTTGTCAAAAGCTCCGTGACCAACCCTGTGGATAAGTAACGTTTTCTTATCATAGGGTATCACATTTGTTGTGCCTTTGCTTCGAGGGTCATCCTCTTCTAATCCCGGGGTACCCGGGTTCATAACTTCAGTATTGTAGTAGATTAGGTTATCTTGGCCAAAGATTTTTTCTTGTGCTTCTGGGTCAATTTGTTTTATTGCATTTTCAAAGGCCTGAAGGGCTTCTACAAAGCTTGCTCTTAAAGCTTGGGATGGATGATTTTCGAAAAAGTTGTCAAACTCTTCAACATCTAATCCCCCTGCTTTAATTTGAGTCTTATTTCGAATGGCTTTAGCTTTTTGGTCGCGAACATTAAAGGAGAGGAAAATGTTCTGACCGTCAGTCTTTTCAGTACCTCGCACTTTACCATCAGCAATTGCCTGAAGAAGTTGCTTCAACTCCCCGAAGGTCATTTCGCCGTTGTCATAAATATGGTTCATGTGCCCAGCGACAGCACCTTCTAAGAGGAGTTTATTGTCCATGATTATACCCTATATTATTTGGTCCACTCTTTGAGTAGTTTTTGATATAACTTTTCATTTCTACCGTCAAAACGATGCTCGTATAAAGCTTCTTCATTTTCAGGCGTGTTAGTTGATTCTGGTAATGTGCTTTTTGTTGGACTTGCTTTCATTTTCTTACCATCCAACTCTTCATCTTCCTCTCGGGCGCGCGCCATGGCAGGAGTCTCACCTTGCTTAACAGCAACAGGGCGCATTTTATTGTCAATACGGTCCATTCTAGCTTGCCTACTGGCTGCATCTTTCTCTCTTTGAGCGTCATCAACATCGAGTGATGAAACAGCGTTCGCGAATTTCTTATCCATCGCTGCAGCATCGAAGTTTCCTTCTTGATCGTCTTTGTCAAGAAACTTTAAAAGCGTGCTGTCTTTAACTTTTTGCGCTATAGCAGATTTATCTGAACCGGACATATCCTTTGCATATTTCGTCCCATCGGGGTTCATACCTTCTGGGTTGTAATGTGACCTTACGACTTGGTCGATACCCTTTCGTAATGTCATACTCTTAAGGCCTTTTCGCATTAATAATTTCCGAGCTATAAGTCCCGCAGCTTTTTTATTCGGTGCGTTTCGAATTGCAGACTTCTCTTCGGGTGACATTTTGAAACTAACATCCTCTTGCACGTTAATTTGTTTCTCTAAAATTTCTCTTATTGTATCTTTAAGAAATTCCTTTGTTATTTTGGTCGTCATTGAATTGTTCTCCTTTTTAATGTTTGACTTTTTTGATTTTGCTCCTATTGCCCCGTTTTTAGGATCCGGGTCTACCGAATTTGGAACACCATCACCGTCATCATCTTGGCCGGCTTTTGCACGTTCGCCATCAATATATTTACCTGGGTTTTCGATGTCACTATCATTTTCATCTTGGCTGATAGAAGCACCCTCTATGACCTGTCGGATTGTTTCTTTTAATTGTTTAATATTCACCGGTTTTTTCTCCTTGTTAATTTGTTTTGCAAAATTTGATTCTGCTAACTTTATAGTAAATAGTTCTTTGTCATCTAGACTGTCCTCCCAATCTCGAAAACACATATTACCTTGTAAATAGGCCTCTTTTTCCATATTTCTCATATGATCGTTATCCTGAGCATAATTTTTACCCATAATACCCATTTTTTCAGGATTTAGATCACCTCTGAGATTTTGTGTATGATGAATTAGTTCGTGGGCCAGGGACCTGAGGATGTCTTTTGGGTGTCGTTTAGTTATGTAAAGTGTAATAGATTTTTCACTTGGATCGTAGTGAGCTGTTCTTCCTAAGGCCATTTGAGAGTTTTCTGCATCGCTTTTTAAAAAAAGTTTTGGAGGATGTTCAAACCCCATTCTATCTTTTGCAAAAATAGACAACTTTCCTATCAATGGCTTTAATTGATCAATCATTATACTTAAAAACCTCTAATCATAAATAGTTTTATGTTTTTTGTTCTCCAAGAAAAACTTTATAGTGGGAATTGGCGTCTTGCAACTTAATATTAAAAGGGCCGAATGCATATAATCTAAAAGGAGAGAATCCGCTACTATTAGAATCGGTCTCCTCAACAATAGAGCCAGAAAGATTGATTACATAATCTGTTTGTATATCATCGTTTTTTACACTCATACAATAAATAGATTAAATTAAATAAATTCCTTGTTCCCGGAGAAAATGACCTGTATGTTTTCATCAACTTCTAATTCTAATTTCCCAGATAACCACATCTCAATATCACCTCGCTCATCAAACTGATACAGATTCGGACCATCATAAAGGCACCAAGAATTAAGACCTTCGAGAACATCCATCTTGTTAAACACTACCTTATCACATCCGTTCATTCGAGCAGCCATTTTTAACATATCAAAATCTAGCCAGTTTATTTGCCTGGGGCGCCCTGTTGTAGCACCGTATTCTTGACCTATTTCGCGAATCGTGTCAAATATCTCATCAGGACCCTCAAAAGACTTGGCTCCAACATAAGTTTCATATATTTTGGCAACTCCCCAAACGTTACGAATGCATTTTGGGGGAACACCATTTAGCAGTGCAGAGCCCACAGTGCAGTGCGAAGAAGTAACATAAGGATAGTCACCCCAATCAACATCGAGGCCAAATCCTTGGGCTCCTTCAAAAAGTATTTCAATTTCGTTGTAATCCTCGTTTTCATAAAGTTCATGGTACATACTAATAATATAAGATTGAAGTCTTTGGTCTTCTGTTGCTCTCACTCCTTTTCTAGAGTATTTGTCCCTATAAGCTGGTCCGTTACCTCTTTTGGTGGTTCCTATTTTTTCATCTTTTCCATCTTCGAGTCGATGAAAATCTGTAATTAGGTGAGCATTTGAGGCAATGTGAACCAATTTTTTTGCTGGTATGCCGGCAGCTTCCAATTCTTCAATTTCTTTTAAGAAGGTTTCTACGTGAACCACACATCCGGGCCCAATAATCGATTTAATACCAAAAAAAACACCACAAGGTATGTGGTGTGTTACAAATTTCTCACCATGATGATAAATGGTGTGACCAGCGTTGCAACCACCATTATATCGAATAACATGAGTATATTTATTTTCTCTACAAAGCGCATGCGCCACTTTTCCCTTGCCACAATCTCCATATTGGAGATCAACTACTACATCTGCTATCATATATAAAACCTTTCAGAACAATAAGATTCTATCAGACAATACTATTTTTTTAAATTTCTTTTAGCCAAAAGTGGATTTTTAATTGTGGCATTTAACAATTCCTTGGTTGTTTCGATATTCTCAGAATTAACATTTGATTTATCATCGATAACTTTAATGTTTCCGTGCATCTCTACAATTGCTTGTTTGTGCATCTCTATAATTTTTGAGCAGCTTCGCATCTTCCATACAACAGCAGCGCTGAAAACCAAAAATGCAATATCAATAATCATGTTCATATTCATCCAATCTAAAAAATTCATTATTTCTCCTCGACATCAATATCTATGTCCTCATCATCTTCATCATTAGTTAAGTGATCCCATGGAGCAGGCTTATCTGGGTCCATCAGTGCGCTCGCAGTCGAAAGGGGGTGATCGTCAAATTCAAGATAATCTTCATCGCTTTGATTCCTGAAGTAATCTTTTACTTCTGCCATTACATCATCAGAACTGGCATATAAAGCTTTAGCGTACTTTTTTGCCATGGCCACAGATTTGGAGCAACCTTTCTTTTCACCTTGACTACCACTCTTGGTGATTTTAAATACACACTTTCCTTTTCTTTTGAACGGCATTATTTGTCCCCCTGATTTAAATAGTTACGCCATACTTTGTTTTCGTTTATTCGAGAATTGGGCTTTAAAGATACAGACATCATTCTATCGTAGGCCTCTATTTTTAATGCTGATAGTTTTTCAAGGTATTCAGCATTTCTTAGCATCTTAAAAGCTAAATTTTCTGGAGAATATAAACCTTGATCGGAAAGGCCCAGCTTTCTCATTCTAGCGATCTTATCTTTTACTTTTCCAGCATATTCATAAGCTTCTTTATATTTTTCTTCATGAAAGATTCCAAATAAGTGCTCGATCTGTCTCGCAATGGCTTCCGCTTTCTTTTCGGTTGTCGCGACATCTATTTCTGGGTTTAATCTTACTGGTTGAGCTAACCACTTTCCTAGTTCTAAAGACCAGATACCGTTGGCTTCATGTGGTTCTGTATAATGTTGGAAGTATAGTTCCACTTCTTTGTTGTCTATAAGTATGTTGTGTTTCTTGTTCCAGTTTATTCGAGTTTGGTCGAGC
>Ga0181415_1000046_pt1 | contig 28988 bp, 36 predicted proteins | sample 38SPOviralmetaG_FD_130140 | JGI IMG/M metagenome (GOLD analysis project Ga0181415, IMG submission 130140) | Marine viral communities from the oligotrophic San Pedro Time Series (SPOT) site, San Pedro Channel, CA, USA - 38 SPOT_SRF_2012-12-11 | ecosystem: Environmental > Aquatic > Marine > Strait...
AAAGTAAATGTTTGTTTATCTAAGCGTGAGTACTGGACTAATAATTCAGATGGTAAACCTGAGATTAGACACGTGGTAGAGTATAAGTTTTCTAATCCTGAAAACAAATCTATTACATTTGATGTAAAGTATAACAAAGGTTTATCACAAACAGATATGCGTGCGTATAATGAAGCTTGTAAGTTTGCTAATACTGCTGACTCAGAAGCTCCTAACGATATGCCATTCTAATATATAATAAAGTAGTAGCCCAGGGAACTGGCCTTTGGCCCGATGGGCTGCTGCTTGTTATTATGAAGCATTCAGCAAAAATATTACACAATCAAATAATATTTACAGATAAGTACAAACTTGATGATTACCTTAAAAGTTTAGAGGGAGAGTCAGTAGTAGTTAGCATAACTAAAAATGTACCTAGAAGTACAAACTTAAATAAATATTATTGGAGTGTTGTTGTTTCATTACCTGCAAAATCTTTAGGTTACGAGAAAGAAGAAATGCATAATGTATTTAAAGAAAAATTCTTGTACAAAAAAGAAATAGTAAATGGTGAATGGATGAAAATTATAAGAAGTACAACTAGAATATCAAGCAAAGAAATGATAACATACATAGACCAAATCAAAAGGTTTTGTACAGAAGAGCTTGGTGTTTATATACCTGACCCAAATGAGTAAAGAAATATTTATACCAGGTAATGTTAGCTCTAGTAAGAATGGAAAGCAATGGACGGGCAAGTATCTTATACACAGTAAGTCAACAAGAAACTATATTAAAGCTAGTAAATCTTTTTATATAGAAAACAAAGAAAAGTTTATAGAGCTTATTGGTAAAAATCCTGAGCTACCTATAATAGTTGACTTTTATTTCATAAGAAACAGCAAACGTAAGTTCGATTATATTAATCCTGCACAAACAGTACAAGACCTTATGGTTGAGTATGGTTGGATTGATGATGACAACTGCGATATTATTATACCACATTTTAGTGGGTATCATGTAGATAAAGAAAAAGCAGGAGTAATTATTAAAGTCTTAAAAAATGACTATCAAGAAACATTACGTCTATGACCCTATGTATCAAGAATACTTACACGAAACAGTATTAAATATAATCAAGGGTAAAATCACAGAAAGCACATCAGAAGATGAGCAAGTAGAACTTTATAAGAAAGCTCACATAGAAGCTGAAGGTATGCTAAATAGTATGCTTAATGTTTATAGCGAAACATTACTTATAGATGAACTTAGAAAAAAAATTGAAAATGAAATTAGATAACAACGGTATTATTACAGAAGAAAACTACTTTCAAGATAGAGAGTATATATCAGCTAGTATGGTAAAGCAGGCCCTTCAAGGAAGCAAGAAGCAATTCGATTATGCTATGCAACAAAGTGTAGAAACCGAAGCAATGCTTGTGGGGTCTGCATTCCATGCTATGATGCTAGAGCCAGAAGAGTATAAAAAACTATACGCTTTCGAGCCTGATATGGACAGGAGGACTAAAGCAGGTAAAGCGTATATAGCAGATTGGAAAGAAGCAAACAAAGATGTGCCCTACCACGTACCAGGTAAGTATGAAAACATGCTTATTAATATGCAGGAAAGTTTAGGTAATCATCCTAGATATAAAGAGCTAGTGTTGCAAGAGAATGGTGAGTTTGAAAAAATAAATCTATTTGAATTAGAAGGTGCAAAATGTAAATCTAAAGTGGATTACTATAACACAAAAGAAAACTATATAGTAGATATTAAAACTTGCAAGTCTATAGATATAGAAAGTATTTTAGAGTCTATTAAGAAATACTCATATGGAGTTCAAGCTGCATTTTATTTAGATGGAATGAAAGCACACAAATTCTATTTTGTATTTATAGAAAAGAAACCTCCTTATGATGCTTTAGTAGTAGACTTTACTTCATTAGAGGATGGTAGAAAAGCCTACAAAGCTGGTATATCAAACATTCAATCTTTTAATAAGATGGAAGAATCAGGTAAAGATAGTTATAGTATGTTTAACCGTATAATACAAATCTAATGAGTGAAATTGTTTTTGTATATGGTACTTTAAAAAGAGGTAAAGCTAATAATATTTTGATGTTAGGCTCTGAGTATTTAGGGCTTGGGGTTACTAGAAATAAGTACGCTATGTACGAAGCTGGTATACCCTACGTTTCTGAATCCTCAGAGAATACAAACATTGTTGGAGAGGTTTATAAAGTAGATAGACATACACTTAAATCTTTAGATAACCTAGAGGGTCACCCTATTTGGTATAAAAGAAAACAAGTAGATATACTATTTATTAAAGACCATGTAGCAAACTACAAAGATGAAGATATAAATACAATATCTGCTTGGCTTTATTTCAATGAAGAAATACCAGAAAATGCATCTATAAACAATACAGGTATTTTTGAAATGTCTGAAGAGTTGTATAACAAATACTTAAAATAAGAAATGGTAACACTTAAAGAAATATTAGAAACTGTTTCGTTAGTGTGTAAAATTTCTGTAACAAACTTGCGTTCAAAAAAAAGGTACAGAATCTTTAGCGAAGCTAGAGGTTTGTACTTTTTGTTCGCAAGAGATTTTACTAATTGTGGTGTACAAGAAATATCAAAGTATGTAAATAGACATCATGCCACTTGCATACATTATTCTAAAATTACACCTCAACTTTTAAAGTATGATAAAAAATACAGAATTACATATGGTGAAATAGAAAGTAAGTTGAACAAAATTATAAGTGAATCTAGAGATGAAAATGAAGATATACTTAAACAGATTAACATTCAAATTGCGCAACTACTCAAGGAAAAAGAAAGAATTGTGTCTGCAAAAGAAAATACATAAAATATCTAGTGAAGAAATTTGTATAGGAAACGACATAGAAATAATAAGTAATCCTAAATACAATTTATATTTACATAACAGACTTAAGTATAAATACGGACACAAAACAAATAGTTGTGAAATAGAAATAACTGAAGTTAAACCAATTAGTGAGCATGGATACTCACTACAAAAATTTTAAACAAATGATTAAACTAGTACTCGGAACAGTAATATTAATTGTAACTTATATTGCATACTTAATATTTGAAGATACAAACGAAAAAAAGAAACAAGATGGACTTTATAAACCAAATACTAAAAAGTTTAAAAAAGAGAACCCAAAACCTAAAGCTAATACAACGGTATCTAAAAATAAAACACCGAATAAACCTAGGTCAATTAGCTCTAAAAAGAAGGCTCTCAAAAATAAAAACTAATGAGTAGAACTAAAAGACAATCTATAGTAAAGATGAGGAAGGAAAAGCGTAAAGCATTTAATTCCGAAGTAATGCCTGAACTATTAAAGCTTATAGAAGAAGCTCAAGCTAAAGAAAAAGAAAATGGTAAATCATAAAAAACTTTACTGTACATTCTTTAACTTAGATGTAAGTGACCTGATTCTATGTACCAGTTGTGGGAAAGTTGCCGTAGACATTCATCATATAGATGCGCGTGGTATGGGCGGTTCTCATAAAGACTATATAGAAAACCTTGTAGCGCTATGTAGGAGCTGTCATAACCAGGCAGAAAGTAGTCGTTCATTTAACAAACACGTTAGAGTTAAACATTTACAAAAAGTAATTATGAAGCTACAGGACTAATCATCCTGTAGTTTTTTTACGATTGCTATATATATAAACGGTATAAAAATTTGCAACTCTTTTTGGTTGTAATTTTCATCAGCCTCAAATGTTCTAAAACCTAAAAGCATACCCCAATATATACCTAACTCAAATATATAATCGTTATATGTTATTTGTAATATATTAATCATTTAATTTAGTTAAATGGTACGTTATAGTAATATTCACACTGCATTCCATTTTTCTTATGCCATATAAAAGCATGAGCGCGTTTAACTGTAGATAGGTATCCACTATCATCATGCCACTGGTCAGTAGGCGACATGCTTCCTAAATGCCTTACAGCTATTCCGTTCAGCTCTTCTACTTGACCCATAATATTTGTTTTTAAGCTATGTAAATGCCCTCTATGGACTTCTATGTGCCTTACACTACTCCATACATCTCTAAAGCGTTGAGAGATAACAGATGCAAGATTTTTGTAGTTTTTAACTCTATCACCGTGGTCAAATATAAGTAAACATTCACCATACTTATATGCTTTCATAAGTGGTCTTGAATTATCTACCCTTATGTGTGGTGTTTCTTCATACACAGCTTCTAATGCATCTCCCATATGTAGCATACTTTCTTCGTCATGATTACCTGGTATTACTATTACACTTACTGGAGCTTTTTCTGCTAAAAAGTTTATACACTCTACAAGCAATTTTCTACCGTACCTGTAAGCTTCGTATGCAGACACAGTATTGCTTTGAGGTGTTCCTTTAGTCGTAGAACCAAAAGGCTTATCTTTATCTATATTAAGAAAATCATTACCAACTACAAATACTATTTCTTCGATTTTAAAGCCTCTTGCTCTGTCAAATAAGGAATTAATAGCAGAAAATAACCTTCGCCTAGCAATATCGAGTGAATAACCATCACCATCAATACCCAACTTACCAAGATGTAAATCGTATGCCCCAATCTCAAGTAGATAACCTTCTTCAGTATTTTGGTCATCTTTATTATTGATTTTATAATTAGGCTGTATAGCATACGATTGGAAGGCTTCTAGTAAATCATTTTTTAGGTCTTGTTTTAAGATACTAATATTTTTCCAAATGTCTATTTTCTTAAATTTAGCCTTAGTTCTGTACATAGTAACTGTAACAGGCTTCCTATTGTTATCAAAACCAGTTACTTCGTATGTACCAATATCAAACCAATCCACCTCCCATGTGTCAAGGTCAACTTTACAATTTTCAATAAGGTCGTCGAGTGATTTTACTCTTCTGCTGTCTTCTACAGATATAACTAACGAGTCTTTTTGTTCGTTTGTAGTTATTTTCTCATCGTTATGTGCTGAGTTTTGACTTATTTCAAATGCATTTTCATAACTTGCCCTTATGCGTCTAGCTATACTTCTTACTTGCTCATAGGTAGCATCAAAAAGTTTTGCTGTATCAGAATAGTCTTTTCTTAATTTTTCAGGGTGATTAATTAAGTATTCTTCTATTTTTTTACTTTTTACCACGATTTCTTGCTCTGTTTTTAGATTGTTTTTCTTTAACTAACTTACCTTTTTTAGTATGCGACATATCCAAGCCATCCTTATTACCATAAGTTTTGGCTTTTTTATTAGCTTTATTCAAAGATGAACGGTATTTTTTTCTTTTTGTAGTAGAAGAGTACTTTTTGTCGTACTCATTTTTTTTCTTACGAGACGACTTGTTTTTTGCATAATGTTTTGCGCTTTTGCTTTTACCCGAACTTTTTCCTGCTAACGAGTTACGAGCCATTACATTATATTTTTAGGATTAACGCCTATATCTAATAGCCATCTATTGAGGTTTATACCTAAATATTCTTCAAAAAAGAAAGATGACTTGCAAATTTTTAAGTTTTGATTATACAGTAAATGATACATTACTATATGCTCTAGAGTGTCGTATTGCTTCCAAGTAGCGGTGTCAGATTCATTACCATCTAACTTGCCTCCTATATATGCTATATGCTTATAGTTACTAGCATCTGATGGGTGTTCTGACTGCTCCGCTTTGTATCTTGAAAGCTGTCCATTAAAATGGATTATATCGCAAGATACTGATAAATTATATTCTTGTTTTTCAGGAACATGATTTTTTTCTGTTCCAGTAGAATGGATTACCAAATATTCAATCACGACTTTTCTTGTATAAGCTTTTCAAGGTAAACAGCTAAATCCATAGCTTCCTCTTGAGCGTGTTTTAACCATTGAATTTCTGTCAAATCATTACGCTCCATCGTAACTCCGTACTTTTTTTCACCTACTTCAGCTCTTTGTGCTATTTTAGCACGAACTACATCTTCTATTGCACTCATTTTAATTCTTTGAAGAACCTCCAAAAAAGAAGTCTATAATAGTGTTTACTTTACTTGACATTGCACCAAATACTGTAGAAATAAAACCTATTTCATAATCAGATAATTCTAAAGTATTCATAACAAAGTACTTAAACATGGTGTAAGATAGGAAAAAATACGCTGCAGTAAAAATTATTGCTAAAGTTTTTTGTATAACATTGTCGCCTATAAACATAGTACGAGCACTTTTTCTGTCTTCTACCTCTAGTTTAAATATTTCTTGTTCGTGTTCTTTATGTAGTTTTTCAAGTCTATTTTTTAAAGCTAACCTCTCTTCATCTGTTGTAACTACTTCATCTATAATAGTAGATGCCTGACCTACTAAATTACTTAGTATATTTTTTAACATAACTTAACATTTCCAACGTCTTCTTGCTTGACGTATTCTTGAATTAGGATTATTTTTTGTTTTAGCGCTACTTCGTTTAAGTTGACCTAACGAGCGTGCGCAATAAGATTTGCGTCTTTTAGCTGATTTACTACCTGGCTTAACTTTACCTGTTACTGCAGTTTTAAGTTTACTTCCAGGATTAGCTTTTCTATATGCTTTAACCCCTTTAGTTGTCATACCAGCACCTTTTTTTGTAGGTCTATAATTAGCACCTTTACCTTTGGTGGTTTTTCTAATTGGATTTTCTTTTTTTCTTGGCATCGGTTTTCTTTTTACGAATTGCACTTGTCCTTTTGCCCATCCCTACTTTTTTCTTTTCTGCAACCACAGCAGCTTTTCTTTTTCCCACACCTTTCCACGTTACAGGAGTTTTGCTGCTTATTTTTTTTGTTGGTCTGCATTTTTTGGTTTTTTTATTTTTAGACGAGCCACAAGAATTACCTTTTTCGTCCTTCCACTTTTCTTTAAACCAACGTTTTAGGTTTGCACCAGCTTTTGTTTTACGTACAGCCATTAATCGTATTGTTTACTAAATCTATCCATATTACAACAACATGCAGTTGATTTTGATTTCATTACACCGCCATGTTTTTTAATATTTCCTTTACGTTTACGACATTTTGCTATATAACCTGATGCATATGCACTAGGAAATACACTATATTTTGCTTTTGCTTTTCTATAACATGCGTCTTTTGCCATAATAATATATATAAAAGTTATGCGTATCTATATTTAGTGTCGCCATCCTTATCTTTATAAGCTTCTAACACTTGCTTTCTATTACCTTTACCTTTTAAGGATATATGTATCCAAGCAAAGTCAAACTCATTAATCATTTGGTCAAACTCTAATCCTGAATTTAAAATCCAATCATAGATAATTTTGTTATTTATTCTTCCTTCTGACCAAAACTGCAAATCAAGAGCTTCACCTTTACAATGCTGCGACTTAGTACTACCTCCAATTGCACGATTAAGTTCTTTAGAGCGATAACCACTACTGATACGAATAGGACCAATACTGTCACGCATAGGCTGTATAAGATTTGTAATAAGCCTTTGCATATTTTCCAAATGTTCTTTAGTCGGCTCATTACTTATACCTAATCGTTTTGCTGTATTACTTCGAGTAATTTCTGATAATACAAAGTTTTTACTTAATCGCATCTATATATACCTTTCTAGTTAGTGTTCCGTCACTTCCTATATACAAACCTTTTATTGGATTAACTTTTCTACCTAGTAAATCGTAGTAATGTGTTGGTACAAAGCTTGTATCCTCTACTTCTTCTACACCTATAGTTAAACAACCTACATCAACTAATTGCTGCATCTGGTCTTGAGGCCAAGTACCTAAAGAATCTATCCAATCTACATCAGATAAGAAACCATACTCTGTATCATCTATATATAGATAAGCACCATTCCATCCATCACCATAACTATCTTGCATATTAATTTGATAGTACTGAGGTAGTATAGCTGCACCAAAATAAGGAGCTCCACCCTCTAGTATAACACTTCCGTTACAAGTAAGTATTTGCCATGTTATTTCTGCTGAAAAATCTCCTGCTGTACACTCTACAAATGCAGGTGTTTGCTGTGCATTTGCGTTCTTAGATAAACCTATAAGTATAATAAAAGCCATAGCTATGATTAAAACTAAATAGCCTGATTCGCTTAATCTTTCTTTATTCATTACTGGAATTTATTTAATGTTATCTTATCGATAACTGATTGTACTTCTTTCTTAGTAGCTGCTAACTGCATCATTATGTTAGGGCTAAAACGCTGAAACTCCACACCATTATCTAATATAATAATTGTAGGTATAGCCATAATCTTATACTTAACTTGTACATCGTTATTTTTAACTATACAGACTTTGTATGAGCTACAATCTTTTAATTCTTTTAAAAATGGAACTTCATTGCTTTTATTCCATTCAGCCCAAAACTCAACAACTGTTATACCTTTAGCTATTTTAGTATCAAATGAGTTAGAATTAATAAACTCTTGAGCTACAATGTTCAAAGGGAATAAAAGTAGAAGAATTAATTTATTCATAAAGTTTTTCTTTAATCATCTTGATGTCATCTTTTATTTCAGTAACATCATCTTGTGTAGACATAATAGTTTGACGTATAAGTTGGTCTTTCATGTCAAACTCCATACGAGTAATTTCAGGGTCTTGAGGTAGTGGTAGTTGTTTAGCTTCTGCTATATCGTTTTGCAAGGTAAACCACATTCCTGCTAAAGTAGCTATACCAAAAGCTATTGCTCCTAGAGTTTTTAAGCTTATATTTACAGAGCTATCTTCACTTAATTCTTTAGTCATCTATTAAAATATTAAATAATTTATTCCAGTTTTCATTTCATAAGACTTTATGTCCCAATACTTAAGGTGTCTGCCTTCTACAAATATACTAAAATGATTATTAAACTTTATTCCTAATACAAGACCTACATCCCATTCAGTTGTACTATTAGGGTATGCATAAGAAAAGTCGCTTAATCCTTTATGTATAGGGTATACAGAAGCCCAAGAGTGTAACCAAGCTTTAGGAGAATATAAATAATAATCCATACCTAGAACTCCAGAAACTTCTTGTTGTAGCCCCAAGGCTCTAAGTTCTTGCCTATTATACTCGTTTACAGCTTTAGTAAAATGATAAGTGTAAAATTCTACATCTGACATAGAAACACACTCTCCATTCCTAGTCCAGCATTCATTTTCATCACTATAAAAACCAAAATCATTAGCTAACTGCCACCAGTGTTTATTTTCTGGTACAGCAAACCAAGCCTCAACAGGAGAGAAACCATATACAGGGTGAGAGCGATGTGCTATACCTACTGTAAAATCTAAATTACCAAAGTTTTTGCGTAATCTAATATCTCCTTGTGTATACTTTAAATCTATTAAACCGTCGTTTACATAGGCAGCCTTTACTGTATAATTTTTAGATATATACCTTATCTTGTATTCTTGTTGATTAAACTCCATACCTCTATTACGTAGTGTAGAGTACTCTAATAGGTATTCTAATCCAGGAGCATTAGATATTGTAGCATAATCACTACTTTCGTTTTCTGAACCTGTGTAAAAATTACCTCTTTTTACCTGGTAATCAAATCTAGCTATCTTTCTAAGCCCTACAGTTAAGTTAAAGTTAGGCTCACTAACTTGAGTGACCTCTACAAGTTGTCCTGAACCTGCTACACCATCAACAATAAATTGTTCATTCTCTACAAATGGAGCTCCTGTAGATAAACTAGCGTAAAAAGTAGAAAAACGAAACACCTGAGCGCTAGCTACAGATGTTGTTAATAATAATATATATAAAGCTTTTTTCATTTTTTAGCAAATTTTTCAGCTTCCGCAAGCTTCGCAGTCGTCATCATCAATACCACACGCTTCAGGTTGTTCTTGCTCTTCTAAGTCAACAATCCATGACTCCCATTGTGCTTCTGCAATTTCTTCGTTTTTCTTTTTATCATTCATTGACTTTGAATTTTCCATGCATCCATGTTTTTATAGTTGTACCTTTTTTTAATTTTACTTTATATTTATAAGAGCCAGGCGTTAAAGAAGTTTCATCAGATGTAAGAATTAATTCTATTTTTCCTGTTGCATCAGTTACTACTACAGCGGCAGGTTTATCTAATGTATACCCTGAAACTATATTAAAATAATCAGATTGCGCTAAGTCATCACCGCTTAACTCTGTATTTCTAGCAGTTAAATTAGACGCTGCTATCAATGTATCATCAGATGTTGTTCCGTATATATCAAAGAACACATAATATTCTGATAAATTAAATGCTGCGCCAGTTGAATCTGTTATATTAAGAACTAAAGATAAGGAGTCTTCAGCCTTAATAGTAATGTCGATTTTCTGAGATATATCAGTATTTATTGCTGCCATGTTATGCTATTTTAACTATTCCTCTGTCATTATACAATTTACCTGAAGACAAACCTCTGCTGCTAGTAGGAAGACTACTTCCGCTCAAGTCTGTCATTGTTGGTGTTGTACCATCTCTACCATTAGAGCCATCTCGTCCGTTAGCCCCTGCTGCACCAGTAGCACCTCTTGCCCCTGCGTCTCCTGTATCTCCTTTAGCACCTGCTGGCCCTTGAGCGCCTGTTGCTCCTTGAGGTCCTTGTGAGCCTACAACATCATTTACAACATGTCTTCTAATTTCATCAAGCTCATCTTGCATTTTTTGTATTTGGTACAGTAAAGGAGCTAGAGTTTCAAAAGAATCGTCATCTTCTAAGTATTCATTATTGTCAAACTTAGATTTAATTCTAGCAAACTTACTATTGTCTATTTTATCATCATCGCTACCTGTAGTAGAGAATATTCTTTCGTATTGTTTATCTGCTAATGCCATTATGTTGTCATATCAAATTCAAAAACTACAGTTACCGTTGTACCATTAGTAGCCTGACTAGGGGTTCTTCTTATAGCAATACTCTCTTCCTTACTAAAAGTCCAATCTGAAGCACAGTCACCACTTCCAGAGCGAGCAGAAGTAAAGGATAAATCCGTACCTCTTTGGTCTCCTGCTAAATCAGAATCATCGCCATTAATATACATTTCAAACGTATCAGTCCTACTTGTAGTGGTTTGATTATATACCGCTATCCTAACAACTCTTCCATCAAAAGGCATTACCTGCATTAAATGATAACTACTAGAACTTAAAGAAGTACTATCTGCCGTTGTAGCACCAGACATAGGTATATAATGACCTGATGTACCTGAGTAATGATAAGCGTAACTGTGTATATTGAGTACTTTGTTTTTTGTTATTATTTCTTTGCCTTCTATAGTAACTGTGCCTGCAGCTGACCTTGCTATAGTTGTATCGCTTGCATGCCCTAATTCTATTGTTGATCCTGTAATAGCTCCTGTAACAGTTAAATTACCTGATTGGTCTACTATTAAAGCATCAGTAGCATTATTAGCCACCTTAACTTTAAAGTTACCCTCGTCATTCCTCATTACAAGGTCATCCCCTGTAGCAACCATACCTATTGCATTTGTAGCTGCAGTTGAGTTATCTTGAACCCTAACCATACAATCTGCATCTGTACTTTCACAGCTTATGGCTACATTAGAACTTGCAGCATTTACTTCTATAGGAGCTCCAAAATATGAGGTTCCAGCAGCAATATAAAGAGCATAAGAATTAGTAAAGGTTTGATTCGTAGCCGCTACTGGTGCACTCTTTATATATAAAGTACAAGCATTAGTAGTTGTTACTGAAGCATTACTAGCCAATACTCTAGCACTCTCAATATTTACGACTGCAAAAAGATTTGCTGTCCCAGAGGCAGAGGTATTATTATCTGTTATATCAGATGAGTCAACATGTATCGCAGCACCATCTCCAGGTGTTGCATTACGGTCTCCATCATATATTATACCAGCCGCAAAAGTTCTTGGACCAAGGAATGTTTGAACACCACTTAAGTGTGCTGTATCAGAATCTAAATAATTACTAGCAATAGCAGTACCCTGCCAAACACCTGTACCAATAGTTCCGACAGTAGTTATAGCTAAACCATTTATATCTGATTTAGTTTGGTCTGCAGTAGCTCCTGCCTCTATCCCATCAAGTTTATCGTGATGTGCTGTAGACATAAGACCTTCAGCAGAGCTTGTAGCTTCTGAATATGTAGTGTTAGTATCTGTAGATACAAAGTTTAGCTTTCCACTAGTATCATCGTATGTAACAGCAATATTAGTTTCAGTACCACCATCTACCATAGCACCTACAATATCTTGAACCTGTTCGTTTGTAAGCTGAGTATTAGTATCAGCAGTCATATCATCTACAACAAGGTCTATAGTACCGTCACTATCATCATACGTTGCAGTTATCCTAGTCTCTGTATTGCCTGTAAGCATAGCTCCCACAATATCTTGCACTTCTTCGGCGCTTAACTGCGTGTTTGTATCTGTATAGTTTCCTGCGTGTATATTAGTACTTCCCTGGTCTGTAGTCCAATCAATAACTTCATTATCAGATATAGCATTTAACTTAGTTTCCATTGCGTCTAAGTCAACTGGCTGTGTAACAGTTAAATACGATATTTTAGTTAAATTAGATTGTACAACAGAAAGCGCTGTGTTAATATCTATTCCATCTACAGTACCTGTAACTGTTATATTTCCATTTACAGATAAACTTCCCGTAACAACAGCTTCTCCTGTTTCTGATATAGTAAACAAGTTTGTTCCAGATACATTTTGAAATTTAAAAAAAGATGTATCGGCTTGAATACTTTGGTCTGCATCAACTACGAATATTAAATCTTTATTTGAGCGTACATAGAGTAAATCATTATCAGGTCCGTCTATATATCCTGGACTTTGACCGTCTACTGTCAATCTAATAACTCTTGTTAACCCTGTTAAAGATAAATTATCTGCTAGTTCAGCGCCAGTAATAGTCTTGCTAGCAATTTTAGAAGCATTAACAGAGTCATTAGCTAATTTAATAGTAGATATTGAACCATTAGCAATTTTATCTCCAGTTAACGCAAGGTCAGTTATAAGTTCTTTGACTATAGTACCATCTACAATATGATTTGCGCCAATTGAATTATCAGCTATTTTAGCAGAAGTAACAGCATCAGCGTTTATTTTATCTGTTGTAACTGCGTTAGTGCCAAGCTTAGCTGACGTAATTTGTTGAGCTCCTATATCATTAGAGCTTATAGTAAAATTTTGTATCTGTGTAGATGTTATAGTACCATCTGCTATTTGGGTTGCAGTAACTGAGTTATCACCTAAAAGAGCAGTTCCTGGAGCACCTTGCTCACCTTTAGAGCCTGTGGCAACAAAAGATATAATAGGTGCAGCAGCTTCAGATTCTATAATCTTTTTTGCACCATCACCTATTTGTAAATTAATTGTAGGCTGACCTTTAGAAGTTAATGATATATTTACCTTGTTAGACACTAATCAATAACTTTAAATTTACCGTGTAATATTGTAGTAGTTTCAGTAGAAGTACTAATAACTAAAGTATAAGGATAACTACCAGATAATAAATTCATATTGCTATATGTAATGTCACTAGAACCCGACGAGTCTACAGTAGTAGTTGGTACATTAATTGTTATAACCCCTGTTGAGTCTACTTTTGTTAACGTTCCTGGTTTATATGACTCTGTAAAATTAGCATTATTAGTGCCTGCGCTTGTATTATCAAACTTTTTTATATTAGCTCCTAGCGAGTCAAATATATTAAAACTTATAGTTGAACTTGATAAATCATATACTGTGTCGTCAGAATTAGTTACAGTTATATCTAGGAAAAATGAATCATTCTTACGAGCTGTAATATCTATTTTAGTAGATACATCTGCAGAAATTTTAGAAGCCATTAGATTTTAATTTTAAGTTGTTTTTTTGTTGCAGCAATTGCTTTCTGTGGTTTTACATTCACAGAAATATTAATAACTTTTTTAGCTACAGAAACTTTTACATACATACACAAAAATACTAAATTTTATTGATAGGTGTATCTAGGGTAACAGAGGTTGCATTGTAAAATGCTAGATTAGTAAACACTGGATTACCACCTCCAGAGATAGTTACATTTATTTTTTGAAATCTTTCTCCTGTATATAGAAAAAACCTAGGGATTTCATTAGCCAAAAGACCAGGTAATGAAACATCATAGCTATCAAAACCTAAAAGCTGAACAGTAGGTTGCTCAAAAAATTCACTAGCAGTTGTACCACTACTAAAACTTATTTCTTGCTCGCCTACGACAACATCGCTATTTGATTTTACCGCAACAATCTCTAAAGGTAAGCTTAAATTTTGAATAGAATTTATATAATCAGCATCAGTTATTAAACTTAAAGCTTTAACTTCATTATACACATTAAATACAGTTTCATAAAAAGCGTTTCTAAAAAAACCATTTTCATCTACTAAATTTTCTTCACCTACGCTATTTATGTATTTATTTATTCTTTGTATATAAGAAAATGGAGCTCTTGATTCTATTAAATGAGCTTTTACATTAATATTATATTCTGCATAAGCACCTTGCACTAACTGATAAACAGCTGCGCTAGAAAAAACTATAGACGCACTTTGGTCATTAGCTTGTATAATAGGGTTATGAGTATTAATTACAGTAAAACCTTGATTTGTAATAACACCACTAATTGATTGTATATCATCAGTGGTTGTAAGATTTTTACGCCTTCTTACTTTTACACGAACTTTTTTTGTATCTACTGTATATATAGGCATTATTATGTATAAAGTCTTATTTGATAACCTTGTCCTGGTCTTAAATTTCCATCTTCATGTATATTATTAAATTGAAATTCAGGCCAGTATATAGATGCATCATTAGCTTTTACAATTTGTAAATCACTACCTAAAGTTTCAAAAAATACTTCAGCATTTATAGGAAGCATAGAAGGAAATGATTTCTGATTCCATCCTGGTAAAAAATTCATACTTAAATTGTATGTGTTTGCATCTTCATTATGTTGAGGTATACCATGATATTTAATTACAAAGTTTATTAATGTTCTAATTTGGTAACCTTCATATTTTCTATCTATATAAAATCTTACATTTGCTTGCGAGCCACTACAAGTATAAGTTTTATTTAAAAGAATTGTTTTTGTGCTTGGGTTATAAGCCATAATCTTTGTGTCACTTTGAAAAGCTAAATTACCAATCACTGGAGAAACTACTGGTGTGTTAAGATAAATTTCAGGAGCGTCACCTTCTATAGTTAAAGTATTTGTATTGTTTACTACTGCACATAATGTAAGGCTACTATGAGGGTCATTTAACATGGAGGGTATACCATTAAATGAAAACTGAGGCCAATAAATTTTTGCATCATTATCTTTAACAATTTGGATTTTTGAATCAAAAACAGTTTTACCACTTTTGTACCATAAAGGCAAAGTATCGCTTTCAAATTCATACAAATGTGTTCTTATAAATGTTCTCATCTGCACTGTTGATGTAGTTAAAGGGTCAGGAGAAAAATAATCACCTTCTACTACAGCAGGTGCTCCATCTACAGCTGCGCTTGAAAATCTATATTTTAAAGTATGTATAAGAAAAGGTATACCAAAAAGACTCCAGCCTTCACTATAAGGAAAAGACATGTACTGCTCTTGAGTTTCTGCTATAATATCAGAAATTTGTATAGGACCAAAATTTATTACATCAGCACCATCTCCTTCTATATCACAAACCTCAACTGCAGGACTACTTGGCGTTGGTGGGCTTATTTTTACCATATTTCAAATGCATTATTTGTAAGGCTAAATGAATTTATATCTTCTATATTATTTTTAGGTGTAAAATCTATTTCAGATATGTTAGAATCAAAAACCTCACAAGTTATAATATTTTCTCTAGTTATAACCTCTCCTAAATCATTTTCGTATACAATTACAAATGTTGCTGTATATAATCCACTAAATCCAAGCCTAGGGTTAAACATTATTTTAAAAGTTATTTCATCACTATTATCGTTATATGCGTTTAAACCGTATGTATTAGGAAATCTATAATAATCTTTTATAGGATACCTGTAAAACATTACTGGCAGTGGATGTGGACCTGGAATGCTAGAATGTTGTGCCATTACACCTTCACCATTAAAGTATACATATTTATTTAACGTGCTGTCAAATACTCCATTTTGATATGGGCTCACAAAAAAAGGTGAATTGATTGGAGGTGTTTGCTCCAAAGCACTAATAAAAGAACTAGATGGCGTTATCATTGGAAGGTCACCTACATTAACTCCACTTGTATGTGATAAAAATCTAGGTAAAAATTTAAAAGGATATAAAGCCCTATAAAAAGTGTTAGAATTACTATTATAGCCTGAAAGTGTTGGTGAGTTTAAATAAGAATTTTGGTTTATCAGGTGTATGCTTTTAATTTTAGCAACACTACCTGACGAACCAATATTTCTTATTTTCAATACCTCACTAACAGAATCTAATCCTTCCCAAATGAAGTGTTGTAAAGCCATTATCCAGCTGATAAAGTTCCAAAGTCAATTGTTGAGTTGTTAGTACTAGTATTTCCTTCTATATCTGTTACTTGTATATCAGCAATTTTATTTTCTAATTTAGTTTTAACTAAATAAACATCTTCATAAATATGAAATTTTTCACCAGCACTTGTACCAGCTATAGAATCCTTCGTTATACCTACTTGATTAAGACCATAAAAATCTAATTTATTATGAACCATGTATTTAATTTTTACTCTATTGTAAAAACTAGCTACATCTATATCGTTAACATTAATACCAGCATTAGATGTTGCATTTACAGCCATGTGGATATAAGGAGCTCCTGTTGTTTGATTATCAGGGTTAGCGTAATTTTCATAAAATGAATTACCAGAAAGGTCGTTAGCATCTGAATATCTAGTTAGTTGACTTGTGGTAGTAAAAGATACAGGTACACCTGTGCCTGTAAACAGTTTTTCTGCAAAATCTGTTTGAGTTGCAGTATCTATAAAATCACTAGAGTACAAATGAGCATCAGGGTGTACCACCTTTACATCAATCCATCCACCAGACGGTGTCGCAACATTTAAAGTTGCTGTAGAGCCATCTGCCGCAATTGAAACTATTTTAGCTCCATCAGGTATGTAACTAGCATTAGTTCCTATACCGATTACATGACAACCTACTAAATATGATGGATTTCCAGTAGTATTAGCTCCAGGGATAGTAGGAGACCCTTGTGTTTGGTGAACTAACCCTTTACCTGTTGTACCATTAGGGTCTTTAACATTAAGATTACTTAATGCATTTGCACCATTAGCAGTAGCTGACACATAAACTCTTGCAGAATCAACCTTTAAGTTACCCTTTACTGGGAAATTATTAATAGCACCTAATGAATTTCCTGTTCTTTTACCTCTTACTAAACTCCACTGTGCATATCTAGGTTGTGGATAATCAAAAGAACAGTTTTTACCAGTCAAATTTCCTGTAGGCGCTGCACTTAACACTAAAGAAGTTGCATTAGTTATAGAAGCAATAGTCGTTCCTGAAGCTAACCAATCATCATCATTACTAAATACTTTCATTCCTGCAGTTAAACCTGTAGTTCCACCAGCACTTGTTGGAACAGTAAGAGTTGTGCTTGTGTTAGAGCAACCCGTTCTATGTAAGTTAAGAGTAGGAGCAACTGTCGTATGAGCTGACTCGTCTATTAAAGGTACATTGTAAACATCTCCATAAATGTTTGTTACAGCATCTCCATTTGCTTCATTAATACCATTTACTCCTGAACCTTGAATAAATCTTGGGTCACCCCATTCATCAGAAGTACCTTCTGCCATTGAGTCACCTACAGGATTTTCTAATTCTATAGAAACCACATTAACTTCATAGGAGCTATTATTAGCAAAGTTTAAAGGTATAAATGTTTCGTATTTATTTGTATCGGTATTTAATGTTAATTCAGAATATAACATCTTTTTAGAGTTTCTATATGCAGATAAAGCATTTGCCGCATCATCAAATCTACCAACCTTTAAAGGTCCTGGCAAAATACCACACTTAGAGTTAGCAGTAGTTTGCTGTGTTGCTTGCATAAAGCTAAAGTAATTTTCATATTTATATGAGTAATTACCATTAAAAGGGTATTTTCTAAAATACTTGTCTTTAGTTGGGTTTACAGAAGCGTATGAGTGTAATAAATTAGTTGAGCCTAATGCGTTACCACTTACAGTGTTGTCATTTGTAGAAGTTGTGCTTTGTATAGCTGCTGTAATGTTAGAATTTGCTAAAATAACATTAGCTGAAGATGTGTCGTGAGTACCAAATATATCTGCACCTGCGTATGGCGTTATATATCTAGTAAAATCTATCCATGCTGTTGAGTTATTATGACTTTGTAATTCTAAAGGCGCTAAAGTATTACCATTTAACTTGTGAGTTCTAGGAAAACAGTGTCCATGCAAATTGTAGTTAATTTGTGTATTAAAAAAAGCAGAGCCTGTTTGATGCCCATAATCATTAAAAGCTTTGGTAATCCCATTTGTAATAGAAAGAGTAGCAGTTTCTTTAATTCTTCCTAGCTTGTCAGATAACGCACTTGGGGCTGACTCAGGTGGACTAGTAATACCATTGTATCCCTCTATGGTTGTGTTTAACTTTGTTCCTGGCGAGTATTTCATTTTCATGTTAATACTTTTAGTTTCAGCATTTGCTCCAAGACTTGCACTAGCTGAAGCATCTACCCAACTTTCATTAGTATTATCATCTTTATTAAAAACAGTACCTATACTAGTTATAGTATTTCCAGTTTCACCACCTGTAGCTCCTGTCATAGAAAATGATTTTGCATTACTAACATTAATATCTGTGTCTGACAAAGTAAGAGAAATAGGCTTAGCATCTGCAGTTGTACCAGCAACATCAGTAGGAACTGTAATAGAGCTTTGATTTAACAAATCAAAAGCTCTACCATAAAAATTGTCATTACTAAAAGCATTAAATTGTAAAAATAAATCATCTTTTATTACACTACCAGTTCCGTCACATTCTAAATTTGGAAGAATAAAATAGTCATATATATGAGCATGCTTATATACAGTATGGCTACCATCACTAGGACTAGCAGCAGTACCTTCACCTTTTGGAGTAACATCAAACTCTAATTCTTTTGGTACTGTTGAGTAGTCAGCGTTTGGTAAAACAACACCATCAGAATCATCCCCTTGAATATGTTGATGAATATAACTGGCATCAACCCTTGACTGTTCACCCAAATGACTAATCAATTGGGCTGAATGATATGGTGTTTTCCAGGTATCATAACTTCCTTCGTCAATTAAAATGTGACTAAGTAAATCTGCAGGACCTTCAGCTGTATATTTAAGTGCAGTTTTAAGATTTGTAGATAATATTTTATAAATACCTTGAACTATTTGTAATTTATGGTATTGAGTTTCTTCACCGCTATTACCATCAAGATAATATTTATTATATACCAAAGGTAAAGAATGAACCGCAGGTCTAAAATTATTATTATTACTTGCTAAATCACTACTATTTGGTCGTAAAATTTTTATAAGGTTACTTGAGCTGAAATAATGATTTTGATTATTGTCACCCTCTCTATTTATTTTATAAATTATACTTTGTTTGTTTTGTAGTATATGTTTATTAACAGTTGTGTCGTTATTAAATGTATTATCGCCAGCACCATCAACAACTGAATCTACACCAATATCGTATGAAAAAACAGATTGACCTGTACTTCCAGCTCTAAAAGTTGCATTAGTAGCAAATCCAGGTGCATGAACATCAAAAGGACCTGTATTGGTGGGTTTTAGTACTCGAACACCACCTTCATTGGCAGTAGTATCACTTCCTTTTAGCCAATAACTATTAGGAGTATTATGGTCTGTAGGTAGTGCAAGAGAAGAGTCAGTACTTAATCCATAAGGAATGTGACCTGCAAAAAAAGCATTTTCTAATGTTGGCACTGTTGAAGCTACCATATCAGAGGTAGCACTTGATATTGTAGCAGCAGAAGCATTGACTACAATAGAATTAGTAGATTTTGGTTGGGTTACAGAAGCGTTTTCTTCAAAAACAGTATCCGTAGTTATACCATAACCTTGTCTGAACTCTAATTCCCCAGTTCTATAAGATTTACCTAATAAATTAAAAACTACATTACTTTCAAAGCCAAAAAATGAGATTGTTAATTTAGCCAGCGTTTGAGCAGCTACTACTTGTTCATTAGTTGGTTGCCATTTTAATAAAAAAGCAGCATATTCAGGGTAAACAGTACTACCACCTAAATTATTTGCTGATATTCCTTTTGGTGACCCTGAACTACCTGAAAGTAATCCATTTGCATCTGCAGTAGCTTTGTATATAGGTATAAACCTATCAATGCTTGTAGCACCAAAATCATTTGAATCTACATCTTGACTTGCCTCTTCAGTTACTTGTAAGTATAATATCGGAGTAGGTTGAAGTTTTTCTACAGGGTCTGTACCTTCGACAGTTAAATTATTTCCTAAATCAAAATTTGCAGCTACACTATATGTAGTTTGTAGATAAGTGTTAAAGTCAGCTGGAGATAAAAAACCATTTGCAGCAGACCCTGCATCAAAATCTATATTTGCCGCTAAATCATTTATATCTGAGACTAAAGTAAAACCTGCATCTATAGCAGCAGGATTTAATTCTATACTTTCAGGTCTAAGAACAGACTCATGTGCACCTGTATTTTTAATAAATACTACTGTATAAGCTCTTTGAGGTGAGTCTACGTCACTATCTGTTCCTGCAGCTGTAAAAAAAGTATATGTATCAAACGTACCATCTGCGCTTGAATATAAAGTTTGGTTGCTTGCTGTATGTATAGCATATAGCGGATTTTTAAAACTTGTATCTACAGTTGTACCACCGTAAACTGATGTTGTATTTGAGTAGGTAAGTGGGAAATACTTAGGCATATTATCTTATTTTTAAATATGTTGTATCTGGTTCAAACCAAATAATTTTTTTATTTTCTGTGTTAGGTATACAAAAACCTATACTACGAACCCAGTTGCCTGAATCTGATGTAGGTGTTATATTGAGTTTATTAGAGCTATCTAAATATATAGTTCGACCTGTTTGCCAACTACTTATTGCAGAGTTAGGTATTGCTAAATACCCTTTATGCATTACTTTTAATATGTTTCCTGTATAAGAAATAAAGATAAACAAATTATTGTAAGCTCCTTTTGCTACGTCATTTACTTTAGCTTTTTCTAATGTGCAGGAATAATTTCCTAATCCTGTATGATTAAAATAAACTACATCACCTAATGCAAAATCACTTGGTGAATCTAATGTAAAATTTTCAAACTTATATTGATAAGCATTTAATAGCTGCGGTATCAAAGAATTTGTTTGTGTACCAACCTCAACTGTCACTGGTTGTTGATATACAAGACCTCCAATAGGAGTAGATGCAGTAGGATTAGTAACAGTGGAAAAACTTGCTGTTGTTGTGTCAATTAAAGCTTCGTTTACAGGACTAGGTGTAAAAACAAAACTAGAAGTTCCTGAAGCAGTAGTTGTTACAGTTGACGACGGTGTCGCTGTTATAACTAACTTAGATGCTGCTGTAGCTATTCCTATTTTTGCTGTATGCATTATAATTGAGTTACATCAGCTACTAGCGTAAAAGTACCATACAACCAAGTATTATACTCTACTATTGCTGTAGTCGTAGTTTTCTTTCTTATCTGTAAATCATATTTGTAAACCCCTGGAGGAAACGACATATATGTATATGGTGCATTAATTTTTACTCTATTAGTAGATGTAGTTCCAACCATATTACTAAAGTCTATAGCGCCTCCTACTTTTACAGCAGCACCATCAGCATCATTAACAGAAGCTGCAGCACCATAATAATTACCTGCTGTTGTTGCTGTTGGTATATTACTAGTTGGAGTATCATTAGTTACTTCCGAATTAGTTGGTGACCATCTAGCAGAATATAAATTTAATTTTACATCACCAGTTGAAGCGTCTACAATAGACATCTTACCTTGATAAACATTATCGTTAGCACTAGAGCCTGTCATTAATACAACCATAGGTAGGCTATTGTTTGTAGATGAGTCTCCTGGGCTATCTACTTCTAGTTCAAACATAAAACTATCGTTTCTTCTTGCGGTAATATTTAATTCAGCCGCTATATCTGTTGTTACTGTTGATGCCATTTTTTTTTATTTAAACAAATATACTAATTATCTTCTACTGTTTCTTTTCGTTCTACGTGTGCGCTTTCTTTTTCTTCCTCTTGTATCTACTCTACCAAATATAGATTGCCTAGCACTAATTTCAGTTCCTGGTATTTGTAGTTTAGGCATTAATGAAGCCAAATATCTTTTTGCTTTAGTTTCACCTGCTTTACCGTATTTAGCATCTCTACTATATACAGCACTTGGCGAGCCAGCAACATACATAGAAAATGAGTATATTAATCCTAATAAATTTTGTGCAGTAGCAAATGCAGGCACTGTTAAAGTATGTTTAAACTGAGGAACGTTACCTACTAAAAGCATATCACCAACAGTTTTTTCTAAATCTAAACCATATTTTTTCAGTTCATCATTCATGTCTTTATCATCTTCAGAGCCTGCGAGTAAAAATAATCCTAAAAACAAAGGAACAAATATCCCTCTATGGTATCTTTCAATAGCTTCTCTTGTACCTTTATCTAGCTTTGCTTTGTTTTGCGAATACTTTAAAGGATTAGCATATAATTTTAAATTTTTTAGAACTGCAGGCGCAGTACCTCTATATACATTACCAAAGTCATCTATATAAGATTCATATCCACCTTTACCAAATCTATCTACAATATAAGTAGGCAGCCATCTTTTAAATTGCAAAATTGTACTTCCAAGCGCATAAGTTTGAATAAGTCGTTGGTCAACTTCTGAATAACCTCTACCTTGAACGTTTTGAACTCTTCTAGCATATCTAGCAACTTGTTCAGTACTTAAAACATTTTGTCTGTCTACTACTATCAAGTTACCGTCTTTATCCAAGTCATACGCATTCCATTGTTCATCAGAAAGCTCACCCATAAATTGAGCACGTTGAATAAATTTTTCTGCAGTTACCATTGGATAGAAAAGTATATTATCCATTATAGTATTAAAACCAGCACCTTCGAGTTGGTCTTGTGGTCTATAAGTTAGTATACCAAACTCTTCAAGCATTTTTTGTGCTTTAGTTGCAGCTCTCCTATCAAACTTACCAAGTTTATCTACACCAAATACTCTTGCATGTGCTTTGACAAAACCTTGGAAGCCTTGAGACCTATATGCATTATATTTACCTATTACTACATTGGCTACAGATGCTGGAATATTAAAACCTAAACCAACAACCATTGTCCATCTAGTAAGAGTGTCTAATATTTTTCTTTCATATTCACTATCGGTTATTAATTTTTTTGGTTTTCTTAATATAAATCTATCTAAAACAACATCGTTAAGATACTTTATAGATTTTGTTTGACCTCCATTATGTTGTAAATAACTTTTAGCAGCATTTACCATAAATTTTTGTCTTTCAAATCCTTCAAAGTTTTGACGCTTTCCTTGTTTTTCTAGATTTTCAAACATACCAACACTCATTCCTTGTTTGTCGTAGTTTGAAATTTTAGCCTTTTTACCATACAAGTCATCTGAAGCTAACTCAAAGTTTATTCTATACACTTTTTGCTTGTCACCTCTATATGCTGTACCATACTGAAATACCATAGTTTTAAGGTATTCAAACATTGCATGATGTAAATTATTAGAAGCAAAATATGCTGCAGTCTCAGAACGCCTAGATGTATATCTATTGAATGTTTCATTTTCTGCAGATACAGTAGAAGACACCTCATCATGTGGAACTACTGGATTTCCTAAAGCATCACGCATTTTAAGCATATGTTGCTGAGCAGTACTTTTAGCTTTTTTTAATGCCTGTATTCTATTTTTTTGTGTGAAAAATTCTAAGTCAACTTTTATAGTAGACCTAATTGGTTTACCAAAAGAATCGAGTTCTCCAGTATATACTGTTTGTGAGTCAGAGTATGCTTTAGCTTCTTCTTTAGAAATACTATACAATGCTTTAAACTCAGCATATGACCTAATTTCCATACCACCAGGTTTAGTGCTAAAAGGGTCATACGCTTCAATCATAATGTTATGATATAAATTATCTTTAGATAAAGATTTCTTATATAAACCATATATACCTCTGTGTCTTAAAACTTCAAATCTACTTGCAGTAACAAGAGGTCTATAAAAACTTCTATCTTGGAAGTCTGCTCCTTTTTCTACTTTAAGTAAATCATTGTAGAACTGAGTATACGTGCTAATAACTCTTGCGTAGTTGTATTCTGCTTTACTTAAGAATTTTTTAGCATCAGCTTTTAAACTATTGTCTTTATTAAATATAGTCCTATTTAACTCAGTTGTATATTGAGCTTTCCATTTTCCTTTTTTCTTATATAGCGAAGTTTTTTGCGTTTGCAAATTTTCAAATAAGTTTTCAGAAATTTTTTGTAATGGATGCGCAGCTCTTATTAAAGGTAAATTACTTATAATTTTTGCTGGTGTTTTTAATATACCATACTTTTCCTTAAACAAAGCGTTGTAAGCATTATTTAATTCGTCTTGTATGATTTTAAGGTCTCTGTGCATTTTAGCATTAGACACTTCTAAATTTCTTCTAACACCTGATAGCGTAGGATTATGTTGACCAAAATCACCAGGACTCAATACCATAGCAGCCCAAGAAATATCTTTATCGTATTTTTCTTGATTTACTTGATTTAATAAATATTCACCAACTCTTTCTCCGTCTGGAGCTACAGTATTTCTCCATCTTTGATTTTGTGTTTGGGCAATTATTTCGCCATACTTATAATATAACGATTCCATTAATTTTGCTTTAGCTAATGGATGTGTTTTTATTAAACTTGATTGATATTCATTTATAGCTTTTCTAGCGTTAATGTAATAATCATTTGGTATTTGTTCAAAAGGTGCATCAGGCATTTGTAACCTTGTATCATTTATAAACTTTTGTTTTATACCATTTTTACCTTCGACTTCTGCATATCCTGCACGATAATGCGCATAATCTCCTTTAAATTTTTCGTACTGTGAAGCTTTTGTCATTTCTAAAGTCTCCAAAGTAGTACCACCTTTAATGTAGCCAAATCTTAAAGCGAATGCAGTTTCACTTAAATTTTCTTCTTGACCAAACATAAGTTCTGATGGAGTATTATCTCTTAAGAACATACTTCCATTAGCTTTAGACTTAACAACTGTTACATCAGTATCTAATGATTCAGCATACATATTAAGAGTGTTCAACTCTGTCCAATCTCTATCTGCAAGAATATTATATTCTGAACTTACAATAGGTTCTCCTTTTTTATTGTATGCTATTTTTGAATCTAATGTTTGATAAAATTCATTAGTAAATCTCATTTTACCTTTAGCACCTTCAAGTGACTTAGAGTCTGCTCTATTAAACTTAGATGTAATAACATCTTCGCTTAAATGCAGCTTGAATTGATTGTACATATACAAAGGTGCATTACTAAGTACGCTAGAAAATTGTACAGGATTGTATCCTATCATTAGCTCTACTAAGTTTGTAGTTAAAGCAAATACAACTTGGCTATCTCTTACAGAAGTTTTTTCTGAAATAAGATTAAGATTTATACGTTCACCTTTTTCATTAAGGACTTGACCAGAATTATTCTTTAAAGCTAACAATTCTTGTATAACGGTGTTTTTTCGCTCAAACACACCAGGAGTTACTTCTACTTGTGTGTTATCTTTAACTTTTTTATTAGCTCTTTTTATTTCAGATAAAACTTGTTTAGGTAAAAATGGCATTAAAGTATTATTAGTGCCTATACCTAATTTATTGACAAAATATTCATAACCTATAAAGAAGTTTCTTAATTCTTTAGGTAGCTCCATAAAAGCATCCTTGTAAGTTTTTAAGTCTTCTTTAGTTAAAATATTGTCAGTAGTTTCATACGGTATAAAGTATCTGTTAATCTGATGACTTACAGACCTTCTGCCTCGTTTTCTAGTAAGCTTAGTAAAGTTAGATTGTAATGCGTTTATAAATTTATTTGAACCTTCTTCTTTAAGGTTAACAATCATTTGAGAAGCTAACTCATGAACTCTAAGAATAGAATACTCAGATAAATCCAAACCTAAACTATCGCTTGAATGGTCTGAATTCATTTTATCTAGTTGAGTAGAGTATTCATTATATCTGCTATTTAATAAATCTAAATACAGGTTGTGAAAGCTTTTCCCTTCAAAATTAGGTTTTAATTCTGTAGATATTTTATAGAAACTAATAGCGTTGTTAATCAGCTCAGAAGCAGTTTCGTTATTCAAGTCAATAGTTGATTTGATAGACTCTATAAGTACTTCTGCTTCTTGTGCTGATACAGTAGAAGTTTCATTAAGTTTTTCTTTATATCTAGATAATAATGCCTTATGAGACTTTAAATATGGGTCAGAATCAAACCTTCTAGAAATACTAGTTTGTCTGTTCATTACATCATTAAAACGATTTTCAAGACTAACTAGCTCAATCATGTTTTTAGGCATTTTTGTATCTAAATTAGTTATGTCTGAAATTACTTGTAAATCAGATGTGATTAAATCTAAAGCTCCTATAAACTGCATAAACATTTTAGTATTTATGCTTTTTGATAAATCAATTTGTCCAGGCATATCCATAACAACACCTGGTAATTGATTTACTTTTATGTTGTAAGTTTTAGCTATAGACTCACGTTTACCTAATCCATCTGCCCTGTTTTTTATATAAGAAACATAGTTAGGATGATACATTAAATCAAGCACTCCTTGTATAGGCATACCTGTTCTAAGTAAATAAGAAAAGTGACTAGCACTTTCTTTAGTAATATTAAACTTAGCTCTATCTCCAGCTTTACCATCATCTATAATAAAGTTTAAGTATTGAGCATAAGTTAACCAATGCGTGTTTTTACCTGTTTTATTAGTTAGCCTATTAATGCTATTAATTCTACCAGATTTATCTTTAAGAGTTATATTTAATGGAGCAGACTTACCTTTTACTCTGACTCTAACCTCTGTAGCTAAATCATTTTGTAACCCACTTGAAGCAAAGTAGTTTACTGTTCTATTCATAGAAGCAGCAATACCTATAAAGTTGCCTAAGAATCTATCTTGTATAGCAAACTCATCATTAATATGTAAATCACTTTTAACTCTTTTAAACTCGTTTGAGTCAACAGTGTCTATTGTTTCAATATGATTTAGACCTGCATCACGTATAGTTTTAGTAAAGTCTACAGGCTGCATAATGATGCTATATACTTCTGGAGAAGTATACATATCAAACATAGCATCTAAAAATTCATTTTTCTTTTCATCAATGACCGATAAGTTATCGCCTAACGCTTTCATGTTTACATGCAGACCATCACCATCTTTATCTGAACCTATTAAACTAGCATGCTCAGTTGGTATTATAATAGTGTTACCAGCTTTAGAAGAGTTAAACTCTTTGATAGTCATTACTATACCATCACCAGGTTTTGAGTGTGGTATACGAGAAACTAAAACTTTGTCTCCTACCTTGTAACCTCTTTGTCTAGCGATAAACGGCATAACTACTTCACCATAAGTAACCTTACCATTTTCTAATTTATATGATTTTAATTCTTCTGAATAAGAAACTCCTTCTTCATTTACTTGAAGATTGTATCCTATATCAGACATCTCAACAGAAAAAGTACCGCTTGTTTCTAATCGCATAACTTGCGACTTAAACAATGATGCTACAACATCATTAAATGCTTGTTCATTACCAGCAAATGACGCTCCTAATTCTTTTACTAACTCTGAGTCTACAAATGATTTGAGTCTATCTTGGTTATCATTAAACTTAGTTTCGAAATTTGCACCTTCAAAGAAATTAGCATACTGTAGTTCTAATATTTCAGCTAATAGCTTTTTAATAGGCTCAAGCATTTCATAACCACTTTTACCTTTATTTGCGCCAGATGATACGTTTTCAATTGTATTAAATACATTTAAGTTTGCAATCATCTGTTTAGCCAAAATACCAGTCTTATTAGTATTATCTAAAACAGTTTGTATACCAAAGTTAGCTCCATCAAAACCAGTTTGTATTACTCCTGGCTCAGATTCAAATTGATACCATTTATTTTGATTATCTATAAACTTCTTTAAACTTTTTACTTTTCCTTCTTCTACCAATTGTTCGTAAGAAGAATCAGTATTGTCGCCTTTTTGTTTATTTAAAAAGTATATATCATTTGAAGCATCTATAATATCTTCAACACTATGCGTTATACTTGCAAGTTCATTACTTGACATACCACCTTTAATAGATGAGTCAAAATATAAAATAGGAATAACAGCTTCACCTTTATGTCTTCTTGTAGTTTCATTAAGAACTTCACGTAATGCTCTAAAGATTTTACTTTTTTCGGCAAATTGTTCTTCAAGAATTTTAGTAGCTGTTTTAAAGTACAATGGCACTCTTGGTCTTCCTATATGCGCTTCAAAAGCTGTATTATCTAAGTTTTGTCCGTAGTATAAAGACTTAAGGTTATTACCAACTTCGTTTAGTTCTCCATATTGTAGAGATAAAAGTTTTTGATGTTCAGGTAATATAAACGACTCTGAGTCTGCAATTTGTAGTTTTTGCAACTCTGTTTTTAACTCATCATCTTTTACGATTATAGGTAATATTCTAACGTCTGACATAGGAGCAAGAGGTGAAGATATACCCTTCATACGCTTAGGTAAATCAGCTAACATTTTAGTATCCTTCATTGCAGCAGATTTATTAAAATATAAATCTTGTATAAAAAACTTATTAACGTAGTTTTGTTTATAAGCTTGCTCTACAAATTTAAAGTCACTTTTTTTAACAAGTTTTGC
>Ga0181415_1000052_pt1 | contig 27681 bp, 25 predicted proteins | sample 38SPOviralmetaG_FD_130140 | JGI IMG/M metagenome (GOLD analysis project Ga0181415, IMG submission 130140) | Marine viral communities from the oligotrophic San Pedro Time Series (SPOT) site, San Pedro Channel, CA, USA - 38 SPOT_SRF_2012-12-11 | ecosystem: Environmental > Aquatic > Marine > Strait...
AAAAAAGATTAATAATATGCGCCAGGCTGGACTCGATAAAGGAGGCGAAATGTCTGACGAGAATATTATTTATAAGATACTGCGTAGCGAGGGAGATATACAAAAACTTTATGACATGCGCGATAATGTTTTTGACGTTGACTTAAGTCTTTAAAAACTTGTATTTACGTTCGCTTATTGGTGCATCTAATCTATGACCTTCGACACCGTGTGATTCATGAACTTCATCAATGTCATTACTGTCTTTTACTTTTTCAAGTAATATTGCGGGTATGTCACGCTCGATGGCACCATTAGACCATTTAACGTCATAGACAGCAATATGTCCGCTTTCATCTAAAGAATGCCAAAGTACACGACCAATTTCATTTAAAGCAGAATCCTTCCGCTTAACATGAGTCAGTCATGTATGACCGATAATATCGTCGTGTGCTTTTGTTTTATTCGGCACATCGTCTAACCCGTAGCTGTACTTATTATAAAAGCCAATTTTTTCTAGTTTTTCTAAAATTATTCTTCTAATCTCGTTCTCAGTAATAATGTCAGCTAAATCACTATCACCTCGTAATGCACTAGGCACTGTGGCAGCTCGTGATCCTCGAGTTGAAGGTCCAGGTGGCTTAATGTCTTCGTAACCTGTGACTGGATCTGGGGTACGACCTTCAAACTCGTCAGCTCTTCCGAGACTATATATAGTAGCAATTCTTGTATTTTTCTCTAATTGGTTAAAAAACTTATTTTTGTCTCCAAGTTCCCAATTATCAATAATATAGTTAATGTAACCTGCAGCGTAATTAATTGCAACTTTAGGGCTGTCCGCTATGATGCGCTGCAACTGACCGATACTCATTGATTCTATGTCTTCTGCTGTGTATCCTTCCGGGACATAATAACCATCCGATGAAAGTTGCTTTGCTCTTGAACCTCTCATTTGAGAAACACCAACACTAGTGTCCATAAGACCAATGTAACCTAAAACATCAAAAATAGCACGTGGGTACATTCTTATGTGTTCATCTATAAGAATGCCATACAACAAATCGTACTGTACATTGTGTGTATACGCTGCAGCCTCAATTATAGGTTCGTATTTTCTTAAATCAACTGAAGCTGCTTTTGCTTTTTTAAGATACTCTTCTTCAGATCTCATTTCCGGGCCGCCTGAGCGGCCAATTGATTTTATGTCAAACTGACCTGATGGAAGTCCAAGTATTTCATTAATTTCTCCTGGTCGATCTGTGTAAACATCGGAATCTACGTGAAGATTAAAATCCTCGATTGATGCTTTGGCACGTCGTAATGCTTCTTCTTCACTATAGTTTACATCCGGATCAACATCATTAACTGTTTTTACGAAATCATCTTTTCCTAACGCTCCGCCTTCGTCTTTTATCTTTTTTTCTGCAGCTGCTTTTTCTTCATCAGAGAGCTTCTCAGCCGCTTGTTCTAAAAGTCTTCTTAATTGCCTTCTTGTTATTTTCATCTCTTTGGTCCTCCTGGCGCCCAAGTTAAACATGTCTTTTCTGCTGCACAACTAAAGTCGTGCATTTTACAGTAGCCTGATGTGCCTTTCTTATTAGCACCGCCACACTTAATCATTTTTTTACTGACATCAAATGCAGCACAGTTACCACAAAGTTTGTTATTTTTTGCTAACTTTTGCAACTCTTTAACTTTGCTTGGGTGACCATACTTTATTTTTGGGTTTCTTGCTGCTTTGCGCTTATTTTCACTATTCAGTTTCGCATCTTGAGTTGCAGCTGGACAGCTGTCATCACCCTTTGCTTCTTTAATTAAGTTTTTAATAAAACGCCTTGTTATCTTCATAGCTTCTTACTTCTTTTTCTTTTTAGGACAAGTTTTGCGTTTCTTAACAGTTGCCCATGACTTACTTGGGTTTGCTGAGTTAACTCTTGCGTGTGCCCATTGGTGTGCAGACATACCTTTTCTAGAACCTGATGACAAGTAAGCAGCTAGACCTTTTCTAAACTCTGAATAAACAGATCCTCTAGTTAGACATCTTCTGTCTGCTTTTTTGTCAAGAGATTTCTTTACAGCAGCAGATAAACCGCCGCCTTTCTTTTTCTTCTTCTTCTTTTTGCGTTTTTCATCAATTCTCTGCTCTAAATCATTGAGCATTTCATCTAAAAGTTGTTCTTCAATCATGTCATTCAGTATTTCGTTAAGCTCATTTATCTGCTTTGACTCTGTGTAAATTCCAGTATCTGAACGCTTAACATTCTTGTAACCTTTTTTACTTCTTTCTTTCTTTTCCATATTTCTTCTAATCTTTGCTGCTGCTTCTACGTCACCACGCTGATATGCTTTTCTAGCCCTGTCTAGCTGTTTATCTCTTTTTGATCCTTCGGGAGCTCCGTAATTTGGATCATGTCTGACTTGTTTTGCTCTTTTCTTTTTTCTTTTCTTACGTTTCTCATCTAGACTTTCTTTAACACTAGCTAGTGAAGCTCCACAATTGTGGCAGTTACTACGACTTCTTTCATTCATAGCACCACAATTAGGACATTTAACTTTTCCTGACTTAGACTTTTCATCTAGCTCTTTTTCTTTAGCTATTTTCTTCAAAACTTTATTAGGAAGAAAATCCATTTTAGTTACTGATGGGTTATTATCAGCACCCATTTTAACACTTCTCATTCCATTATTTTTCTTTTTTTCATTTAAATTTTGTAAATCTTTCAGAATTAGCTCTAATAATATATTGTCGTTCATAATAAATACCTTCTTTATTTATACTATTAAATATAATTATATAAGATAAAGTTATAAGGAAATATTTATTATGTCAGTATTTAAAAATCATAAAACCGTAGCTGATCGATCAGCATCAGATAGAAGAAGACACAAAGAAAAAATTGAAAAAGCCATCAAAGAGGGAATTCATGATATTGTTGCTGAAGAAAGTATAATTGGTCAAGATGGTAAAAAGAAAATAAAGATACCTGTCAGAGGAATCAAGGAATATCAGTTTATCTACGGAGTGGGAAGCGGCACCAAAGGTGTAGGGTCAGCTCAAGGGCAAGATATAAAAAAAGGTCAAGTAGTTCGCAAACCTAAGCAACAAAGTAACGGTAAGGGCAAGCCAGACAAACCTGGTAATAGTGCAGGAGAGGACTACTACGATGTCGAGGTTTCATTAGATGAGTTAGCAAAGTACTTATTTGATGATTTAAACCTTCCGGAACTTAAGAAGAAACAGAATAACACTGTGACATCTGATAGGATTAAACGTAAAGGGTATAGACCTAAAGGTATTAATGCAAGATTATCTAAGAAAGAAACCTTAAAAAATAAAATCAGGAGAAGAAATCAAGCTATTAAAAATGGAACATTTGATCCGGAAAGTGGAGAAAGATTTCCCTTTCATGAAGATGATTTAAAGTATAAGCACATAGAAGTTACTAAGAAGCCTATAACTAATGCTGTTATTTTTATGATAATGGATGTTTCCGGTTCGATGACAAAAAGAAAGAAATTCCTTGCTCGATCATTCTTTTTCTTACTATATCAATTTATCAGATTCAAATATCAAAACATTGATCTAGTTTTTATTTCACACACAACTGAAGCTAAAGAGACAAACGAAGATGACTTTTTTAAAAAAGCATCCTCCGGTGGCACTTATATATCATCAGGTCTAGAAAAAGCTGAACAGATAATACAGGAAAGATATACACCTTCAAGCTGGAATATTTACACGTTTCATTGTTCTGATGGAGAAAACTGGTCTGAAGACAACCCTAAAGCTTTAGAAAAAATGAGAAATTTGGTAAATATAAGTCAGTTAGCAGGTTACATTCAAATAAAAATGTCGCAGGAAAAAATTTGGGGAGAAGAAATGGCAAAAATATTTGAACCTTTAATAAGCGAAAAGTTTAAAGTGGTTAATATTAGAGACAAAAAAGACATATGGCCTCAGTTTTCAAAGTTATTTGGAGGAAAATATGAGCTTGTCTGAATATTCAACAAAAGACTTGCAAGTCTGGGATGATAAAATATGTGAAATAGCTCGTAGTTATGGGTTAGATTGGTTTGAGATAACTTATGAAATTTGTGACTATTACGAAATGATAGGTCACATGTCGTATCACGGCATGCCAAGTCACTATAATCACTGGAGTTATGGTAAAACTTTTGAAAGAACTCATCTTAATTATAATATGGGACAAAGCGGTTTACCTTATGAAATGATCATTAATTCAAACCCATCAATTGCGTATTTAATGCTTCAAAATCCATTATATTTACAAATATTAATTATGGCGCACTGTGTAGGTCACAGCGATTTCTTTAAAAACAATAGGTGTTTTAAGAGCACCGACCCGGGACATGTTGTCTCTAGAATGAGAAATGCTAAAAAGAGAATACAAGGGTATGTTGAAAACCCATCAATAGGTCAAGATAAGGTCGAAGATTTTTTAGATAGTTTGCACGCAATAAAATACCAGACCAACCGATATGGAATTCCTAGGGAAACTAGAAATGAAATAAAAGAAAGAGAGATAAAAAGATATAACGCTTACAAAGAAAAAGGCATTTTATTAGATTTTGAATGTTTAGAAACGAGAAGACTCTTGAAACCTGATCATGATCTTTTATCTTTTTTTACTGAATACTATCCTGATAAGTTTTCTAATTGGCAACTCGATTTGCTCGAAATAGTAAAGCAAGATAGTTGGTATTTCATGCCGCAAATACAAACAAAAATTTTAAATGAAGGATGGGCATCTTTTTGGCACTTCAAAATACTGCATGATCTAGCACTGCCCGACTCAATGCACTTACCTTTTCTAAAGATGCATAATGCTGTGGTGCGACCTCACTTAGGTGGTGTTAATCCATATCATGTAGGTTTTTATATTTTTCAAAAAATGGAAAAAGAGCATGGTTTAGAAAAATGTTTTGAAGTGAGAGATAATCACGATGACGTCGCTGCTTTGAGAATGTTACTTGATGAAGAAGATTTTAGAAAGTTAAACTTTTTTGCATACGAAAATAAAAAAGATGGTTCAGCAGTCGTTTCCGAAGTTACCGATCATGATGACTGGAAAGTTGTTAGAGAAGAAATGATTAGAAATACAGGGATTAACATGATACCTCACATTTATGTAGATAGAGTTGAAAAAGATGGATCACTTGTTTTAAAACATGAACATGATGGTCGCGACCTAGACTTAGATTATGCAGACAAAGTAATGGACCACATAAGAAAAATTTGGGACAAAGAAGTTAAACTTTTTACAATAATTGAAGAAGAAGTTTGGGAAATTTAAGTATTTTACGCTGAGAACGTATTAATTAATATATGAAACAGGAGAGATAGATTTATGGCACGCAAAAATGAATTTTTAAACCTCATTAAAAAACAAAGAGATACGAAAAAGACCGAAAGGTTTGAAGGGACTTTTTTAGAATATCTAGACTTGGTTAAAGATAACCCAGGATCTGTAAAGTTAGCGCACAGAAGACTTTACGAGACAATTAAAGAAAAAGGTCTCGAAACTTTGGATGTCGATTCTGAAAATTACAGAGATATTTTTAATGGTGATAAAATAAGAACATATCAGTATTTTGAGAAAGAATTTTTTGGAATGGAGTCAGTGATTAATAAGCTGATGAGGTTCTTTAAGTCGGCAGCATTCAAAGGTGAAGAAAGTCGACAGGTTCTTCTCTTAATGGGCCCGGTAGGTGCAGGAAAGTCAGCACTAGTTGATTCAGTTAAGCGTGCATTGGAAGATGCTGAAGAGTACTACCACTTAGAAGGCTGCCCAATTAGAGAAGAACCTCTTCACTTATTACCTAGAAGTTTAAGAAAAGATTTTGAAGACATACTAGGTGTACATATCGAAGGTGATTTATGTCCAGTTTGCCGCCACAGGCTTATGACAGAGTTTGACGGAAAGTATGAAAACTTTCCGGTGAAACAAACTGGGTTTTCTCAAAGAGGGCGCCGAGGAATTGCTGTTGTACCACCGATGGATGCAAATTCGCAAGACGTTTCTGTACTTATTGGTACTGAAGATATCAGTAAACTAGACTTGTATCCTGAAGACGACCCGAGAGTTCTTTCTCTAAACGGTGCATTCAATGTAGGTAATAGAGGTATTGTTGAGTTTGTTGAAGTTTTTAAAAATGAAATAGAATTCCTACACACGATGCTAACTGCAACACAAGAGAAACGTGTACCAACGCCAGGTAAAAATGACATGCTTTACTTTGACGGTGTTATATTATCTCACTGTAATGAGTCAGAGTGGAATAGATTTAAATCTGAACACACTAACGAGGCTATCCTAGACAGGGTGTTGAAGATTGAAGTACCTTACGTGCTAGAATTACATCAAGAACAGAAAATATATGAAAAAATAATTGGTCGTTCTGATTTTAGAGGTGCACATATTGCACCTCATGCTTTAAAAGTAGCATCAATGTTTTCAGTTATGTCCAGGCTGCAGCCCTCAAATAAATGTGATTTATTGACAAAAATGAAAATCTACAATGGGGAAGCAATTATTGAAAAAGGTAGGGTAAAAAAGGTAGATATTCGTGACCTTAAAGATGAGGCAAAACATGAAGGGATGGAAGGTATTTCTACACGTTTCATTATGAAAGCTTTAGATGCAGCACTTTCGGATTCAGATACTGGGATGATTACGCCTATCAATGTTGTAGATTCTTTAATTAAACAAGTTAAAGAGCAAATAATCGACGAAGAAGCAAAAACTAGATATCTTGAAATACTCCAAAAAATTATTCGCGAGGAGTATCTTAGAATTTTAGAAACAGAAATTGCAAAAGCATTCATCACTGCTTATGAAGAACAAGCACAATCATTGTTTGATTCTTATTTAGACAATGCTGAATGCTATACAACTAAGACCCGTGTCAAGGATAAGATTACTCGAGAAGAAAGAGATCCAGACGAGAAATTCATGAGAACTATTGAAGAAATGATAAGTGTAACTGGTTCTGCTAGAGATGGTTTTAGAAATGATGTTACTGCTTACATGTTCTCAAAAATGAGAAAAGGTGAGACCGTTGATTATAAATCTTATGGCCCTTTAAAGGAAGCAATTGAAAAGTATTTAATAACTTCTGTTAAAGACATTGCTAGAATCGTAACCAGGTCAAAATCAAGAGATGATGATCAAAAGAAAAAATATACAGACATGATTGAAACACTAATTGAAGAATACGGTTATAACGAAAGTTCTGCGGAGGAGATTTTAACATATGCGAGCAACAACCTCTGGCGTGACTCATAATATTTTTTTTGGTAACTCACTAGTCCAGCAATTTTTAAAAAATGAAGCAAATACTTTTAAAAGTTTTGTAGATAAAAACAATGTTATTTATGACAGTGAGACAATTATATCTGATTCATCTTTGAATTATTTAAACGTAATCCCTTCAAATTATTTGCAAACACCACTTAAGAATTTAATAGTAACTGAATTTGAAGAATGTGAAAAAATATATCCTTATTTAGGAGAGTATTTTTTACATAAACTATTTAAACAAAAAGTACCAATTAGAAATGATTACAAATACTGTAAGAAAAAGCAGAAATCATTTGTTCAGAGTTTAAAAATGCCCATCACACGTAATTTAGCAGAGTGGTTTTTTGATAATGCGAGCCTTAAAAGATCAATTAATGTTGAAAAGTACAGTGGCAATCAAGTTTGTGTAGAATATTTTAATGATCTTTCTTTTAATTTTAGTTTTGATTATGACTTTTTTAAAAATCGATTAAATACTTCGTTTAAAAATTACAGGTACATAATTGTAGATGGTATTGTGGAGACAGTGGGTGAAATACATCACATGCTATACCAGGCTAGTTTAAACAAAGAACCTTACGTTTTGTTTTGTTTTGGTGTATCAGAAGAAGTAAAACAAACAATTATTAAAAACAATGCAATGAACAAATTTAGAATATATCCTGTTTGCTTAGACTCAAGTGACGAAAACACACTTAATGTTTTAAATGACATCGCAGCAATACATGGGTCTGATGTTATTACTAGCGCAATGGGTCAAACTATTTCCCAAGAAGTAAGAAAAAAATTAAAAGTAGGTAAACATATAAGTTTTAGACCAGGTAAGATCATATTGAAACCATGTGTTGAAAAAATAGAAATAGAGTTACATAGAGAATTTATTAAAAAGAGAATTCAGGACGCAAAGTTAAAAAGTGATGTTAAGATAGAACCACTACAACAAAGATTAAAAAATCTAACTGCAGAAAGAGTAAATATTTACCTACCTGAAATGATGACTCGTGACAAAAAGTCACTAAGAGAATTAGACTATTTTTTTCGATTCTTGTCAAACACAAATAAAAATCAAACATTAGTAAAGACACCAGATAATCAAATATTTTACATACCAAGCGATTATATTAATATTGCTAATGCAAAGATTAAAAGTCTGACTGAAAAGCTCGACAGTTTTGAAGTTTTAATAATCAACAATTAGTGAGGTAAGATGAGCAACGCAAACGTAATGGCAGAAATTGCACAAATGGTAGAATTTATAAAGACACAAACAAAGAAAAATTTGTTAGATGCTAATAATGAAGGTAAAATTGATTTAAATGAAGAGCAGTTAAAAAAAGTTTGTTTTTATGTTGAAGCAAGCATAGGTAATTCATTCTCTAGAACTGCAACTCAAATTGAGAAAGTAGTAAACAAAAAATGAGCCAAAGGCATCTAATTGAATGTCACTGTGTTTTGCCGATCTATAAGGATCGCAAACCAATTGTCTATCACAAATTTGCTGTGTATAGCAAAATTGATAAAAAGACTGACAGGGTTATTCCAAAATACGTAAATTGCAACAATTGTGGCATAACACATTACGTGTATGAGTTTTGTAAGTCTGAGATATCGATAGGTAAAGAAGATTTACAATGTGTTAGGGGTAAATCAGATATATCAATTAGTATTCCAGAAAAAATTTGTTCCATACTTGACGATCACCAAGTTTCTATTGATGTGTATGAAGAAGTCGAAGACATTTTAGAAAACAATTTTTTTCCTAGAGACATAGTAATTGCTCGTGAAAATTTAGAAAAAAATCAAATTTTTAAAATTCTTTCAATAGAGAGTGAGCGCAAATTTAAAATAAAGTCTGAAGTAATAAACACAACAATCATCAAGGGGTGAGGAATAATGACTAGTAATATAAAATTACAAAAATTAGCACGTGATAAACAGAAGTCTAGAGAGATTGTATCAGAAATATTAAAATTTGGTGTTTCTGAGCAGCAAAAATACGATGTGTTATATGGTATCTGTTTAAGTTTAGAAAACAACGAAGCGCTTAAAGATATAGCAGAAGTGTTAAAAAAATACAGAGAAGTAATTAACAAAGAAGAACAAACAGATAATAATATAAAAGACAGTGATAAGCCAAAGATTATTTTAGAGTAGGAGGAAAATATGTCATTGAATGAAGCTTTAATCTCGCAGTACGAAGAATTGAAGGTGTTAATCGAAACATTACAAACGGACGTTGTGAAAAATGCCCAAGGAAATAAGTCAGCTGGTGTGAGAGCTAGGAAAGGTTTAAGAGAAGCAAAAAAGCTTGCATCAAGCATTGTAAAGACTTCTCTTGACACAAGCAAATAATAAAAAATAGTACAATTTGTATTTTTAAAGTCACACTAAGTGTGACTTTTTTACTATTCAAAATTAGCAAATTTGTCTTTTAGTTTTCTGACAGCAATCTTTTCAATTTGACATATTCTCATTCTTGTGACTTTAAATATGTTACCGATATCTTGTAGTGTAAATTTTTCTTCTCTATTTAAACTATTTTCATTAGCTGCAATTAAGCAACAATTTTGGTATGACTCTTTTTTAATCCAATATCTACAATCAGTTTTAGCACAATTCTTTTTGCATGTGTTGTTATATTCAAAACATTTCATTATTAAACAGCTCCGTCTTAATAATTATTATATAGTGATATCGTTAAATTAACAAAAGGTGACTGAATGAATGAAAGAAAAATTTTTATCATTGATACAAGTGTATTGCTTTATGACAAAAACTCAATCCACTCTTTTCCAGAAAATGATGTTTTATTACCTTTAGTGGTATTAGACGAATTAGATCGTTTTAAGGATAAGAAAGGTCTAGTAGGCGAGAATGCAAGATATGTAAATCGATATCTAGATAATTTAAGAAAGAAAGGAAGATTAGATCACGGTATTGAGATAGAAAATGGGCAGACAGTCAGGGTCGCTTTGACTGGATTTAATCACGTGCCTGTGGGTCTAGATCCTGAATATGCTGACAATAAAATGATATCTTTAGCATTGAGCCTGCAGGAAAAGTGTGATAGACCTGTTGTTTTAATCACTAAAGACATAAATTTTAGAGTTAAGTGTGACTCATTAGGAATTAGATCAGAAGATTACTATAAAGATAAGATTGTTTTAGAAAATTCTGAAGCTTTCAAAGGGTATTTTGACCTTAAAGTTGAAGACGCTGGGTTGATTAGTAGACTTTATGATTATCTCAAAGGTGAAGAAAGTGATGTTCTAGAAGAGTTCATTGACTTGTGTCAAGAAACAATAGGAAGAAAACCTCATTCAAATGAATATTTCTGTATAAAGTCAGGAAGTTCGTCTTTTTTAGGAAAGTGGGATCAAGAAAAAATTGAAAAAGTAATACAGCCTAAAGAATTTTGTGAAGATTTTCAACGTTTAGGTATTTCTCCTAAGAATCGCGAACAACTCTACGCAATTAACTCACTTCTTGACGTTTCAATGCCCTTGGTGACAATTTCTGGATTAGCCGGAAGTGGAAAAACTTTTATCACTTTAATGTCAGCATATGCATTAGTTCAGGCAGGTTACTATAGTAGAATTGTTATTACAAGAAATATCACGCCTGTTGGCAGAGATATTGGTTTCTTACCAGGTACAGCTGACGATAAAATGAGTCCTTGGTTGGCACCTATTATGGATAATTTTAGAGTAGGTTTAAAAGACAATAATCTTTCTCTATTTAATACTTTAAAGCAGCAAGGAATTATTGAAGTAGCACCCCTGTCTTATATACGCGGTAGAACATTCAACGATAGTATATTAATTATGGACGAAGCACAAAATGCAACGATTCATGAGCTCAAGACTGTCATTACTAGAATGGGTGAAAACTCTAAAATAATTTTACTTGGTGATGTAGATCAAATTGACACACCATATATAGATACACTATCAAATGGTCTAACTGTAGTCTCTGAAAAATTTAAAAATGAAGATTGTGCATCGCACATTGCATTAAAAAGAGGCGAAAGATCATACTTATCTGCTGTAGCAGCAAGGATAATATAATGGCATTAAGAGATGACAACAGATTTAGAAAAGTATATCCATTTATAAGAAGAAAGCCAGTAGCAGGAGGAAATGTGGTATTCGAATCAGGAAAAAAAGAAATAGCAGGAACAGATACAACAACAATTACTTTTTCAACAAATTTTTCATCAGCACCGTTTGTAACAGCAACTGCTTTTGATAGTGCTAGCAACAACGGTGTGAATATTAATACTTTCATAATATCGGTATCAACAACACAAGTAATTATTGGTTTTTCTTCTGCTTTTACTGGTGAGCTTCATTACCACGCAATACAAGCAGCCTAGGAGTATTTATGTCAACAAGAGATTTCAGAGCACAACAATTAGAAACCAGTAAAATTATTGCATCAGGCAATCTAGCTGCCGGCAAACCATTGGGACTTGTGATATATAGCGGTTCTGTAGCTACCAATAGAATTGGTGGCGTTTCAGATTCAGCAATGTTAACAGATGTTGGTACCGATGTGTTTTTGTTTATTTCGGGGTCACACAAGTCTAAAGATGCCGGAAATTTTACACGTACAGAAGCAACACTTTTTGGAGGTGACGTTGTCATTTCTGGAACTTTATACGCAGAGCGACAAGTAATTGAAGTTGATTCTGTTGCCGATGGTGACTTGATTGTGACTGGTAATTTGTATGTAGAGCCGGATACAAACTCCACTACTTCTGTTGCCTTTCGTAACGCAGCCGGAGTAACAATATTTAATGTCGACTCTACTAACAAAAGGGTAGGTATTGGTGATACTTCTCCAGATGCTTTACTTGATATACAGGGTGCATCAGCTTCTGGTGTTCCAAGTTTAAAGATCGATCATGATGATGCAGATGTAATTGCAGTAGATATCGATTCTGCAAACACAACACAAGCTGTAATTGATGTGTTTTCGGCCACATTAACAACGGGAGAACTACTAACGCTTAATGACAATTCTAGCAACACTAGTACACGCAGTGTTTTAGAAGTCAAGCAAAATCACGCATCAGCAACAGGGGCTACAGCAGTAAAAATACAAGCAGACAGTAACGGTCCGGTTGCAGCATTGCATATTGATAGAAATGCTGCAGGAACTGCTGCTGCTGACGGTATCAAGGGTATTTATATAGACTTAGACCAGACTGGTGAAATTACAAGTGCAACCGCAAATGTTATCGGGGTTGACGTAGAAATAGAAACAAATTCAGCAGCAGACGGAACTGTTAACGCTTTTGGTCAAAAAATAACAATGACAGGAGACACAGACGGTACACACAGCCACACAGGTTTATCGATTAATTTAGGAGATGCTGACAACAATACACACATTGAACTTTTATCATCAGCAGACACAGGAGATAAATTTACAATTGCAGTCGGCGCAGCCGGTGCAACAACAATGACAACAGTTGATGACGACGGCGCCAATGCTCATTTAATTCTTAATATTGATGGAAATCTTGATATTAACCAGGTAGGGTCAATAGCACTTGACGGTGTTGGTGCTTCTAACGTAACAACTAATGGTGTATTAACAGTTTCAGGTTCGACCGGTCTTAATCTCCACTCAGACGGTGGAGAGGTTGATATCACAGCAACAAAAGGACTAATTGATATTAATGCAGTGGCAGGATCAATTGATATTGATGCGGGCGACAATATTACACTTGATGCTGCGGATGACATTTCATTAACAACAACATCTGCAGATGGATTAATTACGATCCACTCAGCCCACACAGCGGGTCAAGCAATTCTGATTGATGCAAACGCTGCAGCTGGTTCTATTTTAGATATTGATGCAGGTATCGTTGATGCAGATGTTCAAGGTAATTTTACACTAGACGCCGGCGGAGTGATTTCAATTGACGGTGTTGGTGCATCTAATGTTACGACCAATGGTGTACTAACAGTGTCGGGTTCAACCGGTCTAAACTTAGCATCAGATTCTGGAGAGATCGATTTAACCTCTAGATTAGGTAATATCGATATAAATGCATCTGCAGGTAATGTCACAATTGATTCTGGTGGAACATTCTCAGTTGATGCCGTAGGCACTTCTAACATCACAACCAACGGTATATTAACAGTTTCAGGTTCAACCGGCTTAAATTTAGCATCAGACAGCGGTGAAATAGATTTAACCTCTAGATTAGGTAATATCGATATAAATGCAACTGCTGGTAACGTTACGATTGATTCTGGTGGGACATTCTCAATTGACGGGGTAGGTGCATCTAATGTTACAACAGTTGGTGCATTAACTATTTCTGGCTCGTCAGCTTTAAATCTTAAATCTGACGGTGGGACTATAGATATCGAGACTAGAGTTGGCGCAATTGATGTTGATTCAGCGGGTGCATTAACTTTAGATTCAGCAGCAAGTATCGCAATAGGTACAAATGCAGATAGACCCATTGATATTGACGCGTCAACATTAGATATAGACACCAGTGATAATATCACGATAACAGCAGGTGGTTCCGGTAAGCTTGTTGATATTGATGCATCAGGCGTATTATCACTTGACTCTGCAACTGGTATTGATATCGGTAAGGCTGCTGATAAACCTATTGATATTGATTCGACAACACTAGATATTGACGCTTCAGGTGCGATAACAATAGATGGTACATCAACATTTTCAATTGATGGTGTAGGCACTTCTAATGTAACTACTAACGGTGTTTTAACAATCTCTGGTTCTACTGGTCTAAACTTAGCATCAGATTCTGGAGAGATTGATTTAACTAGTAGGCTAGGAAATGTTGACATAAACGCCCCAGCTGGAAATCTGACAATAGACACCGGTGGCGTATTTTCTGTTGATTCTGTTGGCACATCAAATGTAACTACTAATGGTGTTTTAACGGTGTCTGGTTCCACAGGTTTAAATCTCCACTCAGATAGCGGCGAAATTGGTATATCGTCAAGATTAAATGGTATTGATATTGAATCTCTGGCTAGCGCAGTCACAATCTCGGCAGCACAAGCATCAAATTTTACTACATCAAATGGAGATTTAACTTTAGCTGCTAGTGCAGGTCAAGTTGTTTTAGATGCACAAACTGACATCGTTCTTGATGCAAATGGTGCTGACGTTATTTTTAAAGATAATGGTACAGCAATAGCGACATTCTCAAATTCATCTTCAGATCTTGTGATATCAGCTTCAACCTCTGATAAAGATATTATATTTAAAGGATCAACAGGTGGCACGTCAAACGAGATATTTAGAGTAGACACATCTACAAAGAATGTCGCGGTTGCTGCTGGTAATAAAGTTACTTTTGGCGCGGCAACACGTTACATCGGAGACGGAACAGGCTTTACTAGTGCAAACGATGTTGTGGTAAAAGGTTCTAGTACAGTTTTGTTAGCACCAGGAGCTAATTCAGATGCTTTTGTAAGTCTTAGTGCCAACGGACAGTTTGTTGTTGGTGACGGCGAAGCACCAACAAATTATTTGGTGATAACCGGATCAAGTCTTGGTGGTATTTTATCGTCATCAGTTCACAACAAAAATATTATTTTCCATTCCAATAATGCGTCAGAAGCTTTAAGCATAAACGGAACAGGGGAAGCAGTATTTAATAATCCAGGACCACCAGGTGCTGATACCAGCTTTTTAGTTTCCGGTTCGATTGACTCCAGAAAAACCTCTACAAAAGGAACTGCTGTATTTGGTGGTGACCTTGTCATTTCTGGTGGTTTAGGCGTTAATACAGTAACAGTCACATCTGACGGTAAAATAGGTATTGGGATGACAAATCCAACCTATAAACTTTCTGTTGGTGGTAATGCTGAATTTGGTGAGTACTTATATCACAGAGGTGACGTCGATACGAATGTTCGATTCGAAACAGATAAAATTACATTAACTGCAGGTAACGAAGCTTTATTAACCCTTACAGAAGATGCACAAGATATAGTAACTGTAGGTGATGGTGGAGACGTCGATTTTCAAGTGCGTACTAACGGTGATGACAACACCTTGTTCGTCCAAGGGAGTTCAGATAGGGTAGGTATAGGCACAAATGCACCCAGTACAGTGTTGCACGTAAAAGAGTCAGCACCTACAGTTACAATCCAGCGCGAGAGTAATGCAAATAACGCAACCCTTCAATTCATGGGTTCTGCCGGCGCCACAGCTACAGTGATTCACATGGCCAATTCTAATGACTTGGCTATGACGACATTTGACGGTGTTGATCAAGAAGAAATATTAAGATTAGGAGGGCATCAATCTTCTGATATAAGACAAGTAATATTGCTTTCTGGTTCTGCTATGGGTGTTGGAGCTATGCAACCAAAACAAGCTTCAGATATTAATTTCTTCGTATCAGGTGCTATAGACTCCAAAGATTCAACAACAAGAGGGACAGCAACTTTTGGTGGTGATGTAGTTATAAGTGGGGCAATCAGAGCTGCCAGAGAAGTTAAAATATTTAATCACCACGTAAATGTAGCAACAACAGAACAATTTTGGTCACCCTTCAGGTCCGGACAGGATGGTGATGTGCAGACTAATATCGATAATCATAATATACCTTTTTCTTTCTCGCCTTACTCTGGAAGTTTAGACAAGGTACTTGTTTGTTCAAGGCAGGCATCAATGGAAGGCGTAACTTTGGCTTTATATAAGAATGGAAACATACACGGTCATATGACTGCATCTATGAATGGTTCTGTAATTTCCACACCTTTAGGTAACCTTAGAAAAGGTACTTTTGATTTCAATGGTGATTCTTTACTTGCTGTATCAGGTTCAAATTTGTTCGATCCAAATGATTTAATCACTCTATCAATAAAAAGAACTGGTGGTACAAATGGTGATTGCTCGATAACAACTGTGTTTAGTTTGAATACGACAGTTGACGGTCCTAACATAATAATTCCGTAATTATTTTAACTCTGGCAACAATGGAGTAATATATCTTAGTTGCGAGGTAAAATATGAACAATTTTAATGAGTCAGAAGTTATTTTTGTCGCTGACTTTTTTATAGAAGAATATGGCGGCGGTGCAGAAAAAACAACAGAAGCACTTTTTGAAGTAGCGCCATACAGGACGTGTAAGATTAAATCGAATGAACTTACCAAAGAGATTTTAGAGCAGTGTGCGAACAAATTTTTAGTTTTTTTTAATTATAGAAGCATGGACCACAATTTAATACCACTTATTGTTGCAAACTGTCATTACGCTATTGTAGAGTATGATTACAAATTCTGCCAGTATCGATCAATAGACTTGCACAAAAGAGAAACCGGTAAGAATTGTGACTGCCACGAACAACAATTAGGAAAAATTATTTCCGCTTTTCTACATGGTTCTGATCACATTTTTTGGATGTCCCAGAAACAATCTGTAATATATCATGATAGATTTCCTTTTTTAAAAGATAACAACCAAACTGTGTTAAGCTCCGTTTTTTCAGTTGATGATTTAGAATATATTGAAAGGCTCAGTGTTTCGAGAGAAAAAAATGGATGGGACTCCTCTCGATGGGCAGTTATAGACGGTAATAGCTGGATAAAAGGTGTAGACGAAAGCATAAAGGCTACAAATGAAAAATACCCGTCATGTAACGTAGAAGTAATCGGAGGTTTGCCTTATTATGATTTATTAAAAACACTCTCAGGATTTCATGGTTTGTCATTTCATCCACTTGGCGGTGATACGTGTCCTAGAACAGTAATAGAAGCAAAACTTTTAGACTTAGATTTGATGGTCAACGAAAATGTTCAACACTATGAGGAAGAATGGTTTTTAAAAAGTAGAGATGAAGTAGAAGCTTATATTTTAAGTAGACCCCAAATATTTTGGGATGTAATATCTAGTTTTTTTAATAGAGACATAAGCTTAAGCGGATACACAACAACAAAAAATGTAATATGTAGTGATTACCCTTGGAAAGAATCAATACAGTCAATGTTGGATTTTTGTGATGAGGTGGTTGTAGTTGACGGTGGGTCTAATGATGGTACATGGGAAAATCTTAAATCTTGGTCAGAAAATGAAAAAAAACTTAGAGTATATCAAGTAAAAAGAGACTGGGATCACTATCGATTTGCAGTTTTTGACGGGCAACAAAAAGCCGTAGCGCGCTCTCTGTGCAAAGGAGACTGGTGTTGGCAAATGGACATTGATGAAGTGGTTCATGAAAACGATTATAAAAAAGTAAAAAAGTTAGCTAGACAGATTCCAAAGTCAGTAAAAATCGTGTGCCTACCTGTAATTGATTACTGGGGTAAGGAGGATAAGGTTAGAGTTGATGTAAATCCTTGGAAATGGAGATTATCAAGAAACGATACACATATTACTCACGACATTCCTGCACAGCACAGAAGATATGATGAAAATGGCAATGTTTTCTCCATTGGGTCTGATGGTTGTGATTACGTTCACACAGATAATTACCAACCTATCCCACACATGAATTTTTTTACACCCCAACACGAGCAAATCAGGCAAAAAATCATCGATGATTCAGATTTTAGAAAAAATAATCTCCAAAACTACAGTAATTTTATTAATGCTGCGTTAAAAGAATTACCATCAGTTCATCATTACTCTTGGTTTGACATTGAAAGAAAAATTCTTACTTATAAAAATTACTGGAGTAAGCATTGGGCGAGCTTGTACAATAAAATCACAGATGACATTCCTGAAAATAATATGTTTTTTGATAAAAAATGGTCAGATGTTAGTAACGAAGAGATTGTAAATTTAGCGACTAAAATGAATAATGAATTAGGCGGTTGGGTTTTTCATGAACGTGTCGATTTCACGAAACCCACACCTTGGTATAGTGTGGATTCAGGCCATCCAAACATAATGAAAAGTTGGTTAAAGGAGAGAAAATAGATGCAATCAGAGAACTTATTTCAAGTATTTTCACAAGTTTTTGTTGAGAGTCAACAAGCTTTCAACAAGTGTGAACTAGAGTTAAGATCAAAGTGTAGAACTTTATCAGAAAAATTAAAAAAAGTCTCAGAAGACCTAGAAAAAGATTCTTTTACAGCTGGTTTAGAGGTTTTTATAACAATTGAAGAAGAAATATTATTTTTGATGAGAAACGCAAAAGAGCTTGAGGATAGAAGAACGCACATTAAGGAATCTATAGACGCGCTTAAAAGCTCAACAAAGTCTAAGGTTACAGGAGTGAGATAAATGAAAAAATCAGTTTGTTTTGTAACGCCTACGTATAATGCTTCCTTCCATTTACAAGAATGTTATGATTCTTTAAGAGAGCAATCGAACCCAGATTGGGATTGGGTTATTTTAAATGATATGTCAAATGATGATACGTTTGAAATTGCTAATAGGATTGCCAAGTCAGATAAAAGAGAAAGAGTCACGGTAATCAATCATGATCATAAAAAGTTTGCGTTAAAAGGTATTTACGATTACTTGAAAAACTTCAATGATTTTTCTGAACAGATCATCGCGATACTTGATGGAGACGATGCACTTTGCAATGAAAACACAGTTGACTTAATTCTAAAAGAATACAATAAAAATCCCCAATTAGACGCTTTGTGGACAGCACATTCTTGGGACATTAATGGTATGAATATCTCAGCAGAATTGCCAGATAATATTAACCCATACCAGTATCCTTGGGTAAGCTCTCATCTCAAAACTTTTAAAGTAAACGTTTTTAAAAAGATAAGTAAACAAAATTTTCAAGATTTGGACAATAATTGGTTTGAAAGAGGATATGATCAAGCACTGTATTTACCCATACTCCACCTGGCACGAGAAAGTAAGTATTTAAATGAAATCTGTTATTTGTATAGGATAAATTCAAATAGTTTAAAAGTGAGAAGTTGGAAGGAAAAGAATCAATTAGACACGATAAAACTAGTGAGAGCAAGAGGTTATGTGTTATGAGAATAGTGAAAAAACCTTGGGGAACTGAAACAATATGGGCAGATTGTGAAAGGTATGCTGCAAAATTTATGTTTATTAAGAAAGGGCATAGAATGAGCCTGCAGTATCACGAAAAAAAAGAAGAGACAATCTACGTACAAAAAGGTAAATTAAGAATTTGGCTTTCTGAAAACGAAAAAGACTTTGTCGATTTAAAAGAAGGGGAAACGTATCATGTTAAACCTAACAGTATCCACCGATTTGGTGCTGTAGATGAGCATGTTCATTTAATTGAAGTAAGCACTCCAGAATTAGACGATGTAGTTAGACTAGCGGATGATTACAAAAGATGAAAATTTTCACACACAACTTTAATCCAGATTCAAATAGCGGACCAAATAAGTTTACGAGAACATTGTTTTCAAACTTAATAAAAGAAAAAGACGTTTCCTTAAGTACACAAGAGGATGCCGACGTTGAATTCTGTTTGATCCAACAGCAAGTGCATAAGGTAAAACCTATGCTACTTCGCTTAGATGGTATATGGTTTAACTCTGAGCAGGATTTTAAACAGCAGAATGCACCAATACACTTTGCATATCAAAATGCAGATGCTGTCGTTTTTCAGTCTCGATTTAATAAAAGACTCACAGAGGCGTGGTTTGGTGCCCACAAAAATTCTCACGTAATTCATAATGCCGCAGACAGTAAGTTAATATTAACTGCCAATAAGCATTTTTGGAACAAAAAGTTTTCCGGTGACAAGACTGAAGTTTGGTGTTGCGCTTCTAGTTGGCGCCCACACAAGCGATTAAATGATAATGTTTCGTATTTTTTAGAGTTCGCACCTGAAAATGCGCAACTAGCAATAGCTGGAGCACTAGGCATGGACGAAGCAAAAGAAATAATGTCTTTAGATGAAAGAATTCATATACTAGGCGATTTGGATTATATGAGTTTGTTATCGCTTTATAAACGTAGTACTAAATTTATTCACCTTGCTTATCTAGATCACTGTCCAAATGTTGTAGTCGATGCCCAGGCATCTGGGTGTCATGTAATTTGCAGCTCTACAGGAGGGACAAGTGAAGTTGTTTCTGACGGTACTATTATAATTGAAGATGAGTGGGATTTTAAACCTATACCTCTTTATAAACCACCAAAGATGGACTTTTTTAAATCAGTAAGGGTTAAAAGTCACGATGTAAAGAAAGAAATTAAAAACTGTGCACAAAAATACTACAGTATAATGCAGGGTATAACATGAAAGTATTTTGCCACATTCCTAGAGAAAATTGGTTCTGTGATAGATATGGGGAAGAATTTAAAAAATATTCTTCTCACGATGTAAGTTTTACACACCTATACCCAGACACGCAAGTCATATGGTTGCTAGCTTCTTGGTGCTGGAACCAGATAGACCCACAAATTTTAAAAGATAGAAAAGTAGTCTGTACAATCCATCATGAAGTCCCTTGGAAGTTCGACGAAGCCCGGCAGCATAATTTTTTAGCAAGAGATAATCTTGTTGATGTTTATCATGTACCTTGTGAAAAAACAAAAGCTTTTATAGAAAAACACACTAACAAGCCAGTTAAAGTTTTGACATATTGGTGCAATGAACATCTATTTAAACCTCATAATAAGGCTGAGTGTAAAAAACAGTTTGGTGTTCCTTTAGATAAATTTATTGTTGGCTCATTCCAAAGAGACACAGAAGGACACGATTTAAAGACACCGAAACTTGAAAAAGGTCCTGATATATTTATTAACTACGTTGATAAAATTAGAGATTCTGGTAAAGATGTGCATGTCTTATTGAATGGATGGCGAAGAAATTATGTTATTAGTGAATTAGAAAAGTTAAAAATACCCTATACTTATCATGAGCTTCCACCAATGGAAGACGTTGTAAAAATGTATTCAGCTCTCGACATGTACATTGTCGGCTCTAGAGTAGAAGGAGGGCCTCAGTCAATTATTGAGTGCGGCATGACCAACACACCAATTGTGTCAACAGATGTAGGTATCGCAGAAAAATTCTTATCATCTAATTGCATTTTTGATCCAGAAAATTACGATGTGTATTATCCGACAAAAGAAGATGAAAAACACTTAAAAAATAACATTGATAACTTTTTAATAGAAAAACAAGTAAGAAAATATGATTTATTTTTCGAGGAGATGTTAAAATGAATATACTGGTTACTGGTGGCGCAGGATTTGTTGGTGGTAATTTAGCAGTCATTTTTGCAAGCAAAGGTCATAAAGTCTTATGCATAGACAATCTATCCAGGCGTGGAAGTGAACTAAATCTCGCTAGATTTAGAAAACATGAAAACATCGAATTTAAACACTGCGACATTAGGTGTGTTGAAGATTTTTATAATTTTGACAAATTCAACCCAGATATTGTTCTTGAATGTTCAGCACAAACAACTGCAATAGATGGTTACAGGAATCCTAGTTACGATTTCACAAACAACACAATAGGTGCATACAATGTCTTAGAATATTGCAGAAGAAAAAAAGCAGGACTTATTTTCTGGAGTTCAAATAAAGCCTATAGTGGTGATTTTTGCAATTCAATACCAATGATTGAGACTGAAACTAGATTGGTTTGGGACGAAGAAAAAGCTAAGAATAAAAGTTATTTAGGCTGGTCTAACAAGGGTTTTAATGAAAAAGCTGACATGAACGGTAATACACACACTGTTTATGGTGCCACAAAAAATGCTGCCGATTTAATTTGTCAAGAGTGGTCAAAGGCGTTTGACATACCTGTCATTGTTAACAGATTTAGTTGTCTTTATGGATCACACCAGTTTGGAAAAGTAAGTCAAGGATGGATAGTTTGGTTCGCAATTGCTAAAAAATTAAAACAACAACTCTATTACTACGGCAATAAGGGTAAGCAGGTAAGAGACTACCTGCACATCGATGATTTATCAGTTCTAATTGAAAAACAAATGAACTCTATTGAGAAGTACTCGGGAAATTATTACAATGTAGGTGGAGGGATAGAAAATACCACTTCATTAGTCGAGCTATCAAACTTACTCGATAGTCTTTTCAAAACAAATAAGAAAGTAATAAGAATTGATGAGCCTAGGCCAAGTGACCAAAAAATTTACATAAGCGACATAACAAAGGTATCTAAAGACTTTGATTGGAAGCCAGAAGTTACTTTGAAAGATGGTTTAGACCAAGTAAAAAAATGGCTCGATCAATCTAGCTTAGAGTGGGTTTAATTAATATCTGTGTTTTATTTTGTACATTTTTAGTATAAATTATAAAATATAAATAATTTTTGGAGATATTAATGAAGATAGCAGGTTTTTGGAACGGTCATGATTGTAGTTATTGTGTGCTTGAAGATGGAGTACCTTTAATACACAATGAGTACGAAAGGTTTTTGAGAGAGAAAGAACCTCAGGGCGATTCATACAAGTTTTTAAAAGAAACTTATAAAAAGAGTGAAGATATCAAACACTTTGCAACTTGTTTCCCCATGTCAAAAACTACTAGATTTGAAGAATCTTTTGAAGCGATGAAAGCACAAGCCCAGAAAAATAATGGAAATATATTTTTAGTTGGCCACCACGAGTCTCACGCTGCAAACGCTTTTTATTCATCTAATCTAGAAAAAGCAACAATTGTTACTTTGGATGGTGGGGGTGTAGAACGAGACAATTTCGTGACTGCATGCACAATATACCTTGGTGATAACAAAAAAATTAATAATGTTTATACATTTAAATTAAATGACATGAACATTGGTGGCGTTTGGACCAGAACAACGAGGTACGTATTTAATTTACAAAGTGGGTGGCCTCGAGGCCACCAAGCAGGTTCAGTAATGGCGATGGCAGCGTTTGGAGATAGAAAGAAATATTTTGATGATTTTATGAAAATGTTAACCATCGACAATCAAATTGCAACAATGAAGCCACCAGGTCAACCAAAAGGAGCAAATGTAGGAACTGATCCTGAGCACCCGTACTTGCAAAAGTACAGAGAAATAGCAGACAGGAGTGAACAAGACAAATTTGATTTAGCTGCAAGTCTGCAAGCTGCTACAGAAAATGTAATCTATTCATTATTAAAACAACTTTTTAGCCAAGTTGAGACAAAAAACTTGTGTCTTTCAGGAGGTGTTGTTTTAAACTGTGTAGCGATAGGAAAAATTAAAGAATGGTTTCCTTTTATTGAAAACGTTTATATTCCACCGGCACCGCATGACGGAGGGCTTTCAATCGGTGCAGCGCAATACGTGTGGCATAACGTTTTAGAAAATGACAGGATTGACTGGCAAGATAACAAAACACCTTACTTGGGTAGGAAATACGAAGAAGAAGAAATAATTTCTGCGCTTAAAAAAGAAAAAAGAGTAACTTTTATTAAGTCTGATGATGATATGTTGATAGATTTACTCGACCAACAGAAGATTGTCTCTGTGTTTGGTGGTGGATCAGAATCTGGAAGGAGAGCACTTGGTAATAGAAGTATACTTGCAGACCCCCGACAAGATAGCATGCGAGAATTGATTAATCAAAAAGTCAAACACAGACAGTGGTACCGACCCTTCGCACCCTCAATGCTAAGAGAGAAAGTTTCTGAGTGGTTTGAAAGAGATGATGACAGTCCTTATATGAACATTGTTTTAAACTTCAAAGAAGAAGTTAAAATTAAAGTCCCAGCAGTTGTCCATAAGGATGGAACTGCAAGAGTACAGACTGTAACTGAAAAAGATAATCCGTGGTATTATAACTTTTTAAAATCTTGGGATAAGAAATCAGGTGTTCCAATAATACTAAACACTAGTTTTAATGATCGAGAGCCGATATGTGAAACACCTGAGCACGCAATAAACTGTTTTTTAAATACAAATATAGACCGCTTATATTTTTATGATTACAATATCATGGTTGAAAAAGCATGACTTTCGAAGATGAAAAAACAAAATTTACTGAACTTTATAAGAGTTATGTTAAAAAAATAAAGTCAATCAAAGGTGACAATGAAGACTTTAGCGAGACAAGAAGTATTGATAATTTTTATCATGCTACACTAAAGTTGCCCTGGGGTGACAGAAATTGTTTACAAAAGAAAGAATTTGACAAAGACATAAATTACAACCTTCAACTCTCAAGAGGTATGAGTTTAAGTCTAGATATGACGCCAGATGAAGCATACAACCGAATTCAGTTTTTACTAAACAACATAATTGAAAGTGATACTGTAAGAATAAATGAATTAGATGTTTTGCTCAGTGAAGAACAGAAAAAAATATTAAATATTGAAGATTACACACCCAAGAGCTTTTTTGAAATAGGGTATAGGATACCTAGACTCCAAAATTTTTATAAAAAGAAGGGCCTAATAGAGGGTGGCTGCGACATTAACGATTTTAATGTAGATTTAGGTAAAATGTTAGGGTTTAATTGTTTCAAAGCAGATTTGTCAGAAAATTTTGAGATTAACTCATTGAAATCTTTTAATTTAATTGTTTGCTATCATGTAATTGAACACTTAACAAATCCGTTGGTGTTCTTAAGAAGATTGTATCGTATGACTAGCCCTAAAACTCTTTTTCATTTTGAAGTTCCTATTGAACCTGAAGGGCCATATTTGGAAAGTGCTCACTTGTTTGCTTTTCACGAAAATGATTTACTTAGAATGATAAATATGGTAGGATTTAGACCGTTTGCATTATCAAACAATACACACAAAGACGGTCCGCATGTTGAAAGAGTTACTTTTTACAAGGATTAAAATATGAAAGTTTGCGTTTTAGGTTTGGGATATGTTGGTTTACCGACAGCCGCAGTTTTGGCAAAGTCAGGTCACGAAGTTCTAGGTGTGGATATAAATAAGAAAGTAGTAAACACTATTAACAAGGGTGATATTCACATATATGAGCCTGATCTAGATATCATTGTTAAAAAGGCTGTCCAAGAAAATAAAATAAGAGCCTCAATGGTGCCAGAGAATTCTGACGTATATTTGATCGTAGTGCCTACACCACTCTCAAAGCACAAAGAGCCTGACATGAAATATGTCAATCAAGTTGTTTACTCAGTGATACCGCATCTAACGTCTAAATCTTTGCTCATACTCGAATCAACTAGTCCTGTTGGTTCAACCGAGAAAATCCAGAATACTATTAGAAATTTTAGACCAGACTTGTTTGATGACCGTGGAAACCCTATATTTTATTTAGCTCATTGTCCAGAAAGAGTACTTCCGGGAAATGTAATTGTAGAATTAATTGAAAATGATAGGGTTGTTGGTGGAATTAACAAAAAGTCAACAATTGCTGCCAAAAGTTTCTATGAAACTTTTGTAAAGGGCAAGATTTATTGCACCGACAGCAAAACAGCCGAAATGACAAAACTAGTAGAGAATGCGTTTAGAGACGTCAACATAGCTTTTGCCAACGAGTTGTCAATGATTTGTGATGAAAATAATATTAATGTTCTAGAGTTAATTGAATTGGCAAACAAACATCCTCGTGTTAATATTCTAAAACCAGGAGCCGGTGTTGGCGGTCACTGCATAGCAGTCGATCCTTGGTTTGTTGTAGCACATAACAAAGAAAAAAGTAAATTAATAAAAACAGCAAGAGAGATTAATGATTTTAAAACCCAATGGGTAATCAAAAAAGTATTAAAACAAACAATCGAAAACAATCGTAAAGTTTGTTGTTTTGGTTTGACATACAAACAGGACATAGACGATACTCGCGAAGCGCCTGGAATAAAAATCTTTAATAAATTAGTTGAAAATTTAGGTAGTGACAGAGTAATATGTTGTGAACCACATTTAAAAAAGTTTGGTGATGTTGATTTGTATGATTTACATAGATCAATCGAGTGCTCTGATGTATTGGTTTTTTGTGTGCCTCATAAAGCTTTTAAAGATATTGACAAGAGTATTTTGTCTGAAAAAATAATTATAGATGTTTGTGGTGTTTTTGAGGGTGAAAAATGAAAATATTAATTACGGGTGTTCTCGGTGTTGTAGGTTCTAAACTAGAAGAGATATTGACTAGTCGAGGACATTCTGTTTTTGGCGTCGATTTACATCACACAAATAAGATTTACGGTCATGGTTTAGGTAAAAGAAGCGATGAAAATTATTTTCGCTGTGACATATCTGAGTATAGACAGATTAAAGATGTTGTCGAACATGTCAATCCTGACCTGATTTATAATTGTGCTGCTGAGTTTGGAAGGTGGAATGGAGAATACTTCTATGAAAAGGTTTGGAAGTCAAATGCAATCGGTACAAAAAACATTATAAGGCTCCAAGAAAAAATAGGGTTTAAACTAGTACATTGTTCATCGTCTGAGGTTTATGGCGATTATAGGAACGTTATGTATGAAGATCTTTTAGATAATGTAGCAATAATGCAAATGAATGATTATGCAATGTCTAAAAGAGTGAATGAGATGCAAATTAAAAATTCTAACATCATGTACGATACTAAATCTGTTGTTGTTAGAATTTTTAATACTTACGGTCCGGGAGAGTGGTATCATCCGTTTAGGAGTGTTAACTGCTTGTTCACATATAACCTCTTACACGGAAAAAGTATTAAATGTTTCACAGGGCACACTAGGACTTCTACGTATGTATATGACTGTGCAACAACAATTGCAAATATTTCTGATAACTTCATCGCCGGCGAAACTTATAACATCGCCAGTGAAGATAATCATACTATTGAGGAGTTAGTTGATTTAGTTGTAAAATATACAGGCGCTGATCCTGAATTAGTAGAATATGTACAAAAAAATGAAATACTAACAACAAAAGATAAGTTTGTTGATGCAAGAAAAGCTGTAAGAGATCTTAACCATAAAAGTACTTTTACTCTTGACGCCGGTGTCAAAAAGACTGTTAAGTGGATGAAAGAATATTATGGACTATGATTTACCTATAGTGACGTTTGGTTTTATAAACTGTAATCGACTGTTTTATTTAAAATCGTGTGTAGAATCTTTATTGAAGTGCACACAAGATTATAAAAACAAAGAACTAATAATTGTTGACAACGCATCGATTGAAGCTGGGACAGATGAATACCTAGAAGGATTGAAAGATAGAGGCTTTAAAATTGTAAAAAACAAAGAAAGAGATCCTAACAATGAGTTCGCAAGAGGTTTGAATACAATTATTGACATGGCTAAGGGCAAATATGTTTGTCCACTAGCAGGAGATATGCAATTTATTGTTGAAGGTGGTTGGTTGAAAGACTACGTAGATATATACGAAGGTCTTGATGAGTTTGTAGGTTCGATTCTCTTTGATGCACAACGTGCTGTTCGTGTCACTAAAGGAATATACAGCAATATAATGGGTAATAATCTAGGCTTCGTTTTCGACTACCAGCGTGGACCATTTACACCTTCTTGTAATTCATTTTTCTCAAA
>Ga0181415_1000055_pt1 | contig 27535 bp, 25 predicted proteins | sample 38SPOviralmetaG_FD_130140 | JGI IMG/M metagenome (GOLD analysis project Ga0181415, IMG submission 130140) | Marine viral communities from the oligotrophic San Pedro Time Series (SPOT) site, San Pedro Channel, CA, USA - 38 SPOT_SRF_2012-12-11 | ecosystem: Environmental > Aquatic > Marine > Strait...
CTACTTATCTGATGCAAAACCACCTAGAGGATAAAAAATGAAAGTAACAGAAAAAAGATTAAAAGAGATAATCTTAGAAGAACTTCAGCAGGAACAAGAAAACAAAATTGAATCTGATGTTGAGATGATATCAAAATATATGAGCAGAATAAATAACGTTAAAGAGTACGAGCAAATGTTAACTTTGCTGTTGAAACTAGATTTTGGAAATGATGCTCAAAAAACCGTTGTTCTTCGTAAAATGAGAGATTCTTTAAATAAACTTTTATCTGCTGGCAAAGAGGGTAAATAAGTGCTAAGAGAAGAAGAAGAGACAGACCCCACATCCACAGGTGAACTGGACGATATTGGCGATAAAATGAAACCGGGAGACGACACCCGAACCGTTGCTTATGCATCATATTTGCAATTTCTTTCCAAGCTTGAAAAGACTCAAAATTATAGAATCGTTGGAAAGTTTGTTAAGCAAAAGTATGCACAAGCGAAAGATACAAATGAAGAACAAGCCAAGAAACTTAAAGAAGTGTATTACATTTTAACGTATTATGCCAACATGAAAGATTACTTTGATAAAACCATAGGTGAAGAATCTAAGGAGATTATAAAGAAATACAAGCCCAAAGAAAAGAATTTGATTGACAGAATTAAAAGCGCATTCACCAAACAAAAAGGAAGACAATTTTCTCTGTTAAGTGACGTTTCTCCTCATATCGCTTTGGCAACTAAAGCAAAAATGCTAGAACTTATCAACATGTCAAAAACACTCAAAGATAAGATAGAAAATAAAGGTGTCGAGAGTCAACATATCAATGGTTTCCATGATAAAATGGAAGAGATTAGAAACATGGATATTCCGGCTGAAACTGCGTTCACCGATTATCTTGAGAACTTCGTAGACCCAAACCCTACCCATAAACAAACTCTCAAAAATCTAAGAATAGCCGGTATAGCAGTTGCAGAATTATTCGGCCCTTTGGTTGCAAAACCAAAAGGTTATTTGAATTATCTTGAGAAGGATGTGTTTAAAATAAAGCCTCCCGATGCTCCCACCGTTCCGGATACTCCGGCTAGAGTTGATCTCGACAGACCAGATACAGCAGACTTTTCACGATTTTTGAGCGAAGGCTTGAGAAAATCAAGCGCGAAAGAAAAAGCAAAGTCTCGTGAAGTCCGTAGCGAGTTTTTTAAAGCCGATGAGGAGGCCAAGAGACAAAAATTTTTCGATATGATAATGTCATTGGAATATAATATTACAACAAAATTTAAAATTCTAAATAACAAAGATTTCGAAAAGATTAATGATATAGTGAAAACAGACCATGGTGGTTCAACTCTTCTAAATTATCTTAAAGAACAGATGTTGGGTATGTTTGGAGATGCAATGTCCGAGGAGTTTAGAAATAAATACAACGGAGAAGATCTCAAAAGCATAGATCTGTTTAGGATATTTTTAGAAGAAGCAGTAGAGGAAGAAGAAAGAATAGAAAAAGATACTGCTCGTGAAGATCAAACGAGCTTGCAACGCGGGTCTTTAGATAAGTATATAGAAATATACAAGGAATTTAAATTTGTTGCTGCTCAAAAAGAAGCTGGGGAGGTGGACATCCCAAATACGGTGAGGTTTTTCTTTAATAAATCTGTAAGTTATTATAGTGCATCTAAAATAGAGGAAGATAATCCGGAAAAACTTAAGTACGATAAAGCTTATCGCATGTACGAATATGCTCATACTAAGGCCGAACCCAATTGGAAAAAAGTCCGAGCAAAAATAGCTGAAAGAAAAATCAAAAAGCTCAAACAAAAAGACCACCCGGACCTCTATGGAAAATACGAAGAAGTTTCAAAACAGAAAGGTGATTTTAAAAATATCGAACTCCACAAACTTGAAAAAGAGTACCAAAAAGTTATAGCAAAGTCCAAGGACCAACCAGAATTCGAACCAAAGCCACAAGAGAAAGAAGGCCAAGCCGAAATAGATTATCTAGAGAAAGTAATAATTCCCTATTTGGGTAATCTAAGAAATCCAAAAGCCAACACCAGTAGAAAGAGGGTTGAAAGGGAAATTGAAAGGTTCAGGGATAAAACCATTACTTTCGATAAGCTGGTTGATTTCAGAAATAAATGGATGACGTGGTATGATAGTAGAACTAAAAAAGAACCTATAGAAGAACAATTAACAAAAATTCTTGCCCCTTACTTAATGGAAAGAATAAAAAATCGAAAACCTATTGACAATAGACTAATTAATATGTTGAAGCCTCTCAAGGCCAATAAAAGGAAAAGAAAATGAAAATTAAGATATTAAAAAAACTCATTAAGGAAAGCGATACTTTTGCAAAGCCAAGACGCGACAGAACTCAAAAAATGGCACGAGAGCCAAGCGGAGAAGAATATATGACTCCCGAAGAAAAAATGGCCAAATATGGACCATTCAAAGGGGATCCAACTCAAAAAGTTAAAGCTCCTTTTAGCAAAGAAGAAGAATCTGATATTGCAATCGCTCCCTCCGATGATGAATTGGAAGGCATTAAAATGCCGGATCTTCCCATATCTGCACTAGAAGATAGACCTAAGAGTGAATTTGAAGTAATGGATGATGAGGGAGACGAAGAAACAGAATCGGATGATTATCAAGGATCTCCCGTCCCCGGAAGAAAACCCAGAGGAAAAGGATATTTTGAAACAGACATAGATGATAACCCCACCGACGATCCTCTTCGAGAAATTGCGAGACGACATTTTAAAACGAGAAAATAATGGCCAAAAAAACATTTGTTATTGATACAAGCGTATTCCTAAGCGATGCGAATTGCTTGTTTAACTTTGCTAATAATGATATTGTCATTCCAATGAAAGTATTGGAAGAGATCGATAGACATAAAAAGCGACAAGATTCTGTCGGGTTTAATGCTCGACTCATTATAAAACACCTCGATACCTTGAGAGGAAAAGGATCTTTGCATAAAGGTGTGAGAATAGAGAAAGGTAAAGGAATCTTAAAAGTTTCCACCAATGCCCCAAATCTTCCACCTGATTTAGATCCTCGTGTGCCGGATCATCAAATATTATCTACAGCGATCAGACAACAAGAAGAGACTCCAAAGCGGAAAGTAATTGTTGTATCTCGCGATATCAACATGAGGGTCATAGCAGATTCTCTAGGATTAATATCCGAAGGGTACATCAACGCTAAAGTTGTTGAAGATGCCGAGAAGGTATATACCGGTCTCAAAGAATTGTTGGTTGACGATGAGTTTGTTGAACAGTTCTATGCCGGAGAGGAGGTATACCTCGAAGAAGGTAAGTGGAAGCTATTCCCAAATCAATTCCTTATGTTAATTTCCTCCTCCAATCCTAAGAAATCCGCAATCTCAAGATTCCTTGGATATAATACCGCTCTTCCGAAGATAGATGTCAAGAATTGCTCAAAATCATGGGGAATTAAGCCAAGAAACAAAGAACAAACATTCGCTTATGATTTATTATTTGATGACAATATTCCACTCATCACCCTCATAGGTAGAGCAGGATCAGGAAAGACTCTAATGGCGATTGCTGCTGGTCTTGAGCAAACCCTTGGTTATGAGAAGCGTAAATATAAAAAGCTCGTTGTATCTCGGCCTGTCCAACCTCTTGGAAAAGATATCGGTTTCCTTCCCGGTACAATGGAAGAAAAGATGATGCCATGGCTTATGCCTCTTCAAGATAATATGGAGTACATCCTCGGAGACAAGTCAATGTTCAAGTCTTACCTTGAGAAAGGCCAAATTGAAATTGAAGCTCTGACATACATCCGAGGTAGATCAATATCCAATGCTTACATCATTATAGATGAAGCCCAGAACCTCACCGCTCATGAAGTGAAGACAATCATTACCCGAGTTGGCGAGAACACAAAAATAGTTTTAACTGGAGATATTGAACAGATCGATAATGTGTATACCAACGAGACATCAAACGGTTTAACGTATGCAATTGAGAAATTCAAAGACTCTGAACTGTCCGGACATATAACATTTACAAAAGGAGAGCGATCGAAGATTGCAACCTTAGCATCAAAAGTGTTATAAAGATCAAAAAATCATCTAAAACAATTAAAAAAATTTTTTTTAATTACAAACCCGCAAAATTATGTTATAGTTATTATAGAGAGGGTTGTTGATGTTTGGGTTTGTTTTGGGTTTTTTATATGGTAGTTTATTGGAGTATTTGATTCACGATTTCGTATTCCACAGAATGGGTAGAAAGAAGGGTTCTATTTTCTCCTACCACTTAAAAGGCCATCATGCTCTTGCAAGAAAAAATAATTTTATTGATCTCACTTTAAGCAGGGTTGAGTTTTACGGCTTACTGTTTCTCATTCTAATTCATTTACCAATAGTTTTCATCAGCGTTGGTTTTTGGGCCGGTGTGACTTTGTACGCGATTGCTTTTAAGGTGATACATGGATTGCAACATAGATACCCCAACTTTACAAAGAAATATATGAAATGGCATTGGGATCACCATATGAAGAGTGCTAATAACAATTTCGGTGTTGTGGTGCCTTGGATGGACTATTTATTTGGCACAAGAAAAAAATATAATAAATAACTTGACACATTCACCATGAAAGGTTATAATAATAATATAGAATGGAGTAGAGAATGAGTTGGATTTTTGAATCGATGAAGAAATCGAAAAGAATGAAGGACCATTATAAATTGCACGATATTAATATTTTTATAAAAGACCAAATACCAGAAAATGTTAACATTGATTTTGTACTTAAGTACATATCTCAACGTATACCTTCTCATCTTTTAAAGGGCGTTGATATGATTTATGTTGGTCAATTTAAGCAGTTAAATGACAGAGAAGTTAATGCAATGTTTGAAGATGGTGCGATTTATTTGACAAATGAGCAAGATGATGATAAAGATATGATTGATGATATTATTCATGAAATTGCTCACTCTATAGAAACAATCTATGGAGAGGTCATATATGATGATGGAAGAATAAGTAAGGAATTTATAGGTAAAAGAAAAAGACTATACAAGGATCTTGAGAGTTATGATTATGATCCACCAAAAGAATTGCAATATAGTCTGGATTACCTACAGACGATAGATGACTATCTTTATAAAGATGTTGGGTATGACACCATGTGGAACTTTGTAAACGGACTGTTCCCGTCACCCTACGCCGCTACATCTTTGAGGGAATACTTTGCTCGCGGCTTCGAAGAATACGTTATGGAGAACAAAAAAGATCTTCTTAAGGTTTGCCCGGTACTGTATTCTAAAATAAAAAATTTATATGAAATGGAGGACTAGTGAAACATATATCTTATTCTGAACTTAAAATTTGGGCTGAATGTCCCTTTAAACATAAACTTATGTATATTGATAGAATCAAAGGATTCGTTGGAAATGAATATACTGCTTTTGGAAGAGCTTTACATGAATTGTGTGAAAATACCATATATGGAAAAATTGATGATGAAGAGGATTTCTTCAATTTAGCTTTTGAGAAAGAACTTGCTGCTATTGATTTAGAAGAAAACAAACTCATAACGGAAATGAGATCCCAAGCCAAAGGCATAATACCAGAGATTATTCCATCTGTTCTTAGAACATTTGGAGAATATGAAGTTTTTTCGGTAGAAGAGAAGCTTTATGAGGATATTAACGATGTTGAACTTGACTATAAATTAAAAGGCTATATCGATCTTGTTCTTAAAACAGAAGATGGTAAATATCACATCATAGATTGGAAGACATGCTCATGGGGATGGGACATGAAAAAGAAATCCGATAGACTTGTAACATACCAATTAACTCTTTATAAGAAATTCTTTTGTCAAAAGCACAATATAGATCCTAAAATGGTAGAAACACATTTTGCTCTTCTGAAAAGAACGGCTAAAAATAATCGTGTAGAGATATTCAAAGTAACATCGGGACCAAAGAAAACAAAGAATGCTACTGACTTAATGGTTAACGCCGTTCGAAATATTTCTAAGGCTCATTATGTAAAAGATAGAAGATCTTGCTCTCGTTGCGAATTCTATAAAACAGAAAATTGCAAATAATTTAAAAAAAAATTAAAAAAATACTTGACAACCTCCGATAACCATGTTATAATAATATTAAACAACAAAGAGGTATATCTTGGAAAAGAAAATAAAAATTTTAACAATTTCCGACCACCCACTCTCGCCTTCCGGTGTTGGTACCCAAACAAAGTATATTTGTGAGGCTCTGCTTAATACCGGAAGGTATTCTATTTTGTCATTGGGTGGCGCAATAAAACATAATGATTATACGCCAAAAATGGTTGAACCGTATAATCAAGATTGGAGAATCGTCCCTGTCGATGGCTACGGGACACAAGAAATGATAAGATCAATTCTCCGCACAGAAAAGCCAGATGTTGTCTGGATAATGACCGACCCTAGATTTTGGGGTTGGCTCTGGCAAATTGAGAATGAGATTCGACCTCTCGTTCCAATAGTTTATTATCATGTATGGGATAACTATCCCTATCCTTGGTTCAATAGAAAATACTATATCTCTAATGATGCAATAGCTACAATATCAAAAGTATCCGACGACATCGTAAGAGAAACAGCATCTGAGGTGAAAAGAAAATATATTCCCCATGCTGTTAATAGTGATATATTCAAACCACTTACAAAAGAACAAATAGAAAAGGTTAGAAAAGAATCTCTGCATCCCGATGATGTTGATAAGGTTATATTCTTTTGGAACAATAGAAACGCAAGAAGGAAGCAATCCGGGACTCTGATTTGGTGGTTTAAAGAGTGGCTTGACAAACATGATTTACACGATAAAGCTCAACTTATAATGCACACAGAACCAAAAGATCCTCATGGTCAAGATCTCCAACATATTATAAACCACTTAGGACTAGATAATCGCCAAGTTCTTCTCTCGGTAACTAAACTACCACCAGAGCATTTAGCTGCGCTCTACAATATGGTAGACTGCACCGTTAATATATCAGATGCTGAGGGTTTTGGTCTTGCAACTTTAGAGTCTTTGTCTTGCGGAACTCCAATAATTGTAAATATGACTGGTGGCCTACAAGAACAAGTAACAAATGGTAGTGAATTTTTCGGTGTTGGGATTATGCCAACTGCCAAGTCAATTATTGGATCTCAAGATGTACCTTACATATATGAAGATCGTATTGATAAAGGTCAATTTCTTTCTGCTTTGTCAAAAATATATTTTGCATCCGATGCTGGTCGTGAAGAAATGGGAACAAAAGGTCGACAACATATAGAAACCAATTATAATTTCAAAGATTTTGAAAATAGTTGGATTGATTTCATGGATTCCGTTGTAGAAGAAAACGGATCTTGGGAAACAAGAAAGAATTATTCTGGCATTAGATTTAAGGAGGTTGCATGAAAAAGAAGATTTTAATTAGAGGCCCGGTTCTATCTCAATCCGGATATGGCGAACAAGCTCGCTTTGCCCTGAGAGCACTTAAATCTAGAGAAGATTTGTTCGATATTTTCATTGTTCCAATTGCTTGGGGTAAAACTGGATGGATTTGGGAAGAATCTGAATTTCGTCGCTGGATGGACGAACGTATTACACTAACTCAAGTATTGATCCAGAGAAAACAACTAGCACCAGATATTTCTCTTCAAGTAACAATTCCAAATGAATTTCAAAAGTTTGCTCCTGTTAACATTGGTTTTACAGCGGGAATAGAAACAAATAAATGTTCACCTCAATGGCTTCCAAAGTGTAATGAAATGGACAAGTTGTTGGTTGTCTCTAATCATGCCAAATCATCAATCGTAGATACAATCGCCTATGCAAACAATAAAGAGACTGGTGAGTCTTTTGAATATAAGTGCCAAGTTGAAACTGAAGTTGTGTGGGAGAATACCCCAAGACATGAACCCGAGCCAATCAACGAACTTAACTTAACGACAGATTTTAATTTTTTGGCTGTATCTCAAATATCTCCACGAAAGAATTTCGATAACATGGTTAAGTGGTTTGTTGAAGAGTTCGTAGATCAAGAAGTTGGTCTTATTCTTAAAACAAGTCTCATTTCGAATTCTATTATGGACTGGGAGCATCTAGATAAGCGTGTTGCTGCTCTATTAGAGCCGTATAGTGAAAGAAAATGCAAGGTGTACCTGCTTCATGGGGATCTTACACCGGGGCAAATGACATGGTTGTATAATCATGATAATATTAAGAATTTTGTGAACATTGCTCATGGCGAAGGTTTTGGTCTTCCGATGTTTGAAGCTGCGAGAGAAGGACTTCCTGTTACAACAATTGGATGGTCTGGACAACTTGACTTCTTGCATCATGACGGCAAGGATCTATTCAACAAAGTGGATTACACGATGCAGCCGGTTCAACGCGAAGCTGTGTGGCCCGGAGTCATTGAAGAAGACACCATGTGGGCATTCGCCGATCAGGGCTCTTACAAGATGGCTTTGAGAAAAGCTTACAAGAATCATGATGAAATGTTGCAATTAGCAGAAGAAGCTCAGGATCTTGTCGATTCAAAGTTCCGAGATGAAGTTTTGTTTGAGGGATTTGTTGATTCGATTAATAACTTTCAACCAAATTTTTCTATGTTTGAGAGCAAAGAGTGAAAATACTTATAATTGGTACACCCAGACAAGCAACATTAAATATTGGATCAAATGGACTAGGCAGACATGTTTACGATTATATTGGAAAGTTTGTAGAGAAGGGAGATGAAGTAACAGCTTTGCTCCACCCAGACTCTAAATTGCAGTGGAACAGTGTTCGAAAATTATCGTTCGTAGATGAATTGAGTAGTGTAGCATATATCAAATCTTTTGTGAAATTCAATAGTTTTGATATCGTTATAGATAATAGTCATTTTCATTTATTGAGTAAATTATATCATGATGAGAATCTACCGGTGATAAACTTTATTCATGATGAAGAGTGTGACTATACTCCTCCAAATACTTTGATAGGAAATGAACATCAAAAAAAGAAATATAAAACTGGTAAAATAATAAAAACTGGTATAATTTTTAAGAAATATAAAGTCCACTTGGATAAACAAGACTATTATTGTTTTTGTGCAAAGATGGAATATAGAAAAGGATATGATATAGCACAAAAGGTTTCTCAAAAAATGGGAATAAAAACCATATTCGCTGGGCCCCGGGTGCCATGGCAGAAAGAAGCACCGGAACAAGTTGATAATTGGATAGGGGAAATTTCTGGGCATTCAAAATTTTGTGATTTTGTTGGAAATGCAAAGGCCATTTTTTGTCCGAGTAGAAGCGATGCGGGTGGCCTTGTTTTATGGGAAGCATCTGCTCTTGGAACCCCTGTGCTGACAACATCCGATTCTGGCGCCAAACATAATGTGATCCATGGAAAAACAGGATATATAGCTGAAAATTTTGATGATCTATGTGAATATACAAAAAAAATAAACTTCCTCGATCCCTCCACGGTCAGAAACGAGGCCGCAAAAAAATGGGATTTAGATATAAATTTTGAAGAGACCTATAATATAGTTTCTGAGTTCAAACAAGGATTAAGATGGTAAATCTAAACGAGTTCTACGAAAAAGGCTACCAAGTATTTGAAGATACTCTAAATACGAAAAAAACATACGAGCTTATAGAAAAAATTGAAAATATCTATAAACGACAGGTTCAAGAATTCAATATACAACAATTAGAAAAAATTGGAGAATTGAATACAATAAGGTCTCCTTTTTTATACGATAGAGAGTTTATAAAATTGTTTTATAATGATTTTACAAACAATCTTATTCAAAATATATTAGGCACACATGCTATACTGAGCTTACAAAATGCCGTAAAGGTAGTACCAAAGGTTAAGCATCACCAAACAAAATATCATAGAGATTTGATACATCAAGAATTTACAAGCTCCCGGCCAATTGCTTTTAATATTTACTATTGTTTGACTGATTTTAATAAACATAATGGTGGTATAACTTTTATACCCAAAAGCCACACCACGGAAAAGATTGGCTCTAGTTTCATAGAAAAAACCCCGGATGTGAAGAGTGGATCCGTTATAATTTTTAATTCTATGGTATTTCACAAAGCCGGTCACAATCAGTCCCTTAATTCTCGGATTGGAATTAACAACATGTATACTTTGCCCTTTGTAAAGCAACAAATAAATTATTCTAAACATTTTAAAAACCCAATCGGTGATAAAAAATTAAGTAGAATTTTAGGGTTTGAAAGTAAAGAATTTGAAAGCGTAAACGAATTTCGAAACTACAGGTTAAGCAGGTATTGTGATGAAAAATAAAATTATTATAACACAATCAAATTATATTCCATGGAAGGGTTATTTCTCTAGTATGAAAAAAGCAACCCACTTAGTACTGTATGATGAAATGCAGTATACTAAAAGAGATTGGAGAAACCGAAATAAAATAGTTACTAAAAGTGGTTTAAAATGGTTAACTATACCTGTTAATGTAAAAGGCAAATACCATCAAAAAATCAATGAAGCTTGTATAAGTGATCCAAAGTGGTATAAAAAACACTGGAATTCTATAAAACATGCCTATATCCGCGCCCCATACTTTAAAAAATATGAAGATGTGTTCGAGAGCTTATATTTATCCGATTGTCAAGACCAGAGTATGCTAAGTAACATTAATAAATTATTTCTTAAGAAAATCATAGAAATTTTAAAAATAAATATACAAATCTTAGATTGTACGGAATTTGACATTTCTGGCGATAAAACCGGCAAGCTAATAAATATCTGCAATCAGCTACAAGCTGATACTTATTACACCGGCCCTGCGGCGAAATCATATATAGATGAATCAAAATTTAGTAAAAATAATATAAAACTAGAATATTACGACTTATCCCACTTCCCGGAATATAAACAAATGTGGGATGGATTTGATCATCATGTTAGTATTATAGATATGATTTTTAATTTAGGCGAAAACGCAAATAAACACTTTTAATAATTGGAAAAAATGAAAAACAAAAAATTAATAATATTTGGAGAAGGTCTGTATACTGAGATAGCACATCAATACTTCACAGATGATTCTCAATATGAAGTCGTGGCCTTTACAAAGCACGATGATTATATTACAAACGAAAAGTATCGTGGACTGCCGATGGTTAAGTTCTCTGGAGTTGAGGAGCTTTACCCGCCGGATAAATATGATATGCATATAGCAGTAAGCTATAGGGATCTTAATAAACTTAGGCAATCAATATTTTTTGAAGCAAAAAATAAAGGGTATAATTTGCCCTCTTATATTAGTTCTAGGTGTACTTATCTGACAAAAAATAGTCCCGGAGAAAATTGTTTTATATTTGAAAATAACACAATACAACCATTTGTATCGATAGGCGACAATGTTATTCTTTGGAGCGGAAACCACATAGGGCACCATTCAAAGATCAATCCACATAATTTTATTAGTTCGCACGTCGTAATATCAGGGAATTGCCTAGTAGAATCTAACTGTTTTATAGGAGTAAATAGTACCATAGCGGATGGCCTGATAATTTCACAGAGGACTATAGTAGGCGCCGGAGCATGCATAACCAAAAATACAGATCCGGATTCTATCTATGTACCTCCTAGGTCAATAAAGTTACACAAAAAGAGTAGTGAAGTTAAGTTATGAAAGATTTTTTATGGAAAAAAATAGGTCTTATTTATGATAACCAAGACAATGGTGAATTTTTAAAAACACACGCTTCTAATCCCTTGGCACTTCATTTAAAAAAAGACATATATAGAATATTTTATTGTGCAAGAGATGATAAAAACAGGTCCTCTTTATCTTGCATAGATTATGATATTGAAAAAAATAAAATAATGGAAGATCCTAAAATGCCTCTTGTAAAATTTGGCCCACCAGACAGCTTTTATTCACATGGTATAACTGTAGGAAACTTTTGGCAAGAATCTAATGAAACTTATATAGGTTTTATGGGGTGGCAACATAGGCCAAACAAACATTGGCGTGGAGATATAGGAAAAATTAATATCAAAACAGGTGAAGTTAATTTTGTTATGGGGATAAATGATCATGATAAAATTAGTTTGTCTTATCCGTTTGTGCTTCATGAACAAGGTCTTTATAAGATGTGGTACGGCTCAACAATTAATTGGAGGCTTCACAACGGTGAGATGCTACACACTATAAATTATGCTGAATCCACGGATGCAATTAACTGGAGTCAAAAAGGTGTTGCAATTCCGTGGAAGGAAAATGTGGCTCAAGCTTTTTCTAGACCATCTGTTCTGAAGTGTAGTACTGGCTATAGAATGTGGTACTCCTACAGAAGCGGCACAGGGACCTCGTACAGAATAGGTTATAGTTATAGCACTGATGGTCTTAGGTGGAAAAACCACCAAAGCCGGCTATCTGTATCTGATTACGGATGGGATTCAGATATGGTATGTTATCCTTATGTATTCAAGCATAAAAAAGATACTTATATGTTATATAACGGTAATGGATATGGAAAAACCGGCTTTGGTTTAGCTAAAAAAATAAAAGGAGAAATATGAGACATAACCCGTATAAAATTGTAAAAATGTTCGAAGAAACAGTGGCCGACTATTGTGGGTCAAAATATGCCGTTTCAACAGATAATTGCACCGATGCTTTACTTCTATGTTGTGAGTACTTAAGAGTCGAAAAGGTTACGATTCCCAAGAGAACTTATCTGTCTGTACCACAATCAATTATGCATGCTGGTGGTGAAGTGATTTTTGAAGATTTGTCATGGAAAGGAATATATCAATTAAAACCGTACCCAATATACGATGCAGCCAAACGCTTTACATCTGGAATGTATATTACCGGCACTCATATGTGTCTCTCTTTTCATATAAAAAAACACTTAAAAATTGGAAAGGGTGGTATGATATTGACCGACGATAAAGAAGCAGCAGATTGGTTTCGAAAAGGTAGATATGAAGGCAGAGGGGAAGTGATGTATCACAAAGACAATATTGAAATAAATGGCTGGAATGCTTATATGTCACCAGAACAAGCTGCAAGAGGGTTAATGTTAATGCAGAACTATCCGGATAATGTAGAGGATATACCCGAAGATCCACCATATAGAGATTTAACAGAGTTTCCTCTTTTTAAAAACTGTGAGGTATTATCATGAAATTAGTTATTATAACTGGATGCTTAGGTCTTATAGGTACCCATGTTACTAGGGTATGCCTAGAGAAAGGTTGGAAGGTTATGGGGATTGATAAAATGACATACGCGGCAAATTCTTGGGCTCTTGATGAATTCAAGAAAAATAAAAACTTTACATTTGTAAAGAAAGATATATGCGATTTGTCCTACTTGCCCGATTGTGATTATGTTATAAACATAGCAGCGGAATCACATGTTGAAAATAGCATAAAGGATTCTGACGTTTTCATGAAAACGAATGTTTTGGGGGTGAAAAATCTATTAAACATAATTAAAGATAAACATGCAAACGTATTTAAAAGACCGGTCTTTTTTCATTTTAGTACCGATGAAGTCTACGGAGATATAAAAGAAGGTTCACATACAGAATCACATATTTTAAAACCAAGCAATCCCTATTCTGCTAGTAAAGCATCAGCGGATATGTTAGTATTAGCATGGGCTAGAACTTATGATTTGGATTATGTAATCATTCGTCCAACTAACAATTATGGGATTGGTCAATATTGTGAAAAATTAATACCGTTGTCGGTAAAACTATTATCACTGGGTAGAAAAATAAACCTACATGATAAAGGCCAGCCGGTTAGAAACTGGCTTCATTCCGAGGACACTGCCGATGCAGTATTAAAAATTATAGAATCTGGTCAGATAAATGAAATATTTAACATTTCCGGAAATCTAGAGCAAAAAAACTACACAACAGCTTCTATGATAGTTAAAAGTTATTATTCCGGGATTCATGATAATGAAATATCTTCTTTTTTTAATTTGCAGCATGTTAGAAAGGGCCAAGATGTTAGATATTCTTTAGATGATTCTAAACTCAAGAAGCTGGGTTGGGCCCCTAAAAAGTTATTTCACGAAGAAATTGATGAAATAGTAAAGTATTATAAAAATAATTTTAAATGGTAAAAAAGGAGAAAAAATGAAAGATCATAAACTATCAAACCAAGCCGTCGGAGCAATCATGATGGCTTTACAAAAATCACTAATGGAACAGAGCGACATTGTCCCTGTTCTCCGCAACTTCAAAGTTCAAATTGATGATACCGGAGAGCTTGTTGTTGTCAATCCTCCAAAGGTTGAAGTGAAAGAGCCCCGTCCGGTGGTTCTAAAAGGGCCATTGTAGTGCCAAAATATTGCTATAAATGCAAAGAATGTGACCATGAGTTCGAAGTGAGGCATGGGATAAAGGAAAAACTTTACGATTGTAAAAATTGTGACAATGATGAAAGTTTATACCGAATCCCACAACTCACTCGGATCGTAAAGATCCCGGATGTCGGAAAACAAAAAACGGGATCTTTGGTCAAAGAATATATTGAGGAAAACAAACGAATCCTCAAAGAAGAGAAGAACCAAAGGATTGAATATGACAACTAGTATAATAATATTATCTATATGTTTGGTTTTGTCTCTCGTATTAAATGGCTTCTTTTTCTGGTACAACAGGCAACTGCTGTCTAGAATAGTCTTTATTTCCAACAATATCGATGATCTCGCGCTAATGGTCACTAATTACCGTGAGCACCTGTCATCGGTTTATAGTATGGAAATGTTTTACGGAGATGAAACATTAAAGTTTCTTATGTCACACACAAGGGATCTTAGAGATTTACTTGAAGATTACGAAGATATTGTGTATATAACAGAACCTATTGAAGAGATCGAGGTGGTCGATGATCAACAAAAGGAAGAAAATAATGCCCCGCCGCAAATCCAAGAAGAGAATGTATTTTACGCAGGTTCACGAAGACGCGATTCTTAAGTACTGTGTATCTGAATGTAATAAAGAAAAAACCAAATTATATGTCGATCTCATACAACCAGCTTTTAATGAGATGGTTGATAAGATTGTATATACTTACAAATTCACAACCTTGCCAAATGTTGATGAATTAAGAGATGATTGTAAAGTCTGGTTAACAACTGTATTAGCCAAATATGATCCCAACAGGGGATCCAAAGCTTTTTCTTATTTCTCGGTTATAACTAAGAACTGGTTTATACACAAAGTCAAGCAAACTGCAAAGCGAGCAAAGAGAGAGGTGGACTATAAAGACGCCCTCAGAGAAATCGATGAAGACAAGATTATGTGTCATAATCCCTACCATAAAGAAAGAGAGGAGAAAGAATTTTGGCAACACCTTTTCCTTGAGATGGATGGTTGGGAAACTAACGACATGAATGAAAGTGAAAGAAAAGTGTTCAATGCAGTTAAGGTATTATTGAATTCTGTTGAAGAGATCGAGATTTTTAACAAAAAAGCAATATATCTTTATCTCCGTGAGTTGACCGGAATGAATACGAAACAAGTAGTATCACAGCTAAACAAGTTTCGTGCTAAATATAAGTTGTTCCGAAAAGATTGGTATGACTCAAAAATATAGCCCATTTCTATTTATTTTACTATGAGTAAAAAAGTTGATAAATTTCTAGAAGAAGCGATAGACAATATCCGTGAAGACAGACAAGTCACTCGGGAGTTGCTTGATGATGCAATCAAGTGGCTTTCGAAGGATGAGTCACGTCATCAAAACATTGGGATAACCTTATCTAAATACGTTGAGACCTTACAAAGATCCAATGAACAATTAGTTAGGGTTGCTTCTCTGATGTCAAAGAACGAAGGTTCCGGTAATTTGACGGAGTCCGATATGGACGATATCTACAAGATGATAGATAAGGAAAATAAGGATAACAAAGATGGCTGATTATAAAATTAATCATATGACCGGTCGTCTTTATAAGATGTTTACGACAAGTCCTTCATCCTATTATGATTACCAAGTCAATAGGGTTCAAGACATAATTGAAGATATCGCATACTCTGAGTCTCGAACAATATTTGCAGCAAAAGTTTTAACCGGTGGATCAACGAACATAAGTTCTCAAGCTTCTTCTGAGGAAAACGAATCATTAGCAACTAAAATATTTAACTATCTTCCTTTTTCTGAAGATTCAAAGCCATTTAAAACTTATGCTGTGAAGTTTAGATTCACCGGAGATGATGCTGATAGGAATCAAATACCGGATCCAAATACTGCATTGGATACAAAAAATCAAAACATTTTAATCTCTCTGCATAATTACGCGGTGGTTTCTGCGGATATAGATTCATTAAGTCCCGGAGATCTTATAGAGATAAGAGAAGAGGATGGCACGTACTATGTTAATAAGAAACTTGACGGTACAGTACAAGATGCACCACGAGCCACTTACCAAACCTCTAAAGGATCCTTTACTAACAAAAAACCAAGGGTCTTATCCAGTTACGAAGACAGACCCTGTGTCGCAGAATCTCAATCGATACAAGGGAGTTGCTATAACAGTAATTTCACTAATGTAAGATCTGGCATCAGAACTGGGAATACAAAACAATTGTTAACATTTGAAGAATATAAAACATTGGCTCCATACTTTAAAACAATAAGAGAATATATAGCTCAACATGAATCTGGTGGGAACTATGAAGCCAATAATCTAGGCAAAGTAGGCACATCAGTTGATACTCAACAAGTGTTTGGGAAGTTGATAACTGAAATGACAATGAAAGAATTCAGGGCACAACAGAATGATTCTGGTGGTATCATTTTTGCTTCCGGTAAATATCAAATAATACCCGAGACCCTAAGAGATACTTTGGCCTCATTAGATGTTCCGGCGGGAACACTATACAACGAGGAAACTCAAGATGCATTATGCGTATATTTAGCTATAACAAAAAGACCATCTTTGGGTGCTTATTTGATGGGTAGAAGTGATAATCTGAATAAAGCCGGCAATGATCTATCATTTGAATGGGCCTTTGCTCCTCTTCTGGAAGAATACAGAACCAGAAAGGGTCTTTTTAAACGAGGTCAAAGTATATATCAAGGGGATAAAGCTGGGAACAAGACTAATCCTAAATATGTAAAAACCTTGGAGAGAGCACTACAGGATCAAAAATATGACCTAGTACTCGCATACTCAGTTGATAGTGCTGTTAAAAAAATAGTAGACAAATACGGAAAATAAACATGACAACCGAAGATATACTTCACAGAAAAGTTCCAAAAGAAACAAATGAAAATCCAACTCCTCAAGGTCTATATGGTCAAAAGATAATTGAAAAAGTACCATCATATGACACTGCTGGTAGCGAGAAGATAATTTCTGGTATCAACAATTCCTTTATAATATTGGGCAGAGATAGACATTCATCCAAAGCCTCTGGTGCTGGTGGACGAGGATTTACACAGTGTGGATCAATTGACTTAATTGCTGGTCTCGACTCATCCAATGGACCAAGCAGAAAACTAAGAAATCCAAACTTCTTTACCGATGCAGCCAGAGTCTACATAACACAGAAGGGCAAGATAAGTAATTATTTTGGAATTGACAAGGGCTCCGAGATTGGAGATGCTAAGTGGAGATCCGGTGTTGGTTTAAAAGCAGATCAAATTGTTATCCATGGCAGCAATCATGTTAAGATAGTAACAGGCCAAGCAAGGACTAAAGGAGAAGAGAGGAATTCATTAGGTGGAAAGATTGACACACCCGGTAAGATTGATTTAATCGCTGGAAACAATACCGATGACGCCGACTCTTCTCCTCTAAGTATGTTTGGTTCTCCGGAGAGCATCTTTATAAAAAAGGTAAAAACTCTACAACCGGCTGTCAAAGGGGACAATTTAGTTGATCTAATTGATGAACTATTACAAACCCTATCAGATTTACAAAATCAAACATTTGCGAATAAAACCGCCATATTAAAGCTAGCTACAGCGACAGCTTCTCATTTTCATGAAGTGTGTACTCCGGGCGGACCATCTACTCCCTCTTTCATGTTATTAGGTCAATTGATACCTACGATATCTAAATCTTTCGTTTCACTACCAGACTCTACTTTGATAGAATGGAATTTATCAACTATGAGAGAAAACTATCTAAATCCAAATTTTGCTACTTATATTAACAGTAAGAATGTAAATCTAACTTAGGAGGCATTATGAGCGAGTTCGCACCACTACAAAAAGACGAATGCAAAGAACTTCGTGGAGAAGTTATAGAAGAAGGAGCAACTCCTGTTGTATGTCCAACTTGCATTCCAAACCCCAATGAACCAAAAAGAGACTGGTTGTTGGAGAAAGATCCATATAAGGACTTAAGAACCTGCGAATATATTGCAAAACTAACAGCAGAGAAGATCTCTCAAATTGATTTTACTGATCAAACACTGAGGACATACTCGGAACAGTTTCGAAGAGAAGGTGTATCTAGGTTGCTTAGGTATTTTAATAGATTAGAAAACAATGATACTGTTGATCTTTTAACAAAGAACAGCACAATACCAGACGATGGTATTATAGTAGATGATGATAGCTTTATAAAAATAAAAATTGTTGTAACTGCTGTTGTATTTGATCAAGTTCCAATGGCTCCATCTCAAGAAGAAGATCCTTTGGACAACAATACTGATCTGCCTTCGGCTATGGAAATCAATGATACTTCACTTGACTTTTACACAAAGTTTACAACTGTTATGATAGCCCTTAAGGCGTACAACATACGCTATTCCTACTTCAGACAAGTCGATGAAGGCTTTCTAAGATACGATGTTGATGGTCGGTATGAATTGTTCAATATTGATTCTTTAGAGAAGCAATTAAAAGAATTTAGATCTCAACTTAATAAATTTGTCAAACTTAACAACTTTCACTTTGTCACTCCAACTTCATTTTTTCTAATTAATGATAAGATACAAAGCTTGGAGATTGAGTTTGATAATACGGATCCCAACAAGCCTTTGAAAATAAACAAAGTTTTTGTCGTCTCGCAGCAATGCCCTAGAGTAGAATTGAAGATAGGTCTCGATGCATTTAGAAGAGATGCATATATGCCGACAGCCTTGTATTTCATGTCAAACTTCGATGCCGCTCATTCCGACGTTACAGCAGAGCAGACAAGAGATTGGCTTGAATTCATCACAGATTATGTTTATCCTCCGATTAGAGTGGACTATGGAGACAATCAAAATGAAGAGATAGTGCCATCGGGACTTTCATGTGCTTTGGATATCGATGCAACAGAGATTGCAAAAAATGCATTGGAGCAATTTGTTGTAAGTGCTCTTGATATTTTTGAATTTCAATTTAATAAAAAAACCTGCTCTGATTCATTGGAAGAGAAAGAACCAGCATTAAATCAATTCAATAACAAGAAGAAACAAGAAAGGTTTGAGAGAGAATACAAAGCTAAACTTGAAATACTTAAGAAAACAGATCAAAGCTATAAAAAACTAAGGGCGACACCAGAACCTAGAGATGGCGAAACATCTGTTCAATTCTCTAGGAGATTAAAGAGAAGGGAAGCTGAAACATCTGCTTATGAAGAACAATTAAAGCAAGAGGCAATTAGAGCAGCAAAAGAGACAATTAATGAACTAGAAAGATCAAACCCGGAATATTTTAAGCACCCATACAATAATCCTTTTAAGATGGCTATTGAAGCAAAAGTCAAATCTGGAGACTCTATAATATCTTTTTGGAAAGATCTGGAAAGAGAGACTTCTACAGGAGTTTTATCCGGTGACAATTTGCAACAGTTCTTAAACATCGTAGGTCTTTGTGGCTTTTCAAAAGCACTAAAGAGAGCGACCGATTGCTTGCTTAAGCAAGTTCCATATGAAGAAGCAATTAAATCAGCAGTAAGAGCAATCTTTTCAACGCTCCCAATTGAATCCGTTGAGGAGATATTTCTTGGCCTAGATCCTCAAAAACAAATAGAAATAAATTTAGAAATCCAAAAGCAATTTGGAAAATTCACCGCTCCATGGGAAAACACGGGAACCATTGCAAAGGAATCTACAAATGCAATCTTGCAAGCATATTTAGAAAATATATTGAAACTTTCAGCAGACGACTTAATACAGTCCTTCGAAAAATACCCAGCGATACTATTGATCACTGACGCACTAAAGGCTCCGATCGCTTGCCCCTCAGCCGTCATGAAAGATATAAAAAACGCCGGACTTAAGGAATTTAAGATTGATATTTGTAACCCTGCTATACCCGTGTTGCCTAAGATACCTAGAATTACACTGTTAAATCCATGGTCAATTGTATCAAAAAGTTTTAGTACTGCGATCAACGGGGCATTGTCAAGTATAATCTCTTCTTTGGTTGGTCAATTTATAAAGTACTTAGAGGGTAATATATGCAACGTTCTAGAAACAGCCGGTGGATTCTTCAATGACAATACTTTTCAAGAATCTTTAAGGCAAGCTTTTTGCCCCGATGCTAGCGATGAAGAGATAAATGAGTTAGCCAATAATCTTTTAAATAAGATCGGAGCCACGGATGACACAAGCAGCGCCATGGATTGTCTATCCGGTGCACTATTGGGTATCATGTCTTTGAATGACATGAAAAGACTACTCCTAAACCCAGAAGAAAACCCAGCTTTACTAGATAGAGTTATCGAAGCAGTTAGTGTTGGTTGTCCTAGGTTTGCAGACCTGTTCAATAATAGACCTAGAGTGTCAAATTTCTTCAATAATCTAGGAAATTTCATACCCTCCGAAGGACGTAATAGGTTGAGGGACCTTGACGAGTCCGATCTAAATACTCCCGTGTATAGCAGTATTTGTTTGTCAAGTGAAGAATTAAGTAGATGGAATGACTTGAGAGAAAATAATTTAAGATCTTACGGTTTGTCTCCGGAGGATGCGGCATCTCAAGTTGAATTATACAACAATCGTGCATCAGAGGCCCTTCAAGATGCCTTGGCACAGATTAATCAAAATCCAAATCAAGCTTTTCTAGATGCGCTCGACGATCTACTAGCTCCCAAACCTGATTTACCGCCCGGTTGTGAACTAGAGGATGGTACCTCAATGTTTGGTACTAAAGCTTTGCAAGAACCCCAAGAAGTCGTTAAAATACAAGATGAGGTTTCTAACAAGATGCTTGATATTATAGGGGATAGTTTCAACAGAGAATTCAATAATAATCCCAATCCGCTCAACCCATCACTCTTAGCTAAGATACTATCGGACACAAGAGGAAACGCGTACGATCTGCATAAGTTTTTGGATAGTTTTCTTTTAACGAGAGCACAATATCACAACTCTGAAAAACAACAAGAACTAAAAGAAGAAGATTTAGGGCTATTTGCTGATTTTGGTTTTGGCGAGGATCGAGGATACTTCCCGGATACGATCGGAGAAGATTGCCGTCTACAGATTCTAGAAGATAGAGAATATACAATTGAAAAAAACACACAACCACAAAAGATAACCGGTTCGGTGATCAAAGGGTTGTCGTATAATAGAATAATTCCGGAAAAAGAAAATCACGATTTGGAAATAACGCATAAGTCAGGCGGTATAGTGAGGTTCGGAGAGAATGTTTCTTATATATCTGATGTATTAGTCGGAGAACCTAGCAATAATTTTAATTATAAAATCTCTATAAACTCCCTACAGAGAGGCATTTCAATCGATGCCGAGAGTCTTGTAGATAGTTCGGATATATCTGACTTAATATTGGATCATGCACAGAACCCAAGTCTCAAGTTTAAAAATTCAATATTCAATTACTTTGTAAACAGACAATTGTCTGTTTTATCTGGTGCACCAACATTTGATCAAAGCGAGCCATATAGAGCATTTAGCGAGTTGGTGTTGAACGAAGCCAAAAAGCTATGCGTTGAGGGTTCCAATGGGTTCATATTCGGCTTCGAGGACGAAGATCTAACAGCAGATGAACTGTTGTACGTTGGACCCAACGGAGAGGAGCCTTACAATGAATTTTTCACTGAGGAAGATCAAGTGTTAGGTCGAGCAAAGGTTGAAAGCGATAGGGTAACATTCTTGAACCCAGAGACATACGGAGGTTCTTATACGATACCTCCAGTATATATTGCACCAAAAGAAATGAACGGTTGGATGAAGATATCAAAAATACTCGCACCAGATGAAGAACAGTGTGATCCAAAGAGTGAAAACATTTTAAGGTTCTCTGAGCTTAAGACATCTGTCAATAAAGCTAGGAATTCTTCGAAGATCGATCCTCGTGTTGGTGCTGAAGTTGAAAAATGTTTCGTTGAGAAGCCTTTTGACAAGATTCTATCAAAGAATGCTGTGGCTGGTATCGAGGGTGTTGTTCGTATGCATATTCGAATGAAGGTTGTCGAAGAATTAACAAGAGCCCTACCAATACTCGGCCACGTCCAATTTACTGAGGATAACTTTGATTTGTCAAATGCCGCATTTATAACAGAGTCTCTGGTTAAAGATTTAAAGAGCATAAACCCCTTGGGTCCTAGATTGATAGAGAAGAATAATTATTATATTCTAATTCTAGAGCAAGCCTTCCAGATGTATTACAGGCAATTTGTTGAGAAACTAACAGATTTAGACGATGGCACCAAGGATCTGTCCTCACTCCCAGCCGAAATTCAAACAGCCATCCCAGCTATTCTGAGTGTTAGAGATTCCTTTAACTATGAGAACATCCAAATACCTGCCGGAGAAGTTACACTTCCACTATCAGATGTTGACTTAGATTCCACATTATTAAACAATGATAATTTCCCCCTCTATGCTTTAGCCTACCAGAAGTACGGCGATGCTATGTTTACAGCCGCAGAGTCCGTCACCTTTAACCCAGTGGACACTTTATTTCTTTTCAAGGAAAAAAAGAACATTTATGCCGTCATATTCGCTATAAGACTTGTTGAGAAGGAATGCAAACTAATTTTGTCAAATTTGATACAATTAGAATATAAAAACATACTATCTAAGTTTTACGAACAGTATGGCCCAAAGATAAAAGATTTGTCTCAACATTTTCTTACAAGCAAAACTGTATTTATGGATAACAAGATTAGTTCCTTTGGTGAGCGCCTATACGATGAAAAGATACTCGCTGGTTCATTTCAAAGCGCCGGACAACCGGAGGATATTGTTGATATAAATGTTCAAAGTCCATGGGGTGACAGCTCCAGTGATGACTTGATGTTTAAGATCGAAAGATATGTTCGTATTGTTGAAAAAGAAAATCTAGAAGTCTCCGAGGAGTTGAGTACTTTGTTGAACGAACGAGATCACAATCTTTTGGGAGTTGTAAGTTTGGAGAATTTACAAACTTTAATTGACAACAACATTGATTTGTTCGGAGATCTCAACATAACTGATGTTTTTGGAAATGCAACAATTTCTGATGGTATACAAGGAGAGATAGGGATGAAATACGGTCTGAGAATCGTTATGAAGCTCCCCTTATCATCCCTCAACCTACCGGAGAGCATTTCCACAGATGACCTCGACATCAGTCTACTTGAGAAAACTTACTATTGTAATCACCAAGATCTATCAGTTCCAACAGACGTAAACATCTCAATACCTGTTTGTGTGGCTGAGGTTGATTTAAAAGATAAGCTCTTGAAGGATATCAATCTACTAACCGGCCCAGAATCATATGATTTTGACTGTCTTGCAAGAAAGCTATGCAATTCTAAAGAATACAGGCTTCTTTTTAATATGATTACTCCAATTAAGGCCGGAGCATCTATGGCTTTGAACTATTCTAACATATTTTTCCTCAAGACGATTGGAACAGCAGATGGTTGGGATGAAGATGCTCGTCAAGTTAATTTTGATTCCGAGAGTCAATTTAGACGTACTAATGGTGTGTGTAGAAGATTTTTTGCCTCTATGTATAATAGCAATCAATTCTCAAGCAAGTTTAGCCTAGGAGCACCAAGGCTAGAATTCCCAGACTTCTTTAAGTTATTGTTTGGAGGTTTTGAACTACCTAGCCTCAATCCAAAACTCATAATACCGGAAGATCAAAGTTTCGAACACAAAGTCATCAAATTTAATCCTTTTGATAAAAACGGAGAAGAGTGCGAAGACGAAGTTGATAAATTATTTTAGGAAATAATTACTATGGAGTTTTTTCTATGTTATATGCACCAAAATTTCCGTTAAGATTCAAGGAACAAAAGGGCTTCGAAGATGTCACAGATCTAAAAGAACTTATACGTTTTCATTTAATGAATATCCTTTTGACATCTCCGGGAGAGAAAATAAGCGATTTCAATTTTGGAGTCGGAGTAAGAAGATATTTGTTTGAGAACATGACAACCGGTCTGATTAACAATCTTGAAGCCAACATACAAAGTCAATTAGATAGATATGCTTCTTATGTTACAACAGAATCGGTACAGATTTTCCCATTCCCAGAGCAGAATAAGATTGTGATTACAATAAAATACAATATAGAAGAGACTAAAGAAAAAGATGTTCTTAACTTGGAGCTTTCCGGAGTATCCAGTGAAGGCCCTGTTTATTAAGGAACGTGTAGATGCCCAAAAAACCAAATATTAAATATACCTCTAGAAGCTTTACCAGTATAAAGAATGATCTAGTTGAGCATGCCAAAAGATATTATCCAAACAGTTACAATGACTTCTCCGATGCTTCTTTCGGTGGACTAATGTTCGATGCTGTGGCGTATGTCGGAGACATGTTGTCTTTTTACCTAGACTACCAAACGAATGAGAGCTTCTTAGAGACAGCTATCGAATACAACAACATAAGAAAGTTATCCTCCCAGATGGGTTATAACTTTTACGGAAACCCTGCCGCATACGGAATTGCAACTTTTTATATCATAGTCCCTGCGAACTCAACAGGATTAGGACCAGATAGCACTTTTATTCCAATACTTAAGACCAAAAGCAAAATAAATGCAATTAATGGTGCTTCTTTTATGCTAACAGAGAACATCGACTTCAATGACCCAGCCGTAGAAGTTGTAGCAGCCAGATTTGATGATGCTACCGGTAAACCTACACATTATGCTCTCCGAACATTTGGCCAAGTTAGATCCGGTCTCCACTATATCAAGGAGATAGACGTTGGGGATTACACAAAATTCTTAAGAGTCAAGGTCGGTACTGCTGCGATCAACGAGATACTGTCGGTTTTTGACTCCGAGGGGCACGAATTCCATCAGGTCGAGCACCTATCTCAAGAGGTTGTATACAAAGAGACAACCAATCCAAACGCAGTGTCTGATAATGTTCCCTCGATTATAAAGCCTTTTATTGCTTCTCGTAGATTTGTAGTTGAACAAGATGAATCAGGAACATACCTACAATTTGGTTACGGAACAGAGGCAACGATTGATAAGAACGGATTTGCAAATCCCTCAGAGGTAGTACTACAGATGTCCGGTAAGAATTACATAACCGATCAGGCTTTTGATCCGGTCAAATTCTTAGGTACAGACAAGTTTGGAATAGCTCCAAGCAACACAACTCTCTTAGTAACCTATGGATCGAACGATTCTACCAACGTATCGGTACCTATAAATGGATTTAGAGAAGTTAGTAGAGCACTGTTTGAGTTCCCCAATGATCTCACAAGTCCAAATGCAGCCACCCGATTAACCGTTCGAGATAGTATTGAAGTATCAAACGAAGAAAGAATAGTTGTTGAAGCTACCATACCAACAGTAGATGAGATAAGGTATCGAGCATACGCATCATTTGCTGCTCAAAATCGTGTTGTGACGAAAAATGACTACGAAGCTTACACCTACCAGATGCCTTCTAAGTTTGGTAAAGTATCTCGCGTTAATGTGGTTAACGATCCAAGCGGCATCAACAAGAGGTTGGCTCTATACGTAATATCCAAAGACAAGAGCGATAACTTTGTAGCTACAAACAACACAACAAAGACCAATTTGAAAGTTTGGTTGAACAAAAACAAGATGCTGACGGACAATATAGATGTATTCGATGCCAAGATAATAAATATTGGCTTTGATTTCAAATACGCCGTACAGCCCGGGTTCTCCAAGACCACAGTTCAAGCAGCAGTGAACACTGCTCTAAGATCTCTTTTTAGTGAAAAATTTTATATAGGAGAACCAGTTTATGTAACCACACTCTATCAGACTATCAATAGGGTACAAGGAGTGGTTGATACCATAAAAGTAACGCCAATCGTTAAGAATTCAGCAAACTATTCAAATCTAGGACTGTTTGTAGATGATATTCTCTCGAAGGATGGTACTTATCTAAAGTGTCCAAAGAATTGCGTTTTTGAGATTAAGTTTTTGGATGAAGATTTGAAAGGAACAGTACTGTAATGAGCATATTAAGATACACAGCAAGTTTAGATAATACAATAACAAATGCATTTGAGGAAGATCTCTCGACAAGAGGAACAGGCTCAAATATGGGAGCTTCGGATATATTGGAAGTTTTTTCCATCTATCAACAAGCAACATCCGCTTCTGTTGAATTATCGAGAGCTTTAATCCAATTTCCCACTGCTTCAATTGTCTCAGACAGAGCAGCAAGTATATTGCCGGCATCTGGAAGTGTCACATGGAAGTTAAAATTATATAATGCAAAACATTCAGAAACAGTACCCAAGTCATACAGGTTACAGGTTTCGGCAGTGTCAGCATCTTGGGAAGAAGGAATTGGTCTCGATATGGAAGCCTATTCGGATCTAACCGAGGATGATGTAGGATCAAATTGGATTAATAGAACCGGTGATAACATCGCAGAGATCACAAAGTTTCAATTTATTAGTGACACAAAAGCTAATTACGGCTCTGGTGATCCCGTGGCAAAATATATAAAGTTATATGATCGATCAACGCTCTACAATATTTATTTTGATGATGGATCCGGAGATGTTTCTGGTAGTTCCGGAACTTGGATAAGGGTAAATATTAGTGGAGATACCAATAAAGAGCAAATAGCACAACAGTTCCAGAGTGACATTAATTCACTTAGTGCTTTTAGTGCCAATATAGATGGTGCTATAGTTTATGTCACAGCCTCCGCTGGTGCTCCTACAGCTCACGTATCTAGAGTGGGACTGACGGATTCCGAAATCACAACTGCAATTGTAACTTCTGGGTCGAATGCAACAACTTGGACAATAATAGGAGGAGATTATCATAGTAATCCTGCTCCAATAGCTAATACCGAGACTGATTTCGACACAGGACTAGAAGATTTGGAAGTTGATGTGTCGGATATTGTGGAAAAATGGCTCCTAAGTTCAAATCCAGTCGCCAACTATGGATTTGGTATTCGTTTGACTGATGCCTATGAAGGTTATTTTAGTTCATCCACAGGAGCCAATACTGCAACGGAGATCCACAATTTGTCTGGGGCCGAGAAGTCCTACTACACAAAGAAGTTTTTTGGCCGAGGCACTGAGTTCTTTTTCAAGAGACCTGTGTTGGAGGCTCAATTTAATGACACTAAGAAAGATCATCGTGGAAACTTTACATTA
>Ga0181415_1000056_pt1 | contig 27322 bp, 42 predicted proteins | sample 38SPOviralmetaG_FD_130140 | JGI IMG/M metagenome (GOLD analysis project Ga0181415, IMG submission 130140) | Marine viral communities from the oligotrophic San Pedro Time Series (SPOT) site, San Pedro Channel, CA, USA - 38 SPOT_SRF_2012-12-11 | ecosystem: Environmental > Aquatic > Marine > Strait...
CAGTTTTTACCGCAGGGCGCGGCGGGACGGACAATATGAACTTTGGGGCTGGCGATCAAGTTGTGGCTTATTGTTTCGCTTCTAAAGAAGGGTATAGCAAGGTTGGTTTATATACGGGTAACGCAAGCCCGACAAATGGCACAGATGTGTTCACAGGTTTCAGGCCAGCATGGGTTATGATAAAAAGCGCGATTGGCGGGACTGGACATTGGAACATCTACGATGATGCGAGGCAACCGATCAACCCAAATCAACAGATTTTACGAGCGGATTTAGAAAATGATGAAACATCCGCATCATCTAGTCTTGCAATAGATTTTCTTGCAAATGGTTTTAAGGCGCGAAGTACGCATGTTAACGTCGGACAACGGGATTATGTTTATTTGGCTTTTGCAGAACAGCCATTCAAATATGCAAATGCAAAATAATAGGAGTTAGATTATGCCATATAAATATGCTGGTTCGTTGATACGCGCTGGGAAATCATGGACAGGTAGCAATGGAATCAAGCATCCCCCAAACTGGATGCAATGGTCTGATGAGGAAAAGGCCAAGGCTGGTCTGGTTTGGGAAAATGATCCAAAGCCATTTGATGGCAAGTTTTGGCAGGATGCAGATACGCCTCGTAAACTAGATGATACAAACCAAGTTGATGCTGATGGGAAGGCCATTACAGATAAAAACGGCAAGCAATTGGTAACCTTTGGATTGAAATCAATTTGGAAAGAAAGAACAAAACAAGAGGCAAAAAGCTTACTGCAACCCACCGATTGGAAGGTCATCAAAGCATCAGAGGTGGCTGATTACTCTATGGACAAGGAGACGGCAGACTATAGGGTGGCGGTGAGAAAAGCGTCTAATGATATTGAGGCAAAGATTGATGCGGTAAAAACACACTCAGCTTTCATGGCTTTGTTTGACCCGCCTGTTGACAGTGACCGCAAGATCACTGGTAATGCGCCAATTCATGATTGGCCTGATGAAATCTAGGAGATTGCCATGAGCGGCTTGACAGTAACGACACCAGCATCTGCCTTGCCAATTGGAGAGGTGGAAACGCGCAATTACCTGAGAATAGATTCTGACGTAGATACTAATCTCGTTACTGCCTTGATGACAGCGGCCCGTGACTGGGCAGAAAACTTTACTAATAGAACTTTAATCAATACCACTTACACCCTTTCGCTTGATGCGATTGGGGAGCGGGATCAGTTTTTGCGTGAGGGAATGTTTACTGGCGCATATCAGATTCCCTATCTGAACTATATAGAATTGCCAAGGTCACCTGTTGCAAGTGTTACGCATATCAAGTCGTACAACGACGCGAACACCGAATCCACCTTGGCGGCATCAAACTATTATTCTGATCTGGTCAGACAGCCAGCGCGGGTCGTATTGAGGGATGGTGGTTCATGGCCAACGGATTTAAGGAATGCCAACGGCATAGAGATTCAATATGTGGCGGGTTATGGATCATCTGGCGCAGATGTTCCAGAGCCAATCAGGGTTGCTATGTTTGAATATGTGACCTTTCTATATGAGCATCGCGGCGACTACGAAAGATTCCCACCCCCAAGACCGCCTGTATCGATGCAAATGTTATTACAGCCATATATGATCATGCGTTACGGTGTGAGCGCGTTTGGCGGGGGTTATTGATGGCCGTTGGCAGGATGCAACATAGATTGCAATTGCAATCCAAGACGGCCACCGCTGACGGCGGTGGCGGCACATCTGGCGCATTCACTACGTTTGCAACCGTGTTTGGCCGTATAGAGGCCCAAGGGGGCGGGGAAAGGTTCTTTGGTGATCAGATAGAGCCTCGCACCACTCACAAAATCACGATCAGATTCCGCAGAGATTTGAAGGTCACCCACAGGATATTGTATTCTTTCACAGTAGACGGCGCAAAATATAGTAGGTTGTTCAACATCAATCGCATTCTTAATATCGGAGAGCGCGACAAGTATCTTGAACTGGTTTGCACAGAGGGGGTGGCAACCTGATGGCACGGGTATCAGCCAAAGTCACCAGAAAGCCACGGATTGACAAGGTGAAACAGCAATACGCATCCAACGCCAAACAGCTTGTCGGTATCGCGGCATCGCTGGTCAGGGCAACCGCTGTCAATTCTATTTTGCAAGGTACAAAAACAGGTACCATTTACAGTCGTGGAACTAGCGCACCGCATCAAGCATCAGCGGCAGGAGAGCCACCAGCGAGTGACACAGGTCGTCTGGCGACTAATATTTTTATAAAGATGGATACAGATAGGCTTGGCGCAGATGTAGAAAGTCGCGCTAAATATTCTGAATTTCTCGAATTCGGGACTACTAAAATGGCGGCGCGTCCGTTCATGCATCCTGCCGCTGAAGCAAACAGGCCAAAGATTCGCCGTCTGGTTCAACAAATGAAGGCTAAGTGATGTCCATCCATTCCTTTGAATTACAGAAATCGGTGTTCACTGTTTTGAATTCTGCGAACATCACTGACGCCGCAGGCTCTGCTATCACGGGCGTTTTCGATGATGTGCCAGAAGGAACGGCTTATCCATATATTGTGGTCGGGGAAGAGTCCTCAAACAACATATCAACAAAATCACTTGATATGCACGAACATACGCTTACGATCCACACATGGTCACAGTATCGTGGCCTAAAAGAGATTAAGGTGATTATGAAACAAATCTATGATAACCTTAATGATGTAAGCCTGAGTGTGACAGGCGGTCAAGCAGTGAACATGAAACAGGAGTTTCTGACGACGCTGGTTGATGCAGATGGAATTACGCGGCACGGCGTCATGCGATTTCGTGCTGTTGTGTCAGACAGTTAAAAGGAGATTAAGACATGGCGGCACAAAAGGGTTCAGCCCTATTAATGAAAATCGGCAACGCAGGTTCGCCAGAGGTTTTCACAACAATCGGCGGGATGCGCTCAACCTCATTGACTATGAATGATGAGATGGTTGACGTAACAAACAAAGACTCAAGCAATGCAAGGACTATCTTAGCGCAGGGCGGGGTAAACTCTATAACTGTGTCAGGTAGTGGGGTGTTTACAGACAGCGCATCTGAAACCACCTTGAAGGGCAAGTTCAATGTATCAGCACTGACCAACTATCAGTTTCTTGTTCCCGATTTCGGTACTTTCACAGGGGCGTTCATGCTAACCACTCTTGAATATGGTGGAGAATATAATGGTGAAGTCACATATAGCTTTACCTTTGAAAGCTCTGGCGCGATCACCTTTGCGACGGTCTAATCATGGCTTGGCAAAGTGTTGATGTAAAAATCAAGAACAAGGGTTGGGGGGCTATGATAAAGGCCTCTGACTCTGTTGTTGAGTTTTCGGTATCTGCCGCCTGTAAGATTAAGGCGGGAGATGCTGTTGAATGTGGTGACGAAACATACAAAGTCATCTCTATTGAGGATATCGCCCAGAGGGGCGAGACACTTGTTTTAACTTGTGAAGGAAAGTCAGATGACAAATCCAAAGCGGGGGGAGCTTCCGATAGTTCTGGGAGCGAAGACGTATAATGGCAGGGTCACCATCGATTCTGTTCTTAGGATAGAACAAGCGTGTGGGTTGAGTGTCCTGAAGATTGCTCAAGCACTATCGGAAGGGGCGCTTACCACCACGCAAATCATTGCGATCCTTACCCCTGTCATTCGTGGCGGGGGCAATGATGTCAACGAGAAAGATGTTGGGAATGCTATTTGGGATTGCGGTCTGGCTGATGCAATCAAATGTGTGGGCGAAATTGTTGGCGTAATCCTGAGTGCTGGCGGTGATGAGGGAAACGACGAAGGGGTGACAGCCAATCCGTAGACGAGTTTCCTTGGGATGAATGGATGCAAATCGGCCTTGGAAAAATGGGGATGTCACCCGAAACATTCTGGGGAATGAGCTTCCTAGAATTCTATATGGCGGTTGAGGGGTTTGCTGAGTTTCATTCAGGTGGCAACGCGGCACCACTCAGCAAGGGCGAACTAGAAGATTTGATGGAAAGGTATCCCGACTGATGGCAACGACTGTCGATACCCTTCTGGTTCGCGTTGAAGCAGACCTAAAAGATGTCAACCAAAAGCTGGCGCGGTTTGACAAACAGGTCGATAACACCGCCAAAAAAGCAGGCAGAAATTTTCAGAAGATTAGCAACGTCGCCAAGGTGGCTCTTGGCGCGGTAGTCGTTCACCAGTTTGCCCAAGCTGGCATGGCGGCTGTGCGGTTTGCATCAAGCGTGGAAGAGATGCAAGCCAAGTCGTCAGTCGTCTTTGGTGCGTTCACTGGAGAGGTGCGTAACGCTCTGGCGGCGTTTGGCGATGAGGTGGGCAGAAGCACTTTTGAGCTTGAGGGCATGGCGGCGTCCATTCAGGACACCTTTGTGCCTATGGGTTTTGCCCGTGGTGAAGCCGCCAGATTATCCGTAGAACTTACCAAGCTGGCAGTCGATGTTGCATCGTTCAACAACGCATCCGATACAGAGACAATGGCGGCGTTCCAGTCTGCGCTGGTTGGCAACCATGAGACTGTTAGGCGGTTTGGCATCGTCATCACAGAGGCCACGCTACAGCAAGAACTGTATCGGATGGGCGTCAAGCAAAATGCTCAAGATGTAGACAATGCCACCAAGGTGCAGGCGAGGATGAATCTGATTCTCGCTGGCACTACAGATGCCCAAGGCGATGCCGCAAGAACGGCTGACAGCTTTGCCAATACATCAAAGGCGCTCAAGGCCGCGCTAGATGAATTGCTTGTTAATGTTGTAACGCCATTACTGCCAGCCCTGACAAACATGGCTAGAGGATTGGCTAACGCAACGAATTCACTGAATGAATTTCTTGTGGCTGTTGGGATGATTGATGAGGTTGGAAGGCCACAGGAAAACATACTCAGAGATTTGACGGCTGTAGAGGCAGAACTAACAGAAAAGACAATTAAATTAGCACAAGCGCGAAAAGATTTGCAAAAGGCGACAGAGGGATTAACAAAAGATGACGTAATGTCCCTTTTATTCCCCATGGCGAAGGGCGGGGATGCCACAGGCAATGCCGCCTTGGGCGGCTTACAAAGACTCAAAAACAACATCGTTGAGCTACAAACAGAAATTTCGGTCCTTACAACAGACGCTCAAAAACTTAATTCAGAACTTGCTGACACACTGGATGCGCCAACAGGTGATTCTGGTGGTGGGACACAGACAAAAACAAAAGGTCAAATCAAGTCAGAAAATAAGGTCACCAAAGCCTTAAATGATCAGCGGTTTGCAGTTCGATTGTTGAACGATGAAATTGATGGCAGAACGTCAGCGGAATTAAGGGCGCTGAAAGTTACGAGAGATTTGACGTCGGCAACTGATGATCAACTCAATGAGATTCTGCGCCTGATCAGAGAAGAAGAAAGATTGCAGGCCCAGATTGATGCAACAGCCGCAACAAAAAAGGCATCAGCCGAATTAAATGCCTTAGAATTTAACAGCGTGGCAAGTGAACAAGCCGCAGATGCGACCATGCTAGTCGCAGATTCATTTGCAGTGGTCACTGAAGAAATAGAAAAGTTTGAAGAGGCAAATAAAGAAGCGGCGAAAGCAACCGTAATAGTGGCTGATTCCTTTGGTTTGATTACGCAAGAAATAGATAAGTTTGAAGAGGAAGCCACAGCGGCAACCATGATGGTGGCTGATTCCTTTGGTGTGATCACAGATGAAATACATAAATTTGAATCAAAGGCGAAAGAATTGGACCCGATGACTAAGGAAATGCATTCATCACTAGCATCGATGTCAAGAGGTATCAGTGCTTCATTTGCTGATATGGTTGTTAGCGGCAAGATGAACTTGGATTCCTTGCAAAATATCTTCAGTAGCTTTGCCAAAACGATGATATCCAAAGCCTTTGAGCTTGCGGTGATCAACCGCATCATGAATAGCGTATTCAGTTTAAGCGGCACATCTGGGGAATTGCAGACTATCCCGTTGCCAAAACTAGGCGCAAGCGCAGGGGGTGGTCGTGTTCAGGGGCCAACGCTGGTCGGTGAGCGAGGCCCAGAGTTGTTCGTGCCATCATCCGCAGGGGTGATAAGAAACAACCACGACACCAAGAACATGCTTGGGCAGTCGGGTGCGGTGGTGAATCAATCAATCAACATTGACGCTGGCGTATCGCAGACGGTAAGGGCCGAAATTATGACAATGATGCCCGTGTTCAAACAGCAAGCCCTTGAGGCAGTCGTAGAAAGCAGAAGGCGTGGTGGTCAAGTGGCCTCTGCGTTTGGCAGATAAATGGCGGCACCAACATATCCCCTAAACCATCCCGCCACCCCAGCGTTTCGCAATTCGTCTTGGCGTCTTATCAGGCAAAACGCAATGGCAGAGTCGCCGTTCACGGGCCAGCAACAGGTCTTTGAGTATGATTACGCGCTTTGGACGGCAGAGATAAGCCTGCCACCGATGATGCGCTCTGAAGCGGCGGCATGGGAAGCATTCTTCATGAAATTGCATGGGCGCGTTGGCACGTTTCTGTTAGGCGATCCAGATGCCAAGTCAGCCCAAGGTTCTATCACGGGGTCAAATACACTCAGCGCAAACGCGAGTGTGGGCGATTTCACGCTGACGATCAGTACAGGGCAGAACAGCGTGACAGGTATCTTCAAGGCTGGCGATTATATACAGTTGGGCAGTGCCGCATCGTCAAAACTGCATATGGTTGTGGATGACGCAGACAGCAATGGCTCTGGTATTGTATCAGTCCAGATTGAGCCAAAGGTCAAGGTTGCGGTTAGCAGTAGCGCGGCCATCGTGATATCTAATCCGCGCTGTCTGATGCGAATGACCAGTGACGAACTGGGCTGGGATGCAGACCATGTTAGTAAATATGGAATCACGTTTGCCTGCCAAGAGGCGTTCTGATGGGTATTGATTTAGTGCATATTATCGATGGCCTCATGGGCGTAATTATTTTGGGTGGCGGCTGGTTTCTTGGCACACAATCCAAAGAATTGAAACGGGTTGAGATTTTGTTAAACAGGACGCGCGAAGATTACGCCACAAGGTCTGACATGAAGGACGATATGAGAGCGGTGATGGATGCATTGCATCGTGTTGAGGACAAACTTGATCGTGTGCTGGGCAAAGACTAGGGGGCAGATATGAATATCAATAGATTTGTAACGCAGTTGCGTTTCCATGAGGGCGTCAAGAATTTGGTCTACAAAGACCATTTGGGAATTGAAACTATAGGCGTGGGTAGGAATCTGCGTGAGCGAGGCTTGTCAGATGAAGAGGTCGATTATCTTCTGCAAAACGATATCAAGATTGTAGAGGATGAGCTTGATAAGACCCTGCCTTGGTGGCGAGACATGTCAGAGGTTAGACAAAGAGCCTTGGCAGATTTGGTGTTCAACATGGGTATGCCGCGCCTTCACGGATTCGTCAAAACTCTGGACGGCTTACAAAGACGAGACTATCAGACAGCCGCCGACGAATTACTCGATTCCAAGTATGCCAAACAGGTCGGGGCGCGGGCTGTCAGAGTCGCGGAGATGATTCGCACTGGTGACGACAGCGAAGAATTCTGAAGTCTTCAATGACAAAGCCTATCATCACAGGGGCTGTGCCAATATCTGAAATTGCGAAGATCGAAAGAAGAAAAAGGCAAAACTGGGGTTTTATAAAATATATGCAGAAAGGAGAGAGCTTTTCTGTAGAGACGCAAAGGCAGGCCCAGAATGCTTACCATGCAGGCAGGAACAGAGGCTTCACCATGAGGATTCGGCAAACGCCAGACGGCGGCTATAGGGTTTGGAAATTGTGAAATCAGGAGTGGTTCTTATCCAGTCATGTATGAATATAAAATTAAAGAAATAGTTAAAGTTGTCGATGGTGACACAGTGGATGTCATCATAGATCTTGGATTCAGCCTTACCAAAAAAGAGCGTGTCAGGCTGGCTGGTATTGACGCGCCAGAAAGCAGGACGACGAATCTGGAAGAAAAAGAATTGGGGATGGACGCAAAAGAGTTTTTAGAGCGCCGCCTTGCGGATTGTCCAAGCCTCAAAGTGCAGACAGAGAAAGACGGCAAATATGGCAGAATGCTTGGCCATTTCATTTGTGGTCACATGGATATCAATAAAGAAATGGTTACTCGTGGGTTTGCGTGGACTTACGATGGCGGCAGTCGAGAGAAAGATTTACAGGCGCTGAAACAGATCAGGGGCATCGTATGATACAGGCATTGATCCCAGCCATAACAGAGCTTGCTGGCGGCTGGCTAAAAGGTAAAGCAGAAGAGAAAGCCGCTACAGCCAAGGCCAAGGTTGCACGGGCTGAAGCGGAAGCCGCCGTGCTAGTCTCAGCGGCTACACATGAAGCTGGCTGGGAAAAGATCATGGCCAAGGGGAGTCAAAACTCTTGGAAAGACGAGTGGCTGACAATTTTGTTTTCGATTCCCCTAATTTTGGCATTTTGTGGAGATTGGGGCAGGGAGATTGTGGCGCAAGGTTTTGATGCCTTAGAAGCCATGCCTGACTATTATCAATATACCTTGGGCGTCATCGTAAGCGCCAGCTTTGCCGTAAGATCAGCGACAAAGTTTTTCGGCAAGAAATGAGCAAGAAGATTCACAAGGTGAGCTTTCTGTCTAATACGCAGAATGTGCGCCTTGGTGGATTAATCGCCGTTCTAGGGGACAGGGAGCCTTATGAGTACATTTTGAGCGGTCTTATGAAAGACGGGTTTGTAGAGCGAACAGGTGGCGTTCTAAGGCTGACTGACAGGGGCATCAGAGAAAAGGACAGGCTGACGACGCTGGCGGGGCTGATGTTTGAAAAAGACCGATAGTGTCTTATCTGAAAGGCTCTCCAGCTATCCAGCAAACGAGTGACCATCTTGTACCTTCTGTCAGCGGTGTCACCCGATGCGGCAAATAGGACGGGAACGCTACGGCAGTTCCCCGATCTGGGCTGATGTGGCTCTCGCCATCTGTGAAGAACGCAAGATCGCCGCCCTTGTAATCGTCATTTAAGAGAATCGATATGCTGATTTTTCTAGTTGAAGAATCACCAAGGCCAATGTCCAAGTGCCAATCATAGCCCTGCGACGGCGCGGCATATTTCAAAAGTTGTGGCCGCTCAAGCAGGCCAGTCAGGTTGAAGTTGAATTGCTTGTTGGCTTCAATCGCGCAATTAACAATCAGTTCATCCACCCATTTGAAATATTCATCGATGACGAACACCTCAGTTTGTCGGACGTTCATTTCAACCACGTTGGTGTTGTCATGTTGAATCCGCCCCTGCACCGCAATATTTTTAGAATCTTCATGTAGACCTATAAGTGCGTCACAGGTTTTTTTATTGATCTGATCAGCCGCCATGACGCCAACATCAAGCTCACGCAACTTTGGTGGAATAGCTAAAGCCATCTAATTCTCCTTATAAAATATATGTCTGGAAATCTGACGCACTGGACGCTTTGTTTCAGCCCAATCAGGTTGAACATAATCAGCGTGATAATACACCGCTCCATTCGTCGGATCATAAATCTGCTTATGATAAACCCCCCACGCAATAGATGTGGCCCAGTGCAAGGCATCTTCATCTGTTGGCTTGTCGGATTTGCCGTCGCAATAAAAACTGAACTGACATTGGTGCCTGATCGGCAGATCGGGCTTGGTGATATATGTTTCGCCTTCTGTCACCACGCCGCAAACCGTGTCAGGGAAATCATCGCTCTCAACTCTGTTCATGATTACATGAGCAACAGCCATTTGACCGATAGTCGGCTCACCTCGTGCCTCAAAATATATAGCCATCGCCAGACAGGTTATTGGTTCTAGGAACATGACCATCACCCAAGCCCAAGCATTTGCGGTATGGTTACGCATTGTTTCATGGGGTCATAAATATAGTCATTGCAGGATAACAGTTTGTTCATGACAATTATGAACAACATCATGGTCACAAGATACAGCCCGAAAGCAAAAGCCAATATTGTCATAAGCCGAAAGAACCAACTAATGCGTAACATTAGACTCTCCCTGTCAGAATAGAGTGTCCTCTACCCTTCAAGCATCTATTCAACATCACATCTTGATCTAAGACGGCCTTCTGCCAGATAGTCAAGTTATCGGCCAGAAGCTGTTTGCACTCCATAACGTCACGTTGATACACTGCGGCTTTGTCGCCACTGCTTCTAAGGTCAACAAGCGGTGCATAGCCACTACAAGCGCCCAGACACAATGCCGATAATATCACAAGCCTCTTCATGATCTTGCCCTCACCATCATATCAACAAACTCATTGAATCGTTCTTGAGTCATCCAATTATAAGGCGAGTCGGGCGCTACCATCTCATCGTTAGGGTCAACACGATTGACACAACGATGGCTTGCCTTTCGGATGCCTTCCTCATCTTCATGAATGTCTGGCTTGTAGATGTATCCCTTGCGCGAATACTCAGGTGCGTTGTGCCAACTTATCATCGTTCTTCTCCATCAACAGTTTTATGGTCAAGGCCATTCGTGGTGTTATGACTCTACTACCCCCCTCAAGTCGTGAGATCATCGCGCGGGTTGTGTAGCCAAGCAGTTTCGCCATCTCTGTTTGAGATAGCCCTAGCCCTAATCGGATTGTTTTGAACTCGTTAGGCGTCATGCTAAATCCTCTGGAAAGCCATCTGGCGATCTCTCAGAAAATGCTCCATGTCCGTGATTATATTAAACAGGGTCACGCACTCATCCTCTGAAAGATGGCTTATGGCGGTTTGAATAATATCAGGGCGTGGGTTTGCGGCTATGAGCCTCAAAGACTCCCTGAACCTCTGGGTGCCAACAGGCATGTCGTCAATGTGAATCGGTGATGTCATCTTCATGGTTCCTTTTAGTTTGTTTTCGGGCGTGAGATGACGGTTTGGTTAACACCGTCATATACTGCGTGGTCTTTGACGGTAGCCTTGATCGTGATGGTGTCGTCCTTGTCACCAAGGTCGGCGCTACCGAAATACTTGAAAACGTCGCCCTGTTCATTTTCAAGGATTGTCAAAAGTGAAACGCCAAAATGTGTTTCAATCGCTTTGACAAATGTGATTGTGGCGGTGATGTCGATACGGTCTTTGATGTTGCCAACGTGGTTTGACTTGTTGCGCTTGGCCTCAATCTCTGCCTGACGCTTTTCTTCAGCCGCCTTGTTGGCCTCAACCACGGCCATGAACTCATCGCGGCGCAAGAGAACTTGTTGCCTGATCGTCTCTTTGACCACATCAGCGCATGGCGCATCAATGTTGCCGTTGAACATCCAGTTGACAAAATATTCGACAGGCACTGACGCAATCTTCTGACCCCAATACTTACCCCAAGGCATCAGGCCATTGTTGGCTGTTTTGATGTTTGCAATGCGCTCTGGGTCACACTCGCCCCAAGTTTCAAACTGATGTGCGCTGATGCTCTCAACAGTCTCAAGAAGCTCACAGGGGTTATGGCCACGTTCCGCGATAACAGACCGCGCTTTGAGAATGGCAGTGTCTGCATCCTTAGAAAGATTGCAGACATAGACAGTTTTCTCATCACCATAAACATCAAAGCCGTCGCGCATCCGCAAAGTGAATATGCCGTTGCCTTCACCAGTGGCGATGAAATACTTAGCGGTATCGATGTCGATTGCGTGGTCAGTCATTGGTCAGTTCTCCGTGGTTGCGAATCGTGGTTGTTCAATACTGCGATTCTGCCACTAACTGTTTACTATTGTCAACAGTCAATGTCGTCTCCCATGTGTTAAAGCCACCCCATGAAGGGGTGGCTGGTCTTGTGGTTAGGCTGTTGCCTTGTCGATATTACCGCCGTTCAGATATCCATCGATCCGCTCTATCAGGTCGCTGATGTCAGAGCCTTCCTTCAACTTTTTGCTAACAAAGGTGAGCATATCGTGGTGTTCATCACTGGCCTTTTCTTCAGCTTGCAGGGCGGCTTCCATAAGCTCTGGCTGACACTCTGGCTGACGGTGAATCAGGATCATCAAGTTGACCATCAGGGCTGAACCAACGGACCAGCTATCTACACCGCCGTGAAGATTCAAGCCGCCCTGTTGTGTCCAATCAGTTTCCCGCAGTGTTTTGAAATAGTAGCGGCTGACAAACTGGCCTAAGACGGTGCCGTCAACATCACGCTCAAAGTCGTAGCGGCAATCGTAGAACTCGACCAGCATGTCATCCTCATCGTGCGTCAGGCACATATCAAGTCCATACCTGTCACCCTTGAATACAAGGCGCACATGCCAGTCCATGTTGGTTTCGTTGTCTGTGAATTTGTATAAAACGCTCATTTTGATCTCCGTGGCTAGGTTTCGATAATAGAGTTATATCGTGGCTTGTTTACTATTGTCAACACCCTTTGACAAAAAAGACCCCGCTTGTGTAGCAGGGCCAGTTTAGGGAGGAAGGCCCATGCTAGTATAATTCGATAAAAATCCACAACCAATAAATCAGAGCTTCACCGCCCTGTGATTTGCAGAAAGACTGCGCCACGCTTCAATCTTGGCTTCTGCCGCTATCCGCAGAAATCTTTTCTTTTCATCTTCCTCAACTGCGATCCGCAATATGTCCAGATGCTGGATATACCGTTGATCAGAGTACGCTTCACGCTCTTGGGCAGACACTGGTTTGTCTTTGTGTTCAGCCATGATGATGGCCTTGAGGGACTTTCGGTATTCTTCCAAATAAACCCTGTAAGCCTTGCTCTTAGCCGCGTCCTCTGCGTTGTCACGCAACCAGTCAACGGCCTTTTCAATATCAGCGTCGAGAATCATTTTGTTTCCTTGTGAGGGCTATTTTCCCAAAAGGATTCAGCGTTTTGTTTCCCAGTGTCAGGGTTGCCAGTTTGCTCATCAAAAAACGCAAGCTCATTCCCACGCTTGTGAAGCATGATGTGATGGCGCAAACACAGCGGCACGACATTCCTGTCAGTGGCCTTTAACCCCACGCCTCTGACGCCTTCCCACGGCTTCAGCAAGTGATGCGCCTGTATCGGCCCCAAGCAATCTCTATTGGTTTGAAGGATACACCCCTGCGAGTGTATCCATTCCAAATGCTTTTTGTTCTGGTATCGCTTTGCCATCAGAACGGGATATCATCGACACCATCCAGATCAGGTGTGTCTGCCACCATAGGGATTGATTGCGTTTCCTGCTTGGGCCTAGCCATGCTGATGGCTGTCATGGGCGTACCGTTGGCGCTGGTCTTTTTTCGCGCCCAGACATTCATCTTTCCATCGCCAATGTCGATGCTTCCCTGCGAATCAAAATCCTTGTCGGCGTCGGCTTCAAACATAACCCCTACCTGTTTGTGTATTTCAAACACGGTGTTGCCCTTGGCCGTCGTACATTTGACGATGATGACGTTATGTTCCTCGCCTTCAATATCGATCTTGCCCTGCCTGACGACTTGTGAGCCGTTAGCTGGGAACAGTAGTCCAGAATTCGTGTTATCGTAGCCGTCACTCATATCAATTTCTCCTGTTGTGAATCTTCAGCCAGCGGCGTCCAAGCGATATCAAAGAGCCTGTATGATTTACCAGTCACTTTACCCGTGACGGTCTGGCCTAACGTGGTTTTGAGGTTTTTCAACTCGTCAATCGTTAGTGTCATCGATTTGTCGCCGTGCAATATTTTCAAGCCACCCTTCTTGATGGCGGCGTCAACCTCATAGTCGCGCACTGAAACAAATTTGCCCTTCCAAAGTTTTGTGACCTTCTTTGTTTTCATGTCATGCCCAGCCCATCTATAGATTCTAACATCTTGGCCTTCTGGGCCTCAGTTGTATCGTGATGCGCGACTTCTGATCTTATGCGCTTGACCTCTGAAATGTTCAGAGGATTAGCTTTGCGTCGTTTGATGTCTGCGGCAGAACCGTGATTCTTCATGTGTCGGCCCCAAGTCTTGACCTCTGAAAAGCGCGTAGACTCCGCGTCTCCTTCAAAGACCCTGTATGGTGGCCCCGCATAGTCAAAGGCCGCTGTATGGGCTTTGTTGGGCGTTCTAGGCGGTGATATTATGCTATCGCCCGACCTGCCATGCGCGATGTTGCCATCGTCCTCAAAATCAGCCTCAAGATTCAGCATCGCCTGTATATGATAGCGGCGCATGTAAGTGATCCCCGAACCGATTTCCTGCGGCTTGGTGGCGCTGTCACCAATCGCCGTATCCGACTGCATCCATTGGCCGCTGGCAATGTGAGCCAGTGTGGTGCTGACTACGTTATACGTTCCATCAAACGTGGTGCTATAGAATACCTCAATGCCGTTTTCCCAGAGGGCATCCTTACAGGCGTTGAAAATATCATCCAGAGTAGAAAATAGGTGAGGCTTGCCAGCTTTGTTTTTGAAGTAGTGATTCTGGCCGTGCTTCTCTAGTTCCTTGAAACCCTTACGGGCTGTATGTAAGGCGGTCAAAAGCTCGTTTATGTTTTCACTAGATTTCATTTTGCATCTCCATTTGCCAAACGTCCTTTGCGATGTTCTTCATGGTGTCCGACCACATCCAGTGATCTAGGTCGGGGTAGACAAGCTGACAACACTCTATGATGTCGTCTGAGTGAGACAGCACGGTTTTCAGGCCATTGGCGGCTTTCTCCAACTGTCTGATGTGGAATTCTGGATTTGGGATTTTGTAGGATAACACCTCTTTCGGGGTGATGTAATCGATCCATGCCTCGCGTCTCGTAGCCAGCGCATAGAGCGAACCCTGACGGCTGGCGGCGTTGGTCAGTGATGACACAGCCCTGCCAACAGTCTTGATGTCGCGCACCTTGTCATCGTAAAGAAGATCAAAGAACCCAAGGAAAGGCACATCTATGTCGCCAATGTTGACCCTGACCCTGCCCTGTTCCTCTACAGGCGTGTCCTCAATGGCGCGATAGAACTTTGTACCTACCTCAACATATTTTGAAATGTTGTCACGCTCTTTGCCAATCTTCTCTGAATCATGTTCGTTGCTGGCTTTGGTCTGATAGTCATCAAAGACGCTCAGAGCATGATTAACCAGTTCATCGTGGCTGGTGTCAGGCTCAAATACTGCTTTGGTGATTGCGCGGTCAGCGGCTGATCCCCGCCATGCAGACGGCCCCGCCTCGTTGTCAGTCAGCCCTGCAACCTTCAACAGGCATAGGGCTGGCTGGCTGATCCACAGGTTGATTGTGGATGGTGACAAATGATGCACATTGTGCTTTTTGAATACTGATTTCATTTTGTTGGTCCTCGTGGTTATGCCATAAGCCTTAATCTGCGCGGTTACTAATGTCAACTTTATTTTTGATGATCGAGAATTTTGATGCGCCGAAACAAATACAACGCTCAAAAAACAGTCCTCGATGGTATCACCTTTGACTCAAAGAAAGAGGCGGCAAGGTATAGTGATCTTGTGCTGTTGGAAAAGGCGGGACACATCTCCAACCTGAGACTGCAACCTGAGTTTCCGCTGATGGTGAACGGCACCAAGGTCGGCAAGTATGTTGCCGATTTCAGTTACCTTACCAAGTCAGGAAATCGGGTCATTGAGGATGTCAAAAGCAAGGCAACCATAACATCTGTGTATCGGCTGAAGAAAAAGATACTGGAAACCTATGACCCACCCGTTTTAATTACTGAGTTTTTTTGATAAGCTAAATCAGCCAGATGGCGCTTCACCTAGTCCATACGGGCTTTAACGAGTTTGTATTTATGGTTGATCCTGTCACGGCGATGGCTACCGCAAGCGCGGCTTTCACCACCATCAAAAAGGGTTTTGCAATAGGGCCGCGCTCCCCTCTGGCTTAGTTCAGAGGGGGGCGTGGCAAGCAGGACGCGATGTAGAATCGATGATGTCCGATATCGGACGGTGGATGGGTGCGCTCTCTGATCTGGATCAGGCAGAACGAGAAGCCAAAAATCCCCCTATATTTCGCAAGCTCTTTGCTGGAAAATCAGTTGAAGAAGAGGCGCTGTCTATCTTCGCCTCAAAACGAAAAGCTCAAAAACAGCGCGAGGAACTTAGACAATTCATACAGCTTACGCTTGGTCAGAAGGCATGGAATAATTTGATTTCAACTGAAGCCAAGATCAGAAAGCAACGTCAAGAAACACTCTATGCCCAGCGTGAAAAGCGTAGAAAATTTGTCGAGATTTTTGCTTGGATTTTTTTGGTAATTTTGGGTGGCGGTGTTCTGATTGGATTTGTGTTGCTCTTGAAGGCGCACACAGCAAGCGCCGCCGACATCATGACCACCTGTCGAAAGGCTAAGTGTGAGTCAATGAACAAGAACACCATCGTTTGTGTTTACAGGGGCGCTAACAATACCGTCGAATCTATGGTGTTCAAAAAGTCGGATCACATCCCACACGAATTTCAATGCAAGTATGACCCCAAGGCCAAGAAAGAAATGACGGTGCAGGAGACTCTCAAGGCAATCAAAGAGGCAATGGAATGACCAAGAAATTTGAAAAGGACACCGAATATGCTCAGTATGATCTGGACGGCGATGGTGAAATCACAGATGAAGAACTCGCCCACGCCAAAGAAATTAGGCAGGCTGAACACGAGTTGCGGAAACTACGGGCGCAACGTCGGATGGCCACGGCAACACTGGTCGGAATGGGTGCGTTCACAGCGGCGATGTTCGTCGTGTCAGTCGAGCGGGTGCAGGCACTGGCTGATTTGAGCAATCTTTTCTACATTTCGGGCGCTGGTATTGTCGGCGCGTTTTTTGGCTCATCTGCTTGGATGTCCCGTAACAAGTAAGGCGTCACAAAATCAAACGAACCAAAACCTTTGACACCCGCTATGACAGACCAAAGCAGAAGGTGCATCAAGCGCGTAAGTGTGAGATTTGTGAGACAGAGTTCGGCTCGTTCTCTTTTGACTTTGGGCGTACATGGTACTGCTTTCACCACGCTGAAGAAGGGAAGCGTAGGTGTTCCAGAAATTAGCCTTGTCGGAGTTTCCGCCCCTAAATCGATTTAGACTTCAATTCGTAATCATGGATGATGGTGCCTAAAGCGGGATCACCCACTTTCATCTCACCTATCCATACCCGTTTCTTGACATTGCCCCTCGCGTCTTTGAGGGTGCGCCAGTGTCCGCGCCGCCAATGTTCCCGCTTGGGTGTGCCATGCCCCGTGAACATCTGGTCATATATGCGTTTGCCGCGCGGCTTGGGCAGATTGATAGTGACCACCTTGTACTCATTTTTTGGCACCTTGCGGCCAAACTTGATTTGATCAATTTGCTTGGCTGGCTGAACTGTTTCATGGGCTATGAGATCATAGTTCAACAATCCCAGCAACGCGATCAGGAACCGCCCATCACCAGCTTGAGACATCAGCGCCCGTGCCTTGTATTCAGTCATTTCGCGGGGCGACCAGCCTTCATCAAACTTTCTGGCTGGCATCGACCAATGCATCGGGGCGCTTTGTACTTGCATGAAACAGCGTTCCAGCGCGGCGTCCATCTTGCCTTTCTTTTCCCACTCATCCAGATACCAAGCGCCGATCAAAGCTGATGATGTCATGTCCATGTCCATTTCAAAGGCACGATCATCTGGTACAGATGCATCAAACTTTTGATCTAGTTCATGATGCGTGAATGGCCCGTCGTTGGACATATAGAATCCGATTGGCATCCCGACCACCTGATCAGCCTTTGGCCCATTGACGTTTTTGGCTTCATCAAAATCATCTCTGACGACCATGTAGTTTGTGAACATGGGCTGACCGTTGATCTCCATGATGTGATAGCCAATTCGATCTGCAACATCGGCCTTGGACTCGTCATGCGTCAGGCCAGCCTTTTTCATTTCACGGTTGATGATGTCCTGCCTGAAATCTTCATCCCACTCAATCCACATATTGCTGAAGCAAGGCTTGGCACGCTCCAGCATGTTGACAAGAGTCTGCGGCTTGGCGAGTGACGCCAGATAGGCATGTTCGACTAGGCTGTTGCTCACCACAAACTTTTGAGATGTCGCTATGTTGGCTTGTACGTTCCGACGCATGGCCTCTGCATACTTGCCTTGCTGATATCCGTAGATGCCCCGCTTGGGGTTTGCCAAGGCGGTCAATAGCACGTTGGACAGGGTGGGCTGGATGGCCCCAATGCCTGTCTTCAGCGATGATATGGCTTGATCGTACTTGTCCGTCATGGTCATTTCGTTCTCCACTAAGTTGGTCATTCTCTGAGATTCTAGTCTCACTGTTTACTATTGTCAACAGCCTAATCATCGTGGTAGTCATCACGATAGTCGATAATTTAGAAAAGTTGTTGCGACGGGCCTAAAAAATCTATTAGTGTCTCTGAACCACGATGACCAATGGAGATGAATATGAGTTGGGATGCCCTGAAAATTGCCGCTCAATCGCGTTGCAGAACGCCTACCGCCAAGCTCGTTTTGATCATGCTGGCGAACTACGCTGATGATAATTATTCAAGCTATCCGTCAAATTCAAAGCTGTCTGACTTGTGTGGCTGTGATGAGCGCACCATCAAACGTGCCATCAAAACTCTTGTCGAGGACGGCCTTGTGAGGGTGACGCCACGCTTTAGTAAAGACGGCAAACAGACCAGCAACAGTTTCACAATTATCACGAACAGGGGTGACAAAAATGACGGGGTGGGGGTGACAAAAATGACCCCCAATACTATCAGAGATATACCCGTTAATAAGGAATCAAAGAGGGGTGACAAAAATGTCTACCCCAAGGAATTTTTAGAGTGGTGGGATTTATATCCGCGCAACGACGGTTCCAAGAAAAAGGCTTTTGAGGCATGGGTCAAGGCCCAGCCTTTGATTGACCAAGACGATCTTGTGACCGCGACCAAGATGTTTGCCCGATCCTGCCACGGTAAAGATAAAACATTCATAGCCCACGCGACCACTTGGTTGAACCAAAGGCGTTGGGAAACCGTGCAGGAAGCACAAGCAATAACCACGAACCGCAACCAACTAGCAGGATGATGACTGATGCAGGAGTTAATTGATCAAGGAATCCGATTACGTTCTTATTCAGAGGGTGATCACAAAACCACATGCCCCCAATGTTCAAGTGGCAGGCGCAACAAAACAGACCCGTGCTTGTCGGTCACGATAAAACCTGATGGGGGCGTCGTATGGAAATGCCATCACTGCGAGTGGGTTGGTGGGGCTGGTGGGGCCGAAAGGCCCGTGTACGGGCGTCTGAGGGCGTTTAAAAGGCCATCCAAGCCAGAAGGTCAGTCTGTAAACGATCAGGCGGCGGCGTGGTTTGCAAAACGGGGCATATCGCAGTCCACGGTTTCAAGATTTCAGATTTACAGGTCTGAACAGCATCTGGGGAACGGGCCAGAGGGTTGTGTTTCGTTCCCGTATTACAAAGACGGTGAACTGGTAAACATTAAGCACCGCACCAAAGACAAGCGGTTCCGTCAGGAAAAAGACGCCGAAAGGACGCTATACAATATCGATAGCGTCAAGGCTCACTGGGACAAGAGCGGTCCCAAAGAGGTGATCTTTGTTGAGGGCGAGATGGATGTGCTGTCTCTTGTAGAGGCTGGGTTTGACCATGTTGTCACTCTGCCTGACGGCGCACCAAAGGAAGCCAAGTTTGACGCGAATGACAAAAGATTCGCGGCCCTACAAAACTGTGAATGGTTGAACAACGCAGAAAAGGTCATTCTGGCTGGCGATTGTGATGCCGCAGGCAAGGCGCTACAGCTAGAACTAATTCACCGCTTTGGAAAGGATCGTTGCTGGACTGTCGAGTGGCCTAATCTACACGATATTCAAACCAAAGACGCCAATGAGTGTCTGGTTCATCACGGCGCAGAGGTCGTGGTCGAGGTCATCGAAAACGCCACGCCGTTCCCCATTGATGGAATCTACACGGTCAAAGATTATCAGCGAGAGGTGCAGGACATCTATTCTGGGAACGTCCAGAAGGCTATCAGTACAGGGTTTGATAATCTTGATGAAATCTACAAGGTGATGCCATCGACATTCTGTCTGGTGACAGGGGTGCCAAATCATGGAAAATCCAACTTTCTGGATCAGCTAACCGTCAATCTCGCCCGTAATGAGGGCTGGCGGTTTGCGGTCTTTAGCCCTGAACACTCAACGGCAAATCACATCAGGCGGTTATCAGAGAAGGTTGTTTGCAAGCCATTTGACGATGGCCCCAGTGACCGCATGACCCGCGAGGAGTTGGGCGATGCCATGATGTTTCTGGATGAAAAATATTATTTCATCGAAAGCCGCGACACGATTCCAAGCATTGACTGGCTACTTGGCAAGGCCAAAGCGGCCTGCTTGCGGCATGGTGTGAAAGGGATAGTGATTGACCCTTACAACGAGATCGATGCCAGCCGCGAGGGCAACAAGCGAGAAGATGAACACATCAGGGATTTGATATCTGCCTGCAAGCAATTCTGTCGGAGTCATAATGTCTGTATGTGGATGGTCGCCCACCCTGCCAAAATGCAAAGAAATCAAGAGGGTATCATCCCGCCGCCAAGCCTGTATGATGTAAGTGGGTCAGCCCATTGGAACAACATGACCGATGTGGGGCTGGTGATACACAGGGATTTTGAAACCGATCAGACTAGGGTGATAACCCGAAAGGTCAGGGAACAGGGGTTATATGGCGCGATAGGTGAGGCTTATTTTAATTATGATGTCACTCAGCATATATATCGCCCAGTCATGGGAGTGTTGTGATCATGGCGTCAGGATTTGCACAGCTTCAACAGCTTAAAGACAAGATGTTGGCACCGCTGTTTGAAAAGCGGCGTCACCTTGGATGCTTTATGTGTGGCAAGACGTTTTATGGATATTATCAGAAGCAGGGTTACGGCCACAAGGTTCCGAATGGGAAAAGAAGACCACATCCGACAAAAGCAGGATGGTATGTAGTTGAGACTTATGATGATGTCTACTATCCGAATTGCCCAGACTGCCTCACCCCGATGTTCATAGATGACGCCAAATCAGCAAAGGCATCATATCACAGCATGATGGAAGATTTTAGGAAACGAGATGAACGTGCGGCGGCGCGTAAAGCCAAGCGCGATGCAAAGCCCGTGATATGCACCCGTAAGGTACGGTTTGAGAACTGGCCTATCTTTCAGGAGCGGTTGCAAGCGGTGGCAGACAACCCAGACCTACTGACGGCACATGAATTGATGTCATCGTGGTTCTTGGACAGGCTGTTTTGGTTAAAGTTTGGCAAGGGCTGTCACACCATGACATGCCGCCATTGGTCAGTCAGAAAGCAGTTGTATGACGGCACCTATAAAAGCAACAGCGGCAAAAGCACGATGGGGGAATGGGTGCCATACTTTGAAATCACCAACACGGTCACAGGCAAGATGCATGAGGTCGGCAACAGGTCAGTGGTTTCATACATAGAGCGCAAAGAAAAATACGGAACCAACAGGCGCAATGACCCGAAAAGGAACTATGGGTTGCCAAACAGCAGGGGGTATAGATGATGCTAAATAATAAAGAGCGAGACATCATTTACAAACTTATAGAAGAAGCCAAGCCAACAGCTTCTGTTTTAATGGGTGAAAAGGTTCTTTGCCCCTCCGATATGGCTCTTTATGACCAGTTAAATAAATTGGAACAGAAACTTAAATCAAGCGACAGTCGATATGAGCCTGTAAGTCGTGAAGAATATGAAGCAAGAGGTGGCAAGTGATGACATCATTAAATCTTGGACAGAATCTAGCCGTGTGGTATCATTCGCTCGTCGATCCAACAGCATCTCCACGTTGTTGTGGTCTTCGTGGTTGTGAGGGGGGTTTGGTCGCCTCCCTCACTTTCGTTTAATTGACAGATTCGTCATGCAAATGGTAATCTGGAAATTGACTTGGGCCGTTACCCAACTTGTAACTTTAACAACAACTGCAAACCGATTGGTGGTTAGTTTTTGGTGTCGGTGGCAAGATTTTGTGTTTCGACAGCGGCTCAAGTCACCACCCCACACAGCGGCGGTCAATGCCAAGGTCAGGGTGTTCCGATATGTCCCGCACGACCAAATCCCACAATATGAGCGCATGGGCTATGTCTGCCCCACCCCAATCAAGGGGCATCACGGATTCTGGTCAGTAATCATGGAGCGGCCCGATGATAATCAACGGTGACTGCTTGGAGGAAATGCAAAGGCTGATTGATGACGGCGTAAAGGTAGATGCTGTCGTCACTGACCCACCATATCACCTCACATCGATCACTGAGCGGTTTGGCAAAGAAGGCTCTGCCCCAGCCCAGCATGGCACAGACGGGGCGTTTGCAAGGGCGTCACGCGGCTTTATGGGCAAAGAATGGGATGGGGGAGACATAGCGTTCCGCGCAGAGACATGGGCGTTGTGCTTTGATCTTTTGAAAGCAGGGGGGCATCTACTGGCGTTTTCTGGCAGTCGCACATATCACCGCATGGCCGTCGCAATAGAGGATGCAGGGTTTGAAATCCGTGACCAGATCATGTGGATATATGGCTCTGGCTTCCCCAAAAGCCTGAATATTGGCAAGCAAATAGATAAGGCGGCTGGGGTTGAGCGTGAGGTTATAGGTAGCAAGATTGGGCAAGCTGGCTATTCGTTAGCCGATAATGGACGAACAAATAGCATATATGGAAATTTACATGATCCCAACGCAGAATGTGCTATTACCGCTCCCGCTACACTTGAGGCTCAACAATGGGAAGGCTGGGGAACAGCACTAAAGCCAGCCCATGAACCTATAGTGCTTGCAAGGAAGCCAATCTCTGAGAAATCCGTAGCAGATAACGTGGTCAAGCATGGCACAGGGGCGCTGAATATTGATGGGTGCAGGATAGGAAGCGATGGCGGCACTAAAAGTCTTGTCCAAGAAATCAAAAGGAATAACAAAATTTATGGAACTTTGAAGAAGACAAAAGCGGTCACACCAGATGATGATTTTAGCAGATACCCAGCAAACGTAATCCACGATGGCCTGCAAGAAGAATGGGCCAGATATTTCTATTGCCCCAAGACATCCACCGCAGAGCGTGAGGAAAGTGTCACCCAGAACGGGCAGGACAGAAACAACACTCACCCAACAGTCAAACCCGTCGAGCTTATGAGATACCTGTGCAGGCTTGTAACACCCAAGGGGGGAACGGTGCTTGACCCGTTCATGGGCAGTGGGTCAACAGGTCTGGCGGCAAAAACAGAGGGCATGGAGTTCATTGGCATAGAGCGCGAAAAGGAATATTTCGATATAGCTACAGACAGAATCAACAAGACATGGGTGCAACCAGACCTTTTGTGATGCCTAGCGATACCACATCTTGTTGTTGATACTGGAAAACAGATCAAAATGTGCTTATAGTGTTGGAGTATTTATGGCTCAATTTTCGTGGTATTAAAAAAAGATGACCGAAAAGGCCAAGCGACCAAGGGGTAGACCACCCAAGCCAAAGGCTGACACTGGGCCAAAACGTCCAGTGGGCAGGCCCAAGGCTGACATAGATATCGCGCAACTGGAGAGCCTGAGTGCGTTGAATTGCACCATGCCTGAAATCGCGGCGTTTTTTAAGGTTCCACTTAGGACTCTAGAGGATCGATACACCAATGACCCAAAAGTCAGGGCGGCGATAGACCAAGGCCGCGAGGTGGGCAAGCTATCTGTCAGGCGCAAGCAGATGCAGATTATGAACGACCATGACAACCCCACGATGGCGATCTGGTTAGGAAAGCAACTGCTAGGACAGAGGGATAAGCATGACGTTGTGACTGAGGATAAGTCCAGTCAGGCGCTCTCTGAAGCATTCAACATCCTGAATGACATGGTGAAACACAGGCAGTCCTGATGGCCCCAGATGGATTTCTCAACGGCTTGGCCCCTGATCAGCTTGCAAAGCTGAAGAGGCTCACTGACACGTTCACTGAAGAAGAGGCCCAAGCCTTTGCGGCGCAAGTCAAGTGGGCATCCCAAGCACGACAGAAGCAGAAAGCACCAGAGGGCGATTGGTCTGTGTGGTGCATCCTAGCTGGCCGTGGGTGGGGTAAAACACGCACAGGCGCTCAAGACATCGTTGGATATGCTATGGCTAACCCAGAGGCACGGTGCGGCGTTGTAGCCCCCACACAGGGCGATCTGCGGCGCGTCTGCTTTGAAGGCCCAAGCGGATTGCTGAACTGCGTTCCCAAGGGTTGCTTGTGGCAGGGCGAGGGCAGTGCATACAACCGCACGGCGATGGAGTTGCGCTTGTGGAACGGCTCAGTGATCCAAGGCTATGCCGCCATAGAGCCAGACCGCCTCAGAGGCCCACAGTTTCATAGGGTGTGGGCTGACGAACTAGCCGCATGGCGCTATCCCGATGCTTATGACCAGATGATGTTTGGCCTGCGTCTGGGCGATAAGCCGCAACTGATCATCACCACAACCCCAAGACCTACAGAGATCATCCTGAATCTGTTCAAGCGCGATGGCGTTGATGTCCATCTCACTCAAGGTAATACGTTTGAGAACGATGCTAACCTAGCTGAGAGCGCCCTGAAGCAACTGCGTGAGCGATATGCTGGCACTAGACTAGGGCGTCAGGAGCTTTATGCAGAACTTCTTCAGGACATTGAGGGGGCGCTATGGTCATATGGATTCCTCGAAAGGTCACGGATACAGAAGGATAGCCTGCCAGAGCTAGAGCGGATTGTTGTGGCCATAGACCCTGCCGTGACTGCCAGTGAAGATTCAGATGAAACGGGCATCATCGTGGCTGGCAAGGGGTTCGACAATCGCTACTATGTCGTTGACGATTGTTCTGTTAGGATGTCACCTGATGGGTGGGGTAGGCTGGCTATTGATATGTTTTACAAATATCAGGCTGACCGTATAGTCGCAGAGGTTAACAACGGCGGTGACTTGGTTGAGGGATTACTAAGAAACATTGACAATACAGTGCCTTACACCCCTGTCAGGGCGTCGAGGGGTAAGCTGGTCAGAGCGGAGCCGATAGCGGCGTTGTACGAACAGGGTAAGGTTAGCCATGTGGGAATGTTCAAGGAGCTTGAAGATCAGCTTTGTTCATATTCGCCCACAAGCAAAAAGTCGCCTGACCGATTGGACGCCCTAGTCTGGGCGCTTACCGAACTTAGCCAGTCCAGTGGGAAGGCGTATTGGAGAATTAGCTAATGGCCACCATTGCAGATTTTTTTAAGGGATTTCTGGTAACACCACCAGAGACTAAAGAAGCGCCACAGGTTGTTCTGACGACAACCACCAACTATCACCACCGCAGGGATTCATACGAAAGTTATGCCGCAGAGGGCTATCAACAGAACGCCATCGTGTTTCGATGTGTAAATGAGATCGCCAACGGTGCCGCATCTATCCCATTCAGGGCTTTTCAGGGCGACATAGAACTAGACCAACACCCTATCCTGTCACTGCTGGGACGGCCAAATGCCCAACAGGCAGGGGTTGAATACTTTCAATCGTTGTATTCTTTCCTACTTCTGGGTGGCAACAGCTACGCCATACGCACTGATGTGGCTGGATTGCCAAGGGAGCTTCACCTGTTACGGCCAGATCGTGTCAGGGTAAAGCCAAGCAAGACATCACTGCCCAGCGGGTACGAGTATGTGTTGAGCGGCAGAATTGTCAAAGAGTACGTCGTTGACCCAGAGACGGGTGCATCTGACATCAAGCACATGAAGATGTGGAATCCTCTTGATGACTATTATGGCCTTTCGCCAATCATGGCGGCGGCTGTAGATATCGACAACCATAACGAGATCAATAAGCACAACATCGCTCTGTTGCGGAACGGGGCGAGGCCAACAGGTGCTATTGTGTTTAAGCCAGCCAATGACAGGGGTATGTCCATTCAGCTAACGGACGGACAGCGCCAGCAACTCAACGACGATCTGAGACAAAGGTTTCAAGGCGTCGATAATGCAGGCAAGCCGTTATTGCTTGAGGGTGATTTTGATTGGAAAGAGATGGGCCTGTCACCCAGAGACATGGATTTCTTGCAACAAAAGAACATCAGCGCCAAGGATATCGCGCTTTGTTTCGGTGTGCCTAGCCAGTTGATAGGCATCCCAGACGCTCAGACTTACGCCAACGTCCAAGAGGCAAGACTTGCACTATACGAGGAGACGATCATACCGTTGGCGAGGCGGGTGGAATCCGATTTAAACGAGTGGCTTGCGCCGATGTACGGTGACGATATCACCATTGCATATGACTTTGAGTCGATCCCCGCGATGGTCGAGCGGCGGCGTCGGGTATATGAGAACGTGGTGTCAGCGGTTCGTGAGGGTATTATTTCACGCAATGAGGCTAGGGAGCGGCTTGGTTTAGAGCCTATCAGGGGCGGGGATGATGTCTTTATCGCGGCTAATCTTTTTCCCTTGGGATCGGCAGAGGTCGCGCCAGCGGAAGGGGAAGAGGCAGAGGAAGATGGCAAACAGGCTTATGATATGGGCCTTGCTTTTAAAAGTGAGGTTGAAAAAGACGTTTTCACAACTGAGGCAGAGGCTACAGAACGTGCGGAAGAAATAGGTTGCACAGGCACACACTCCCACGACACAGACAATGGCACGGTCTATATGCCGTGCGCGTCCCATGCGGACTACACCAGATTGACGGGTGATGACCTTGAGACGCCAAAGCAGGACACCCGCAATGATCAAGGCAAAGAGGATGAGCTTGATGACGATGCAAAGGCGGAATCTGATGTTGATACAAAACCAACAGAATCAATGGCGAAAGAGGCAGAGCGCGGCCTTGCCATGCGAAAGGAATTCAACAGAGGTGGGACAGAGGTCGGAGTCGCAAGGGCGGTCCAGCTTGTCTCAAGAGAGAATTTATCGCCGCGAACAGTCAGGCGAATGCACAGCTTCTTTAGCCGTCACGAAGTAGACAAACGGGCAGAGGGGTTCAGACAGGGCGAGGAAGGCTACCCTTCCGCAGGAAAAATCGCTTGGTTGCTTTGGGGAGGAGATTCGGGCCAGACATGGGCCAGAAGAACGGTTGCCAAACTGGACAAGGAACGCGATGAACAGAAACAGATCGAAGCCATCATGCTTCCATGCTGTGACGGGTGTGACCCGTTGCCATATGGAGAGGCAAAGGCTGATGTATCAGCTAGGGTCAAAAAGACAATCGCCAACAAGGTCAAGGAACACAACGACAAACACGGCGACAAGAAGGGCAAGCGTGTCACCCAGAGAATGCTAGAGGCCGTGTTCCGTAGGGGTGTCGGGGCATACAGAACTAATCCGCAGTCCGTAAGACCCAATGTCACGGGGCCAGACCAGTGGGCGATTGCCAGAATCAACGCTTTCTTGTTTGCGGTGCGTCGTGG
>Ga0181415_1000059_pt1 | contig 26908 bp, 29 predicted proteins | sample 38SPOviralmetaG_FD_130140 | JGI IMG/M metagenome (GOLD analysis project Ga0181415, IMG submission 130140) | Marine viral communities from the oligotrophic San Pedro Time Series (SPOT) site, San Pedro Channel, CA, USA - 38 SPOT_SRF_2012-12-11 | ecosystem: Environmental > Aquatic > Marine > Strait...
ACTATAGGTACAGGACAAGTTCCAGTACCACAGGAACAAGGATTTAGTGGAAATGAGCAAGGAGCAGTTGAGCAGTCTCAAGGGTCTGGTGAACAACCACCAGCAATGGGAACAGTTCAGTAAATATTTAGATACAGTAATAGCACAACAGCATCGTGCTATGGAACAATCAGATAACAGTATTGCTATGTATAGAGCACAAGGTGCAATATATCAATTACGTAGATTACAATTACTACGAGATGAAGTATTAAAAAATGGCTGATAATGTAGGCATAAAAACAAATAAAAAAACACAGACAGGAAGAGATGTATACAAAACTCCTGAAGGTGAAATGGTATCTGAAAAATCTACTACCTTTAAATACAAAGGTCAATGGATAAACATTCCTAGTATACACGAGGGTAATAGATACGATGATGACACACTAATACTTATGTTAGAAGCAGGTCTTATTGAGCCTACTAGTGTACATAAAAATAAAGAAGAGGCAGAGCAAGCTGCACGTAAACGCAGTGATAGTTTAAAATTTAACCAAGGTGGAACTCCAATGCTAGAACAACAAATGGAACTTTTTGAAGATGGTGGCCTCAGAGATGAGGGTGGTGAAGTAGATGAAGTATCTGGAAATGAAGTTCCTGTAGGTGGGACTAAGAAGGGTGTTCGTGACGATGTACCTGCTATGGTCAGTGAAGGTGAGTTTGTTTTTCCTGAAGATGTAACACGATATATTGGTTTAGATAAACTAATGCAAATGCGTCAAGAAGCTAAGATGGGTTTGAAACGTATGGATGCTATGGGTCAAATGGGTAATGGCGATGAAGCCACTATGCCTGATGATATGCCATTTGGTATGGCTGATCTTATCGTAGTTGCTGGTGATACTGGTGAAGAGTTAGAAATGCAAGAGGGTGGTTTTGTAACACGACCAACTACAGTTACACGTACTGAGCAACAACCTACGTATGCAGAACCACCTGTAGAACCTGCACCTGAGTTTCGTAGTACACGTGCCTTGACACCTTCTATCGAACGTCCAGCACGTCCCGATATAGATTTTAGTAAAATTATGGGTGATGCAAACATAGAGTTTAAAGAGTACCGTAATGAAGAAGGTACGTCTACTCTAGTTGCATTTATTGGTGGTAAACCTGTTTATCCCATTCCAGATGGATATACTTTGTATACAGAAGAAGATGCGGCAGATAAAACAGAGGAAGCTGTAGTTAAAGCAAATGCCATAGTTCCCGAAAAAGATAAGTATGAAATGCCAGACTTCTTGAAACCAAAGCCACCAGAGCCTAAAAATTGGGCCACTATGCCTACAGATGAATTGATTGATGAACTAGGTAGTGTTACAGGTACGTCTAGGTTAATAACAAAAGGTGCTCTGCTATTAATGGGACCAGTTGGTATAGCAGGTAGCTTTATGATGAAAGACCAAGATAAAAATATTGTAGTTGCTATTGATGCTGCTCTTGCTAGAGGTGGTTTATCTTCAGAGGATACAGCTACACTTACTGCTGCAAAAGAAGAATTAACTAAGTCTGGTATGCTAGACTTTCTTGATCCTATTATTGATGGGGTTGCTGGTGCATTAGGTTTATCCACAGAAAAAGTAGACAACTCTGTTAATACAGCCGTAGCTACAGGTGCTGTACAAGAATCACTTCGACCACGAGCACGTCCTGCTGCAGAAGAACCTGCTGTTGAAGAACAGAAGTATACATCTACTGGTGCTCAAATGCAAGCTAGTCAAAGAGCATTGCAAGATATTGTTCCCGCCCCTGAACCTGCAGAAACAACAGACGCAGGTAGTTATTTATCACAAAGACTTGCTTCAAGCCAAGGGGGAGACAGTTTTACAGGCGGTGATTATGATGTAGCAAGTAATGACCCTAATTTTGTATCAGATGCAGATGACAAGTTTCGCAAGGATTTGCCAGAAGTTCGTAAGGCATTTTATGGTGATGAGTCGGCTACACCACAAGTAGAAATAACACAACAACCTACAGCTACTTTCCCACAAGGTTATCCAGTAGACAATCAGGTGGGTATATCCGCAGGTACAACAACACAACCTTTTGAACCTATAGTAAATGCATCACCTAGAAAAACAGATGTAGTAACTACGGGTATGCAACTAGCCCCTGTACAACCTGATCTTTCTGCTGTGCCTGAGTATATGGATACAGACACTGGCACACCTTCTTATGGTCCTGTACCTGCTGCCCCACGTGTACCACGAAGATTTACTGGTGCTGATCCATTTAATGTGGAAGATACGTCAAATACATTAGCTGCATTTGATCTTAGTCCTGCACCACAAGAATCTGGTACATTTACAAAAGACGGTATTTCTATGTTACCTAGTGCAGACGTAAGTGATTTAACAACTGAAGCATACATAGCATCACAACAACCAGCTTCACTACAGGAACAAGCATTAAATCTATTAAGTCCAGAGGCTCAAACCAGAGTACTAAATAAAGATATTGATGCCACAATTGCAAATGCAAAAAAAGTAATAAGTAATAGTAGTGATGATCAAGGTACTGTACCTAAACCTCAAGCACCTGCTCCTGCGGCAATAAGTGATCCAAGAATAGATGTAAGTAGACAACCGTTTATTGATGCACCGTATCCACAAGCACCTGTTGCTGCACCACTAAGAAGTTTTAGTGATGCTACATCTATGGCTAAAAGAAAGGCACTAGCTGCACGACCTACACCACTAGTTACTACAGAAGAACCAGTTAAAAGTACTAAATCTTTTGAAGACCTTGAGGCAGAGTATAGTACAAGTCCTGCACTTAAATCTGAAACCTTTAATGAGGCATTTGCTCGTAATAAAAAAGATGGTAAAAAAACATTTACCTATAGAGGTAAAAAATATATAACAGAAACAAAAGAAGAAAAGGCAGCTAAAAAAGAAGCAGCTAAACCCAAAAGAGATACAGGCTCAAAAAGTAATAGATTAGATCAGTCTAATCCTAATTCAGAAATAAACTTTAATGAGCATCTTGCTGATTGGGAAAAAGCACAAGCTAGAAGTGATCCTAATCTAGCAAGACACTTTATACTTACTGCTAATAGACGAGAGAATGAAAAAAAGAAAACAGGAAAAGACCCTGCCGATAAAGTATCTGCAAAAAAACACGATGAGTCTGGTGGACTTGGTGGAGTTTTTAAAGGACTTTTCGGTGCACAGAAGGGTGGACTAGCAACCCGAAGATAATTGCTAGATATGCTGGCTACTCACCCCCCATCCAACATGGCTACGGTGGCCCTAGTTTAAGGAAATACAATGTCTGATACTATCATGGCTGAAGAAGTGCAGCCTGAAAAGAAAACAGCTTTCGCAAATCGTAAGTATACTAACGAAGAACGAATTAAAAAAGATGAAGAAGAATTAGAACAACTTATTGCAGAACAAAAAGGTGAAGTCAAAGAGGAAGAGCCTCAAGAAGCTGAACCTGTTAATGCAGAAGAAAAAAGTTTTAAAAAACGTTATGGTGATCTTCGTCGCCATATGCAAGAAAAAGAAAAAGTTTGGGAAGCAAATCAACTTGAGTTACAAAAACAACTTAAAGAAGTTACCCAAAAAGAAATTAAACTACCGAAGTCTGACGAAGACATTGAGGCTTGGGCTACACAGTATCCAGATGTAGCAGCTATTGTAGAAACCATTGCAATTAAAAAAGCACGTGAACAAGCTGTTGTATTAGAAGATCGTGTAAAAGAAATTGATGAGATGAAAGCAACTGCATCTCGTGAGAAAGCTGAAGTCGAGCTTATGAAAGCACATCCAGACTTTGGTGAAATTCGTGACAGTGATGCATTCCACGAGTGGGCAGATCAACAGCCTAAGTGGGTACAAGATGCACTATACGAGAATGACAGTGATGCTCGTTCTGCTGCTAGGGCAATTGATTTGTACAAGGCAGACATGAACATTAATACTAAAAAACCTGCAAGCAATAAAGATGCTGCACGTTCTGTAAACAGTCGTAATAATAGAAGTCAACCTGATACCGATAATGACACGGCGGTATTTAAAGAGAGTGATGTAAATAAAATGTCACCTCAACAGTACGAAAAGGCTGCTGATGCAATCATGGAATCTATTCGTACAGGTAAATTTATTTACGATATGTCGGGGTCAGCCCGATAAAAGGTATTGACATATAATATATTTATGATATAACTATGTGTACAATCTAATGGTGTGACCCCTATATGGAATACTCGCACCATTAAATACTCTTAGCAAACAACAATAGCTTTCGGACAACCTAATGTCTTATGGCCCATTTGATGGAAGGTAGGCCAACTTTCCTAATAATGCACCCTACTAGAATTAGCCTCTGTATAAGTATTTGAAGGTTTGCATCTGTGTCTCAATGCTAAAGGAGAATTAAAATGGCATTTTCGACAGCTTCTGGTCATGGAAACCTACCCAATGGTAATTTCTCACCAGTTATCTACAGCAAACAGGTGCAACTTGCATTCCGCAAAGCATCTGTTGCCGAGGCAATTACTAACTCTGATTATTTCGGAGAAATTGCAAACATGGGTGACTCAGTAAAAATCATTAAAGAACCTGAAATCACCGTAAAAGAATACGCACGTGGTACAACTATTACACCACAAGACTTGGACGATGAAGACTTTTCATTGACCATCGACAAAGCAAACTACTTTGCCTTTAAAGTCGATGACATTGAGGAAGCCCACTCTCACGTCAACTTCCAAAGCCTTGCAAGTGATCGTGCTGCGTATCGTTTGTCAGATCAGTTTGACCAAGACGTTCTTGGATACCTAACAGGCTTTAAACAGTCTGCTATTCATGGTACTCCAGATACTGTAAACTCAACCGTTAATGGTAGTGTTGCAGTTTCAACTGCTGGTACTGACGAGTTGTTATCTTCAATGAAAATTGATTCTAATGACTTTGGTGGTTCAGCAGGTGATGCACTTGCCCTTCAGCCTCGTACTGGTGGTGCAACTGACTCAACTCCTGCTGCTGGTGACACATTCCCATTGACTGTGATCGCACGTATGTCTCGTCTTCTTGACCAGCAAAACGTGGATTCACAAGGTCGTTGGCTTGTTGTTGATCCAGTATTTATGGAACTACTGAAAGATGAGGACTCACGTTTGTTTAACGCAGACTTCGGTGGTTCTGGTCTTCAGAATGGTCAAATCGGAACTAAGATTCACGGTTTCTCTGTTTATACATCTAACAACCTTCCTGCTGTTGGTACTGGTCCTTCCTTTACTGGAACGAACTCGTCTACTAACTATGGCATGATTGTTGCTGGACATGATTCTGCTGTCGCAACTGCGGAGCAAATCAACAAAACAGAAACATACCGTGACCCAGATTCATTTGCCGACATTGTTCGGGGTATGCATCTATATGGCCGCAAGATTCTTCGTCCAGAAGCTCTTGTGAATGCTAAGTATCACTTGGCGTAAGGGAGGATTGAAACATGGCACTTGGTGATAATACTCTTGCTTCCGCACGTGGCAATACGCAACGTGGTCGCAATCCCTATATGGTTCAAACTACCTTAAACTTGGCAACAGCCTTGTCTGACAAAGGTTCTGCTCTTGCAGCATCTGATGTCATTCCTGTAATTGCTGTAGCTAAAGGTACTATGGTCCTAAACGCAGGTATCGAAGTTGACACTGCATCCGATGGTTCTACTTTCACAGTAGACTTAGGTATGGTTGATGCTGACGTATTTGTTGATGGTTTCGATGCTACATCTGCAGCAGCAGTAGTCGCACAGAACCCTGCAGCTTATCAGCCTGTAATGGCTGTTGCTAATGACAACATTGATGTAACAATTGCTACCCTTTCAGGTGGTGCTGTTACTACTGGTAAGCTCCGTGTATGGGCAGTTCTTATGGATTGCACAGACATTGGTGACATGGCTGCTAATGAAGTAGACCGTGATACACTTGCATAATTAAAACAAACTAAAGGGGCTGCTTTAGGGTGGCCTCTTTATTGCTATATAGAGGATTAGAATAATGGCAATCACAACAGCAATGTGTACAAGTTTTAAGTCTGAGCTACTTGGTGGTACACACGACTTAGACAGTAACACAATTAAATTGGCTTTAATTAAAAGTGGTATGTCTGGAACATATGGGGCAGCTACAACAAACTACTCAGATGTTACAGGTAACTCTGATGAGGCTACAGGCACTAACTACAGTGCAGGAGGTCAAAATCTTGACAGTGCTGCTATTACCACATCAGGAACTACTGCCTTAGTAGATTTTGCAGACGAGGTATTTTCTAACGTAACTACTTCTGCAGCAGGTTGTATTATTTATAATTCATCTGCATCTAATAAAGCTATTGCAGTAATCGACTTTGGTGGTACAGTTAGTGCTACTGCAGGTGATCTTACTATTGAATTTCCTGCTGCAGGAGCATCTACAGCAGTCATTCGTATCGCCTAAAAGAAACTAAACAGGGGGTATACTATGGCACTTGTCGTAAAAGATAGGGTTAAAGAAACAACCACAACTACAGGTACAGGTAGTATCTCTTTAGGGGGGGCAGTAACTAAGTTTAAAACCTTTAGTTCTGCCCTTTCTAATGCCGACACCACATACTATGCTATTGAGCAACAAGGTGATGATAATGAGTTTGAAGTAGGTATTGGTACTTATACTAGTAGTGGTAATACTTTAGCTAGAACTACTATCCTATCCAGTTCTAATTCTAATAATGCTGTAGATTTTTCTGCAGGTACTAAAAATATATTTATGACATACCCTGCAGATAAAGCAGTGTTTGAAGATGCATCAGGTAATATTGCTATTCCCGGTACTATAGATGGTCGTGACCTTGCTACAGACGGTAGTAAGTTAGACGGTATTGAAGCTAGTGCTACGGCAGATCAGACAAACGCAGAGATAAGAGCCGCCGTTGAAGCTGCATCCGACAGTAACGTCTTTACTGATGCTGATCATACTAAGTTAAATGGTATTGAGGCTAGTGCAACTGCAGACCAAACTAATGCTGAGATAAGAGCAGCAGTTGAAGCTGCTAGTGATTCAAATGTATTTACAGATGATGACCATACTAAACTAAATGGTATTGAAGCAAGTGCTACGGCAGATCAAACTGATGCCGAAATAAGGGCGGCAGTAGAAGCAGCCTCAGACTCTAATGTATTTACTGATGCAGACCACACTAAGCTCAATGGTATTGAAGCATCTGCTGATGTAACTGATACAGCTAATGTAACTTCTGCAGGAGCTTTGATGGACAGTGAGGTTACTAATCTTGCTGAAGTTAAAGCATTTGATAGTTCAGACTATGCAACTGCTGCACAAGGTACTACTGCTGATGCAGCTTTACCTAAAGCAGGAGGCACAATAACAGGCAATATTGTCATGTCTGGCTCTCAAACTGTAGATGGTCGAGATTTGTCAGCAGACGGTACTAAGCTAGACGGTATCGAAGCATCTTCAGATGTCACAGATGCAGCTAATGTAGGTACTGCCCTTACTGCATTTTCTACTGGTACAGATGCAGGGTCTTCTGACCTTATCCCTGTATATGATGTTAGTGCTAGTGCATGGGAAAAGCAAACTATTGCTAATGCTATTGCAGCAGGACCAACTGGACCGACAGGACCAACTGGCCCTACTGGACCTACTGGACCTGCAGGTGGTGATGGTGATGCAGGTGGTACAGGCCCAACTGGACCGACAGGACCGACAGGCCCAACTGGTCCGTCAGGCGCAGATAGTACTGTGGCAGGACCGACAGGGCCAACTGGCCCAACAGGACCAACAGGGCCAACAGGACCGTCTGGGGCTTCCATAAGTGGTCTGGCATACGGCAGCTATTACCAAAGTGGTAGTTACTCGACGACAGATAAAGGTCTTAAAAATTTAACTAGTGCGTCACAACAAAATGATTGGCTTTGGTGCGGCGTAGATAGAACTGATCTTACTGCCACTCAGTATGATAATACAACTTATTTTTCTGGGTTTCGCAAACGTTACAGAACATATTAGGAAAAAAAAATGCCTTGGTATTATTTCAATGAAGATAACTCTTTGTGCTATATGTCAACAGATGGCAAATTAGCAGACAGTGAGTTTGATAAATTAAAAGTTGGTCAAAAAACTATGACTGAAATTTATCTTGAGACTCATCCTACTATACCAGAGGGATGTGAAGATGAATATGAGGATTTATGGATACTTGAAGATGGTACTGTTGGTGTAAAACAGGAAGTCACACGTTGTGGAACAAAAAGACACTTACGGCAAATTATTGATTATTTGCAAATGTATGCGCCTTTAGATGATATTGATAGACCTGCTGATTGGGCAGATCGTCTTGATGATGGCTATGTATATCTTGGTGAAGATATTGTAATTAATTTTTTAGCTGACAGAGTAATAACTAATGATGAAAAAAGACAGCTTTATGAAAAGGCAAATGCTATATGATTGAAATAATCAAACCAGTAGGTGAAGTTATTAAACGTTTAGAAGAAGTAATAAGTTTAAATAAAAGCAGAAAACCTACAAAAACATTAACACTGGATGAGTTTTTAAAAAGACCTTTGCCCCATATGGACATACCTAAAAGTGCTTCTGGTGCACTTTTTGAAAATGATGAAAAAGAAATTTCTGGTTTACTTAAAGAGTGTGCTGAAATTTTAGAGTGTGATGATGTTACTAATTGTACAAGAATGGAAGCAAATACTCAACTTCCTTGGCATACTAATAGTGACAACGAAGGTTACAGAATATATTATATTAAAGGTAAGGGTGTTTTTAAGTACTTAGATGAAAATGGAAATCAACAACTATCTTATGATGATCCTAATGATTGGACTTGCAGAAAATTTAAAGTTGTAAAAGAAAAACCTTTTTGGCATTCTGCTTATGCAGAAGAAACTAGATTTGCATTTGGTTTTGGTCGCCCTATATGGCGATAAGTGCAGAGGCTTGGGTTGCACTTTGGATTGAGCATAGAAAACATAACCCAGAAAAAATGCATCTTGTTCCTTTGCTACGAAATTGTTTAAGTATAGCAGAACAATGGGATAACGAAGAAGCATGTTTTGAAGTCTATAATAATCAAAAAGTTGACTACAGATTTATGGGTGGCTTTGGTGCATTTGAACACATAAGGTTTTCAAAAGGTTTATATATTACTGAATATAAACAAAGAGATGATTGGCTTAAAGCAGAACCAGACGAACAAATATATCAAGAGTATTTAAATAGGGCTAATGACCGATATTTACAAACAGATAAGCCTTGGGTTAAAGATAGACCATATGTTCTTGTGCCTTTGCAGTTTATTTACCCTAAAGACTACTATGAAACAGTAGCCCTTGTTGAGTGGGCTACAAAAAATAAAGTTTATACAGTATTTAAACGCCACCCTGCATCATCAAGCCAAAGCAATATACCTAGAAACTATGATGCGTTTTGGGGAGTTGTAGAAAAAATGGGGATAACAAGTGAGTATACTTGTTTTCCAAGAGAAAACTACAATTCTATGTCAATGGTTTCACAATGTGAAATGCTTATAAGTGTTGATAGTGCTATGACTTTGCAAGCCATGCTGCAACAAAAACCAACTGTAAATTTAAGGCGTTGTATGATAAGTGATATTGTGCCTTTGGCTAACTATAAAGAACTAGACAGTAGTGTATTAGAATTAAAACCAATACCAAAAGAGGAACAGATAAGATGGCTTACATGGTATTGGAAGTCTTGTGTCAATGATTACAACTCTGAAAATTTTAAGTGGAAAATAAATAAGAGGCGTGATTTATACAAGCTAGGGGCTACAGATGTAGACCTTCACTCATGGAAATTTACTAAAGAAAATGGACTTCATGTATAAATCTAATACTGAATTACACCCTGATATGATTAAGATGGACGATTTCATCTGGTGTGTAGAGGTTCACTTAACAGAACTATGCAATATGAAATGTAGTTTTTGCCCACGGGCGCATGGCTACCCAAACCTTAATCAGAACATGAGTTTAGAAACCTTTGACCTTATACTTGATGAAATGGCTACATTTGATTTCTCAAAAAGAAATGGGTGGTCAGATAGCAATGACAAAAACCTTTATTCCGAAAAGCCAGATAAATTTAGACTGCATTTTGCAGGGCGTGGTGAACCTTCTTTGCATCCTGATTTTGGCAAGATGCTAGAAAAAGCAATACACAGGCGTAATACTGATATGCCTCATCTATGGATTAAGGTTAGCACCAATGGATCAAGGATAGATAAGTATTATGATTTATATAAGCAGCTAGATGATGTAAATTTTAGTATATATGATGAAAGTAAAATTAGTTTCCATGAAGCTAAGTTACGTTATCCAGATATAAGAATTTCAGACCGTAAAACTAAAACAATTATGACAGACTCTAAAGCAGGTAGAGCTTTAAATAATCGTGGTGGTTCTGTGCCTGATGAAAATATAAACAGACCAGATTATAAAGGACATAAACAATGGGGTAAAATATGTCATAAGCCGTTTAATATGGTCTATGTAAATTGGGATGGTGATTACGTTCTTTGTTGTAATGATTGGAGCAAAGAAAACAATTTTAGTAATATACATAATGTTCCAATGAAAGAGTTTTGGAACACTGACGAAGGACTAAAAGAATACAGAACAGAACTAATAAATGGTCGCAGAACAAAAAGCCCATGTTCAACTTGCTACAAACGACCTGATGTTGCATTTATTATGCAATTAAACGAGGCGGTTTATGCAGCATAATCCTTGGCCCCACATAGTTGTTGATAATTTTTTAACCAATTATGACTTCCACTTAGCAGAAGTAAATAAAAGAAAGTCTATTGGTGAGGGGGCAAAGTATAGGTTATCTATATCTGATACATCTTTTCTTCCTGATATATTTAAGTATTGCAAAAAATTAGATCACAAACCCTATAACGAAGTTGAGAAAATTGATTGGTATTATTCAGTTCAACACGGACCTTATGAGTATCCAATACACCATGAGTGGGTTAAGAAAATAATATCGGTTGTTGTTTATCTTGGAGATAAAGGAACAGGAACAGATTTATATAAACCAGATAAAAGTTATTACGGTAGAGTAGATTGGAAACCAAACAGAGCATTTATTTTTGCAGGTAAAGAAAATTATACTTACCACAGCTATTGTGCAGAAAGGGGAGAGACAAGAAAAACTTTAAACGGATTTATTATAGCAAAATGAAAGTTAATAATTTACTTACAATGCCTCAACTAGAAAGGGCCGTTATTGAAATAAACGGTGGATGTAATTATACTTGCAAGATGTGTCCTCAAACAGACCCTAAAAGACCAAAAGGTTTTTTAAGGAAAATGCCACTAGATCAGTTTGAAGATATTGTTGCTCAGTGTGCAGAACAAAACGTAAAGGCTATAAATCTAGAAGGATCAGGAGAACCTACTTTAAATAGAAATCTTCCAAGATATATTGAGATCGTAAAAAAGTATGGAGCAAAATCTTACATATATTCTAATGGTAAGAATATGCGTGGGTCTTTTATGAAAGAAACGGTTGATGCAGGTCTTAACTTTTTTAGGTTTTCTATTATAGGCTACAATGAAGAGACATATAAACAATGGATGAATAGTCCTTTCTTTAACTTAGTTATACAAAATGCTAAAGATATGCGGGAGTATGCTAAAGATAAAGATTGTATAGTAGCAGCATATCATTTAATACTAGACAACGATAATGAGCCAGTAGAAGTAGAAGCATATAAATCTCTTTTTGATAATATGAATGTTGATATTTGGCGTATGCATAATTGGTCTGGTGTATATGAGTCTGATTATAAAAGAAAAGGTAAGATAGCAGGATGTGGAAGACCTTTCTCTCCTGATGTAGTTGTTAGGGCAGGAGGTAATGATGGTAATACAGCAGCAGTGCATCCTTGCTGTCAGGTTTTAGGTAATGATGAGGCTGCAGTATTAGGGCATTTAAGTACAAATACTTTAAAAGAAGTTTGGAATGGTAAGGCTTATAATAAATTAAGAGAGCAACACAGAAATAAAGATTTCCCTGATTATTGCAAGTCATGTGATTTTTTAGTTGAAGACCCTGAAGTTTTAGTGTACAGTAATGATGACAGATATATAGGAAATATGATCGGCACTAACTTTAATTTGAAGGAATACTATGCATAGACCACTATGGCAACTATACGAAAACGCAGTAAATGAATTTCTTGTAAATAAAATACATGATTTAGCTGAAGAACAGATAGTAAATAAAGCTACAACTTTTAATGATAATAATAAAGCTAGGTCTAGTGAAGTTGCTTGGCTATCTCAAAATAAAGAACTTAAAAACTTTTTGTGGGACATAGTTCAGAATGCTAACAGAAATGTGTTTGGTTTTAAAGTAGAAAACTATGCAGACATACAATATACTCTGTATCATGCTGAACAAAATGGTCATTATGATTGGCATATTGATACAAATTGGTCTTCTCAAACTGCTTTTGATAGGAAGTTAAGTATAACAGTTCAGCTAAGTGATTCGGAAAACTATGAAGGTGGAGACTTTAGTTTTGCAGAAGTAGAAAACCCCAATAAAGAAAAACTTAGACAAAAAGGTACTGTCCTTGTTTTTCCTAGTTATCTAAGCCATAGAGTATCTCCTGTAACAAAAGGTACAAGATGTTCTTTAGTTGCTTGGTTTGAGGGTCAAAGATGGATATAGTAGCATATGGATCACACGACAAACACCCTTACAGGATATTATTAGATGAACCTGAAAGACTCACTAAGTCTATAAAAAAAGAGTATGCTAAATATAACGTAACGGGTCTTTTACAGTGTCCTTCTATAGCTGATACTATAAAAGATTACTACGTAATAAACACCCCTTGCGATTTACTTATAAAGATTACTAGAGGTAAATCTCATAAAGTTTTTAATACTTCTGCTAATCCCCATATACTAATGGTTGATCAATTAGGAGAGGATATTAAAAGAGCTCCGAATGCAATACAGTGGTTAAGTGATTTTTATTTATGTATGTTTGCACCAACTAAAACTATATTAAACATATACCCACCATTTATGCATAAGTCTGATATTTTTGGTATTGCAGGTTCTTTTGACATAAGTAAATGGTTTAGGCCAATTAGTTTTTCATCAATATATACAGGTAATCCTATTGAAATAAAAAAAGGAGAACCTATGGCATATGTAACTTTTAATAAAGAAATTAAATTTAAAAGGTTTACCGTTACAGAGCCTATGGTTAATATTGCTCATAGCTGTTTAAGTCTAAAAGTTTATTCCCCAAAATCTTCTTTATCTTATTGCTATGAAAGATTTAAAATAAATAGATATAATAAACAAATAATGAAACTAATAAATGAACAAATAGACTAAGGATAAACTAAATGTTCGGTTTTACGGCACTATCTGAAGCTCCCTTTGGTGTATCATCCTCATCTGTATCTCCAGATGTTTCTTTAGGTAGTGTCTCTGCTAGTACTGCAGTAGCAGGTCTGTCTGTTGGTGGTTTTGAAGTTGACATCTCAGAAAGACTTGGGTCTGTAAGTGCTACTGGTGCTGTAGGAACTATAAGTTTTAATACAGAAGAAAAGCTAGGCAGTGTTTCTGGTACAACAGGTATTAGTTCAGTCTCTGTAAATTTAACTGTAACACCTACAGGAGTACAAAGTACTGGTGCAATAGGTACACTAGAAAATAGCAACACTGTTACATTAACTGGTGTGTCTGGAACAGGTGCTGTAAATACAGTAGAGAATAGTAATACATCTACACTTACTGGTGTGTCTGGGACAGGTTCTGTAAATACAGTAACCATTACGTTTTCTGAAAGTTTAGCAAGTGTTTTTGGTACAGGACAAATAAACTCTGTAACTGTAAATGTAACAGAAAAAATTAATAGTGTAAGCAGCACTGGATCAGTAAATACTGTTGATGCAAGATTTTCTTTTCCAATTTCTGGTGTAGCTGCTACTGGTTCTTTAGGTACACTTACACTTACTGCAACTTCTACCATAGTAATTTCAAGCAGTGGACTAACTTCTTCTTTAGGAACAATAGAACCTAAAGTAAGTGAAAGCATTGTTGGTGTTCAGGGTTCTGGTTCTGTTGGAACACTTCAAACTAAAACAGCTAGTGGTCTTACAGGTGTTTCTTCTACAGGTATAGTTACATCTGTAGCTATAAATGTTTTTGAAATTGATGTAACAGAACAATTATCTTCTGTAAGTTCTACTGGTGCTGTAGCTACTGTATCTGTAAACATTTCAGAAAGTATTACTGGTGTTTCTGGTACAACAGCTTTAGGTTCTATAGTTACCACTACATCAGAAGCATTAAATTCTGTAAGTGCTACAGGTAATGTAGGTTCTTTAGGAGTTGATGTAAGTCTGTCATTGACAGGAGTGCAAGGCTCTGGTGCGGTAAACACTTTAAGTATTAGTGTGGGTAAAACACATACGTTAGTTGGTGTTAGTGCTTCTGGTAGTGTAGGTTCTTTAAAAGTTAATAACTCTGTAATTCCAACAGGTGTAGTTGTTGCAGGTGAAGTTGAGGGCTTAGAAGCCAAAGTTAGTGAAGTTTTAAACAGTGTCTTTGCAACAGGTGCTATTGGACTTCTTTCTTTCCCTGCAACACAAAGTCTAACCTCTGTTGGATTACAAGTAGCATTAGGTCAACTTACTGCAACAGGTGTTGTATTTGATTTTGACCCAGATGCTTACAACAGACAAAGAACTATATACGCAGTAGCACAAGATAATAATAATACAGTTATTATACCACCACAAAATAGAACCTTGTATATACCTAAACAAAACAAGAATACACAAATCATTAAGATTGCAGCCTAAAGGATAGTATAATGTCGTACAAGTGGCCCGATAAAGATAAAGACGAAGTTTTAGATTATAGTATTGATTGGTCACGTTTTCTTGATACCGATACTATTTCTAGTGTTGCATGGCACATAGATGCTGCTAATGGAACAAAAACAGAGGTATCCTCAAATGATATAGTTAATGGTCTTCAATTTGTTCAGGCTACTAACACTACTACTGTAGCTACTACTAGATTTGGATTAGGTACTAATAATATCAGATACAAAATAACGTGTAAGATTACAACAAATGGTGGACTACAATATGAACGTTCTGTATTCTTACGTATTAAGGAGAAATAATAATGGCCTACAACTACTTAGCACTAGTAAATGATGTTAATCGTAGGTTAAACGAAGTAGAATTAACCTCTTCTAATTTTGCTTCTGCAACAGGTTTTTATAGTTTAGCTAAAGATGCAGTAAATTCTTCTCTTCGTCATGTTAATCAAGAAGAGTTTGAATGGCCTTGGAATCATGTAGAGGAAACAGAAGTATTAGTGGCAGGGGAAATTAGATATAGTATGCCATATGATTCTAAAACAATTAACATGAATACCTTCCGTATTAAAAGAGATAGTGATTTAAATGTGGAAACTGTTAAATTAAAAGTACTTAGCTACGAAGAATGGCTTGACAAATACGCCGATTCAGAGTATAACTCTAGTACAAACATACGTTCTGTTCCTACACATGTAGCTAGAACACCTAGTAGAGAACTTATATTTTATCCTGCCCCCGATAAAGCCTATGAAGTAGTGTATGAATATTATACTTTATCCCATGACTTAGAACTACATGACGATGTACCTACTCTTCCAGAGCAATATAAATATGTTATTGTCGATGGTGCTATGTATTATGCTTATCAATTTAGAGGTGATACACAAAGTGCTAATCTATCTTTTAACAAATTTACTCAGGGTATAAAACACCTAAGAAGTTTAAATATTAATCGTAATGAATATATACGTGATACAAGAGTTTATTATTAATGGCAACACAATGGCAAACATATCCTATAGAATTTAGGGGTGGACTTATTTCCAATCTTAGCCCATTGCAACAGGGTATTAATGCTGTAGGTTCTGCTACTGTACTACAAAATTTTGAGCCTAATAAAAATGGTGGGTACAGTAAACTTTTAGGTTTTGAAAAGTACAGTACTACAACTGTACCGGGAACTGGTCCTATCCTAGCATTAAAGGTTATTAGTTCTGGTCTTGTAGTAGCAGCACGTAAAGTAGATAGCAGTGCGATAACAACATATACAGCAACAGCTTCTGTAAATGGAACTACAAGTTCAACAACAGCACTAGTGGTAGACGGTAATTCTGGTACTATTGAAGTTGGCATGTCTGTTACTGGAACAGGTATATCTGGAACACCAACCGTTGCCACAGTAACAGATCAAAACACTTTAGTTTTGTCTTCTACCCAATCTTTATCAAATGATGTAGCTTTAACCTTTAAACATTTAGATACACCAGATTTAAATAAAACAGCTTACTATTATAGTACAGGTACAACATGGACCTTTATGGCAAAGAGTGCCTCTACTAACGGTGGTAAAGCTAAACATACAGAATTTAATTTAGACGGTGATGATAAAGTTATTTTTGTAGATGGAACTAGCTACCCTGCTATTTATAATACTTCTGGAAACAGTACAACATTTCTTACTTCATCTAACAGTTCAGATATTAGTGGTGCAGAACATGTAGCAATGTTTAAAAAACATGCTTTTTATGCCAAAGGTAATAATCTTTATTTTAGTATTCCTTCTAATGTAAGTAACTTTGGTACAGGCTCTGGAACTATTAATGTAGGACATGACATAACAGGTCTTACAGTTTTTCGTGATCAACTTATTATTTTTACAACAGACACAATACAAAAAATTACAGGTAACTCTGTTAGTGATTGGGCTTTAGCACCTATTACAAATAAAACAGGTTGTATTAATGGTGACACCATACAAGAAGTTGGTGGTGATATTATTTATTTAGCTCCTGATGGGATTAGATTGTTAAGTGCTACAGATCGTATCGGTGACTTTGCATTAGATGTTGCATCTGATTCAATACATAAAGATGCTGATTCTTTTTTAAATACATCAAACGAATTTTCTTCTATGCTTATAAGAAATAAATCTCAGTATCGTATCTTTGCTTATGTTTCTTCAGAGAGAAACTCTGTTGCTAAAGGTTTAATAGCTACTAAATTTATTGCTCAAGGTTCTGCAGGTATTAACTGGGCTTCGACAAAAGGTATAAAAGCCTATATAGCAGATAGTAGATATGCAGGAGATCAAGAAACTTCCGTGTTTGTAAATGATGATGGCTATGTCTATAGGATGGAAACAGGTAGTAATTTTGATAGTTCTAACATTGAGGCTATTTATGAATCTCCTTTTATGCCTATTCAAGACCCTCAGATACGTAAGACTTTTTATAAAATGGCCTTGTATGTTACACCTACTGGCTCTACATCAGTAGACGTAAATCTTACATACGATTTTAACGATGACAAAATTATACAACCACCTACACAAGCTATATCCAGTACAGGTACTTCTGTATTTTCCTATGGGGCATCTGATGCTATTTACTATGCTAAAAATATTACTTATGCAGTAACAGTATCTAATCCGGGATCAGGAAATAAATATTATATATCAGACCATACTGGTGCTGCTCCAACTTTAAGCCTAACAATAGGTCGTACATATAGATTTACACAAGAAGATAATAGTAATTCTACTCACCCTCTAAGATTTTCTACAACAGCAGACGGTACTCATGGTGGGGGTTCTGCATACACAACAGGTGTTACTACAAGTGGAACAGCAGGAAGCTCTGGGGCATATACTGAGATAACAATTACAGACAGTACACCTACACTATATTACTATTGTACTAATCATAGTGGTATGGGAGGCACTGCTAATATGGTAGAAGCAACAGAAATAACCTATGGTGGTGAACTAGATAAAATATATAATACTAATTTAATCGGATCGGGTAAAACGGTAGCTCTACGTATAGCTGACAATTCAACCAATCCCACATTTACTCTTGACACAGCAGTGTTAGAGTACAGACAAAACGATAGGCAATAATATGGCAGGATATTCAAGACAAGACACAGCAAACAACATTGCTAATGGTAAAGTTATTGATGCAGATGACTTAGACAGTGAGTTTAATGCGGTTGAAACTGCATTTAATGCATCAAGTGGTCACGTTCACGATGGCACTACAGCTAACGGTGCTCCTATTACTAAGGTTGGTCCTAGTCAAGACCTTGTTGTATCATCAACTAGTGTGTTACCAAAAACAACAAACACTTTAGATGTGGGTTAAAGTGGAGCACAATTTAAAGATGGATATTTTGATGGATCAGTTAAAGGGCATACACTACAAGCAGGTACTAATGGATACACAACTATTGTTGATAATGAAATTGATGTATCTAGTGGAGATTTAACAGTAGATATTGCAGGTGATCTTACTATAGACGTTGATGGTGGAGATGTATTATTAAAAGATGCTACTGCTACATGGGGTGGACTAAGTAATAACTCAGGCAATCTTGTTGTAAAATCTGGTACAACTACAGCAGCTACTTTTACTGGTGCTAATGTAGACTTAGCAGGTACATTAGATGTTACAGGTGCAGCAACTTTAGATAGTACATTAGGTGTTACAGGTAACGCAACTGTAGGTGGCACTCTGGGTGTTACAGGACTGTCTACTTTAGCAACAGTAGATGTTAATGGTGGTGCTATTGATGGTACTATTATTGGTGCTAATACTGCAGCAGCCATTACAGGTACTACAATTACAGGTACATCCCTTGTCGGACCATTAACAGGCAATGCAGCCACAGCTACAAAATTAGCAACGGCACGTAGCATTACTATTGATGGTGATGTAGATGCCTCTGCTACTAACTTTGATGGCACAGGTGCTATTACTCTTACTACTACACTAGACACAGTAAACTCTAACGTAGGTTCTTTTGGTGGTGCAACAGCAATCCCTGTACTTACAGTTAATGGTAAAGGGCTTGTTACTGCAGCAAGTACAGCAGCTATTACTACTACTCTTACTGTTGGTGCAGACAGTGGATCAAATGATACTGTAGCTCTTGCAAGTGATACACTTAACTTTGCAGGTACAGCTAATGAAATAGAAACTACAGTATCCGATAATCAAATACAAATTGGTTTACCTAACAATGTTACTGTAGCAGGTAATCTTACTGTATCGGGTACAACTACTACAGTAAACACTACAAACATGACTGTCAGTGATAAACTTGTTGAGTTAGGTAATGGTCGTACAGGTTCTGCTTCAGGTGATTCAGGTCTTGTTATTGAACGTGGTAATGATGCTAATGCCTTTATTGGTTTTGATGAAAGTGCAGACAAGTTTACTGTAGGTACAGGTACATTTACAGGTGCATCTACAGGCGATCTTACAATTACTACAGGCACACTTGTAGCCAATATTGAAGGTGCTGTTACAGGTAATGCTAGTACAGCAACTACTCTTGCCACAGCTAGAGCTATTGCATTAGCAGGAGATGTTACTGGTACTGCTAATTTTGATGGTAGTGGTGATATTAGTATTACAGCTACCGTAGCAGACGATAGCCACAATCATACTATTGCAAATGTAGATGGTTTGCAGACAGCACTAGATGCTAAAGCAGCATTAGCAGGTGCTAACTTTACTGGTGCTGTAGATGTAGATGCTGCACTTACAGCAAACAGTTTTGCTATTGATAACGGTTCTAATGATTGGACATTTGAAGTAGATAGTAATAACCTTCTTATAAAATATGCTGGAACAAGTAAAATGAAACTAGACAGTTCTGGAAACCTTACCGTTGTAGGTAATGTAACAGCATACGGATCAATTTAATGGCATTACCTGCAAGTGGAAACTCTATATCTTTAGATCAAATGCACACAGAAGTATTTAGTACTTCTGGTAGTTCGGTGTCTATAAATGATGCAGACATAAGGGGTATGATATTTAAATCCTCTGCTTCAGAAATGTCTTTTAGTGAGTGGCATGAAGCAACACCCCCTATTGCTGTTACACATATAGATAAGTATGATTACACAGGTTCAAGTAGTATGGATGCTACTACAACAATGTCCTTATCAGGGCTTTCATCTAGCCCAACAACCCTTGTTGTAGGTGCTCATTGGATGGATAAAAACCACTCAGGTTTGTCTCCAAGTTCCCCATCTTTATCTTCTAGTGGTGGTCACACTGTTAATTCTGATCTTGTTTTTAACGATGATGGATTTGATGAAAAGAAATATCTAAGGTGGTACAGAATTTATATTGGAACAGCTACGTCTGTTACTTTAACAGGTACAAAAGGTGGTTTTGGAAGTACTCCTTCAGGGGGTGGTTGGCGTATTTGGGAATGCACTGGCAATCTTCAATTAGGTACAACTGCTAAGTCTAGTGAAAGTTATTCTGATGCGGGTTGGGTTAATACAGTAACGGCTGCTATAAATGCAAATAAACGTGACGTTGTTTTTGTAGGAACTATAGGAAATGCAACTATACCTGCAGCCATAGCTAATGTTGACAGTGGTTCAGAAGTAACTGGAAACTATTCAAGGATGGGTTATGATACAAGAGGTTCTAGTGATACTGGTTCTGTTACATACTCAAGTAATGCAGGTGGTTCAGGTGGTGGTATTGCTGCAGTAAGATACTTTTTAATTTAATAAGGAATAAATAATGACTGACAATAGCTGGCATCTAAGTAAATCTGTACCTATTTCTTTTATACTAGCTATTGTCGGTCAGACCGTAGCATTAGTCTGGTACGTATCAAGTCTGGACAACAACATAGAAAACAATCAACGTGAACTTATACGGCACGAAACTAGAATAGAGGCTTTAGAAAAAGTAGTACAAAGTCAAGCCGTAACCCTTGGACGCATGGATGAAAACATAAAAGCCATACGTGACTCAGTGGAAAAGATGGCAAACAGGGACACTGAAAACTAATACAATCGTTGGGGGGATACTATGATTGATCCAGTAACAGCTATAGCTGGTGCTACTGCAGCCTTCAATGCAATTAAAAAAGGTATACAAGTAGGCAGAGACTTGCAAGACATGGGTGGTCAACTTTCTCAGTGGGCAGGTGCAGTAGCAGACCTAGACTTTGCAGACAGACAATCTCAAAAGCCACCTTGGTATAAGGCTCTAGGTAGTGGTGTTGAGGCACAGGCAATGGAGATATGGCAAGCTAAAGAAAAAGCTGAGTCCATGCGTAAAGAACTAAAAGATTACATATCGGTTATGTATGGCCCATCTAAGTGGCAAGAGATACTTGAGATAGAAGCCAAGTTAAGAAAACAAAAGAAAGAACATGAGCACAGACAAATAGAAATTAAACAGTCAATAATAGAATGGTCAGCAGGTATAGCTGTATTTATTATTTGCACTGGATGTTTGGTTGGCTTTGTATATTTAGGGACTAGATAATGATACAATTTAAAGGATTTAAACCGCAAGCTATGCAACGTATTGCAGGTACTATGGGCTATCAAGGCGACATGAGTGGCTTTAATACGTTCTTAGAACAAAACCCTGACAAGATGCAAATGATGAATATGTATCAAGATAAAGCTGTGCAGATGGTTAAAGGTGGTAGTGTACCTAGTAAGTATAAAGGTTTTTCTAAACTGCCAGAAAATGTACAACAAAAAATAAATCCAAAACTTGCAGGTGAATATCAAGAGGGTGGGATAATTACACCTGATCCTGTGTCACCACCACAACAACCTGAATACCAAGGTGAATCTATTACAGAGCTACAAGCACAACGTGCTATTGATCCGTCATTAGCTTACGGTACTACAGTACAACCTGTTGGAACACAAATAACATCTAATCAGTTAATCCCATCAACTAGTGGTCAAGTCTCAGGGGATATTCAAACAGGTACAGTACAAGCAGGTACTGCACAAGCAGATGCACCAATCACAAAATCTGCAGCTACTATGAGTGCAGATAAAACTAAAGATGATGTATCAAACGTTATAGCTCAAACACAGGCAGCACAAGGTGCTGTTGATCCACGTTCAGTAGTAGATGCAGAAATAGCTACGGCAACTAGTGTAAGTGATCTTGAAGCTGCTCAAGGTAAAGCTGTATTAATAGATAACCCTGTGCAACGTAAAGTAGAGGAAGGTGAATTAGTTAGCTCTTCTGCTAATGCAGCCACTGCTGCTAAGTTTACTGAAGAAGTTCAAGCTGCGCAAGCTACTCCTACTAAACAGGCTACAGTTCAAGGTCAACTTGATACATTAATGCAACAGTTTGAGGGTGGTGCTACACCTGCATGGGCTGCTGGTGCTATGCGTAATGCTACAGCTACTATGGCTGCACGTGGTTTAGGTTCTTCTAGTATTGCAGGTCAAGCTATTATACAAGCAGCTATGGAATCTGCAATACCTATTGCACAAGCAGACGCAAGAACAATTGCATCTTTTGAAACACAGAACTTGTCAAACCGTCAGCAACGTGCTATGCTTGCAGCAGATCAACGTGCTAAGTTTATTGGTCAAGAGTTTGATCAATCGTTTCAAGCACGTGTAATGAATGCAAGTAAGATTAGTGACATTGCAAACATGAACTTTACTGCAGAACAACAGATTGCATTAGAGAATAGCCGTGCAGCAAACACTATGAACCTAGCTAACTTGAGTAATAGACAAGGACTTGTAATGTCTGAGGCTGCAGCCCTAGCCAACATGGATATGGCTAACCTTAACAATAGGCAGCAAGCTGCTGTAATGAATGCACAGTCTTTCCTACAGATGGATATGGCTAACCTAAACAATCAACAGCAAACAGAAATGTTTAAGGCTCAACAAAGCATACAGTCTTTGTTTACTGATCAAGCTGCTGAGAATGCTGCACGTCAGTTTAATGCAACTAGTCAAAATCAAACAGATCAGTTCTTTGCTAATCTACAGACACAAACATCACAGTTTAATACTTCACAAACCAATGCTATGTCACAGTTTAATGCAGGTGAAGCTAACGTAATGGAAAAGTTTGCTGCAGAAATGATGAACCAACGTGATCAGTTCAATGCACAAAACAGATTGGTGATTGATCAACAGAATGCACAGTGGCGTAAACAAGTAGCAACAGCAGATACTGCAGCCATTAATCGTGCTAATGAAATTAATGCAACTAATCTATTAAACATATCTAACAATGCATACAACGATCTGTGGGCATACTATCAAGACAGCATGGAATATGCATGGAACAGTGCAGAAAATGAACGTGGTAGACTTATGGATTTAACTTTAGCAAAACTAGAAATAGATGCTAGAGCAGATATTGCTGAAGCTGAAAGAGACTATCAGTCTAGTGCAGCATGGGGTAGTCTTGTTGCTACTATGTTTACATCACCAATAGGGGGTGACACTCTGCTTGGTAAAGGTCTTGCAGGACTAGGATTTTAATAAGGACACATACAATGGACGTTAACCCAGCATATATGGCATACACGAACTTAGGAATTAAAGAGGATGAAGCTCCTGTAGAACAAACAAAGAGCTTTGGTTTACTATCTCGTAACGGAAATAGTGAATCTAACGATACTAAAAATGAACCTATTGATCGTGTTCGTAGTTATGTTACATCATTACGTAAAGCAAGGAAACAAATAACAAATGGCTGATACACTTAACCCTACTATGGATTATCCTATAGCTGGACAAGGTATGACTGCAGAACTAGGTAGCAGACCTTGGCAGAACCCACCACAGTATGCCTCTGTAGAAGAAGCACTTGAGTGGTATATACCTAGACTTGTATCTAGTGAGATGTACGAGGGTATAGTAGACACTATGGAACTTGGTGTACCTCTTACTACTATGGCTGATACCCTACAGACAGGTGGGGTTATGCAGGGATTGCACACAATTGATGTTGGTATGCTAGCAATGCCTGTAATTATTGAGATGCTTGCATATATTGCAGAAGATGCAGATATAGAATACAATATGGGTACAGAAAAACCTATTGATGATGATAAGATTAGTGATACTAAGATTGCATTAGCAATGAAGAAGATGCGTGAAAGGCTACCAGAGGCCATAGAGGAACGTGAAGAAGAGCCAGAGGTAATGGAAGATACACCAGTAGAACCTGTACCTAGTGGGCTTATGGCAAGGAGAGTATAATGGCATTTAGTTTACAAGGGTTTGGTGCTGGGTTTGCTAGTCAATTATCCACTAATTTAAATGAACAACGTCAACGTCAAGAAAGACTGCAAGATGAAGCAACTAGCATTGCCACTAGACAACGACTAGCTAAACAAGCAGAACGTGACCAAGAAAAAAAGGTAATGGAAGAACTAACAGAATCTTTAAGTTTGTACTACACACCCGATCAAGTCAAAAATATTTTATCTGAAGGTAAGTCTGGAGTTAAATATGCGTTAAATCATGCTCAAAATCTTCCAGTAGGAGTTGATGCATCTACTACGTATACGTTACCTAAAACAAACATCCCTAGTAAACATACGTATGATTCTGATAATCCTTCTGCAACTAATGCTCCAAGTGTATCAGAAGGTGTTTTAGGTAAAGGAACATTTGCATCTAGGTTTACACCCATAGACCCTAAAGCAAAAACTAAAGCTACAACATTTCAAGCCAGACTTGTTGAGCTTGATTTTGAAAGACAAAACGCAAAGACTCAAGAGGAAAAAGACCTTGCTCAAAAGGCATTTGATTCAACCTCAGAAGCATATAAAAACTTTAAGTCTATAGAAACATCTAAAGCAAGTAAAGATGGTAAAACTGTTACTATAGATTTTTTAGATGAAACACGTCAGCAATCTATCGTTGAAAATAGTTTTGATTCAGTCCTAAAGCCGTATATAGATTTGTATGAAGTAGACCCTGCTACACAGTTAAAAAAATTAAAAACAGGTAATCAAGCAGCTATTATACAGCTACAAGCTCAAAACTACATTAACTTAAAAGAAACATATTTGACTAAAGATTCTGATAGCAAGGCTCTTGTAGAAGAAGGTGATACATTTTTTACTAGAATAAAACAAGTAGGTCAGGCTGCAAATAGAGATAAAATAAACTACGTAAATGAACAAAGGCTAAAGCAGACAACATTAGAAGCAACGGCTACTCAAAATAATACTTCTGTAGCAAGTACTTCTACAACTTACTACATAAATAATTCTGCTGAACCTCGCACGTTACAAGATGTCCAAACTGGAAGGCGTGATGGTACATTTAATATGGGTTCTGTTGTAGAATACGTAGACGAAAATGGCACATTAAGAACTGCCTTAGTTTCAACGGTAGGTGTATACCCATAATGGAAAACCTTAATGCTAGTGATTTCGATGAGTTTGAAACACAACAAGTTGATATAGATCAGGGAACTTTAAATACTATTAACACCTCTGATTTCGATGAGTTTGAAACAGACCCCATTGAAGCAGAAGAGGATGATATAGTAATTGATGCTAGTTCTTTTGTACAAACAGATGTATCTGTAGAGCCTAAACTAGATGATTTAGAACAAACACAGCCTCAGTCACAAGCTACTGCAGACGATCTGCAAGAGTACTTTAGTATAGTTGATAATCAATATGTAGAATATCTAGGTAGTGATGTTATGGCAGAAATAACACGCAGACAAGAGGATGCTAATAGAGAACAACAAAACTACTTAGCTATGGTAGAGGCAGCTAAAAAAGAAGATGCAATAACAGGTGGGCAACGTGCATTAATGATACCAAAACCACAATCGCAAGAGTTTGTGGACATTAGCACAAAGCTCTATAGAGAAAAGCTAGAAAGTACAAAGGAAACTTTTAAACAGGCATTACAAGACCCTAACCCATTGCGGTCAGGGCTTGCTAAACATTTATTAGATTCTGGTATGAACTACAGAGATGCAGGTTGGATACTATCAGGTGCAGAATTTGCTCCTGTAACAGGTACAGCACTATGGCTTGGGGATGTACCAGAAGATGTACGCATAGCAAGACAAGCATATGAAGATGGTGATTGGGGAACACTTGCTTCTACTGTTGGTTGGATGGGTGCAGAGGGCATACTTACTGCTGTAGGTACAGGTGCTACAATTAAACAAACTGCAAAAAAAGTAAAATCTAAATTGCGTACTACACAAGTTATGGAAGAGATACGTACCGCAGACGCAGAAGCAATAGCAACTAAAGCTGCTGCCGCCAAAGATGTAGCAGATGAAGCTAAAGAAATACGTCAACAGTTAATAGATGAGTTTGAAAATGATACGGGTTATACTATATCAAATACAGATAGCAGTGGCCTCAAGACTCTTAATGGTCAAAAAGCAAGGGAAGCAGGATTAGAAATAGCTAGAGATGTATCACAGTTACAAGATGAAAGAGCTATTGCATTCGCACGTAACCCTGAAGAAGCTAGGCAGAAGTTTAGTTCTACCTATCAAGGCACATTATCTGATGAAGTTGCCTACAATAATCTAACTGACAATGTAGAAGAGTTGGTAAACCCACTATTAGTACCAGAAAAGTTTAATGCTATTGTAGCTGTAGCAAATGATTTTCAAAAAGCAAATCCTAAAGTATTTCGTAACAATAAATCTATCATTGACAATCTTTTTGATTACACTGTTTCTAATGATTTAGAAGGTAGTCAAGAACTAGCAGATACCCTAGCTAAGTATGGATTAACTTTTGATGACTATGTACTTACTGTTGTAGGGTCTGGTTCAGAAGCAGGTAAGATTCTAAACAAGCTGTCTCAAATTCGCAGAGCAGGAAATCTAGACGTATTTAAACAAAAGAAAAATAAAGCTCTTGAAATGGGTCAACCTGAGTGGCTAAAGGTATTTCGTAGAGTTGAAAACGTTAGACGTGGTG
>Ga0181415_1000063_pt1 | contig 26074 bp, 29 predicted proteins | sample 38SPOviralmetaG_FD_130140 | JGI IMG/M metagenome (GOLD analysis project Ga0181415, IMG submission 130140) | Marine viral communities from the oligotrophic San Pedro Time Series (SPOT) site, San Pedro Channel, CA, USA - 38 SPOT_SRF_2012-12-11 | ecosystem: Environmental > Aquatic > Marine > Strait...
CAATCGCAACCTCACGTGAAGCAATATCACTTGTAGAGGGTGTACTTGTACCTGTCTTTAACTTAATAACTGTCGCCATTATATCTCTCTATTATATAACGATTAGTAAGTTCCGCCGTCAATATCGCCGTATGCTACGTTACTACCGTTTGATTGTAAAATTTTACCATTTGCACCTAATGCCAATTTAGCAAGAGTGTTTGATCCACTTGCATATAAAACGTCACCAGTTGTGTAAGATGAGTTTCCTGTACCACCATATACTTCATCAATTACTGTGCCTTGCCATACACCAGTTGCAATTGTTCCCAATGTAGTGATTGATGTTTGACCAGGATAAGTTGTTTTAATTTGTAATTCATCACTTGATACTTCAATTGTAGAATCATCTACAGCAACGTTTAATGTGTTACCTGATTTAGTTAAAGCTGCACCAGCAGATATTTGACCAGCACCAGAGAATTGTTCAACTGTTATACTAGTTGTTCCTAATGTTGGAGTACCATTGTGTGTGAATACGTAACCATTGTCAGCATTTGCAGTACCAGCTTCTACGAATACGAAAGCACCACCAGTTATTTCAGCAGCTGCGTCAGCGTCTGGTGTTCTTGTTAATACGTAAGCGGCAGAGCCTGAACCAACAGTTGTAACTAAATATAAACCATTTTGAGTTGCAGTTGTCTGATTTTTTAATAAGATTCTGTCAGCAGCAGTTGGTGTTGCACCGTCAATTGAAAATGCACCATTTGATCCTGCAGTAATTGTACCAGCAGAGTTATCGTATGTACCAGTAACGTTTGCTGTTGAAGCATACTTAACAGAAGCTTTTACATCTAAACCATTTGCAACACTATCAACATATGCTTTTGTAGCAGCGTCTTGTGCTGAAGATGGATCAGTTACGTTTACTATTCTACTTGAATTAACATCAACAGTACCAGAACCTTTAGCGTCAAGTATTAGGTTAACATTTGTATCGTCACCTTGAGAACCTATTTTAACACCATCGCCTGTAGCAGAGTTTGTAATTTCTACAAAGTTTACAGCGTTTGCAGTCTGTTGAAATTTAATCTGTTCATTACCAGCTGCGTCAGTAATTGCACCATCGTCAGCAAATTTAGGTGTTGTTAATGTAGGACTTGTTAATGTTTTATTTGTTAATGTTTCTGTTCCTGTTTTTGTAACAACAGTAGAGTCTATTGCAACTGTTAATGTGTTACCAGAACCAGATGTATCTATACCAGTTCCACCAGCAACTGTAAGTGTTTCAGAGTCTAAATCTATGTTTAATGCACCACCAGAGTCACCTTGAAAATCTAAATCTTGTGCCGTGACTTGTGAGTCAACGTATGCTTTAATTGATTGTTGAGTTGCAAGTGAAGTGTTACTATCACTTGACATATCGTCTTCATCATTAATAGCAGTAATACCATCTAATAAATTTAATTCAGTTGATGTTGCAGATAAGGCAACGTTTTCATTTAATTTAGGAGATGTTAAAGTTTTGTTTGTAAAGGTTTGTGTACCTGCCAACGTAGCAACAGTAGCGTCTATAGCAAATGAAACTTGGTTGTTAGATACTGTTGAGTCAATACCAGTACCACCAGCAAGTGTTAAAGTTTCGCCAGTGTTAAATGTATCATTTGATCCACTATCAGCAGCAATTGTAAATTGACTTGAAGCTGGGGCAGCGAATGATAGGTTACCAGAACCGTCTGTGGTTAATAAGTGACCACTAGAACCATCTGTACCAGGTAAAGTAAACGTTATGCTACTTGCAACACTATTGGGAGATTTTAATGCTACGAAGTGAGCACCGTTATTGGTACCTTCGTTTAATTTTATTGTACCACCTGTTGTGGCACTATTACCTATAAGAATTTCGTCTATTGCTTTGTTTGAGTCTACTATTAGACCAGATGAAGCAGTTAATGTACCATGTGCATGGTCCATCAATTGAGTATAGTATTGTCCACCTATCTGAATTGCAGCGTTTGATGTAGAAGAAGGATCACCTATGAATAATCGTAAACCGTTACCACCAGCACCTGTACTTGCAGCTGATGTATCGTAAACGTAGGCGAGTTCCCCTTGGTTAAGACCCGAGGGTGCGACAGCACCTGTGGTTCGTTTAATCTTTATAATTGTTGCCATTTTTTCTCCCTATTAAAATGTGCCACCGTTTAATACTAAATTACCACTTTCAGTTTTTATTTCAGTTCTTGTTATAAATTTTTTTGATGTATCATCATATTGAATCATTGCTCCATCGTCAAGTGTTGAAGCATTTACGTCACTTATTCCAGTAAGTTTATTAACGTTACTTTGAAGTTGAGCGACAGATGGTGAAGTAACAGAAACGTTATTCGGTCCTGTTGAATTACTATTAATTGTAGCAGTTGTATTAGTACCTGTACTATACGTAGCTGTAATATCGTTTGACATTGTTACCTGTTATTAATTGTTCTATAACAATATTTATAATAATAAGGTACTAAATCAATCTACAATAATGTATTTTAACTACTTTTTATCTTCAGCTGCGTCTGTTTTAGGTTCTGGTTTTTTGATTTCAATACCTAATTCGTTTGCAATAGCATTATCATAGTGAGCCTGAAGAATTGCAATCTTTTCTAACTCTAAAGAAAGTTTGATTTTAGTTGCTTGCAAATCTTGTCTTACTATAATAGAATTATAAGTTTTAGGTGATAATTCACTTTTCTTATATTCTTTACCGTCTATTGTAAAAGATGTTTCTGTCGCAGGTGCTGTTGAATTTAAAGTTTCACTACTCATTTTGTATTCTCCTTATTATACATTAGGTCTAATAGTCATTAAACCTTCAATTACTCTTGTTACTGTTCCTGAAGAATCTGTTATATCTAAATCAAACACATATCTTGCAGGTGCTTCTAAAGCGGCTGTTTGCGTTGCAGTTAGTGACATAGTGACACCACCTGTCGTTCTATCCGAAGTAAATTCTATTGTTAAGTCTGTACGTGTTCTTGTACTTGCATATCCCAAAGCCATCTTTGCACTTGCTGTATAACCAGTTAAATTTAACGGATTTCCCGTACTATCTTTAACTGTTACAGTTGAACTAAAAGTCGTTCCTTGGTCTATATTAAAATTTGCTACAGCTGCCATAGTACTATTTATACCGATTATATATAGACTATTGACAAATTCGCAAAAACCTGTTATTATTTAGTTATATAATAATGGCCTAAAAGCGTAGTGGGAAAGTGACGTGAAATTCGTTCAGATTACTTGATACGGTTATACTCCGAATGCCACCTAGGCCATACAACGAGCAAGGAGACTCACATGATAAGATTAATTCTTATATTAATCTTGGTATGGGCTAATATTGCCTATTCTAAAGAAAACAATTGCAATTGGGAAAACGATATTCCTTGTGTTGTAATTAAACCATCTATCAACAATTCAAACGCATTAGGTGATAAAATTACACCTACTACAGTTATAACAAAGAGTGAAATAGAAAAGTATAAACTCATTGATTTACCTAAAGTATTAAATTTTGTTTCTAGTTTAGATGTAACACAATCAGGTCCTACAGGTCAACAATCATCGGTGTTTTTTAGAGGCACAAATTCTAATCACGCTTTAGTTTTATTGAACGGTATACCTATAAATGACTTCTCTACACCTACAGGTCAATTTGATGTAGGGCAAGATTTTATGTTTAACGTGTATCAGATAGACGTATATAAAGGATCGTCTGGTGCTCATTGGGGTGCAGACGCAGTTGGTGGTGTAATTAATTTTAGAACAAATGTAGATTACGATAAAAAATTTAGTGTATCAGGTAATGGTAATGACAAAACTATTAATGGTAATTATTACACTAGATTAAATGATTTTGATATATCAGTTTCAGCAGGTCAACATGAATCAAAAAATGTTTCTGCTTTATCAGGTGCAGATGAATTAGATGGCACAGATAACAAATCAATATCTGTTAATGTAAGTAAGTGGTACGATCTTATACATTGGAGAACAAGTTGGTTTGCTAGAAATACTTTTACAGATATAGATGGTCATAGTGTTGCAATACAAAATGACAAATGGTCAGATAATACATTCTATGCTTTTCAAACAGGAATAGATTATTTAAATAATAGTTTAACACTTCACACACATGATTATGATAGAGATTTTGATGACGCCCATTATGAAAGTGATAACTTTACAATAAGAGGAACACATCAAAAAGAAAACTATGGGTTTGGTTTTGATTACAAACATAATGAGTCATATGGCGAAAGTACATGGAGTGAGAATACAGGTAATCATCATAACCTAGGATACTTCTTTAATGCTTCGTATAATATATTTTCATATCATCATAGATTTGATGAAGAACATGAAACATATAAACTAGGATTTTTTAAAGAGATAGAAGATGGTTTAAGTATAAGTGGTAGTACATCAACAAGTTATAAAGATGAAACACAATACACAGCTATTGAGTATGGTGGATCACAAGAATTAACACTAACTAAAAATAACTTTGCAACAACTATATTTAAAAATGATATTGGCGATTTAAATACAGATGGTATTGAGTTTAGTTTTAAACAAAAAGATTTTAAAGTATTTGCAAGTCATTTAAATAGTAAGAAAAATGATACCGTATCGTTAAGAAGACCAGAGTGGTCATTAGGATTTGTACATAATTATGACTTTGAAAATAATTTTAGTTTAACAACAAACTACAAATACAAAGGTAAACATTTAGATGTACACAATTCAAACTGGTCAACTATATCAATGCCTGAAACACATTTATTTGATTTAAATGTAGGTTATAACTACTATGGTATAGACTTCGGTATTAGTATATTAAATCTATTAGATGAAAATTACGAGGCACCTCATGGTTTCTCACAAGAAGGTAGAAAGTTTACTTTAGGTTTTAATAAGTCTTTCTAACTTTGTACAGCAATATTATTGTGTTGATTAAGTTTATCTAAATCTTGTTGATACGCTTTTACTTTATCTAACGCATGTTTTTGAAACTGATAACCTAGGTCTTGTGCCAACTTCATCAATCTTTTAAATCTATCAAATCTAATTGCAAAATCTGAATTTTCATTTTTCCAATGATAACCAAATTCTGAATTAAATAAATCTCTATGTTCAAAATCTAATGGTGTGTTTTGAAAAGTTATCATTATATGGTGTGAGATAGTAATTTTTTTAGCATACTTTCTATATTTTCTTATCATATCTAAAGTTTCTTCAAAGTCTTTTTCTGTTTCTGTAGGGTAACCACATATAAGTAGAAATTTCATTTTTATATTACGTTCACCTAAATTTGTAACAAAGTATTCTATATCATCATTGCTAAACTTCTTTTTCATGTGGTGTCTTACTTGTTCACTACCTGACTCTATACCCATTTCTAGCATATCACAACCAGATATAGATAAGTTATCAAAGTCTTGTTGAGAGAAAGTCTTTTTATCTCTAACAATAAACTGAGCATCCCATTCTATTTTCTTCTTTCTATTTGCTAACTCATGGCATAAATCTCTAAAGTGTTTCATTGATCCATTAATTAGAGAATCTGAAAATACTATCTTATCAAAACCTGTAGCGTCAGCAACTTGGTGCATATCGTCAGCAATCTTTTTACCTGTCTTCCATCTATACTTTGGCCATATTGACATAACATCACAAAAGGTACACTTACGAACACAACCTCTACTGCCTGATATAACTGCTCTGTCGTATTTGTGTTGATGTATTGTATCTGAATAATCAGGTGGTGGCAGACTTTCTATGTCTTCCATCTGTACAGGATCTTTACCATTGATACCAGGAAAATCTAAATCACCTTCTAAAAATGCTTTGAGAGCATGCTCTTCACCTCTTATAAAAGGTTTTCTAGGCCAATTCTTATCTACGCCAGACCCGCCAAACAATACGTTCTTGTAAGGTTCAGCAAGTTTTAAAGCATTGTCTTTTTGTAGAAAAGAAAAGACAGATATGCCTAACCATTTGTATTCGTACTTTGCAATTTCTTTGTGTATGTTTTCTAAAGTATCTAATTGATTGCCGTCTATAACTTTAACTTTGTAACCAAAAGTTTCTAGGTAACCTTTTATAAATGCAGGACCTGGTGCAGGTTTACCTTTATCCATTCCTGGTAAAGACGTAATCACTAAATCATAAATCATTGCAAGGCGCCTACAATATGAATCCTATCTATCTTTGAGCAATTCAATGCTGTGTGATTTTTTGTAGTATCTACTACATATGCAGTACCATCAGCAGGCAAATGTATTCTATCTTCATCTACTAATAAAAAACAATGTGAGTGTGTATAAACAGGTATGTGTAATCTTTTTGTTTTATCAGCATGCCATAGATAACATGCTTTAGGCCTCATCTTCATCAACCTTGTTCTTACTAAATTGTTTTCACTTATAATATTATTAATGTAAGGTATCTTATCAAATAAAGGTATGTTATAGGTATGTTCAGTATTATCTACGTCATAACCTTTATCAGCACCTTCTTCTGGATCCATATCTTTTGAGTGACCTTGTAGATACAATTGTTTTTCGTATTTTGGTAGTCTTCTCAATTCTTCTCTTATAAGATTTAAGTCATATTTCATATAGTTATTTAGTCTATAAATAGTAGCATGAAATGGATGACTAGCGATAGAAACGATTGTCCCGATAGTAGTAATCATTTTAAGAAACAAAAAGAAACTGATAACTTATATTGGGTACAACACAGAGCATTTAAAGATGTTGATATACAACGTATCATCAACTCCGAAAAAGATGATGAATGGTTATTAGAAAGATTATATTTCTTTATGAATAAGGCCAATGAAGAGTCAGGTTGGCGTTATGAAATAAAAGGTGAACAAGTACAATTACATAACTATAGAGTTGGTAATCAGTACCGATGGCATAGAGATGGATTAGCAAGTCACAATAGTGTGGTTAAAACGACAGATAGTCCTATATTCAATATGACAAGAAAATTATCAATGACTGTTTTATTGAATGATCCATCAGAATTTATGGGCGGTGAATTTATGATGAAAGACCATAATATAAACAATTTTAATATACCATTATTTAAAGGAAGTGTATTAGTATTCCCATCATGGCAAAGCCATAGTGTTTATATAGTAAAACAAGGAGAACGACACAGTTTACCAGTGTTTTTTTACGGTCATCCTTTTAAATAAACTTGACGGAAATGAAAGGATATGATATAATATTATTATGAAAAATGTAAATATAGTATGTACAAGTAAGCCTGGAGATGGCCTTTTAAGATATAGTTATGAACATTGTTGTTATCTAAATTCATTAGATTTAGGTATAAACGCTTCTCTCATAATTATCCCAAATAAAGATTTTACACAAGAAGATTATATAGCAGCTCTAACTGAACAATATATCAAAATTGAAAATGTTTATTTTGATTATTTTTTACCTAAACCAAATGATATAACTTTGATTATGGGTAGAAGTCAATTGACTTTAGGATTGTATGATTATAAACTACGAACCGAAACACAAAAATTAACTTTACATCAACTATTCAGTTGTAAACTTATATCTGTATATTCTGAAAATCATCCTGTTGATTATCATGTTGCATTAGAAAAATTTAAACCTAAACAGGTTATTGACCTATGTGACTTTGATGTTTATAAAAATGGCGTGGGTCATCAATTTGAAAAGATCATAAACTTTAGTATATACAAATCATTTAAACATGATATAAAATATCAGTATCTATTTTTAGGTACAAATAAAATGTATTATGAAGCAGTTGAAGATGTTATTAGTAAAAATTATATGTTATATCAATCACATGGTATCATAACTTATCCAGAAGATTATTTAAACCCACAATACAATAACGTGAATGTACCAGTAAAAAATTTATTAGGTTCGTTTGAAACATACGTTTACACAAAACCTAATTTTGATCCTGCACCACGTATTATACAAGAATGTAAATACTTTGGTAAGAAAGTATTATATTTAAGAGATAAAGAAATACAAGATGGTGGTCCTGTTTACTGGAAAAGAGAGGCAAATTGTTTAACTGATAAACGAAATGAAGATAAAATATCAAACTTATTAGCTGCAATTTATAGAATGTAATGTACGATAGTCAATTTTTTATAAGAAATAAAGGTGAGAATCCTGGTGTCAATGTTGATCTATCTGCAAGATGTGGATTAGAATGTCCTAGATGTCAAAGACAAACTTACTTTTCAAGCAATAAAGATATACCTGGACATGATTTAACAGTAGATGATTTTGTAAAAATAACTGATTATTTTAAATCAATAAATTTCTGTGGTCAGTTATCTGATCCTGTACATAACGAATACTTTATTGATATATTAAGATTATGTAAAATGAAAAATGTTGATGGTGTTATACATAACGCTTCATCTTTAAAATCTAAAGAATGGTACATAGAGGCGTTTCAAGCACATCCTGATATGCGTTGGGTATTTGGTATTGATGGTCTACCTAAAGATAGTTGCATGTATAGAGTAAACCAAGACGGCGAAAAACTATTTAATATAATGTTAGAAAGTAAAAAACATTTAAACACTACACCTATGTGGCAATATATTATATTTTCTTATAACGAAAAAGATGTAGATGAGGCAAGAACGATGGCACAAGACAATGGTGTTAATTTTAGTCTTTGTTATTCATCAAAGTGGTTAAATGAAAACGATCCTTATATGCCTAAAGATAAAACTAAAAGAATATGGTCTAATCAGTATGGATAAATTTAGACCTAAATGTATGAATACTACTACACAAATGGCTGTAGATAATAGAGGCAGATTACTGCCTTGTTGTTATATTGATACGCCTAAATGGATTCAGTTTGAAGAAATAAAAAAGTTATTAAGTGTAAGTGATATTGCAAAGAATAAAAGTTTAAAAGATATAGTATCTTCAAAAGAATGGGTAGAGTTTTATAATATTTTAAAAGAAGGCGATGTAAATAAAATACCTGCCGTGTGTAAACATCATTGTTTAGATGACGGTGAAGATAAATTAAAAGTAGAAGAATGGTTTGATTCAACTGGTAACATGTTTGAGAGAAAAGGCAAATGAGTGATATATCGTTTTATAGAAGATCAAAGAAAGGTATAAACATTGACATAAGTAATAGGTGTCCATTAGAGTGTATGAGATGTCAAAGACAAACTAACTTTACACTTGAAGGCAGAAAAGTTTATGGTAGGGATGCTACTATGAATGAAATAGAAAAGTTATCAGATTACTTTGACTCATTTAATTTCTGTGGTCAGTTATCTGATCCAGTACATCATCCTCATTTTGTAGAAATATTAGATTATCTTTATAAAAAAGGAATACAAGTTACCGTACATAACGCCTCGTCACAAAAACCTAAACAATGGTATGAAAAAGCATTTAAGGCACACCCTAAAGCAAAGTGGATATTTGCAATAGATGGTTTACCTGAAGAAAGTAATATGTATCGTATCAACCAAGATGGTCAAAAATTATATGAAGTTATGCTCATGTCAAAACAACATTTACAACAAACGCCATCGTGGCAGTTTATAGTGTTTAGTTATAATGAACATAATTTAGAAAAGGCAAAACAAATGGCAATAGATGAGGGTTTAATGTTTATAGTTTTACATTCATCTCGTTGGATGAACGAAGACGACCCATTAAGACCAAAAACAAAAGAATACAATTTAGGATATAAAGGATATATTAGACCAGATGTCGGACAAAAAAGATAAACTAGAAGGTAAGTTTGTTGCTCAATGTATGAATGGCAAACAACAAATGGCTATGAGTAATAGAGGTCATCTATTACCTTGTTGTTGGTGTGACCAAGAATGGACATTGAATACACCTTTGTTTCAGAAAATGTTAAAAGTTAGTAAAGTAAGTGAAGCAGAAAACGTAGATGAAATAGTATTGTCAGATGAGTGGAGAGATTTTGAAAAAATAATGAAAGAAGGTGAAGCAGGCGATCATAGTAGAGTACCTAGAAATTGTCTGTATCATTGTTTAGTTAGAGAGGATGATCATATAAAGATAGAACATCATTTAGATGAGAAAGGTAAATCAATAGTAAAAAATAAAGCATGATGAAAGATAATATAATAAAAGAATTGAAAACAGTTTATGATCCTGAAATGCCATCAATAGATGTATTTAATTTAGGTTTAATTTACGATATAGATATAAAAGAAAATAAAGTTACAATAACTCATACATTAACATCTATGTTATGCCCAGCTGCTGATGAAATCAGTAATAATATAAAAGAAGCTACTGAACGTGTAGCAGGTAAAGATAATGTAAAAGTTGTTGTTACACATACTCCACCATTTAGTAGAGATATGTTAAGTGAAGAAGCAAAGTTAATATTAAATTTATGAAGAAACTAATAGTAAGTGGATGTAGTTGGGGTGATGAGATATTTTTATCACCATTTCATCCTGATATGGATACAGATTGGCCTAAATGGCCTAATATACTAGCAGAGAAACTTGGTATGGAGTGTGTTAATCTGTGCAAGTGTGGTGCAGGACAAGAATACATTTATTCTTCTCTTTGTGATTACATACAGAAAACACCTAAAGAAGAAATAGGTATGGTTATGGCTGCATGGTCTACGGCACCTAGACGTGATTATAAGTTTAAAAATAGATGGACAAATGACAGACAAGATATGAAAGGCGACTTAAAATATTGGGTAGAAAGAAGTATTAGATACCAATATGCTTTTCAAAATCTTATGGAACAAGAAAAACTTCCTTACTTACATTTTCAAATGATTAGTTTATATAGAGGACATGTATGGGAACTAAAAAAACTAAAAGGCAAATCTTCAATGGATCAAAAAGGTTTTGGTATGTACACGGTTGATGAAAACGGAGAAGAATTAAAAGAGATTGTTTTAAATACTATAAAAAATTCACCTTACTATAACAAATTTAATGACAAGTTTTTTACTTGGCCAGGTGATGAAGAATTAGGTGGTTTTTCTATAGAGTTTGGTGCATTAAAAGAAGAACATAAAATATCAGAATTAGATAGACACCCTAACGCAAAAGGGCAAGAAAGAATAGCGGAGTACTTATATGACAGGTTGGGATAGAGATTATCTAGCAAATAAAGATGAATACTTAAAACTTTTTGATAATGTTATGCAAAAAGAAAACGAAAGAAATGTTGAGTTTTTAGAAAAGAATATTACAAGTATTATAAAAAGAAAGTATGCTGTAACTTGTGCTAGTGGCACAGACGCTCTACGTTTTGCTCTAATGGCACTTGATTTAGGACCTGGCGATGAGATAATGACTACAAACTTTTCATGGATATCTACAGCGTCTTGTATATCAATGATAGGTGCAACACCTGTATTCTGTGACATTGATCCTGACACTTATCATTTATCTATAGAAAGTGTAAGAAGAATGTATCAACCTGAAGTTAAGGCAATTGTATATCCTCACTTGTTTGGTAATATATCTGACATGACAGAAATACAAAACTTTTGTGAAGAAAAGAATATAAAATTAATAGAGGATGCTTGTCAATCATTTGGTGCAAATAGAGATGGTCAATATGCAGGTACATATGGCGATATTGCAACATTAAGTTTCAATGCAAACAAACCTGTTGCAGGTATATCAGGTGGTGGCGCTGTTTTACTAGACAATAAAACTCAAGCAGATTTTATTAGAAAGTTAAGAAGACACGGTAACAATGAAGTGTTAGGATACAACTCTAAAATGTTAGCAATAAATGCCGAGTTTATAAACTTTAGAATATCTAAAATGCACGAATGGCAAGATAAAAGATTTAGAATAGCAAAGAGATATGACAATCTATTAAAAGACTCTGTGACATTACAAAAGGTAGATGATATAGTTAATCATTGTTATCACAAATACGTTATAAGATTAGAGAATAAAGAGATAAGAGATACCTTAAAGAAAAGACTTAATGCAGGTGTACATTACCCGAATCCTATATCGGAAAACCCTATGTATAACAACCTAATAAATAGGAAAGATGAGTGCTTGAATACTCAACAAATATGTGATACAATATTAACATTGCCTATTCATCCATATCTTACGGATGAAGAGGTTGATAACACTTGTAATATTATAATGGCAACAGTATGAACGAAATAGTAATTAGTCCTTCACTTAAAACTTTCTGTTATTTTGATGATAAAAATAACATGATTGATGTTACGAGTAAAATACCATTTAAGTTGTTAAAGTTAGTTAAGAAGATGAAATATATTCTTGGCGATGATATAATACTTGACAAGTCTTTGATAGCAGATGATATAGAGGACATCTATCATTATATAATAGAAAAGGCTTATGAAAAACAAGATTATATATTTGAAGAATTGAATTTTAAAGATCACGCAAAACAAAAACTATTAGTGGCATTTAACAAATTCTTTTTTGACAAATTTAAGATATGAAAACATTAAGAGAAATACAACAGAATTATTTAGCCATAGATTTTTTTATGTCTATGTCTTGTAATAAAGATTGTCATTACTGTACAAGTTATACTTTAGAGATGAGAAACTTAACAGTTGATATTGATTTCCTAAAACAAACACTAGACTATTTAAAAAATTATAAGATACGTGTTTGTCTTCTAGGTGGTGAGCCAGGCCTAATTAAAAATTTAGATGATGTAATCGCTGAAGTTAAAAGCAGACCTAATCACGTATGTTCAGTACTATCAAACTCTTTTGTACGTAAAAGATATCCACATATACTAAAAGATCCTGATATACTTTATGTTGAACATAACATATTAGATTTTTACGAAGACGAAATTAAAAAACTAGGCAATTTAGATAGATTAGAACCTTATGGTTTCATACAACCAAATGAATTAAATAATTACAATCTATGTGTAAAAACACCTAATTATTTTAAATACAAAGACAACTATCCTGAAGAAATGAAAATGTTAGATCACAAGAATACAATGTGGAAATCATTTAATGGTAGAACACCTAACAAAGATGATGTTACAGCAGTACACGAACAAGCTGCAGAAATAGATAGGAAGATGTGTGCAGCTTTTCCTATGGTGCCTGTTATTAATTTTGAAACAAGAAAACTTGTACATTGTAGTAAGAAGTTTGCCAATAACGCAATACATTCAAAAACGTTTGATATAACACAGGAGAATATAGACAAGATGATGAATTTTAGATTATTTAAATATGAGAACTATTGTAAAACATGTATGGAATGGGTAGAACCTAAAGGTCATTTTCCAGTATCAAAATATGCGAGTGTATTATGAGTATAACAGATTCATTAAAAAATAGAAAACATGTTGTTGATTATGATACAAAGATAATACCAACTAAAGAAACAATAGAACAAATACTTAAAACAGCATACCCTTTAGTTACATCAAAACAAAAAGCATATCCTTATCAAACATTTATACTAGGTCCTAATGCAGAGCGTAGTAGAAAACTATGGAATCTATGTGAAGGAAATAAGATTGATACAGACATTAAAGCAAAAATGGGTGACCCTAAAAAACATAGTGAAAATCCTGGTCTATATCATATGCGTTCAGCACCTTGGACTTTGATAACAACACCAAGACTTGCACCACCTAATCAATTTCATAAGTGGAAGTTTGAAGAATCAGATTCATTATGGGAGTTAGAAGACCCTAAATTTATTGATAACCGTAATAGAGAGTCTTGTGCAGTAGAAATAGGTATGTTAGCAAAGGCAATAACAGGTGCAACTTTAGATAGAGGTTGGGATACATCATACAACGTTTGTTTTCCATCTGATATAGAATCATGGAAAGACTTTCCTTTTGTAAAATTTTATCCGACACTTATGCAAACAATAGGTAAAGGCGTTTACTTTAAGTGGCAAACAATGAAACCTGAAAACAGAAAACTAGATACAGACGCCGCATTTGAAGATATATTTAAATTTATAGATTAATTATGAGTGATAAACTTCCTGAACATTTGACTAAAGGTGGCCCTGGAGATAAGTTTCTAGGCGATGGTAAAATAGATACATCTTCATGGTTTGAAGACCCACATATGGATGGTCAAGTAGGACCATTTGAAAAACAAGTTAAAGACCAAGATATATTTTTCTGTGGTGCACCCTTTCAATTATTATTTACAGATATACAAGGTAATTATGCACCATGCTCTTGGGCTAGATCAGCAGAATTTGGTCCTAATATAAGAGATACATCTATAAAAGATTGGTTTGAAAACGATCCTAAACTAAATCAATTACGAAAAGAAATGACAACACCTGGCTCTGATTTAGAGTTAACAAAAAAATCGTGTGTATCGTGTATCAACCAAGAAAAACAATATGGCAGATCCAGAAGACAGGCCTCTTTAAAGATACAAAGTCAAAATGATGGTCTATGGCCTGGTATGCGTGAGGCAGTTGAGGCATTTAAACATACTGGTAGAGGTCATATAGAACATAGAATTTTTGAAGTACAAATTAAAGCATTTGGCAATCAATGTAATTTAGATTGTTATATGTGCCACACTTATGACTCTTCTACAAGAACTAAAACATTGAACTCAAAAGAGTTAGAAGGTCAAACGGTTATGAATGATAGTGTTATCAGACACGGCAATAGTGTCAAGGTTGATTCTTTCAAAGGCCAGATAACAGATATTATAGATCAGATAGTTGAATTTGCACCATACATTTACAATCTTAAATTGATTGGTGGTGAACCATTAGTTATGAAACAATTTTATCAATTACTTGACGCAATGGTAAAGACAGGTTATACTGATAAAATGTATTGTAAGTTTCAAACTAATATGTCTGTTCTAACACAAGGCAAATATAAAATTGAAGACTACATTAAACATTTTAAAAAGTTTGAATTTACCGTATCACTTGATGGTATAGGTAAGGTAGATGAATATATAAGACGTAGATCAAACTGGGATGATATAGTTAAAAATATAAAAACGTTACAAAAATATCCTAATGTTCAAATAAATGTAAATGGTACTATATCTTTTTTAAGTGTATTAAGATTTGATGAACTTATAAATTGGTTTGATGAAAACAAAAAACTATTTAATCAGATTAACTGGTCTAATATAAGAGGGCCAGCAAAGTTATGTGCAAATGTATTACCAGATGATTTAAAAAAAGAACTTATAGAAAAATATAAGAACTTTCCTGATATTCAAAATGTATTAAAAGAAGATAATAATGGATTATCATATTTAGATACAATAGACTACTTGTTAAAAATTGATAAATACTATAAAGGCACTAAATGGGAATCAAACTTATTTGATGTCTTTCCTGAACTGAAAAAATATAATGGGGAAAAAAGAGTGAAAAAGATATATTCAATAGCATTAAATTTACATGACCATAATACGTATGATGGTAAGTGGCATAATCAAAGAGAAAGACACACTAGATTTAAACACAATCTACCATATCATGCTGAGGCATACAATCATCAATCAGATATTCTAAACCCAGGCGACTATCGTTTAAACAACGAGTTTGTAAGAAAGTATTGGGATGAAAATAAAAGAGATGGTACAAATGGTATTCTAGCATTTACTTATACACTTGGTGGTATTAGAATGTGTAAAGATATGTTACCACAAGATATATTTGATTACGACCCTAAAAACTTATGGGACTATTATCTCAAAGATGATCTTTATTTTATAGACCATCATCAATCTCATGCAGCCTATGCCTTCTTAAATTCAGGTTTTTTAGAATCAGATATACTTGCTATAGATGGCATAGGTTCTAAATTTAGATGTGTATTTTTTGATAAAGATTATAAACTACACGACCTATCAGATAAGTTACCTATTGGTTGGTTATGGAATCATATGTCTAACTTAACAGGTTTTGGCACACTAGGTGCTAGTAAGTTAATGGGTAAAGTAGGTTATGGTAAACATAGTGATTATTATTATAATGTTTTTGAAGTTATATTTGGTGGTGAGATTACTGAAAGAAAACAAGAACACTTTAAAGAAATTAGATTAGATAGTATTGAAGACCTTGCATATACTTTACAAGAATTTACTATTGACAAAATCAAAGAACATGTATTGCCACTAAAATCATCTAACAAGTTATGTATTGCTGGTGGTGTTGCATATAATGGTTACATGAATGAGATGTTTACTGAATACTATGATGATGTATTTGTACCACCTGCTATAGGTGATGAAGGTCAAGCAATAGGTACATATCAACATGCTGACTATATGATTAATAAACAGATACACAAATCAAATGTATATGCTGGTAAAGAATATGAATTTGTTGGTGAGGAGAAAGTAGATTATAGAGAAGTAGCACAAGCAATTGCTGATGGTAAGATAGTAGGTTGGTTTCAAGGCAAATCAGAAAGTGGTAATCGTGCATTAGGTAATAGAAGTATATTAGCAGACCCACGTAACCCTAATATAAAAGATATTATCAATCAAACAATAAAAATGAGAGAAGACTTTAGACCTTTTGCACCAGCAGTATTAGAAGAACATTACAAAGAATACTTTGATACAAAATTACCTAGTCCATATATGTCACGTATATGTAAAGTTAAATCAGATAAAGTACCAGGTATCACACATGTTGATGGTACTGCTAGAATACAGACAGTTAATAAAACAGACAATGAAAAGTTTTATAAATTATTATTAGAGTTTTGGTGTATTACAGGTGTACCTATGTTATTAAATACTAGTTTTAATTGTAGAGAACCTATTGTTGAAACACCTAATCAGGCGATAAAAACATTTCAAAGAACAGCACTAGACTTACTAGTTATTGGTGATTACATAATAAGAAAATGATAGACAAAATAGATTTAAAAATATTTAAAAGAATTATACATGAAGGTAGACACAATGCTGATCTACTAGACTCATATAGTATAAATCAATTCAGAGCAAAAGAAAGACTAATCAATCACGTTGAAAAGTTAGGTATTGTAAATGAGAATAGTGAGATAGTAATTATGGGTGGTTGGTATGGTAGTATTTTTATACCTGCCTTTAAACATGTAAAGAAGATTACCTTAATAGATTCAGATAAAGAAGTTATTAACATTGCTACAAATAGACTATTCTATGATTATGATAATGTTGAATTTATATGTGATGATGTATTTGAAACATTTAAAGAAAAACAATTTAAAAATGTTGACTTGTTTATTAATACTTCTTGTGAGCATATGCGACCTATGAAAGAATGGGGACCATTAGGACCTAGATCAAAACATTTCAATTCAAAGTTTGGTGTACCTGTTACACGTAAAGAAGCATGGTGGGAAAGAGTTGCACCTACACACTTTGCGTTTCAATCTAATAACATGTTTCATATACCTACACATATTAATTGTTGTAATACTATTGAAGAATTTAAAGAACAATTACCTAATAAAGAGTTTAATGGTGTTGAAACTAAAGTACTTGTAGAAGATAAGATTAAAGATGAACGTGGTACAAGATTTTTATTAATAGGTGAGATAAGATGAAACGAGTAATATACAGCTTCTATATTGATATACCAAAACATGAATTAGATATATTTGATAAAGAGTTACCTATTGTAAAAAATAATAAAGCTAAACCTATAAATTTAGTAACCAAAGATAGATTAAAAAAACACTTTTTAAGACTTCTAGTAGAGAAAGAAGCATACGCAAAGAAACTAGGTTATGACTTTAAGTTATTTGAATATGGTCCTGACTGGATTCTATTTGAACAAAAACTAAAACGTGAACACCCTTATTTAACAACTTACAATATTGTTAACTTCTATAAAATACATTTACTATATGAATTAGCAAAACAATATGATGAGGTACTTTATTTAGATTTTGATGTCGTACCTATGCAACACGTTGACTTTTTTGAACATTGGGATTTAACAAAAGGTATTGCTGTATTAAACAATAACGATAGAGTACTTGTACCAGAGAATGTTACTGACTCATCAACTACAATAAGAAGTCCTACAGCAAAGTTTTACAATGCTCAAGCAATGTTATTTGAAAAAGGTTTGAGTACAAAAAATGATGTTATCAATACAGGTATAATAGGTGCAAATGCTGAACACTTAAACACACTAGCATACTTTAAAGACTTTGATAAAAACTTAAAGTTGATGACAGACTTAACAAAAGAATCAGACTTACACCCACCAAGATTATTAAAATACTTTGGTTGGGATAACGAAACTTTATTTGCAGTAAAAATAAAAGAAAACAATGTCCCTATATTATGGTTAGATGACAAATGGCACTATTTCTTTTCAAGTCAAAAACACGTACCAGGAAAAGTTATATTGTGCCATACTATCAATAAAGATTTTGATACCGTATGGAGAGTATTGGATGCTTAAAATATGTACGGTATACTTTGATGGTTTCTACACACCTGATTACGTTGAAAGACTACATGATAGTTTACGTAAACACTCATCAATAGACTTTCAGTTTGTATGTATAAGTGATACGGATGTCAAAGCAGATTTAGTCTTACCTTATAATCATCATAGTGATATAAAAAAACATTGGCATAAACTTAAATTCTTTAGTCCTCATTTTGCATATCAGAAACCAGGTGATGATATAATCATTATGGATATAGATCAAGTTATTGTCAATAACATAGATGACTTACTTAAATATCCAGTAGAACATAACGAACTAGTAACATATGGTCAATGGTGGGAAAACAAACTAGGTATCAATGGTGGTTTCTATAAGTTTAAATCAGGTAGTTTAAAGTTTGTATGGGATGACTTTGCACTTAATCCAGAGTATTGGCAATTGCATTTCTATAACAATGGTACCGTGCATAAGAAATACTATGGCGAACAAAACTATGTTAAGTGGAAGATATTAGAACATAAAGCAAAACTAACTAAAACACCTAGTCAATGGATTGCGAAATATACAGATGACTATAAAGAAAACTTAAAACTAAATCAAATGTACATGGATAAATTTGATACTGATTATATGATATTAGATAAAGAAGTAAACGAAAAGTTAAAAGTTGTACACTTTACAGGAGTAGGAAGAAAGATAAATGAGAATTATTTGTTGTAAGTTTGGTAAGAAATTTACTGATTGGCATGTAGATAACTTAAAACATATGATAGATGAATACTCTGGTCTAAAGTATGATAGTTTTGAAGTTATAACAGATGACCTTTATGGTAATTGGTTTAACAAGTTTCAGATGTACGACAGGTTCCGAGATGGGGAAAACTTGTATTTTGATTTAGATGTGATAATCTATAACAAGTTGCCTAATCTTATAAGACAGAATTTTACTTTATTAGATGATACGTGGTGGAGAAAACCTGCCCATACACCACTTAATTCTTCAGTAGTATCGTGGACAGGTGATGTATCCTATATATGGGATAAGTTTAAAAAATATGATGAGTTTTTTATAACCACTTACACTAGAGGTAGTGATGAATGGTACTATAAAAATATTAAGTATGAAACCTTTGATAGAGTATGTCCTTCAATTAAAGACTATCTCTATTATAAACCTTTGTCCTATAGTATGTGTACACTTGGTCAAATGCACCACTTACAAGAAAAGGGGTGGTCAGGTTGGTATTCAAACTATTTTTTCAAACATTGAATAGCAGCAGATAGTATATCTAACTTCTCTTTGCTTTTTCTCAAATCTTTTTTAGCTTCTTCGTTTTCAGAATTTTTAATTGCGTCTAACTCAAATAAAGCAAGTTTCAATGCAAATACATGATCAGCATTGTCTTGGTCTTCAAATAAAGAACTTACAAGTGTAGGATAAAATTTAGTATCTACCTTTTCACTATCCATAATTAGACCATCTTTTTGTGCAATTCTAATTACTTGTTCTTCAAATATTCTTCTTTCGTCTTTTGCTTTTTGATAAGTTGACTCGTGTAGTTGATCTAAATTCATAACAGAATTTAGTGCTTTGTATTCATCTCTATTTTCATCAAATGGTATGATGGCTGTATAGACTTTCTTTTTGTCTTCACTAGTCGCTTGAATTTCTATGTTTTGTCTTTCGTTGTCAATAAAGTAAGCAGTTAAAAAGTTATCTGCTAAATATTCCTTAGTTACTTGCATTTCGTTTCTCCTTAATATAGTCATATAATTTAATATTAGGTGACCAACCTATTTTATTTAGTATTGTATTATCAGCTAGATTATCTAGTCTTTCGTTTTCTTCTCCCACGGCACGTTCACAATCAATCCCAAAGTAATCAACTAATTCTACTAGATTGTTTGTGACACCAGACCCTATATCTGTTATGCCTTTAAAGTCTGATTTTATTAAAGTATCTATCGCTCTCACTAAATCGTTAATGTGTATAAAATCTCTACTATGATTTGTGTTGATATAAGGAACATCATTTCTTAATATTCTTGGTATCAACATACTTTCTCTAGCATTAGGACCGTATACCGTTGTAAATCTCATACCTATACTGTTTGCAGGAGCAATACGTTCTAAACTATATTTGCTCATTGCATATGGATTTTTCCATGGCTCGTGTGCTGTTGATGAACTTGCGTATAAGATTCTTGTGTCTTTAAAAAAATCAAAAAGTCTTTGACCTGCAATTACATTTTGTATCCAGTATTCTTCAGGTCTACCTAAACTATCTCTAACGCCAGATAAACCAGCAAGATGTATAACTAAATCTACTGAATATTTTAAGTCGCAGGAAACTAAATCATTGCCTGTCTTTTTATCCAGACAAATTACTTTGTGACCTTGTTCGTTTAAGAATTTATTTAAGTGCTGACCTATAAAGCCTTCACTACCTGTTAATAATATATTCATAATATAATTTATAATAGAAATAACTATCTATTATGATTTGTTAATTCGTAAGTAGTATGTAGCTGAAGTTGTAACAGAACCATTAGGAAATTCCTGTGCTCTGTAATCATCATTGTTAACTTGTCTTGTTTGATAATTACCAGAACCATTTAGAATAGTATCTGCCATACCAGAACCTCTTGTATTACCAGAGCCAGAAGCACCGATGTTATAAGCCAAAGAATAACCATCACTAGATGATACTGCTGTATATTGCATCCACTCTTGTAGTAGTGAATTAAATGCAGCCGCTGTAAATTCTTTAATGTTATTAGAACCATCTAAAAAGTATGGTTCAGTATATGAAATAGCTGCACCAGTAATTTTATGTAGATAGTAGTTTGTAATAGTTGTAGGTTGATCTTGTGTTTCAGGAATTGAACCAGATGAATAAGCACCTGTATCAGCTCTTGTATCTGTAAAGATAGCAGTTGATGATACTAATGATGATCCAGAAACAGATGTAGCAGTATTTACATGATACGTACCACCTTGTTGTGTTCCTGTTGAACCAGAAGCCAATAGATCAATTGCTGGGTGTAAAAAAGTATCTTTTACATCCGTTAAATTCATTGCCTGAACTTGTCCTGATGAGTTGTAATATACAGGCCATGTTTTACCAGTATCACTTGTAGGTGATCCTGCTGTTCTAGTTTCAGTTACTTTGTCGTAACTAACTGTTACCGTTTGTGGTTCCTGTGTTGTTCCTTCACTTGGAAATGAACTTGCACTTGTTGATTGAGCACCAGCAGATTTTCTTGTGTCGTTAATAGCTGCAAGTGATCCACTTGAACCGACAACAGATAATGCTACACTAGGACTCAATGAGTATTGATAGACTGCCTGATCTACGATCTCCCCGACCATAGTAGTGTCCATCTCTCGCAAGTTTCCACTTGCTACATATAGGGGTTTTCTTACTGCCATAATTTCTCCATTTTCTTATCTGGTACCACTTCTTATATCAGTAAGTACCTGTTGTATTTATATTTATATTATCTAAGCACCTGCCGCAAACATTGTTTTAACTACTGATCCACCAGAGTCAATTATCTGCAAGGTTACTACACTTTTCAGTTGATCTTGCCCTATGGCGTCATTCGCCATATTTGCCTCAGCAACTGTATCTAGTCCTATCATAGTACCTGTAACAAGAGCACTACCACCTGTAGTGACTATTGTACCTGTTTCATTCGGTATTGTTATTGTTCTATCTGCTGTAGGGTCTGTTACCTGTATAGTAGTTTCGTGTGCGTCATCGGTTGCACCCTCAAATATAAGGGTTTTACCTGCATTTAAATTTAAATGTGACCCTATTCTTAACGTTCCCGTAGTATTTGTTATGTTCGTATTAGCAGCAGATGGGTTAATTTGTGTTGAACCTGCTTGAATTATACCAGCAGCAGTAACATTATCGTTAATTGTTATTGTATCGCTGTTTGTACTTAAAATCGTGTTAGCTGCAAAAGTAATTGTACCTAAAGTATGAGTACCTGTACCACTGGCAGTAAACTCGCCAGCGATTGTTACATCATCTCTTAATGCGTATGTAACTGTATCTGTTGCTGAAACTGTAGGTACTATCTGATTAGCTGCACCTGCAAATGTCAAAGTTTGAGCATTACCTACAGCCTGTGTACTAGAACCATCTGAAATAGTAAATGATAAACTACCTGCAATAGAAGAATATAATTCGTTTACAGCACCTATAACAGACGTAGCAGATATGTTAGAATCAAGTGTAGCAATATCGCCAAAGTCAGTTGCCGATAAAGAATTAAACTGTGTTCTAAATTCTTCTAACGTTTGTGAAGCAGTTATTTGTCTTGCAGCCATTAGTTTTTAATTTCCTTTATTAATCTTTTTATTTCAAACAATTCTTGTTTTAAAGTATTTATTTCTTTTATTGCCCCTCTTAACTCATCACCTTGTTTTTGTCTAGTCTTGTGACGTGACATATACAATTGAAATTCAGACTTGTTTACATTCACTATTGCGTTAGAGCTTGTATCTCTTACTAATCCTGTGAATCCTTCAACTCTTAATTTACTCATCTTATACCGCCAATGCTATTCCTCTCATATCTCTTAATACAGGAGGATAAGATGAAATACTTCCTTTCATAACTATTTTTAATTGAAAAGCAGTAAAGTCATTTATATCACTTGCTGTATATTTGTATTCTTTAAATGTAACATCATCTTCAGCAGGCACAATAGATGAATCTGGACTACCATCTGAATTGAAAGGTGTCCAACTTAAATCATTTAATTCATCGCCATCTGTTGCAACTCTAAAATACATTTCAACTTCAGACGTTGACCTTATGTTTGCAGTTAATCTAATGTCTAATGCTTTTGAGTTGTTTTCTAATAATACTGGTTTAGTACAATAAACAGCAGCTGATGATGTACCTGTGTTTGCTGTATCAGCAACAAAACTAGGTGTGTTACTAGATGATGGATTGTTTAATCTGTTTTGAATAGTAAAGGCACTCATTCTTTGAGTATCTAGTACAGGAGAAAGTTTAGTATTAGTAGTTGTTAATTCTAATATTGTATAGAAAGATTTACCACCAGATATACTTTCGTTTGTTTCGTTTATTTCACTTGCAACTATTTGTGGTGCTGTGAAAGCAATATTGTCATTGCCTATTACAGCAACTTTGTTTGCAGATGTTGTTAAAGCAAATTCTGTTTCTGATCCATGTATTGATCTACCAGATGTTGTTCTTACAAAGAAGTCTATATTAGTATCTGGTAAAGTTACAGTTTGTATACCACCTAGATTTAATACATCAAAGGATCTGTTTTGAGTTGCCGTTACAGCAGCGCCACCAACATCACCTGTTGCAGTAGCATTTGATGAACTTGTAGATATAATATCGTAACTATCTAAAGTTACATTTGAGATTGCAGTATATGTACCATTAATTTTATCGTGTGCAAGACCATTGTGTGAACCACTAGGTACACCAGCAATTGTTACGTTATTACTTGTACCGTGCATACCATGGTTAGGATGGAATACTCTAATAACTTTAGAACTATTTGTTGTTCTTAAAGCATTATTTTTAAGTGTTCTTGTTCCTAATGTATCGTTAGTTAATGTAACCGTACCTGTAACTTGACTAAATTCTGCTCTTCTTAATTTGAATTTCATATCTTCATTTTGTTCAGCAGACCATGTCATACCATTCTGTGATTTAAATAATACACCAGCATATGGTTGAGCAGATATTGTTCTATTTGTATCTAAAGATGTTTCACCTATTCTTGCTACATAAGCATTGTAGTCTTGTGAGTTTGCCATTACAACAAAACAATACTCTACGTTTGATTGTATGTAAACAGGACTTGCAAATGTAAATTTAGTTGCAGTTGTACCATCTGTACTTGTATTTACTGAACCAGGATTTAAAGTTACTTCCGAGAATGGTAATATTTTCTGACCTGGGTAACCATTTACAACATCTCTTACTTGAACTGTTACTGGTATTGCAGAGTCTTTTGTACTAAAGAATATATCAACAGATGTTAAGAATACACCACCCACATCATCAATTAAGAAAGTTTGAGCAAGTGGGTCATGGTAACCAACTTGTCTTTCTTCCGTTCTTGTAGATGTTCTAGTAATAGTTTGATTTTCTGTTACACTTCTCATCTCTACACGAGCTTCTCTACTTGAAATAATAGTTTCTCTTACTGTTTCTAATAGACCTCTTGCAACATATTCAACGTTTGCAGCCGTTTCTACGTTTGCGTTTGTTAAACTGTTTGAAGATGAACTTGTTAATCTGAATAATCTTTGACCTGTTCTCCATCTAGGATTTGAACTAGTTTTAGGATCAGGTATTGCGAATGTACCTTCAACTTTACCATTAGAGTCTGATACTAGATTACCACCTAATGCACCACCGTCTGGAGTTACATATGCAGTTACATCTATGTTATCAAAGTAAGGATAAACTCTTGTATTTGGTTTTAATCTTGTTGCAACAAATGTTAATGTTCTACTTCTAATAAAAGGAACAAATGCGACAGAAACAACTCTATCACCAATAGATGTTCTTACTGTTTCTGGTACAGCAACTGCTCTAATACCTGTTCTTGTTTGTGATACTTGTTGAGCAGTAGTGACTTCTTGTTTTGCCATTACTCTCCAACCATGACCACCTCTTTTCTCATATGTACCTACATTTCTTCTTTCTGTTTCAACAGGTCTTCCTGTCCATGTATCTTGCCATGAGTTCCAAACTGTTGACATAGGAAATTCTGATAACTGACCAGAGTTACCTGTATTTTTAGTTAAGTTATCCCAACTACCGTTAGGGTTATTAATAACTAATTCTGGCGCTCTTTCTGTTTCTTTCCATTCATCACCTGGTGGTGTTAATTCTATTGCACCTATCCATGTAAATACACCAAATGGGTTTACATTGATAGCCTTACTTGCATAAGGTTGATCTATAAGTGTTGATTCTGTATAAGGTAAAGTTATTAGATCACCAGTCTTTTGATAACTAGCGTCTGTTCTATCGTCTGCCACTATTGCAGTACCGTCTTCATCTCTTTCAATTAATGATACAGCGTCTTCATGGAATGTAGGTCTTAATTCACCGTTTGCATAATCTATAGAAACTTTGTAATCTTTATTTCCTACATCACCAATACCGTGACCTGTAAAGTTATCTACTACGAAACCATTTTTAAATCTGTCAAAACCATTTGAGTCTTGTATTTGTAAATTCTGTGCAGCTGTTTCTAACAATGAAAGTTGAGTATAGTATTCAGTTGTTTCTATTCTTTTTTCTATTCTACCAATATCTCTCATTGTATATCGTTTGTTGTCAACGTGTTCTATACCAACATCAGCAGTATCTAATGTATATGCAGGTAAAAATAATGTGTATAGGTGCATTGCGTTATCTAATGTACCAGGTACTCTTGGTTCTAATGAACTTGCACCTTTTAATACTTTAAAGTTACCATCTTTATCTAAAAATATTTTATCTACTCTTCCTAAATAGTATTCAAAGTCTGATCTTACGTCTGAATTAAACTTAATAGGATTTACAACTGAAGCA
>Ga0181415_1000066_pt1 | contig 25814 bp, 28 predicted proteins | sample 38SPOviralmetaG_FD_130140 | JGI IMG/M metagenome (GOLD analysis project Ga0181415, IMG submission 130140) | Marine viral communities from the oligotrophic San Pedro Time Series (SPOT) site, San Pedro Channel, CA, USA - 38 SPOT_SRF_2012-12-11 | ecosystem: Environmental > Aquatic > Marine > Strait...
CTGTGATTAGTTAATGATACTTCTAAATTGTTTATCTCTGGTACAAATTGATTTACCACATCACTGTCAGATGCTATATATCCTTTAAAGTTACCTGCATCCCAGTATTGTTCTACATTAGCAAAATTTTCACCTAGTATTTTTTCTATCTCTTGTACAGATACTTGATTAGCTTCCATATCTAGCAATACATTAAATTTTTTATCTTGTAACTGTTCTGGTGTATAGTATTTAGATTTAAAAGTATTTTTTAATTCTTCATTAGCTTTGTATATTGCATCATTGTTAGCAAATTTTTCTTCTATTATTATTATTCCATTTTCATTTAACAAGTTTTCTTTTATAAATTTAATTTGTTCTGCTCTATTTTTATCCATAAATTGAAATGCCATAGACTCATGTACTACATCATATTTATCTACTTCATTAAATACAGCAAATCTTACAGGTTGTATTTCTTTAGCATTAAATATTTTATCTTGGTCATCTAATACATAACTAAATGCTTCGTTTCTAAAAATTGCATTAGTAACTAATTCACCTTCTTCAAATACATCTCTAGCTTTTTGTAATGGGTCTAACACTTCTACATAAAAGTTTGGATTATTTTTAGCTAATGCTTTTGCCCATGTTCCTTCTGTTCCTCCTATATCTAATACTTGATATCTTCCTTTTAATAAGTTGTCAGGCATAGGTTGTTTGTCAAGTAAATTAGATAATGCTAAACCTTTTATTATTTGTGTTTCATAAAATGTAGGTATTGATGTAAAAATGTGTTGATTGAAGTTACCACCTTCTTTAATTAATTTGTTGTAGTCATCTTGCCACTTATAAATATCTGGATTGTTTAAATCTATAATCTGTTCATACGCTGATTTTGGTCTATATTTTTCATTAATACCTTTTACAACATCATCAAAAAAGTCTTGTGATGCTTGACCTGCATCAGCTAAAGGTTTACTAATATTTTCTATTTCAAATCCATTTTTTGGTAAATCAGATACATTTATTTTACCAACATCATCTTGTATTAATACCTGCTCTAACTTTGCACCAGGTTTGTTTGCTGCTTCTGCAAGTACAATTATTTCTTGCTCATTACTAAATGACAATCCTAAAGCATCTAAATCTATCATGTTGTTTTTGTGTATTAAATAAGTTTCTACAGTATCACCTGCACCATATAATTGATTCATTTGATAAGATACAGCTTGTGCTGATGATGGACTTTTAGACATTGATTGCCATGGGTAAAATCTATTTAATTTACCTCCACGCCATAATACAAAATAGTCATTAGGATTATTTTTATATATTTTATTATGTGCATCTATTATTACATTTCTCATGCGTTCTTTTAAGTTAGTAAATTGACCTTGTTCAGTTACTAACTCAACTAAAACTTTATTTAGTTCTGGTCCTAATTCAGAGTTACGAGATTGTAGTCTGTCTAAAAAAAATGCTTCATCTCTAAGTACACCCATAGGTATAACTTCTGTAATTGGCTTATCACTAAAAATACCAATCTTGACAATATCTGATAGTGCATCTGCTTGGAAATATGGTTTATGTGCGTATGCAGTTGATGGACTGTGACTAGCTAAATATATAAAAAACTTTGTTATATCTTCATCAGATGCTCTGTTTTTTAATATTCTTTCGTATAATTCTTTAGCATCAAAATTTGTAGTTTTATTCCAAATATATTTATATTCCATATTTGCATCAACTTCTTCGCCTTTTAATAATCTAGCTGCAGCATCTTCTGGTGTACCTAACTTAGATTCTAATCTAATAAAAGAGTCTGGATTAAATACTTTATTAGGTTTAATTACATCATCTGCCCATTCATCTATTTCACCTACTGGTACATCTAATACATCTGAACTATAATTAAATCTTGTTTCTAGTAATGGTGCATCATCTACTACATTTGTAGGTGTGTCTAATCCAGGTATTGGTCTTTCACCTTCAGATGTATATTTAATATAGTTAAGTGCTTTTGGTGGACCTTGTATAGCACCAGTATGGTCTTTTTTGTATTGTGCTACTCTTTCTGCTATTTCTTTTTCACTGTCTGCTGATATTGCATGGTATAATTTATAATCTCTTTTAGGTCTATTATCTGGGAACAATTCATCCCCTTCTTCACTTAAAGTGTAAAAACTTCCTGCACTTTCAGACAGCATATCTACAATACCATCAGTAAAAAATTCATTTCTGACACCACCTTTAAATATTTCAGCAGGAGTTGGTATTTTATCTCTAGGTATATATTTAGAAATATCATCTACATCATTAGGATGTATTCCATTATTTTCTAGTTCTATAGCAACATCACGCAGTTTAGATTTTTTCCAATCATCTTCTTCCATAAAACCACTTGTTCCAAAATAAACTTCTATTTTTAACACTTCAGTTATCATTTCATCTAATATTGGTTGGTTGTAACCTTCTAAAAATATTTTGCCTTCTTTGTTAAATTTTTCTGCAAATGAAATCATGTCATCTTTATATGGATTTTTTGGTAATTCTGGAACTTTAACACCTTCTGGTGTATAAACTAATGGACTGTATATATCATTTGTTTCTATACCCCAATCTCTACCTGCACTAAGAGATAATTGTGCTGCTTGTTCTTCACTAGATAAATTAATAAAATTAGGATTATCTACCCAACCATTATTTTTGTAATAATTAAATAAATTATCTACTTGTTTTTCTGCTGAAGTTTCTATTCCTTTAAATGTAGGGTTATCTTCTAAAAATGCAGGTTTTATATAAATTGATAATTTGTTTTCATCTGCCCATGTTTTTAATATGTTTAATATTTCTTTACCTTTACCTTGACCTTGTGCTGCAGGAAATATATTTAAGGTATCTAAATATAAACTATCATCTTCTAATACATCTAAATAAATACCTGCTCTGGCTTCCATAACAGATATAGGATAAGAATATAAAACATCTTTAAATTCTTTTTTTATATAATCTTCTAGTTCTTCAACAGATAGACCTACATAGTCTTTTGGGTCTGCCATCTTATGGCTCTAGTAAGTCTAAGACCTCTTCAATATTTACTGGTCTACCTGATGGAAATTGTATTTGTTCATCTACTTTTTTGGTTTTAAATTTAGTAGGGTCAGGTTTTTTAAAACTTGTGACAGTATCAAAGTATTTTAAAAATGTTCCAGTTTTAGTTGGTTTATAATCTTGGGGAGGTGTACCAAACATATTTGTTATTCCTGCACTTCTAGTTGTTGTATCTATTTCATCATCAGTATCATTTTGTGTTTCTTCTGGAACAGTTGTTGTAGTTGGTGGTATTGTAGTTGTAGTTGTTGGTGTTACTGGCTCATCATTATCAAATTGACTACCTCTGTCTAAGTCTTTATCAAATTGTTTTGCATAATCTATATATTGTGGTGTGTCTTCATTTTGAACAACACTCCAAGTTGACCAGTTGTCATAACCTTTTTTACTATTAAGTACAATAATTGCTGCTTTTGCGGCTAACTCTACATCTGTACTAATTAAATCTATAAGTCCTTGTTTATCTATTCCTTGAAACTCTGGTACAAACTCATTATTAATTATTGTTACATCTCTATCTGATGTGTCTTTACCCCATACTGGCATATATATTTGTAATGGTGAATATGATTCTTCTCCACCTAATGCTTTGCCCATTCCTGGACCATCCATGTCAACTTCGTTACCTTTTCTCCATTCAGCAGCAGAAAGTGCTATAAGGTTTTGATATACTTCATTGTCTTGTGATGGGTCTTTACTCATAGCAAAACCTGCTTCTCTTAATTCTGTAGCAGCTTTAACTAATGCTAATGTCCATCTACCCCAACTTACTTTTTCCATTATCCTAATCCTGTTCTTGTAGTTGTAAGAAAGTTTTGTTTAAACAATAAAGCATTGTTTCTGTCAAACTCTCTATCCTTTGCACCTTGTATTCTAGTAGCATCTCTAGCTTCTACCATTTCCATTAACCTAGCATCTACATCTATTGCCTCTGGTATATCTTTTGCAGCAGCTAGTTCTTCTGGGTCAGGTATAATGTATATTCCTGTAGATGTTTCTAACACTCTTCCATCATTTAATGCTTTCTGATATTCTATACCTTCAGGTGTTTCACCACTTGGTGGTGATGACATAAACTTAGTTGTACCAAGTAATAAATCTTGTAGTCCTACAGCTTTACTTTCTATATCTTCTTGTCTTGCTGCAGCTTGTGTAGATAGTTCTATAAACGCATCACCAATATCTTTGTAATCTTTTGCTGTAGCTTTTAGTCCTAATCCTGCATATATCTCATCAACTTTAGATTTAGCTTGTGTTCCTGTAACCTTTGGTCTATTAACAGTAGAATAACCTACAGCAGTTAATATCTCTGATAACTGTGTACCACCATCATTTTGTAGTTTAAATTCTTGTAATGCACTACGCCACTGGTTACCTGTGCTTAAACCATTTTGCATATCTGTCATCCAACTTTCACCATCATTTGCATAAGCTAATACATTGTTCATATATTTAGCTAAACCTTTATCCCATACACCTAATTTCTCTGGTGCAGGTCCTCCTGCTGCTGCAATTAATTGTTGTATTTCAAATATGTCATCTCTTTCCCAAAATAAATTCCATCCATCATTTTGCAAAAATGGTGCTTCTAGTGACTCTCCATTAGGTCCTAATCTAACTTCTCCATCTTTTGTTACATATTGACCTTCGCTGTTGTAGTAATTACCACCTAGTGTAAGTACACGACTTAATCCTGCTAATCCTGTTTCATCATCAAAAGCATATGTCTGTTCTACTTGTGGTCCAAAAGATGCTACCGCTTCTTCACTTAATGTAGTTTGTATTTGGTCAGAAAAATTAATATCACTTGTTTGTGTAAGATTTGTAGATTCTTTTACTTTACCTGTAATATCTCCTACATCAGTTCCTACAGTTCCATAAAATTTTATTAACTCATCATTGTATTCAATACCTTCTGAACCAATATTATTTTTCAAATCATTTTGTAAGTTAACTAACTGTATTTTTATTTCGTTTAAATCTGCAGTTTCTTTATTTAAGTTTTTAAAAAATACTACTGATGGTAAACCTTGTACTCCTGGTATTTCAAATAAATCTCTAATTGAAAATGCACTTTCCTGATAATCCTGGAAAGCATCAATACCAAATAATTCTTTACCTACTGGTGTTGCATATGGTATAAAATTATTTTCTAATAATGCTATTATAAATCCTGATTTGTTGTCTTCATATCCTCTGTAATCTATTGCAAATGACATTAATTAATCCTCATATCTTGTATTGTCAACTTCATAAAACAGAATACCATAAAATATCTGGTTAAAGAATGTATCTGGATATTCTTCAATAAGTTCTCTACCATATTCTGCCAATCTATCACGCACATATGCACTTCTTTCTTGCTCACTGCGTAATGGGTCTATTGTAGGTGGATTTGCTTTACTAAATCTACCACCTTCAAACTCTCCACCATTTGTCAATATATTAATAGCTTCTTCTCTTTTTTGTAAATATTTTTGTAGCGGTGTAAATTCTGATGAACTAGACAATACATCATTATCTTTCCAGGTTTGTAGTTCCATAATATCTAATGATGGGTCAGATTTTATTTCACCTATACCTAATGATGAAAACCCTTTAATACCATATGCTTTTTCTAGCTCTCTTCTTTTAAGTGCATAATTACCATTAATCCATTTGTTAGATTTGTCTTGTTCTTTAGCAATTATTTGCAAATCTTCTTTTACTATTTGCAATTCTCTTTCTAACAATGTTTGTCTTACTAACAAATCCCATTCTTTTTCTGTGTAGTAATCTCTAAGTGCATTAAAATCACCTGACCATACCCAATCATCATCAACTGTATCTGGTCTTATGTAGTATGCAGTTCTTGGATGTGTATCATACAATGCTCTGTTTTCTCTCTTTGACCAAAACTGTACAGCAGATTCTGTGTATGGTGTTCTAACAGCAGGTTTATTTTTAGTTTGTATAAGAGGTATAGGATTAATTCCAAATCTATCTATAAACTCTGATTGTGTTGTAGAGTAATCATAATCATTTACTTCTAACATTCTTCTGTATTCATCTGTAAGTGCTTGTACAAACCACCATTGACCATCTTTATCTTTTACTTCTATTCTTGGTTGTAACCCTGTAGGCAGTGATGCTTGTACAATTCCTCTAACTAACCATTGGTTATTAGCTGCATCTCTAAATTTTTCTAAAGTATCACCTTGATTACCTGTATCTGTTGGGTCTATAAGACCTTTAGCATACATAACAGCAAGCGTATCAATTACAGAACTAGCATATCTTCTGTCTAATGTTTCTTCAGAGTTATCACTAAAATATTCTGCAGTTAAAACCTTTTCAGCATATGATGGTAAAACCTCTGTAACTAATGAATACAAATCTGTATTAGTTCTAAAATCTCCAAGTATAGATTTACTTAAAAATGTAGGTAATGTAGTAACAATATTTTCAAAAAACTCTAATCCCCATACTTCTCTAGGTCCTACACCTGGTAAAAAACCATTAGCTGTTACTAAGTTAAGTGCAGATAAGAAACCTGCAGGTCTTACACGCACACCTTGTTGTCGTAAATCTTCTCCAAAAAAGTTTTTTTGTATAACACCAAATGGGTCAGGATAACTAAACATACGCTTACCTGTAACTGGGTCTTTGAAAAAGAATCCCATTTCTGCATCCCATGGTTTACCTTCATCACCTGCATCAAATGCTATTCTTGCTCTGTTAAATTTCTGTGGTCCTGTACCAAATAATCCACCCCAAGTCTTATAAACCTCTGCACCAATCTCTGGGAATGGTACATATGAAGATAACGCATCACTAAATTGATGTCTTGACTTAGTGCTATACAATAAATCAACTACAGATGCACCTGCTTTTTTTGAGAGTATTGCCATAAGTTGTTCCATATTTGTAATTTCATTAGCAAAACCTATTTCTTTGTAGGTTGTTATTTCATCTACTATCTCACCTAGTATTTTTTCGCCAAACTTACTACCACGAAGTGATGCTTCTGCACCTTTTAAGAAATCTTTTGCTAAGTCCTCTGTCATTAACTTAATACCATCTAACCCATGTTCGTATATACTTAATCTGTACAATGGGTCACGATTAGCTATATCTGATGGTCCAGTAAGAAATGAAGAATATAAAAACTCTAGTCCTCTATCTAGCTTTGCAACTGCAGCATCTAAATCACCTTTACTTTTATATTTGTTATTTAAACCTACATATGCACCATTAACATTATTTGGTAATACATCTATGTCTTTTCTAAATAATTTCCACACATCTTTGTAATATTTAGATATTTGTCCTTGTATTGTTCTCATACCTTTACCTTGTGTTGCAAGTGTCCAACTTTCTAACCAGTCTGTGCCATCTACAAATCCACCATTTTTAAGAAAGTTAAGTGCTGCACTTGATGCACCTTCAAAACCATATTCGTATAATGGATAAACCATAGTTCCATTTTGAAATCTAATTGAAGTTGCCCAATCTTCTGATTTTACTACACCTGTTAATGGGTCTTTAATTTGAAACTGTCCACCAATATGTCTTGATATTCTATAACCTAGTGCTTCTAAATTGTTGCGTAACGCAACTGGGTTATCTAATTGTTCTTTAGCTTGTCTACCTCTAAGGTCTGCTTGTTTTACAAGTTGTTGCATAACCTGTTTACCATCATATGATGTAGTAAGCCAATTCATTGTGCTGTCTATACCATCATTAACTAATCTCTGTGTAATTGGATTTTTAGATAATAGTATTAATTGATGAATCCAGTTTCTAATGTAATCATCTTCTATTTTACCATTTACAATTTTGTCATAATCTACAAACACACCATCCATAGGGTTTACTTTTACTGGTTCAAAAAACTCATTTAATGCTTTTCTTGACATAGATTGTAAATAAGATTCTGTCAATGGTAACCAACTACCATCTGGTGCTACATTAGCTATACCTCTTTTTTTTCTTTTAACAACTCTTGCAACATCAAAGTTTGTATCATACAGTGCTTCCATAACTGCTTTACGAACAACTAAATCATTTGTTGTAGCATCTCTTAATCGTTCCATATCTGGTGCATTTTTATTTACAAACCACAACAAATTATCATCTACATCTATAGCTTTCTTCCAATATTTAAGATTGTCAGAATTAAGCAAATTAGTTTTTAATATTTCATTTATTGTGTCATCTGGTAACCAAGCACTTAACTGCTTACCTTTTATACCTAACATAGACATAGCTACTAATGCTTTCTCTATATTTTTAGGTGTTACTTCTTTTAATGGTGGTATTACAACTGATACATCTAAATGTAATGTGTCATCAGTTTTATCCAACCACCAACCCAATACATGATTTTCTTTGCGTAAATATTTTTCACGCATAGCAGCTTGGTCACCGCTTTTTATAAAGTTATTTAATATTGGTTCTAATAAATTGCTTAATGATGTATCTGCACTAACACCTAATTTTTCTGCTATCTCTGACCTTTTTACTACTATACCTAAATTATGATATGGACTAACTGTTGCAAATGATGCAGGATTTACTATACCTGTTTGCAAATTAAAAGAACCACCATTTGGATTGTCTAATATTGTATCTGCAATAGATTTTTTATCTGATGTTACTTCTCTTAGTTGTCCTTTAAATACTCTAAGTTGTTTTACTTCTTCTATTCCTAATTCTCTAAATATAAAATCTCTACCATCATTATTACCTAATACCCAAGATACAAAATCATCAGATGCCATACCATATTCGTTCATACCTATCTTCATGTGTTTAAGTAATCTTTCTACTTGTGGATATTCTATAGATGCAGCTTTTACAAACTCTGGACCAAGTATTTCTTTTATTAAATCACTTTCTCTTTTTTTAATTCTTGTTCCCCACAAAACATCACCATAAGCATTCTGCATTTCTAATGTTTGACCACCTGCTAATTTAACTGCGTAATACTGTAATGGGTGATTAAGTCCTATTCGTGAACCACTAAATATAATTCTTAATGCCTCTTCTGGTGTAACCCTAGTAGATAATGCAGGTCGTAACATCCATGATGGTTTTAATACTCTTTGTAGTAAATAATCTTGATACAACATTCCAAGTGTTGTCTGACCACCTGCTGTAGTTCTACCTGTTCGTGGGTCTGTCTTTAATTTTTTAGAACCTAATTTATTTAACAATCGTTCTGTAATTTTATCTGTAGGTTCATCTATATATTTTCTTAAATTAGAGTTTTTCTTTCCTACTATTTGTCGCCATATAGGAAAAAATCTTTCTAATTCAACATAATCAATTAATGGTATGTAGTTATCTACATACTCTGAAATCATTTGTGCAGTAGGTAATGTTTCAAACACTACTTCTTCTTTACCACGCTTACCTTTTGTTTTTGTAACTTTTTTAAATTTAACTCCTGGATATGCTAATTGGTCTGGTGAACCTTCTACAGTCATATATCTTTTAAGGTCTGATTCATTAGCTAAGAAATCCATTGTTTCTGCTATCTCATCTCTAAAATCTTCTAAGTTTGGATTTCTTTGTACTATTTCTTCTTTTATGTCTGAATATACTTCACGAACAGTTTGTAACATATCTGTGTTGTTATCAGAATCTAATATTTGGTCTAAATATTTATTTCTTAATTCTCTACTAAACCTTGCAGATTTCATAATGCCATCAAGGTTTCTTGCACTTTCTCCGATATTTTTAGATGACATAACTCTGCCTGGTGCTAAATCAAAAAATCTTCTCATTCTATGTGGCATAGACATTCGTAAATCCCCACCAACACCAATAATGCCTGTAAACAAATTATCTGTAGCATTAGGATTAAATGCAGCTCTTGTCTTATTAGCTTGTTTTAACAAACTTCTTAATGCGCCTACATCTGTATCTTTACCTAAATATTTTTTAGCAATTAAATTAGATGCTTCACCAAGTAAGTTTGGTTGTATAGGAATGCGTAATTGATTCCCTTCTGTTATAGCTCTAACTATGTCATCATTTATTCCATATTTAAATGCCATAACTTTATCTACACCTGACAAATTACCATTTTGCATAAGTGATGTAAGTAATGTTTTCATAAAGTTTTTATCATCAACAACAGTAAGTAATTGCAATAACTCTACAGGTGCTTTGTTTAAACCTGGCATATCCATTAATGTTGATAAATCTTTATTTGCAACAAAAGCATCTAGTAACTTATCTCCTCTTTTGCTGTCTAATATTTGTGTAGCAGTCCTACCAAACATAAGTTTTCTAGCTTCTTTTCTTGTAATTTCTCTTGTTATACCTGGTGATACTTCTATAGTTCCACCTTTTATTGTTTTAAGAAATTGATTTATAAGCGGTATATTTTTAACATCATCTCCAACCTTGACAGTTTTAAATGCTTGTTGCATACCTTCATCTACCAAACTTCTAAGTCCTAATTTTGCACCAGATAAATAACCTAATGCGAAGTTTGTAGGGTCACCAAAAACTCTAAACGCACCATCAATAACTGTAGAACCTAACGCATAACCTAAATCATCTTTAGTAAAAAATTGTCCTGCAACAATACGACCTGGTGATATATCTACTTGTCCTGCTTTTCTAGTTTCTGTTTTAAATTGATTTTCTAGTTGTTCATATCTTTCTGTAATTGGTACACCATAAATTTCCTCTGCCTCTCTTAAAGAATCTGCTTCAGACAAACCTGCTCTACGAGAGTCTTTAAATCCCTGTGTTTCTTTTAATGGTGTAGATGCAGGAAAAAAACCTTTACCTAAATTAAGTGGTTTACCTTGTCGTATTTGGTCGTAAGCTAAATTAAACTCTGTTGGACCATAAGCATCTTTTGTATCTTTATATACATCTGCAAATTCTTTACCTAACAATGCAGTTCTAACTCTGTCTGCAGCTTTGTCACCATCAACTCCTGGTAACCAACTAGCAACTCCTGTTAACCCACCTAAAAATGTGTTAGCAGCAACTGCTTGTGCTTTGTTTATTCCTGTATCTTGTGCAGCAACAATAGAAGATTTAAAGTTTCTTGATAATGGTTGAAATCCTAAATCTAACATTAACAAACCTAATTGTGATGCTCTTCTTGCTTTAGATACTTTGTTTATGTTTTGTTGATTTTGTTTTATAGCAACATTGTTTTGTCGTTCTGATAATTGTAAAGCTAAATCAGAATCGTGTTCTAGTCCTAATAATCCACCATACATTACTAATTTTTTATCCATATTTGGATATGCTCTAGCAATATTAGCTGCTTGTTCTGCAACTTCTGGTGTTATTGTGTTTCTAAAAAAATTTATTTCTTTTAAATTAGCTTTAGTGTTTTGTGCTAAATAACTATCTAGCTCTGGTGGACCAAATAATATTTGTCTGTAATCTCTCATTAAATACCAAAATAATCCTGTGGGTCTTTGCCCAACGCAGGTTCTGGTATTATATCCTCATTAAGCAACTCATCAAATATAGGGTCTTGAGTTATTTCTTTAGCTACTGTTAAAAAATTTTGTAATGTGTTTGTAGGTGCAATTCTTGGTCCATTACTTCCTGGACCTACAGGAATACCTGAAGTGTTTGGTTCAAATTGTCTATTTGTAGGTGCAGCAATATTTAAAGGACTTGGTAACGCACCAACATTAGGTACACCGCTAGTAAGTGCAGTTTCCTGGTCTATAACATCTATAGCTTCTGTTTGTGCTTCTAATGCTGCTGTCTGCCCTGTTGGGTCACCTTCCATTCTTGGAGGTGCAACAACATCATAATATGCACCATCTACTTTTACATCTGTAGCTTGTGTTAATTTACTTGGTTTTCTTCCTCTAGGCATTATCTTCATATCCTTCTATTTCAAAACCTAAACTAATACTAATCCACACACCAGGTATAGGTGTAGGTAATATAGTCATAGCTAATGGTACATCTCCTTGTGCAGTAAGCTCTCTATAGATTGGTGTTTCATCATTTATTTCTGATTCATCCCAATCTTCTTGATTTATAATATCAAAAAACTTTGCATTTATATCATTGTTTGGCATTAAGCACCTTCTGGTTGAGGTGCAGGTTGCTGACCTAAAGCACCTAATACTTGTTCTATTCCTACTGGTGATGCGCCTAAACCAAGACCTTGCGGTTGTTGTTGTGCTTGACCTAACATAGCTAACTCTTCTGGAGATGGTTCATCACCTTCTGCTGTATAAAATTTATCTAATATCTCTGACATCTTTTGTGGATTTTTTCTTATCTCTATAGCTGACATTAAAGCTCTTTGGTCACCCTGTGCAGCTTGTGACATAAGTGTTTCAAACAAAACTGTTTCTGCTTTCTCTGCATTTATTCTTTGTTGTATTTTAGTAATGTTATCTAATCCATCCATGTTTTCTTGTAAAGTCTGTGTATCTATAATACCTTGTTGTTTTAATTGCAAACCTGTAATAATTTTTTGTGGTTCATCAAACCCTGCCATAACACCATAGACTCTTCTAGTTTCATAAACTTCTGATATATCAGATGATGGTGTATAGGATTCTTTGTATGCTGTTCCTTTATGAATACCTGCAATAGGTTTTCTTTTATTAGCAAACATTATTTCATCATATTCTAATCTTTTAGCATCTACCTCTTGTAATGCTTCTTTAAGAATTGTTTGATATTCTCTTACATGTAAAGATGCAGATTGTCCTAGTTCTTCTAATCCTCTACCTGTAACAAAAGCGTTAGGCGATTGTCCATCATCAGATACTGGATATGAAGCACCAAGTCGCAAGTGTCGTTCAAGTCTATCTACTTGTTGAAATAATTGGTAAGGTAGATTGTTGACTGGCTTAGACACTTGCGAACCAGGTGTTAAATAGTTTACAGCAAATCTGCCTTTTCTATATTTTCCTGATTCAATTTCACCCACAATATTTGTTTCTGTAAATACTGCATCTTCCATAGCAATAGTTCCAAGAATATTAATTTTTGCCATGTTTGCCATAAGCCCTGTAATGTGTTGAAACTGTGATTGCATTTGGTCAAATGCGTATCTTTTAGCTACAACAAAACATGGTCCTGAATTTAATACATTTGGCATAAAATCAATTATTTTTTTATTTTCTGGTAAAAATATGTATGTTCCTTCTTTATCTCTATACTCAACTACAACTTTGCCATGACCTGTAGAGTTAGCCCAACTACCTGCTCTATCTGTACTATCTAATAAAGCAGAGTATGGATTTTGAAATCCATCATTATCTTCTGATGCGTATATAAATGGTTTAGCTTCTGGATATTGTTCTGCTAATACATTGTGTGGTACTCTACGAATTATTGCTAATTCATGTGGTTGTTGGTCATTACCAAAAGTTCCTGGATAACAGGTAAATGGGTCTTGTAGTTCAGCATAGGGATAAGCATTACCATCTTTATCTTTTCTATGTCCTATAGTCCAAACAACAAAACCATATCCTGGTAACCATCTTGCTGCTTGTGGTAACTGCATATGTAATTTTTGAAACTTATCATATGCCATAACTATGCGTTCTAATTTTTCAGATTTTTTTCTAGCTCTCTCTGAATCTTTGTCGTTAATAATATCAACTTTTAAATCTGGACTTCTTCCAAGTTTTTGTGCAAATCTTTCTAGTGCTGTTAAAAATAAATTGGGTGCAGGTAGTTCGTGATATTCTACATTAATTGAATTACCAAGAAGTGCTTTTACTGCAGCTTCTCCACCATTCATAATGTCACGAATCCTAGACCTGTCAACCATTTGTTCCTGGTTAATTACTCTTAGGTAATCTATTTTGTCATAAAGTTTATCGCTGTTTAATGGCATTTATCTCCAATTATCTATATCCATACTACTAGGTTCATACTGTGAAAAGCTAGGATTATAATCATATCCTAACTCTGCAAAGCGTTCTTTTTGCATTCTTCTTATGGCTCTCATTGGAAACCAACTAGCCATAACTATATCTGTTTTTGTACCTACACTTTTGCTTTTATTTTTTGCAGAGCTAAAGTACACTAACTGACTTGTATATAAGTTTACCTTTTCTTGTGCTTCAAAGCTAAGATATGGCAAAGAAATATTTTTTTCTTGAAACATAGGTCGCATAGCTGTTACACCATAAATAGGGTCAAATTTGTTTTTGTAAGTTTCGTGTCCTTCTAAAAATATACCATGTTTAGATGCAAAATCTCTAATAGACATATCTTGTCTAATTGCTTTTTGAAATCCATTTTCTTCTATTACCCAATGTGACAAATTATATTTAGCCCACCATTCTTTTATTATTTCTAACGCTTGTGGAATACCGCCACCTAAATTGTTGTTCATATCTATCATGCTTAATTTATTTTCTACAGGTTCGTATGCCCACAAAAATGCAGCTTGATAACCTGTAGAAGCAGGGTCAAGTCCTGCTATTAATCTTGTACCATGTGGTATATGTCCTATGTCACGCTTTTGGTCACGACACTCTTCTATTTCTACTCTATCAAATAAAGATAATCCATCAGGCATAGCTACATTAAGATAAACCATTTCGTATATTGCTCTACCACCTGTAGTTTCTGCTGCTCTTTTTCTGTCCATTAACCATTTGTAAGTTCTTTTACCTGACCACAACATACAATCAATATGTTCAGCTTCATTCCAATCTGGTAAATTACAAGCAGTGTCATGTGCTTCTTCAACTATTGTTTTCCAAGATTCGTTATCTAACAAATGTGAGTATAGGTCATCATAATGTTGTCTTGACCCAATAACTACCATAGCTGTATGTTCCTCTTTACGACTAGACAATGTTGTAGTCCACCAACTTCTTGTGTTTTCTCTTGATGCAGGTTGCATTGTAGATGTGTGGTCTTCAATGTCATCAGCAATAATTAAGTCACAGTCACGCGATAATATTTTACCGCCTCTACCAAGTCCTACCATAGTAGGTGATTTAATACCTGTAACAGTTCTTGTACCTACAGTAAAACCATTTTGTGACCAAGACTTACCTGTTCTTGATGTAGGTTTAAATTTTGGTCCAGGTCCACATATTTCTTCTATAAGTAGTTCGTTACTTTCTAGTTGGTCTAATACAGAACTTACTGCATTTTTTGCAATCTCTTCGTTACCACCAACCCACAAAATACGAATATTAGGTTTTGTACATATAAGCCATACAGCAAAATGTATTAACAAATCTGTTTTGCCATGTCTAGGCGGTGACAATATCATTTGTTGGTCACCATGTTCTATAGCATCTAAAATAGAATTAATCCATTTTATATGAAACTCTGGTGTTTCGTATGCTTCACCTTTTTCTGTTTGAAAATATCTATCTCTAAAATTTCTAAAATCTTGTAATGATTTTTCTGCAACTTGAGGTATCTCCCAATTATCTTTTGCAACTTCATTTTCTTTATCTTCTATATATGCGTTGTATGCCATAGATACCGCAGCGACAGAAGTTTTTAATATTTTTGCTACATCAGCTAATGTGTTTTTACCTTTTAATATTTCTTCTGCTAATCCTGAATCAACAATATCGTTATATACTTGACCACGCCTTGATTGTAAATTTTTCTTTTGACTAGGTATAACTAAAGTGTCATCTTCTTGTTTCCACTCTACACCTTTTTTCTTTGCTCTTTTTTTCTGCATAGTGATTCTGTTATAACATCTATCACTACAATATTTAGTTCTACCTTTAGGTAAAGGTCTGTGACATCCTCCTGCGTAACAAAATTTATTTGCCATAGGCTTTACACTTTTTGTTTTTACATTTCATATCGTTCCTGGGTAACAATTCTTTTCCACACCTTGGACATCCAATGGGTATCAAACTATTTCTTTATTTTTTTAATATTGCCATTGTGTGTTCTAGCAAACTTATGGGTTTTAGTTTCTCTTATAAGAGTTCCATAATATCTTTTGCCACCCCACATCCAACTTACTTTTTTAGCCATTATTTACCTACTTTTTTTTGTGCATTTACATGTGCTTTATTAAAGCTAGTTCCTCTACGCATAGAGTTGTACATGTATTGCATATGTTTTTTAGTATGATGTTTAGAATGTTTTTTCATAGCATTCTGTTGACTCTTGGTCAATTTAGAAACATTAACACCTTTAACTTTCATTTTTTAGGTTTCCATCCACGCTTCATTTCAGCGTATGCTTTTTTAGATATAGTAGATTTTTTCTTAGACCTAGAAGTACCTGCTTGTTGCCTTTTATGTATATTTCCTACTAAACTATTTTTTCCTGAACTATGTGGCATAATATCTCCTCACCACATCTTGCAAGACCAATATCTTGCAGATGTTTTATCTGTTGCTGTATCGCATTTATGTCTTGCTCTAAATGATTTTCTAGCTTTTGGGTTATCTTTGCGTATCTCCATGTTTGGGTCACCAAACATAACCTTTTTTACTTTGTCACCATCTTTGACATAAACTTTAAATTTTTTTCTACCATGCCCAGGTTCACCCTTACTAATTCTAGAAGGTTTATTAAGTGTGACTGATTTACCCTGGTATGTAGCCATTAGAGTTTTTTTCTTCTTTTACTATCTCTTAATTTTTTTAAATCAGCAGCAGTAATTTTATCAAAAGGCGGTGCAACCGCAGCTAGTTTCTTTTGCTTAGGGGAGTAACTTCCTTTAGGCATTAGTAACCTCTTTTTTTCTTTTTACCTTTTACTGATTTTTTCTTTTTATAAGTTTTCATAAAATTAACTATAACACAAAACTCCACCGAAGTGGAGTCTTGTCGTACAGCATGTCCAATACTGTTATGAAAGAATATGAAATAACAACTTATCAATTCACAGACACATAGTGTATATGATTTGTAGCTTTCTTTCTTATTCAATTTGTATGTAGATATTTATTTTACATACTGGTTGTATCCCCATACAACCAATCTAAGACTTTCTTAGATTGGTATAGTATATTGCCCCCCCAGATTTAAGAAGTAAAAAAAATTTTTTTATTCTGGAATACATCTCTCACATACACCATCAGTAAGTTCATCCTCCCAAAAAGGATGTAAGCATTCATCACAATCTTGTACATGTATGTCCATGGATTTTAGTATAGCAACCCCTGCTGTTGCCAGTAGGGGTTTGCTTATACACAAACAAAGAAAGGAGGGCTATGAATAAAAGGTGATTTGTTCCAGGAGGAACGATTCACTAATCATGCCTTTCTTAGTAATTAATTATATCATAGATATAAACTATGCAAACAAATATACAGGGTTTCTGTGTGATTGTTCGTAGGCGAAAGGAGGAAACTCCTACTACTACAAAAACCCTGTACTAAAATACTACCACTAAAAACAAAACCTGTTATAGTAAAAATACAAGCAAAGGTTTCTTCCTGCTTTTAGAAAAGGAATCTTGATAAACACTTCTAATAAAGTGGATTAGCAGGACCATGGTAACTAGGGTAATAGCCTATTACTTCACATATTTATTTGTTACTATTTTTAGTTCATTCTGGTTTTGGGAGGGAGTGACACAGGGTTAGAACCACTCTTCTTTTATATTTATAAGTAATTAAAGATACTTACTTATAAAGATTACCCTACTTATTGTAAACCATACTTTAATACTATACATACAAGATATAGTACCACTATATATAGTACCCCTTAACAGCATATTCTGAGAGGACTAACAACTAAGTTGTTGCCCCCCAACATTTAACCCCCCACATATAGTATATCTTATAAACACACTATATTTAGTATGTTATATGTCCTATTACTAGATATAGTGTAATGGGTATGCAACACAATATATAGTGTATGCCTAGGGGGTGTACCTTTTTTATAAATAACTGCAGGGGTATGTCAGGTTTAAATTATTCTTTTAAAGAGTGGGAAAAAAAATCTTAGAAATACCCAACATAAAATACACAGATAGTAATCTGGATATTACAAACAAACTAAGGAGGAATAATGGATATATATTTAATAATTAAAACTAATTACAAGAATGTAGATAAATTAGAAAAACAATTAAAAAATAATTCTAATATCTTTGAAGTTGATAGATTATTAGAAAATCAATATGATGAGTTATTAAAACCTTATCATATAAACAAAAAAAATAACTAAGGAGGAATAAATGAAAACAATATACAAAGAACCAAAGATATTAGGTAAAGCTAACCAGATGGAAAACATTCATAAATTAAACACTACAGGCAGTTTAAGGAGAATAGAGGGAACTAGCTACGATTTAATTAAATCTTATAATACTCCTATCGCTTATGTGGTAGATGTTGAGAATGGTAGTTTTATAAATGAAACTAAAGTAATTTTATGTAATGAGTTTTATTCTATGACTACTAGAAAACATCAGGCAAAAGTTAGAGAATTGTACTTAGGTTGTGCAATAGGAGAATTTGATTTAGGTGGATTCTATAAGAGAGCCGAAATAGATGGAGTGAATGTAAAAGGTGGAGTTAATTACTAATACTCTTCATGGACTTCTATCCTGGAGTCCATGTGGAGTCTTAGACTCAAACAAACAAACTAAGGAGAAATAATGACACAAACAATAGACACAAAGAAGCATAGTAGGAAAAAGAACCTGCTACCTGCTTTAGATTCAGCACTTGACCATTTAGATGCTACAAGTGATTGGATTGCTAGAAGTTACAAGCAAGTAGAATTTAATTGCTGCAGTAGTTGTATAGGAGGCAGTGTGCAGTTCAAAGCTACTGGACCTGCGGTTATGTACAATATCCAGGATTACCAGGACTATAAAGATTCTTACAAAGAGAATCGTGAATATAATCACTACTATGGGGATAAATTAGTAAGAGAAGTTAAAGGTGAATACATCTATCTTCAACACTATATACCAAAAAACTATGGACCAGTAGAACGATTTAGATTGTATAAACAGTTGATAAATGTCTTTAATCAACATGGTATTTATGTTGATTGGGATTGGAATCAAGACCTAAAACTAAAAGTATATTTAGGTAAATACAAATCAGTATTTAAAAAGGAGGAATAATGAAATTAGCAACAAAGAACGATTATATATTAATGTATGAAATAGCTAAGCGTTTGTTAAGTGATGAACAAAAAGAAATAGTATTAGATACATATAGACACATAAAGGTTAATAAGTGTGTTGATTTTAAAATAGATAATCACTATGCAAATACTTTTCACATGAGTAATGACATAAAAGATTATTTAAAACAAACTTAATACATCCCCCTTAGTTAAGGTAGATAGTCCAGGAATCCTGATGCTTAACTCCTGGACTACTGCCTAATAACTTTTGTAATCAAGAGTTGGCGTAATAAGGACAAGCTAGTAGGATTAAACTAAGGATTACATAGGAGAAACTATGATATACCAAGTACAAAGCATTGACATGCGTGGCGGAAGAATCACATGGGAGTTTGACAACGAACATGAAGCTAAATGTCAAGTGCGAAAACTAAAAGATGAATTTGGCGATATGTTTCTAGTTAAATTAGTAAAGCTAGAAACCGCTTAATAAACAAACAAAAGAATAGAAGAGGAGGAGAAGATGCCGAATATTATAAAAGCATATAGTTATAGTGATGTAGATTCTATTGTAGAGTTTCATGTAGATATAGATGAATTTGAACATAGATGTAAGACATGTAAGGAGGACCTGGACCAAGAACTAGGTTGTGTGAATTGTTTTTGTATTCAATACTGGAACTTAAACGATAGCAGTATTCCTAGCGACATAAAACATTTAAGAGAGGTGAAGTAAATGCCTAATATATTTGATGACCCTAAGTCTATTAAGACCTGGGCAATTAAATTAGCTAACGCATGTGGAGGACAAAAGGTTGAGAAGTCTATAGTCTTGACACAACTCAACACAGGTAGGTTAGCAGAACTCCTGGACCAATTTGTCCAGGACCATAACGAAAACACAATGAAGATAGCACAACAGTTAGAAGAATCTGACAAGGAAGAGGAGGAGTAATGGATAATGTATTACTTATGCTTTTATTGTCACTACCTATTTATATAATAGGTGCATGGACAGTTGCTAACTGGCTAACAGATAAAGTAAATTTTATGTACAGAATATATCAAGAATATAGATGGAGGAAGACATATGACATTTCAAATAATAAATGATATTAAATATTTACATGGCGTTGAAGTTGAGGTAGATACTATACCTGAAGAAGCAATAGAAGAACGCTTATCAACTTTAACAATAGAGATAAATAATAAAAAACAAACAGTGAGTACATTACTTGAGCAAAGAGATGAAGTAATTGTACATGCGTACAAACATGGATTTTCTGCTATAAAATTAGGAAATCTAATTGGACTAACACGACAAAGAATATATGAAGTAATAAATAAATATGAATCCAAAAGGGAGGAAGAATAATGCCTAAATTTAATTTAGATAATTACGAAACAGTAGAAGATAGACTCAAAGTGTTTTGGAAAGATAATCCGAATGCAAGAATAAATACAGAGATAGCACACATAACTGAAGATGGAACATGTGTAACTATAAGAGCAGAAATATTTAAGCAAGAGGAAGATGCAAGACCAGTAGCAACAGGTATAGCACAAGAAACTAAAGGACAAGGTGGATTTGCTAACGCTGATGCCTGGATGGAGAATTGCGAAACTTCAGCAATAGGTAGAGCATTGGCTAACTGGAAATATCAAGGTAGTACAAAGCCAAGACCTAGCAGAGAAGAGATGTCTAAGGTCCAGGTAGAAAAGAAACCAGTTAAGAAACCTACTAAACAAGAACAAGCAGCTATGGACAAGGTAGTTGAAGAGATGGTAGCTGAACCTACAAACACAACTGGTGATGTTGGTAAGCAACTTAATCAATTACTAGAAGTTATGATTCCTGATGAAGCATTACAACAAACCATTAAACAAAATGCTTACAAAGAATTAGTTAATAATGGATTAGCAGACAAAGACATTAAATCGTGGACAAAAGAAAATATGGATGTCTTTATGACTAGAGCAGAGGACATGTTAAAGATGCTAGATAACAATACAACTGATACAGATATAGTAGAGGAAGTATTTGGTGAAGTCACTGCATCAGTTGTAAGAGCATGTCCTGAATGTAATAGTTCAGAATGGATAGAAGACAACAGGGAGAAAAAAGCAAGTGATGAACGATTTGCTAAGATACCATCATGGAGTTGTAGCACATACCAGGGTAACAATGGTTGCGGTTGGACTGCATGGGGAGATACTGATTGTCCTAGCGAATGGCTTTAGAGGATGGCGGTATATCAATTAATGTGGAAAAACTTAAAGTTAAATTAAAAGAAAAATATCCAAATTACAATTTTGATATACCTCCAGAACCTGACAGGTTACATAAAGCACCGCATTTATGTAAAACAAATACCATTTTTTATACAGACAAAGAGGGTAATAGGTATTGTGGAACTAGATATAAAGAAGTAGATAGTAAAAACATACACAAGTGGGAATATAAAGTGTGTCATGCACTTGTAGAGCAAACAAATCAAGGAGGTAATCAAGATGTCATTCCATTTTAAAGAGATGAAGTGTAAAGAATGTGGTGAACCACCTCAAACAACGCTTACACATGATGGATTATGTGTTGGTTGTATAGCTTATATGTTTGAGGATTGTGTATGAGTAATACATACAAAGATTCATATAAATCCAGGAACAGTGGCGAAGACATGGCAGATTTAGCTATGCAAAGACACTTAAAAGATAACGAATGTATAGAGTACATTGATTATCTACGCATAGGAACTGACCCTAAAGAAAACAAGTTAGATTTGTTTTGGTACGCAACAAAGATACTGCTGCTTCCAGATTATATCCTGGTTCGTAAAGGTTACATATATTTTATAGAAGTTAAAGGAACTAACAAACTAAAAGCAGAAGACTACTACAAGATACAGGAGATGGCTTTTAAAGGTTCAAGGTTTAAAGAAGTTAAGGTAGGTATAATGTATTTTAAAAGCATAGATGCTGACCCTGTATGGATAGACCATAATAAACTATATGACTATTGGACAGACCCAAGAATACCATTAAAGTATTATCCAGAAAAAGATTTTATGGGCAACGCTAAAGCGTATAAAGAGTTACCTTTATAATATTTTTAGGTTATCCCAACCTTTTTCATTAACTGTAAATGTAAGGACACCTGGGTGCGACCACATACCAGTTCTAGCGGTAAAGTCTATGGATTTATCTAAACTAGGAGATTGAAACCAGGTCCTATCACCTTGTTGCTTACTTCTAAAGTGATGGTAGTGACCAGTGACAAGAATTTGACATTGACCTGCAGGAAGAAAACCATACATCTGTCCTTTCCACCAGTTCTCTATTTTAGTTTCAGGATTACTACCACCACCTGAAGTCATATGTCCATGTGTCCATCCACAAGTAACACCTTTTATATCCATTACTTGATGAAAGCCATCAGGAACTTCTACTGATACCTTTTCATACCTATCAGGATTAGCTTTCATAATTTCACCACATATTTGTAAGTGCATGGTATCTGTATTGTCTAATCTGTTAGTAACAACTTGACCCTTTTGTGACCTAGATGCTTCACCATGATTACCAGGTGACCCTGCAAGAACAAGTTTATCTGCAAGTGGTAAGAAAGTATCTATTGTTTTCATCATCATTGACCTAGCCAACGCATACTGTTCTATCATTGTTAGTTCAATGTTAAAAGGTTGGCTATCGTAAAACCCATAACAATTTTCTGTAAGGTCGCCTAATCCTATCATATATATTTCATCTATCTGCACACCTATTTTACGCAGTTCTTTAATTCTATTTACTGCATCTTGTAAAGCTATGTCGTATCTTTTAATCGTATTCTCTACACCAAAATCACGCTTACCAAGTTGCCAATCTGCCATGAAAAACAAAAAAGCGGTGTCACCGCCATGTGTTTTTAATTTTAAAGGTGGTTTACGACCTGCTTGTTTGAATAATGCCTGGAAATATTTGTCATGTCCTGGTCTTTTCTTCTTTACAATGCCTTTAAACGCATAAAAAGTTTCTGTTCTCCCACCTTTTAACTGTACATTCCATGAAGATGCACGAACTGAACCCTCTATCTCATAATGTTTAGGGTCAAAACCCCACTGTAATAATATAGAATCAAACTTGTTTCTATAATCTGGGTCTGTTCCAACATGAGTTATTTCACCTAACCCTGTCTGTTCATTTACTTCTAACCCTGGTTGCCACCCTGATTTATAGAAGTTATTTCCCCATTCTTCTGGTATTTTAGGCATATTTACCTCCTTTGCCCTGTATCTATATTATACAAGACCAGTGTGATAGTTTTTTATTTTGTAATTTGTTTTTTAGCGTATGTCTTGATTACTGCTAATGCAGCACCACCACCTGCAAGTGCAGCTAACTGAAGTGTTTCAGCTTCTACACCAACAAGAGGTGCAACTGTTAATGCACCTATGAACGCTTCAATAAAGGTCCAGGCGGTTCTTTCAAGCATATCTTTTAAGTCATCACTCATTTTATAACTCCATGCTTCGTTCCAAGGTGTCCACCCCACATCCTTCTTGAATGTACCATCAGAATTTCTTTTTCTTTTAAATCTTTCAAACATTATGTTATTAATCTACCTTTTAGCATAGCGTTATTAGTTATAACATTTCCATTGACTTCAGAAATATCTTCTTTCAGTTCTTGCAATTTATCCATAACTGTTCTAGTTAAAATAACATCATCAGTGGAAGCATTTGATGCAGGTTTTTCTAGTAACTTAGTTATAGTTGTGTACTCTATGCTTACTTCTTTGCCAAGTAATAACTCTTTTGCCACCTTGTTATATAACTTTAGGTACGCCTTGCCTGAGTGTCCTATAAATCCATCATCACTTAAATCTAAATCTTGTTGAGTTTCCCCTACTATTAAACAACCTGATGTGTGTTCATCTGTATTTCCTGCGTGTATAAGTATGTAAGTAAAGTTAGGTACATCTTGTAAGTGCAACATACCATAGTGTGAGTTACCATATCTCTCTGAATATTTAGTATGAAATCCACCAACTTTTCTAAACTTTATATCGTATGTTCCCTCAGGTATGCAGGTTTCGTGCATAACTTTTACTGCCTGGTATTGGTCCTCTAATGTATAACATTCAAACTGACCATTAACTAACAATATTCCATTAGTTGCATCTGTTCCAAATTGTGTTCTAACTACTGTGAGTTTCATTTATTAGTCCTCCTCCTAATGGACAAGTAGCACAGCTACCTGAACATAATCCACATATCATTTTCTAAATCCTATGGTAAGTAACCATATAACTAATGTAATTATAGTGGCTAATCCTGTAATTTGTTGTGCTGAACCAGTAAGTGTTAATGTAGCAATAACAAGACCTACAAGAGTCCATGACAAATTTAATGTTTCCTTAATTATTTCTACAAACCAATTCCATATTTTTTTAATCATAATGTTTTCCTCATTACAAATGCTGCAATACTTACTATTCTAGTCAAAATAACTGGCACTACAACTTCTTGTGCTTTTTCTCTCTGGTCTTGAGTCATGTCATCACCAATGGTTGATAGGTTTATATCTTGTATATCAACATCTACAAATACTTCTATTGGATTTTCAAGGAATGCCTCATAAGTTTTTTCTGTGACAACATCAGCAAGTGTATAGTCTTCTACACCTGCGTTCTCTACAGCTCTCTCTACATATTCTTCTACAGCTTCAGCTACGACTTCATCTTCTTTGACAGCTTCAGCTATTATCTCAACATCTTCTGTTTCTATTTGTAATACTTCAGCAACAACTTCTACTTGTTCTTCTGTAAGTTCTTCTATCTCCTCAATAGCTTCTTCAACTACTGCTTGAACTATCTCTTGTATTTCTTCTGATACCTGGTCTAAGTTCTGAACACCAATATCATTAACTTCTTCTAGGACCTCTGATGCTTCTTCGTTGGTAAGCTCTTGTACATACTCTTGTATAGCTTCTTCTTTTGCTTCTTCATACTCAACTAACTCCTCTTCTGTAAATTCCTCTATCTCTTCTTCAGTTGCTATCTCTATCTCTATAACAATAACTTCTTCTATCTCTGCAACTTCTACTTGTAGTTCCTCTTCAGTTAATTCTACAACTTCTTCTACATTAAATATATCAGTTATAGATTCTATAATATCTACAGGTTCTTCTTCAACATCTTCCTGTATTGGCTCAACCAAAATCTCCTCATCTTGAAGTTCATCTTCTGTGATGGGGTCATCTCCAGGTATCTCTTTGTCCAACTCATCTTCTATTTCCTCTATAATTTCTTCTTCAATTATTATAACTACAATATCATCTGGTATATCAAGTATTATTTCTTCTTCAATAATCTCTATGATTTCAATAGTATCTTCTATTTCTTGAATAACATCTACAAACTCTTGTATCTCTTCTTCAGATAAATCATCAAGAATAATTACACTATCCTCCAACTCTTCAAGTATAAGTAATTCTTCCTCTGCTTCTATCTGTTCTTGAATTAATTTTTCTTCTTCAGCTTTTATTTCTGCTTCTATTGCAGCCATTTCTTCTTCTGTGAGTTCCTCAATGACTTCTTCCTCTGGTAGTTCCAAATCTGTAAGTCCATCCACCACCACATCCTCTTCAAATATCTCATCTTCTATCTCCTCTTCTGCGATAATATCA
>Ga0181415_1000067_pt1 | contig 25784 bp, 23 predicted proteins | sample 38SPOviralmetaG_FD_130140 | JGI IMG/M metagenome (GOLD analysis project Ga0181415, IMG submission 130140) | Marine viral communities from the oligotrophic San Pedro Time Series (SPOT) site, San Pedro Channel, CA, USA - 38 SPOT_SRF_2012-12-11 | ecosystem: Environmental > Aquatic > Marine > Strait...
CGGTCAGGTATCTAGAGATTACACACCACATGGTGCTGCATATACTGCATCTACTGGTGATATGGTTCTTGATATTGCCAACCATGATTTAAGTACAGGAGACTATATTAAGATTGCAGATAACTCATTGACATTTACATGTTCAATGGATAACAATGCAACCAACCACACATATCCTCGTACAACCGACCCAGTATCTGGACAGTATATCGAAATTACTTCATCTACAGCAGATACTATTACAGTCAATGTTGGTGCATCACCTATTGTAGAGTTCACACCAACCACAGGAACAACATATGATCCTAATACAGGATTGATGGTTCTTGAAATCGGTGCTCATAACTTGACTGCTGGTACAAATGTTAAGTTAAAAGAGGAATCATTAGTATTCAGTTGTGGATTTGGTGGTGCTACTGGTGCTGCTGCTGAGAAAGCATATCCTAGATCAAATGGTAATGACCCATTCTTCAATACTTCAATTGCAATTCAGTCAGTAACTGCTACAACAATTACTCTCCAAGTATTAACAACTGTTCCTTCCACAAACACTGATCCACATACATTTGTATCTGCAACCACTGGTGCAGTTGAGAGTGGTGGTAACTATGCACATACATTTGTGAGTGCTACATCTAACGCAGTCAACTTTGGTGGTAACACTGAGAATGAATTGATTGATGCACAATCAGCATTATGTTCTGATGTACAAGCTGCAACTGATACACTAACAGGTATTGTTACTACAATTCTTGCTAATGGTAACCTTAGCACCATGCCAATAGAAGTTAACTATGGTACTGGTAGAGGACCTGGCGAAGTCAAGTGTGCTCGTGACTTAGGATACTTCATTGATGCTATTTCCGTTGACATGTATCACGAAGGTAACAAACATACCAGAGAATACACAGAACAATACTTTACCAATGCAAGTACACCATTGCCAAATGGTCTACAGGGTGAAGAGTCAGAAAGTATAACTGCATATAATACTGCTATTGGTGAGATGAAGAAAGCAATCACCAACCAGTTATACTACAAAGATCTAACAGTTACAGAAGGTGGATCTACTTATGCTGGATCAACTACTGACGTAGGAACTCCTACTAACGTGACATATGATGCAACAACTGGAACTCTAGTAACAACTATTACAGGTCACGGACTTGCTAACGGAGATAAGATTAAGTTCTTAGAAAATTCATTGACACTATCATGTACAATGGATGGTAATACTGCTAACAAAACATATCCAAGACCAACTGATCCAACATTCAATACATGGTTGACTGTTGCAAATAAAACTAATGACACATTTGAAGTTAACGTAGGTACATCACCTCTAGTAACATACACACCAACTACAGGAACAACATATGATCCTAACACAGGACTAATGGTTCTTGAGATTGGTGCTCATGATTTAACTGCTGGTACATCTATTAAGTTAGCACCTAACTCATTAACATTCAGTTGTGGATATAACGGTGCTACAGGTGCTGCTGCAGAGAAATCATATCCTAGATCAAATGGTAATGACCCATTTTATAATACTGCAATTAACATTGAGTCAGTAACTGGAACTACAATTACACTTCAAGTATTAACAACTGTTCCATCTACAAACACTGATCCACATACATTTGTATCAGCAACAGCTGGAGCAGTTATCGCTGGTGGTAACTACGCCCACACATTTGTATCTGCAACAGCAAACGCAGTTAGAAAACAGAACTCAGCAATTACAAGCAGAACAAGTTCAAGTGCATGTTCAGATGTACAGTCTGCTATTGACACACTAGGAACTATCGTTACCGATGCTATCGCTGCTGGTAATATCACAGGTGGTATCTGGAATAACGCTGCCAATCCTGGCACACTGATACCTGGCGAAGCTAAGTGTCGTAGAGACTTGGGTATTGTAGTTGAGGCAGTTGCACAAGATCTTTGGTTTGGTGGTAACGAGTTTACTATCGCTGCAACTAAGGAATACTTCAAGGGTAACCAACTCATTGCTAACGGTGTTGACAATGAGGTTGCACCATCAGTTACTGCATTCAAACGTGCAGAAGATTTGATGCAACGTGCATTGAACAATCAATACTATGATCGTGATCTAAACATTACACTTGACACTATTGGTGATCCTCCTATTGTTGGAGACATTGAGTGTGATGCACATGACATGGTTATATCTAATCAACTCTTTATTGCTAAGGAAGCATATGAGAGAATGAGAGCAGCATATCCATCATACACACCATCTACAGGAAATACAGCACAAGATTGCTTAGATGACATCTATGATGTGTTACGTGATGTAATGTGGGATGTTAAGTTTGGTGGTAACTATAAGACATATTCTATTGCTAAAGGTTACATCACTAATGACTTTAATGGTAAGACATATCCACAGATCATTCAAGATGTAGAAAGAGACGAGGTAGCAAAGGTATTCCAAGAAGTTAAGAATGTTGCAATGCAAGTTATCAAGAATGAAACAGTCACTGTTTCTGCTGGTAACGATCTAACACAAATCATTGACAATACAATCGTAGACGACTGGGATGATGAGGAACTATTACCTAAGTGTGGTTCAGCAGTCGCTGCTGTTGATTCATTGATGGACATCATCATCGGAGCAATCGGAACTGATGCTGGCGTTGGTAATCTTAATGGTATACAAAGGACAACTGCTGATGGTGCAGATCCTGGTTGGAACACAGCACTCAACATACTATCTGCAACTGCAACATCAATTACAATTAACGTTGGTGCATCACCAGCGGGCGAACAATACGCCCATACATTTGTTGCTGCACAGTCAGGTGCAGTCATATCTGGTGGTAACTATGATCATAAGTTTGTAAGTGCTACAACTGGTGCAGTCAATGTTGTTAACGGTGCACAAATAACACCAACCAACGCAACATATGATGCAACAAGTGGACTATTGGTAATGTACTTTGGATTTGCTCATGGCGTAACTACAGGTGATTCACTATCATTAGATGATAACTCACTCACATTCTCATGTGGAATGGATCAGTATGGAACTACTAAGACATATCCTAGAGCAAGTGACCCAGTACAGGGACAGAATGTAAACCCAACTGCTGTTACAACTTATAGTATTACAATTAACGTTGGCACATCACCATTAGTTGAGCATAACGTATCAAATGCTGTATATGATCAAACAAGTGGACAACTTGCATTGACTATAGGTAACCATAGTCTAGCATCTGGTACATCAATTAAATTGAAGGAAGAGTCACTCATCTTTACATGTACTAAAGATCAGAACAAGACATCACATGCATATCCAAGATCTGCTGGTAAGTATCAACCATCCACATATCAGGATGGTAACTGCTCTGATGTTTGTGCAACAGTCAATGCTTTACTTGACATCCTTTGCAACTCTATTAATGATGGTAATTTAGATGCTCTACCTCCACTAAACAATGGTGAATGGGATTGTGCTAACGTTCGTAGTTCTATTGAGGTTCTATTTGATATTCTCAATGACGCAATCACTGACGGGACACTTGCTGGTCTACCCGTACTCAACACAGGTGACTTTACAATCAATAACGAAGCATCCAAGTGTTTCCGTGATGTCACATACATCGTTGATGCTGTTGTTAATGACCTTAGACTTGGTGGTAACTTAAACAGTATACAGGCTGGTGAAGCATATTATGTTGGTAACAATCTAGAATACATTGATGGGGAGAAGACAGAAACACTAGACGCATGGGATTACGTTGGACAGATGGCAACTGCTGCCATGAGAAACTTCGATGTTCTAGCATATAATTGTTCAACTAACTCTGGTTCTGCAATTGTAGATGTTAACGATACTCGTGGTATTATCATAGGTATGAGTGTTGTTGAATACACTGCTGGATCTTATCGTGATGGAGACAATGCACCTGGCTTACTAGGTAACAGTCCAACTCCAGTTTACACAACAATACCACAAGGAACATATGTCAAGAGAATTGTAAGTAACACACAAGTTGAACTTGGTGTCAATGGTTCTAGATTGACTGAGGGTGTGACTGTAAACGCACTACAGAATAGCACAACAATTGATCTATACTTTGTATATGAAAATGGTATCTGGGCAGACACATTACCAACAACTGTGACTGTAGGTCCTGAGTCAGAAGGTCCTGAAGTTATTGCTGATACAACCACATCACCATCAAGTAGAGAGTGTGCAGGAACAGCAAACGCCATTGAAACATTAGTCGGTAACATCACTACTATTATTAACAGTGGTCTTGGCACAGTCACTAGACAAGAACAAACAGTCAACACTGCACTGTTATCATCTAGAGCAACACTATTCACAATTGACGTTGCTGGTACAGGTCCTTCAAACCCACATAACTTTGAGACTGGAACTCCCGTAAGATTAGTTCCAAGACCCCGTTTCGATCAAGTAACTGGTAAGTATGTTGATGTTGACAAGCGTCTTGTTAGACTACCAAATGGATTTGAAACTAACAGAACATATTATGTAATCGCACCAGGCAGAGTTACACAACCAGAAAACTATGGTGCAACAACACTATTCAATGGTAGTGATCAGACTAGATTGATGCTTGCAACATCCAAAGAAAATGCTGCTGCTGGTATCTACATCTATGCATCTGAGACAGATAGTATAGACAAGGATGTTGAGATTGATCTTTATCAATTCGTTCTTGATGACAAGTATGATCTACACAACTACAGTGCAGAGTTAACAAATACAGTCAACGCTGGTATTATGACCAACGTTTCACATATATTTGACGTACCAAATGCAGGAACAACTCCACAGAAAGCATTCATCAGAGCAGTAGAAGGTGGTGTACTACCTCTAGTTTCTACAACTTATGCAAATGATTCATCTGTTGCAGTTACTGATCCACAAAATTCTGCTATCGGTAGAATTAATCCTAACGTTGAGTTCTTCACTCGTTACCAGAACAGTAAGGTAATCACATTACACAAGTCACATGCTGATGCTATTAACAATGTAAATCCAATTACATTTGCATCTGGTCAGAGTGGAACTAAGTTTGATGTATTTGCTAACAAACGTCGTTCACCAATGAAGTTTGATCCTGGCTTTACTGACGCTACCGCAACAAGTGGTAAATGGTACATTCAATGTAGGGATGAAGTTACTGGACAACCAGATAACGTCAAGAAAAATAATATATTCTGGAGAATTAAGGAGTCAGACTACGCAGACAGACAAAGATCCACTGACATGTGGTATCAGCGTCTAGAAGACAATCGTATTGCTGATGAGAGAACATACAAACTTCGTATGGTTATTCCTAGTTACTTACAGAACGCTAGAGATCCTATCAATGGATTTGTTATTAAGACTAGAACTGACGACACACGTAAGTTAGTACCACAGAAGATCCTACTAAAACCAGTTGTTGGTAGTGTATATGGTGCTAGATTCCAGAACCCAGTTGATGCTGGTGAATTTATTGGTGATACATCTGGATCATACGATCCATACAGAAGAGACACAACAGGTGCTGGTATTGAATACAGAGCATTTGCTAAGTTCACATCTGGTATCCAAGCAACAATCGAGTCTGGACGTAAAGTTAAGGATATATTAGATGACAGCATTGAATACTTAGAACTAACACTATTTGATCATGGTGTCGATACTAAGAACTTCCCTGGTTTAAGAAACGAGACATTTACTACAGTTAAGATCACATCACCACAGGGTGGTAACTTCGTAACAAGCAAAGTAAATAATCTTGCATCATCTACCAACGCAGTTTCATTTGCTGGTAACTCATCAGGTCTTGCAAATATCCATGCTTACTACACCATAAATGGTGAGCATTATATTATCATCAAGAATATTCGTGGTGGTGATCTAGTTTATAGTGAGTACGCCAATACAAGATTTACTCAGGGCACAGTCTTTGCTGACATGCTAGAGGATCAGGATATGGGCAAATCACTACCTCTTAAGACCCAAATTGCAAAAAATAATCCCCAGTTTTTCTACAAGCAAAACGGTGCGAACGTTTACACAATCACACCTGGCGACAGAATACAAGATGACGCTGGTGTAGAATACTATGTTGATAGTGTTGATGATGTTGGTGTTATTGAAGATACATTCTATATCTTCGGATATGAGACATTACAACAACGTATCTCAGGTCAGCAGGATGGTATTTACTATCTAACTGCACTACGTGGTAATATCTCACCATTCCCAACTGGTGCTGGTGTAACTAACAACTTTAAGAAGTTTAAGTTCTCACAACCAGTCGGTAAACTATATCCTCTAAACTATAGAAACGATCCTCTTTGGTTCAACAACTCTGGTACAACACAGAAAGAGAAAGATTACTATGCTGGATTAATTGATCCACCACAAGCATACTCTGCTGCTGATAACTATGTACATGGTGCTGTTACAGTCAACGATTTCAAAGGATCAACAACCAGAGAAATGGTTGCAGACTTGACAGAACAACCAGCGTTTATCGAAAGATCATATACAATTGAAGCACAAAGTGGTAACGCTGCATCAGGATCTGAACAAAGAAAGATACCGATTGGTGGTAATGGTGCTGTATCAATAACAGATACGAAATACTACGTCGAACTTAGACGACCATCTATCGCAAGAGCAGGAAACCACACATTTGAATACCTCGGTTTCGGTCCAGGTAACTACAGTACTGGTTTACCAGCAAGACAAGAAGTTGTACTCACACCAGACGAAGACTTCTACGCACAGTCCAAGAAACAAGACGGTGGTATTGTATTCTACACTGGTATCAACTCACAAGGTGACTTGTATATTGGTAACAGAAGAATCAATGCTATCACTGGTGAAGAGACATTCATAGACAGGGCAACACTTGTAGATGATGGAGATGAGGATGATACACTAGGAGGATTAGTTACTACCTTCGATACTCCTGTAACATTCAACCAGAATATTACAGTTGTTGGTGGTGACGGTGAATTGGTGAACACATTTGAATCACCTATCACCATTGCTGTTCAAGATTCTGATCTTACACAGGCACGTGATGCTTTGATCATTCGTTCAAATGTCACATCTGTTGATCCAGTTACACAACTAGAACAGGATGAAGGACTAGACAGAACTTCATTCTCACCTCCAACTGAGGGTGACATCAGAATTAGTAAGAACACAATTAAATCTGCTGTATTCCAGTTTAATGCTAGAGGTAATGGTCAGGGATACTTATTCCAGACACATACTGTAGCGGGTGTTGCTTCTAACATCACACCTAATCAATCTCCATTGATTGCAAACGGCGGATCTAGAATAAACGCAGGACAGTTTGTAAATTATGGTGGTGTACTAGCAAAAACAGGCGATGTATTACTTAAGGGATCTGAAATAGGTAAGAGTGGTTCTCTTGGTTGGATCCTCGCTAACTACTTTGCACAGATTGCTAACAATAGTATTGACAATATTGTGTTTGATGGATCAAACGTTGTTAAATTAGAGTTCAGAGACTTTAATAGTGGCGTTGCTCTTACTAACCAAGAGATTGGAATTACATCTAGTTCACAGATTAGAATTAAGAACTTCTACTATGATCCTAGATTAAATCTAACATGGCAGATATATGCTGCTAAACCTGGCGATCCATTCTCACCAACAAATAACTACTGTCATTTCCAAGTTATTGATCAGATTCCACAGGCAACACAACCATGGGAGACAATCATTGCTGGAACTGCTGTAGGAGCGACAGCACCTACCATTGAGTTCTCTAACTCTAACTTCAAGGAAGTTGGTGTATTAGGTGGTGAAGCATTAAGAACAGAGACAGAAACTATTGGTGATTACAAGTTAGGTATTAACACAGTCGCAAGAGCACCACACAGTGCATATGAAAATGCGTTTGTTGATAACCTTACAACAGATCCACGTGCTAACTTAGATGTTGTTGGTACAGCATTCATCAGTGGTAGAACAACTGCTGACTTCTTACAGCATACACAGTTTGCTGATCGTGATAAGACTGCTGTTGACAATGCATTCTTAGTTGGTGGAGATAGTTCTGCTCCTAATGACATATCAGTATTCAGAATAGCAACTACAAACAGTGGTCGTGTTGGTATCAATGTAAGTAATGCTAACCTAGACAGAGCTCTGGTTGTAGCAGGAACATCAAGATTCACTGCTGATGCTAGATTTGAGCATGACATCGAAGTTAATGGCGATGGTGTAATTGCTGAGATCAGAACATCACAGACAACAGGAACATTTAACCTAGTCGATGATACTACATTCGTTGGTACATTAAACATAGGTAGTCAGGTTACAACTGCTAATCTATTCAATGATAGCACTGCAGATCAGTTCATATATGTTGGTGGTTCATCTGCACACAGTAACCTATGGTTAGGTGCAACACCTGACAGTGCTGGCACTAGCATTTCTAAGGTAGAAATTGGTGGTGCATATGCTAACACTAACGAAGACTTATCATACACCAAGATCAAGACTAGAAACTTGAGAGTTGATGGTGATATGTGGTTAGGATTCCGCAGAGCAAGTGGTGATACTGTTGAACTTAAGTCTCAAGCATCACAGGTTGATTTCTTCTCCAACTCTGGAGGACCTTCAATCATTAACTTTGCTACTAACGCATCTGAAATTAATGTCGCTGGTCAGGGTGGTAAGACTACTATCAATAACCAGTTAGAAGTTATTGCATCTGCTAAGTTTAATGGTGATGTCCATCTTTGTGGTGGTGTTGCATCATTCGCATTTACTGGTGGAAGAGCACAGTTAGGAACAGATATAGTTTCACATGAAGATGGTATTATATCACAGGCATTATTCAATAAGAACGTTGACATCTTAAATGTACTCGTAAAACAGACAAACGAAGAAGGATACAACCAAGTTGATACTGCTGGTGCAGGACAATGGGGTGGAGCATCATATCAGAACTCAATCAATACTGGTGGAGCAGTTGAACCAATTATATTATCTGGTCTATCTGGCGATGAGTACTACTTACCACTTAAGTTTGCTCCAGTCAAAGCAAATGGCGATCCATACTTTGGAACTAACGACTATATCATAGTTGATAGTGCTACTGTTGGTGCAGGATCATCTGCAACCAGTCATCCAGAGATTCTACAAGTTGTAGAACTTACAAGAATAAGTGAAGCACCTTACTACATCAAAGTCAAGCGTCAACCATTTGGTGCATTTGGTGGTGTATTAAGTAATCACGTTGATACTACACCAATATACAAGGTTAACGTACAGTTTGATGCTACATGGACAGAGCAAGCACTTGACAATGATACCAGTGCAACTGATAGTGTATACTTATCTGAGTTTGGTGGTAATCTAACAAGCAATGATTACATCATTGTTGACAGAGATGATTCACCAAAAGTTCCAGAATATATCAAGGTTATTACATCATTAGATCAGCAAGTACAGAAGTTTAGAGTTTCTAATTGTGCTGACCCAGACTTAGATGTATTTGAAGTTAACTCTGTAACAGGTGAGGTACAAATTGGTAACCCAGCCGTACCTGGTTCTATTGTTACAATCAATTCATCACTCAATATGTCTGGTGGATGTGGTACTCTCAGTGATATTTCATTCTTAGGTGATGCTGCTGCTGGATCAAATGTAATTACTAACGTATCAATTACAACTTCTGGTAAGACAATCAATGATATTAAGAAGGGCGATGTTCTATCTGTCGTTACAGATTCATCACCACTCTTTTTACTACAAGATACTGCTGTTGACTTTGTATTTGGTGGTGCTATTTACTTAACATCCAATATTATTGGAGCACAGTCAGTAACTGGAACTACATTCAGAGCAAGCAGGAACGAAAGACTGACTACAACTGATGGTGGACTCAACACTACATTTGATGTTGATACATGCTCAGGAACAACAACAATCGGAACACATGCTGGTAGATTTGATGTCAACTTAGCATGGTCTAGCAGTGGTAGTATTCTTACAAATGCTGATCTACCAACAGCATTGAATGCATCAGAGATAATCACATATGGTTACTACGCAGATCCACAGTCAATACAGGGTAATGGTCCTAATACAACTATTATATCAACTGCTGCTGGTAACAGTGCATCTGTTTTACAGATTGCAGTTCAATCTCTTGGAGAAGGAACTGGTAAGTTTGCGATAGGAGACTTAATTGCTGTAGGACCTCTAGCATCATTCACAGGTGTAACTGGTCAGATTGAATTTATGACAATCACTGATGTTGTAGATGGAACGAATACAATCGTTGCAACTAGAGCACAGGAAGGAACAGTCAACATGAGTCACAGTGCTGCTGATGTTGTTAGAAGAGTTATCAAACATGAGACACAATCTCTCGTAACTGATGCTCAGATCAGACAAAGATTAGTTGCTGGTGTAAGTAATGATTATCTCTCTGTAATACTAGAGAGAGGATATATCTCACAATCTAAACTGGACTACAAACAGTGGTTAAGATTTAGAAATACAACTACTGGTGTTGAAATTCTTGGAATTGTAACTGGTAGATTATATGGTAAGACTCATACATCAGTGATGAATGAGCAAGTTGGTGATGGTGCTAAGTCATATAGAGAGGGTAGTCTAAATGTCACAGATAACCTAACACTAGCGGGTGGTAACTTTGTAATTTACGATAGTGTTAAACAGACAAAACTATTCCACTTTGTTAATGATGACGGACATGCTGATCACCAAGGTCTATTATATTGGGATGCTGGTGTACTTGCTAGAGGAGACTTCTTCTTATATCCATCATCCTGCCCAGAAAACGTTCTCCTAACATTAAATTGCACACCATCATTCTCAGTTGACAACTTAGGTAACGTAACTGCTAAGACAACTCTAACAGTCACAGGTGTATCATCAGCATCACCAACAGAGTCAGATGTATTCTCAGTACAGAATCTAGGTATAAATGGTGGTAGTGAATACACTATCAAACAAGATCGTTCGATTGATGCATTCGGATTAACAAACTTCACTACATCAAGTGGTGCAAGACATACAAGATACTTATCCGCAGCGTCACCAGAAGCAGATCTATCATTGATTGCAAATATAATATACATGGTCAATGTTCAGAACACACAAACATTAATTGTTACACTACCAGCAGCACCACAAACAGGTGATGTTGTAAGAATGATTGATGTAGGTGGTAACTTGAAGTATGACACAACATTAGTTATCAGAACTCCTGAGACTAGTGGAACACCAATACAAGGTGACTCAACAGGAACACTATTTGGAGATAGATTAACTCCATATCCATCTGGTGAACTTGTAGTTCAGACTCCTAACGCAGGATTCGCATTAGTATATCTTGGTGCAACCGATAGTAATGATCAAATAGGCATCCCAACCAGCGTACAAGGTTGGTGGTTAATGGAGGTATAATAAATGCCAAGTTACAACCGTATAAAAGCACAGAAAGCCAGTCCCATAGGCACAATAATGCCATGGACTGGTAGTACAAGTGAGTCAGCACTGTCTCCAGATGCCATACCGAAAGGTTGGATCGTCTGTAATGGTAGTCAACTCAAAGCAAGAGATTATCCTTTATTGGCACAAATATTGGGTAATTTATACGGTCCTATAGTAGAGACTGGTCAACCATTTATTGGTATATCAAATTCATATCCATCCTATAACGATGATGATGTGTTTAATCTACCAACACTAAATCAACAAGCACTCATAGATTTAGAAAGTAATCAATTAACTCCACAAGAATTACAGGTCATAGGACCTTATGTTTCACTGAATGGATTTGAGGGTCAGCAACCATTATCAAATGTACTATCATATATTGATGTACAATTTCAAGCAGCAGTTGAGTCTGAACTAGCAGGAAAGATAAAAGGTATTACTCTCGAACCTCCATCATATTTTGATACCATTAGAACTATACCTAGAAAACTAGGTGTTGAACATACTGCAACACATACACACCCAAGACCACCAGATGGTTTTTATCCATCAGTAGAAATAGGTGGTGGTTATCTTGGATTATTTGATGCTGGATATTTTGAAGTTGCAAGTTCAGAATATACAACGGGATCTGACACGGGTGCTACCGCTGCTGAACCATTAGCAGATAGATATGATCCTGGTGTAGTTACATGGACTGCATATGACCCTGCTGTTGATTCACTTCCATCATTAAATAACCATAAACATTTTGGTAATGCTTCCAACGTAATTCCAGCAGTGCCATCAGTTCCTAGGACAGTACAGGCATATGGACAAACAGTTTCATATCAAGATGACAACTCATGTATTGTACCAGTACAACAACCAGCAGTTACTGCTCCATTTCCACCACCTGGCACATACTTAGGACAAAGAAACTATTATGTATCTGATCAAGTTCCATTAGCAAGAAGAGGTAATGGTTCTACTCCTCCAACTACTGATGAGGGAGATTATTTTGGCGTACCTCCAGAGGCAGTTGGTAGAGATTTTCCATATCCTACCACATTAAATCATACTGGTGATGCATTCACTGCTAACTCATTAGGATCTCACAATCATTTCACTATTGATATTGCAATGACGTTAGGACAAATGAATTTACCTAACACTATACTCATAAATAATATGACTACTGGAAACTTAGAACCAATAGATGTAGACAGAGGATTGAGTGTACAGATTAATCCTAACACACCATCCTTAGTCGTACTGTATATCATCAGAGCATACTAATGGCAGTATTATATTCAAAAGAAAAAGGAAAATTAGGAACTCTTACTGGTTCTATTATAAACTGGTCTAATCAATTATCATCATCAGACCCAGAGGATCCTACTTTAGCACAAACTCTTCCTGCTGGTTATTTGAGATGTGATGGTGCAGTCTATCAGGCAGAAGTATTTCCAGAACTTGCTACCATATTAGGCACAGGTATAAACTGTAGATATAAAAAACCAGATACAACATTACTTGACAATCAATTTCAAGTGCCAGATCTTGGATCAAAGTCTACAAAGACATCATTTTCATCAAACTTAGGAACTTATCTTGACACATATTTGGACAATGACGCAGGACAAGAGATAACTAAATCTGGTGTAGGACTAGATGTAACCAGTAATATTGGTACTACATTTACTGTACAGTATCAAGGTAATTTCTTCCTGCCATCACAGACAATTGAAATTACAGGACAACCTGGTTTCACTAAGTCTAGTGGTAACTACACAGAAGAGACAGAAGTATTAGCAACAGCATTCCAACCACATGCTCACTTCCATGATGGTAAAAGATCAAGGACTGCATCATCAACAAATGAATTTGGTTTGTTTGGTAGAAACTCATACTCATCTAAGTCTAGTTTGTGTATCATGCCATGGGTAAATAACACTAAGCAACCATTATGTCAGGCAGCAGCATCAGCGATAGTTGCATCAAGACAACAGAGAGTTATAACAGTATCATGTTTTGGATTCTTTAGTAGTCCTCCTCCTGAGGTTCACACATGGTTTGGTGGTTGTTGGTCAGGTTGTAACTTTGATCAGACATCTAAGTGTTTGATACCTGGTGATATCCCTGAGCTAGATCCAGCAGGATCTGGTGTACCAACAGGAACTACATTGCAATATGAATGTTCCACTCTAGGTACAAAATCTACTACAGGATTTCCAATCTACGTACCTGGCGGTGCTGCATCAGGACAATGTGGTAACATCACGTATAACGGTGAGATGTCATGTAAAACTGAAAACAGATGTGGTATTGGTGGTGCTAGTTGTACACAGTTTGATGCTAGTATCAGTGGTAATGCTGCATGGGCATCATTAGTTCCAAACTATACACCATCTTTAGTATCAGCAGCAACTCAAGTGCCATTTGATGGAACAGCAAACACTGTTTCATATGGTGCTCTTAATAATATTGTTACTGATGTAGAAGAGTTTGGTAATGAGTGTGTGCACAAACACTTGGTTCCTTTCAATCAAGAACCACACACATATCAAGTCAAGACACAACCAGCATATATTCCTGGTGGTAATATAACATCAACACTTAACATTGATGTGAACGCAGAAAACAAAGCAGATGGTTACATACAACCATTTCTAGTCCAAGAATTTTTAATTAAGTATTAAGATGGCAACATACAGGAATTCATTTGCAAATTATTTTTCCGATAAGACTGGTAATCATTCTCCTGTCGGATCAATTCTTCCTGTCTTTGCTGACCTTAACTTAGCATCAGAAGAACCTGAGTACACATATCCACAGCATCTATATTGTGATGGTAAAGAACTATTGATTCGTGACTATCCAGAATTATACAGCATCATACAAAATAGATATGGTGGATCTGCAAGTGTAGCAAAAACACAGAACAATCAGCCAGGTGGATTAAGAAGATCATATATTATAAACAATAAATTATTTTTCCAGTTTTATTATGATAGCACTAACGATAAGGCAAATGTAAAGAGACCATATCCTTTTGGATCAGTGTTTAGATTTGCTACGTCTGGAACTGGTGTGTTTGGTGCATTTCCAGGTGGTGTTGTATTTAATCAAAACACATTCTATTCATTAATACAACCAACAGAAGACGTCACTGCACAAGCACAGGCAAATGAATTTACATATGAGTTGACACTACCAGATAATGTTGACTTATCAACTGTTACAGCATCAGATTATACAAAAGATTTTACAGGTAGTGATGCTCATCCTCTTATTATTATACAGAAATCATTTACTCTACAAGACTATCCATATAATGTTGGTACGTTTAATCTACCAGACTATAGACAAAAAAAGATACTTGGATTTGGTAACGTAAACGGAGCAGGAACATCAACACCAGAGAATGCAGTCAACAACTTTGTTGGACAGACTGGTGGTAATTGGTACATTCCTAAGTCAACACTAATTGATAGTGGAGAGTTCTTTGTTATTGGTGATGTTAGAACTACAGGATATACTACAATAACTGCTGACATTGCTGCATATATTACAGGAACTGTCAAGTATCAGATAGGACCTATGGATGACTATGTTTTTCCATTCCCTCCTACACATGGTCATAGAATATTATCTGTTGAGGTTGATCAAACAAAACAGGCAGAGCAAGGACCTACAGAGATTGATAAGTTTGCAGTCAATTATATTGATAGTAGAGCAAATATTAATATATTTGAACCACAAGGAACAGCTGGTGGTGCGTTAGGTCACTCACATGGTTTGATTGGTGTACCATTACAGAACTCACAGGCAGCAACATATGGTAATAGTAATGGTATCGGTGACAGAGCAGGAACATCTGGTGATCAACAATATCAATACTTGGTATCAGAGTCAGCAAGTGTAGTCGTAACTGCTATAACATATGATGCTAATACTAACTACATCACTATCAATACAGACGGATCACATAATTTATCAGTCGGTGATATAATAACAGTCGAAGGTTCACTACAAAGTTTTTATAATGGTAACTTTACAGTTATAGCAGACGCATTCTCTAATGATAGTCTTAATGTATTACCAAGAGATGGTGAGACACCATCATCATCCCCTGCTACAGGGAGTATGAGAGTTAAATTAGCAAATGGTTATTTTGTAGAGACACCAACAACAGCACCACCAAGAGCATATGTAGTTGATAACAATACACTGGTTGGTGGAAAGCAAGTAGTATATGAAATACCTGGCAACGCTATTACTATTAAAGAAGAAACATTTATTACACCACAAGCATCAGTCGTAACAGCACCCGCTGCTAGTGAAGGAGACGTAACTGGAACATATATTCAAGTACAGGCACCAGGCGGTGGTGGTGCAGATAGTGATACAGATGGAGCAACCGCAGGATATTGTGAGATAGGTCTAACAGTCGATAATAACTTCTATATTATTAAAGTTAATGGTGGTAATGGTGCAACATCAGGTGCTGGAGGTGGTGCTGGAGGAGCAGGAGGTAGTGTTGAAGTACCACAAGCATTATTAGATGACACTAGATTTCAAATATCAGTTACCGATGGAGACGCAGGAGACGATGGTGGTGTTACAGGTAATGGAAGTAACGATCCAGCTGGTGGTGGAGTTGGAGGTTTTGTTCAAGCAGGAGACTATACTACAGGTGGATATGGAACTGCACAAATAAAAGAACAAACAAATAGTCAATCACAAACAACATATACAAATAATGGATCATGGACAATACCATCAGTGCCTGGTAATGAAGTTTCAAGAAGCATAACAGTTGAAATATCAGGTGGTGGTGGAGGTGCTGGTAATGCTAACGCTAACTCTGGATGTACAGGACAATGGCCAGGTTGGCCACAAGCACTAACAGGTAGAACTGGTGCACTTGGTGGATATGGTGGTAGAGGATCAAGATTAGTTGGTACATTAACATATGGTGCTGGAACTCTTAGTTGGGAACTAGGTAATGGTGGTAATAGTGGTTTCAACAGGAGATCAGGAACATCTGGTGCGGGAACAACTGGTAATGACCCTGCTACAGGACAACCATGGGGACCTCCATGGCCAGGTGGTGTTGGTACAGGTGGAGAACCTAATGGTTCAACTGCATCAGTTACTGGTGCATCTGGATGTATCTCTGGTATTGGAGGACCTGGTGCATGGGGTAATGGTGCTACTGCTGGTTCTGGTGGTGGTGTTACAGGTTTATTTTATGATGGAGTTTGCATCGCTGGAGCTGGCGGTGGAGGCGGTGGCGGTGGATCAGGTGGTGGTAACAACGGTGGTGGTACTGTTGATGGTTGCTATCCTGGTGGTGACGCTACAGGACCTGCACAGGCACTCATTGCTACATCTGGAGTTTTAGACTTTGCCAATGGTGGTAATGGTTCTGGTGGTGGATGCTCTGCTGGTGGTGGTGGAGGTGGTGGATCCGCATGTGGTATCATCAACGTAACACCTGGTGGTGTTGGTGGACAAGCGGGTGTCGGACACAATGGTAATGGTGGTGGTACTGGTGGACGTAGAGGTATATCTGCATATAGAACAACATATTGGTCTGGTGGTGTATCTGAATCAGCAGATGGTGCGTTACCAACAGAAAAAGGATATGTAAAAATACAATTCTCAAACGTCACAACATATTATGACAACACAGGTGGTGGTGGAGGACAAGGTGGTGCTTGTACCATATCATTCACAGGAATAACAACTAACGTCACAGTCAACTTACAAGACAGAGGTCTAGGTGGTGGTACTGGTGGTGATGGTGCGGGTGGAAACATATATGTAAGATACTTTGGACAAGAGGAAGGAACAACATTACCTGGCGATATCACTGTACCAACAGGAGTATACTATGAGTGTGATACAAGTGGTGATGCACAAGGAACAGCATTTGATGCAGACGTATGGTTATCATCAACAGATGCTGGCATTAAACAAAAACAATTTGGTATAGGAACAGGAAATAATAGTGGTTTTAGTGGTAGTGTAATACCATTTAATACTAATCAAAAAATACAAAGGTACATAGAATTTACAGGCAGTGCATCAGATGCAGGGGGTAAGAGACAGTTAGAGGTAGGAACATTTGATTTTACAAATGTCAATGCTATTAGATTTACTGTAATTAGAGGTAGTGATCAAAATGGTGGAGAGAATCCAGACCAAGCACTGAATATATTCTATAAGAGAGGATCATCTAACAATGTCACATTATTCAGTCAAATATTATTAGCAGCAGATGTTAATCCTAATTGGCAAGATGTAACCATTCCAATAGCAGAAGGAGATGCTTTCAGAGCTAATGAAATAACATTAATTATTGAACAGGATAGAGGACCTACGTATCAAACAGCAACATCAACAGATGATAACTATGGACTAGCAGCAATAACAACATTCTTTGCTTCAACAACAACCAATACATTCATATCTACTGGTGGAGCAACACTAACAGGTAACTTAGATCTTGGTGGTAATGATATTAATTCTGATGATGGTATTGATCAGGTAAGAAGAGAAGTATCAGCAGTTGGTGCAGCACTCACAGTTGGTGATGGTACATTTACAATGTCATCATCTACACCTATAACTACGACTGCAACCGTGACTGCAGAGAATAACATTCCTCTCATCACTAAATACCATAGGGTAAAGTATTTAATTAAGGCACTATAAATGGCAACTATGGCATCACCATCAGAAACATCACTATACTTGAATGCCTTTGATAAGACCATTCAATTTGAAGGAGTGATGAAAACTATAGACGATGATTATTGGACTAGCGATATAGTTCCAATATTATATCCTCTATGGGATTCTGATAAGGATAAATTAGAATTATTTGTACAGTATAAAGATAATACTGTCAAGATGAATAAGACTAAGTATCAGAGAAATCAAAAGACTGGAGCATATAAATGGGTATCATATCAGTTTGACCTAGCACCATTCCCAACAGAGGTTAATGATTTATATACTAGGATAGTAGAGAAATGGACAGAGTATAGAGTAGGACAAGAGAATGATTTAGAAAGGGCACTAGCAGCATCTTTCTCTAAGTCAACGATACTTAACTGGACTAAGGTTACATTAATGAGAAACTTTTTATTAATGGACAGTGACTGGACACAGCTCGGCGACGCTCCTCTATCTACAGAAGAAAAGGCAAAGTGGGTGACATATAGACAGAAACTAAGAGATATACCATCAGAACAGAAAGATAATGCTGCCAATGCAGTAGTATTTCCAATCACACCATCAAAGCATACTAAGTTAGGTGATGGAATCACATATCTTGGTGATGTATCACATTTCTATACCATACCACAGTCAGTGTATAGTAAGTTCTCAACTAGAATTGTAAACTATCTTGCACTAGCAATAGGTACAGCAGCAATAGATGAGATGCCTGTAACCAGTATTGCAAGACCAAATACAAGTCTTGATCCTAATACAGGTGACAATGATCTTGATAATATACTCAAGATGATTGATGAAGGTGACTTTGGAGAATAACTATGCCACTCATAACATTAAATCCTAAGTCAACTAACATGTTGATCGCTGACTATGCAAAGTTAAGCAATAAGTTTCTATTGGTAATTGATAACAGTAAATACCATACACTTGCAGCAGATAAGAAAGCAACTGTATTAGCATACTATGATGGCATCATACCAGAGGCAGAGATTGATAGAATATTTGAACTAGAACACATATATTATTATTTTGACCAAGAATTAGCAGCAACAGACGCTGCATACGAGTGGTTCCCACAACCACAGAACGTACCAGACGCAGATCATTATATAAAAGCATACGTTATAAGACCAAATGGTACAATACCATACGAGAACGCAGATCCTACACCACCTGGTTGACAACATCTAAAAGTGTGATAGAATAGGCGTAGTTATCACTCATCAATGAACGTACCAGACCCTTGGATGCTTCAGCACTTGCAATTGCAAGCGATACTCAGGGATCACCCAATTCCTGCTAATCAAATGCAGTATCTAGGAGAAAGAGAATATACAACAGAATACGCTGCACACCCAGAATATCATGGTAAGAAAATGCCATGGTATTTAATTGGTGGTGAGCATGAAGTTCCAGTTTGTGACATTCAAGACGTTCAAGGCACTGATGAGGATATATAAAAAAACTTACATAAAACTATGAGAGATCAAGGTTCGGTAGGAAAGGAAAGTCCAGAAGTGAAATATGATAGAGCACTTGCTTTATTCACAGAGTCAGTGATGGAACCCAATCATCATCTAAGAGGTTGTGCACACAACCAAGGGTGCTTTGATGAACTCATGGAGATCAGGAAGCACGTATTGGAGTATCTCAAAACAATGAGAGAAGTTACACATCACACTAATGCCGATGAAAGTGATGAAATAGAAAGTGCAAAGGTCATGGAAGCAAAATATGTAACGCACCATGATAAAACAATGCAGTTCATGCGTGATTCTATACCAAATAGATATTAATGGACAAAAAGACAAGATTGATCACTGCACTGTCACAACTTGATAGTGTGGGTAAAATGATAATTGATGAAGATTATCGAGGATACATGGGTAACCACTTACTCATGGTTGAAATAGAACTTCAAAGACAACTACAAAAACTTACCAATGAAAGAAGAAGAATTCCGATCCGCAATAAACAACATCTTAATGATGCAAAGCAACAACGACCAGAACTTCCAGATTTTACAGGCACAGATTGATAATTTACAAAAGCAACTAGATGATCTAAACGATCTTAAAGAGATGTTTAGACTACCCAACCCCGCTAACAAGGATAGGGAAAAGTTCGATGTTGTTGAGTGATTTTCAGTTACTACAACCAATAGTATGTGATGGTGTTATTGGTTACATCAATTTTATATGCGAAGACTATGTTACCATGACATTCATGGACACACCACTACCCGCATCTATGAATAGTAGATGGGGAAGACATCAAGTGGCAATGTGCATATATCCGCAGGACTTACCAAAGGTGAGAGTACATCTTACGGAGGAGGAACTCAATCACCCAGTTCTACACCGTGCCAGTGATCCTCTATCTAATCATCATAGAAAGAATAACCCAAAATTTATACGAAGACCCGCCCCTGATCGCAACAGTAGATCACATCCATACCAGTAATTCCGCAATTGCGGAGTGGACAGTTAGGAAAGTGTAACAATCTCTTGCACAGGGGATTTTTATGCTCTATAATAAGAGTGGGAAAACAACCAGATTAACTTCTAGGTTTGTTTTCTCGCACCCTATTACACTTGACAATGAAGAAAAAGTATCCTAGAATGTCTGTTACTATCACACCAGATCATGTAACTATGGAAAACAAGTTCTCACTTACAGAGATTAAGTATCTCATGAATCTAATGATGGGTGACTATCATTCAAAGCACTCTAGACTATATGCTAAACTAGAGAGAATGCTAGACGCATACGAGTAGACAGTTATATTAGTGGCACAAGAGAGGTAGAAACGTTGTTTATATCGACTATAATAAGTACATACACAAAAGAGCACCACTCATGACAAACACAGCACTATTCAAGAAAGCAGCAGTAGAGATCGAAGAGTACGCACAGACATTATGTGAGACTCTAGAGGAGAACTTCAAGCAAGACTCTATAGATTCATACAGAGCAATGATGATGAGAGATGGATACAGCATCTATGCAGCAAAGAGACTAGAGGACATCGAAGAAGGCACTGCTAACCTTTACAAGTATGTGATACACAAAGGACGTAAGTATCTAAAGATCGTACAGCAGCAGTTTGATGACATGGGTCCTAATCCATCAATGAAATACAGAGATGGTTCAGTACATGCATTCATAGACAGAGAGACAGGAGATGTATACAAACCCGCAGGATGGGCAAAACCTGCGAAGCACGTAAGATATAATCTACTAGAGAGAAAGGATAGAGAGTTTCTATTCGATTACAAAAACGTTGGTTGGGCAGGAGGTTATCTCTACATGAGATAATCCACCCACCATGTACTCTTATACATAACCACATGAATCTTCTATCTGACCACATTAAGGATTACATTCAACCATACCCTCGTCTTAGATACACTAAGGGAGAGTATGAGTTACGTGTATTACCACGTGAAGAACTAGACATGGACGAAGAGAAGAAATTTTGGAGAATGTTCCGTAAGTTTCCTAACGAGTTCGCTGCAGCAGCAGTATCCATGTTACCTAAGGACGTAGAGTTTAAGCAATATGATCATTTGAACAACACACTATTTCTCACTAAAAAGTAAAATCATGCCAACAGAAGAATTCAACAACGAACGTGCACGCATCTCTAAACAACGTGATGATATCATGGATATTATGACGGAGAAGTTTAAAGAGCACACCGCAAACAACGACATGAATAGTGCTATGGCACTTGCAGATGAGTATTTTGAGTGGTTACACCCAGATATTGCGACGCACGAAGATACACTTTACTCAGATGAAACAGAACTCAGAAGAACATACCTCGAACTCACAACTCGATGATAGTATGAAAGATCTAGTCTTAGCGTATATCAAAGCAAAGAATGCGGATGATGACGCTAAGGCAGAGGTCATACTCGATGAAATCAATGAACTCAGACGTTTAACCAATGACAAATGAAGAAGAGTACAACAGCGAACGCACTGAAGGAGAATCTCAAGGGGTTAACATCTACGACGAGATCAAAAAAGAAATCCAACGTGTCATCGACTCGGAAAACCCAAACGACAAAGGGCAAGACAACCTCCCAGAACCGTACCAAACGTACGAGCAAAGGAACGACCTCCTCCCAGAAGACTTCTACAACTCGCAAAGCGAAGGTAAAGACTTCAACTAAGATAACAATCACACAATCACGTAAGAAGGACATGTTCCCACATATGGGTATAGCACATAAGTTTCCTTATTACTTTGAACCAATGCCAGAGATACAAGATAAACTCAACAAAGCATGGTTCGATCAGTATTTCGGCGAAGAACGTATGATTGATCACATAAGGAAACATAAACTGAAGTCACATCAGTACAAAGCATATGTCAACTATTGGTGGTTAAAAGAAACCAAAGCAAGAACTGTCACATAGACCTGTACACATGCACACATATGGACTATAATAAGTACATACACAACAAATCACATCATGACAGCATTAGAACTCGCATCACAAGTAGATCAACTCTTCTCTTTCTATGATTATGTTCACTCATTCTATGGTAAGGATGGTATCTACCCTGAGAACGAAAGAACAATACCACAGATAGCAGACGCTACCGCTGAGTACTTTGAAAGATGCTTCGACCCTAATGACACATGGACATGGGGTGATGGTGACTCACTCGACAGAGAAAGAGTCAGAGACATTATGAATTTTAACCTAGGTAAAGCACTATGAACCAAGCAGGAATCCCATTCTACGACTTCCCACACTCACCTATACTATGGATAGGATTAGGTGGTATACTATTCACACTGGTATTATACTTTGTAACTAACAGAGCGTATACCATATCACCATTCAATGAAGACAATGAACTTCGACAAAAATGATCCTGATAATGAAGTGTTCAAGATTACATGGTGGGAAGGCGATAACCTGTCTCCCCATCATAAGTCAGGAGAACAAATAGTATACAGCATAAAAGAAGGTGCTGAACTAATAGAATACTTATCATCAAACAACTGGAGTTACACAGTACAATGAAACCTTACATACTATACATTATCATAGGACTATTCTTTATGACATTGATAAGGACAACACTAACAATTGATAGGAGTGAAAGAAACCAAAGACTATACGATGAACTATGTCAAGTAGATGAATCATATTGTATAGAGGAGAAGTCATGACTAATTGGAATGATCGTGAATCAATTCGTAATCACGTAAGACATGAGAACAAGATTAGATTCAAGAAGTGGGAGATGGAGAAACCAATGCCTATCAAAAATAGAAAGTATCCAAAGAAGATAGATGATAACACCAACACTTAAAACATTCACAAGTACATCAAATAGATCATATGACAGACACAAATATGAGTTAGTATTCAGTGATGGAAGGTCAGTTGTGATTGATGATTATTCTGCTATGAAACAAGCATGGATGCAGCATACCAGTGTGTGTTCTCATGTAAATATACTGGATAAGAAGAAGAGTAGAGGTGGAGGATTTTAGAGTACTTTTGCGTACGTGAGAGCGTCAGTGGTAGACAGGGATTCTTGGAGGTAGTATAGGGTAGTATCCTTGAGATTAAGAAAGGTTAATTAAATATAGGTAAGGTGCTCTCTTGTTGTTGTCTTAGGCTGGTATGTATGAGAAGTCAAGTGCGGATATCTTTATGTCCCGAAACCCTCAAAAAGACTCAAAAACACTCAGAGGTGTGCTACAATTAATACAGAAAGTCAGAAAAGTCACTTTTTTGGTTTTTTAAGTTTTTCAGAAAGTTAAAAAAGTCATTTTTTTAATATTCTGAGTTTTTTAAGAATTTTTAATTTTAAATGTTTGTGAAAACCTTCGAGAACCTCGGTAGTTCAGCATTATATGTCATAAAAATAGGAGAAAACTCTGTATTTGCAACATATAATACAAATATCGACAAAGAATACGAATTTATGTGTGAAAACCCACAAAATTTCGAGAATAAACTGTCAAAGTCCCTAGAGAAGGGAGAATCAGTAGGTAAACTATTCCATGCCAGTATAAAGGATGGTGAACTAGTACCCGCTGACAAATAAATGAGTAAAAAGTATAATATAGACCAAGGAGACGCTAATTCAGACGACCTTGAGACATATGGATATCAAATTAAAAGTATAAACAGATCTAATAAGAAAAAGGTAACACGAATAAAGAAAGAAAAGGACAGATAGTGTGCCGATATTATTAGTGGCACACAAGTGGTTGAATTATGCATATATTATTGCAATAATAGAGTATACACAAATTCAGAAACCATTTATGTCATTCTTCAAGCACGTAGCACTTCACAAATACGACTTAACAGATAAAGGAGTATCTCAAGCATGCTACGACGAAATGAAAGCAGAGGGTTATGACCTCGTAATTTCAGAAAAGGAAATGCAAGTTCTTGCCAAGCACAGATGCGAGGAATTCAAGAACTATATGAGACCTCTCTTCGCTTAGGGGTCTTTTTCAATGCCAGAAAATACATGGATCTACGACACTGTATGGGAAGAGTACAGAGAAGAGCACGGTCATACTATAGACGAGATGAACGAATTCATCTGGCAAGGTAACCGAACCGTGATCCAAGATCTCGAACAGAGAGCAAACAAGATGATGTGGCAATTCGATCAGCGGAGTGCATGGATGTGTGGCGATGAACCACAATACAGAGTACCCGAAGATTGCCCATTCTAAGACAGTTGACAAAGTGGCACACTCACCCGTTGACACACTGCCACCAACTGCTATAATAAGTACATAACAATCAATCAGACAAATGCCTTTACACATCGCAACCGACCTCATCTCATTTCTACAAGACATGAGTTCAGACAACGACAACCTTGTACCTGACCTAGACCTAGCAACAGACTACTTAGAGTCACAAGGTGTAGAACTCACAGATGCAGTCATCAGACATGCTGCTCGCCTTATCGACATCAACTTCTAATCTATTGTACACTCTCTTATTCACCCTATTCTTTTTAATCACCATGCGTAAAGTTGAAATGCAAATGAACACAGCGATCAGAAACAGAGTTAACTGGGCGGGATCCAATACAACTGTTATGATCAACGAGAATAACAACAAAGCAAGAGTATTCTTACATGGTAACTTAATTGCTGAAGTATGCAATGAGTTTGTAGCAATCTTCGACGGTGGTTGGCAGTCCAACACTACGAAGAGCAGACTTAACGCATTACTTACAGAGTTCAGACCACAGGCGGGAGTATTTCAAAAAGACTGGACATGGTTCATTAGACATGGAAACTCAGTTTTCCCATTCAAATCAGGGTCGCTAGTTTAAGCGATCCTCTGGGCGTACATCTCGCAGTTTTCTGATTTATGCCAATTGTTGTAAGTCCCAGAAACGACAAAAAGTTAAAAACCTAGGTTTTCTGATTTTCTAGGTTTTTGACTTTTTTAGTTTTTTATATTATAATTAGTTCTTACAAGCGGGGGTTATTCTAATGTCTATGAGTATTGCGGATATGTATCA
>Ga0181415_1000068_pt1 | contig 25604 bp, 28 predicted proteins | sample 38SPOviralmetaG_FD_130140 | JGI IMG/M metagenome (GOLD analysis project Ga0181415, IMG submission 130140) | Marine viral communities from the oligotrophic San Pedro Time Series (SPOT) site, San Pedro Channel, CA, USA - 38 SPOT_SRF_2012-12-11 | ecosystem: Environmental > Aquatic > Marine > Strait...
AAGCAAAAGGATGCAGAGCCGGCACCAGACACAACCTACGAGCTGACACCCATACAGCTCATCGATGACAGCAGCGCCATCCTGCTGCCCACAGAGGCCGCTGAGAAGAAGAGAGGGGCCAAACTGTCAGAGCGGCAGTTGATCGCCCTACAGGCGCTCAGGAACGGCCTGGTGGACATGCAGGCGACGCAGATGTCAGTCGATAGATGGCACGATCTGCACAAGCAAAAAGCGCCAGATCTGACCGCCGCACAGCGCAGAGATGCCAGAGCTGGCCTGCAAGATAAGGGTGTGATCGTCATTGATGGGGGCAAAGTATGGAATAACAAAGAGATAGCGGGAAATGTGTGATGAGATATAGTGTCATCACATACCTATCACATAGTGATCACATGCGACCATCACATATGTGTGTGATGTGATCCCCTATAAGGGATCACCTCATCACATAGTGATCACATCACACCTGGAGGATAGAATGGCGAAGAGACCAAAGAAACCTAGCAAGGCGTATCTTGCGCCAAGTGAAGCTGCCGAGCGTCGAATGCAACAGGCGTTACATGATTACGATGAAGCAGTGACCAAGATGGAGATGAAGTGGGGCGTGGATAGATTGCCCTGGCTTGCAGGTCAGAATCTGCGTGAAAGGTTCGAGGCGCAGATGGATAAGCTCAACAAAGCTATCGATGACCGCGTCGATGTGGAACACCAGGTCGATGTCACAAAGAGAGGGCTGGCTGCACTGGAGCAAGCTGCAATCAACAATGGACACGAGCCACTGTCAGGTGACTACATCGAAGCCGTCATGCCTGATGGCAAAGTGCTGGCCGTCGTCAGGACAAGCTACGATGTGGCAAAGGTCAAAAGAGAGAACCGTGATCTGGTCGTGTACTCAGCAGAAGAGCTGGCAATGATGATTGCCAAGATGGCAGCAGACAAAGCACCACTGCTTGAGATCGTCAAAGATACATTCCCAGGTGCCGTGATCGAAGACATCAAACCAAAGACAGACATGGATGAGATCCTCAATGACACTATCCCTTTCTGAAAACAAACGACCCTGGTCAGTCATGCCAATGAGAGCGTTTGCTGACCGCCAGCTCAAAGAACGTGAGCTGCGTGTCCTGGGTGCGCTGTGTGCGTTCACCAACAGAGCCGGAGTGTGCTGGCCGTCAATGGTCACACTGTGTGAGGTCAGCGGCTACGCAGAGCGAAAGAGCGTACACGATGCCATGAAGCGGCTGAAGCGTTACAAGTACGTCAGACAGCTACAGCCAAAGGATTACCAAGAGACCGTGACAGGCTGGAAGAGCAACAGATACCAAGTGCTGTGGGACGGTGACGAGCCACTGCCCACGTTTGAGGATGTACACATTGCCAAGCCACTACAGCTCGTGCGTGATCAAGATGACGATATGCCGGAAGGAACAGGGGGTCTGGGGGATAGACAATCGCTCTCTTACACGCAAGGCTTGGGCGGCCAGGGCGAGGCAAAGTTAACCGAAATCCAGTTAACAGCGGCAGAGATCTGTCACCATTACATCCGCGCAGTGCAGCAGGCGACAGGCCAGGTGCGCCTGTTCGACAACGAGATCACGCAGGCACACCGCCTGGCTGTTGAGGGCTACACCGCAGAGGCTGTGCATGCGCAGACGCTGGCTGTGTGCAGCGCAGCTCTTGCCAAGAGGGCAGGGGTGCCGGCCCTTGCTGACGTAGCGCGGAGCCTGGCAGATGCGTAGCGCGACGCATACGCTGGTTTGCTTTTGTACAGCCGGCACAGATTCACTTCTGCGGTGGGCCACAGGCCAGCGACGACCCCTTGCCCCCTGCCCCTCTCTCTATATCTATAGGGGTCTCACACAAAATTTTCGTCACAACAGGCGCACGCAATGAACCGGCAGAAGGACGACTGGTACCCGACACCGCCTGAAGCCACGCGCAAGCTGCTGGAGGTGGAGCGGTTTGACGGCGTGATCTGGGAGCCTGCTGCCGGCGATGGCGCTCTGTGTGAGGTGTTGCGCGAAGCCGGCCACAGCATCATTGCGTCGGATCTGAACGACTACGGCTACTGCAAGTCTGGCGTAGACTTCCTGATGGAGACGAGCCTGCCGGAGGTGCATGGCCCTGTGACCACCTTGGTGACCAACCCGCCCTATAAGTTGGCCGAGCAGTTCATCCAGCATGCGATTGACCTCGGCGTCCGGCACCATGCTTGGCTGTTGCGCCTCAGTTTTTTGGAGGGCGTTGGCCGGCACGAGCGGTTGTTTGCGAACCACCCGCCGGCCAGGGTGCATGTATTTAGCCAGCGTCTGACGATATGGCGCGGCGATGGTGAGCCGACATCGACTGGCACGACGGCTTATGCGTGGTTTGTTTGGGACAAGCCGCTTGGCAGTCTCAAGTTGAAGCCGAGGATTAATTGGATAGTGTAGGTGTGATGATGAACAGACTTGATTTGTTAGAGGCAGCGATGGTTGCGGTGCAGCAGCGCGGTGAGGCGTATGGTACGCCCTGGCAGAACCATGAGAGGATTGCTGTTATGTGGACGGCGATCATGGGTGTAGAGTTTACGCCGGAGCAGGTTGCGTTGTGTTTGGCGGCGATGAAGATTTCGCGGCTGGCTGAGAACGCGGACCATCAGGATAGCTGGGTAGATCTGGCGGGGTATGCGGCGACAGGATCGGAGTGTTTGCATGAGCGACAAAAGACCGACGGTTAGGCAGCGGCGCGCTGACATTGAGGCGCGGGAAGCGGAGCGCCGCGAGGCGGTTGTGCAGGAGCTGGAGGCGATTGCGTCTGGCGAGGCCACTGATGTTATTCAGTGGGATGCGATGGGCCAGGTGACGTTGACGCCGAGTGATGAGTTGCCGGCCAGGGCCAAGCGCAGTGTGAAGAAGGTGAAGGTAACGCCGAATCAGTTTGGCAATGTGATTGAGGTTGAGATGCACGATAAGTTGTCGGCGTTGCGTCTGTTGGCGAAGCATCGCGGCTTGTTGGAGCCTGACGCGAACAGCTCGAAGCCGAGCATGATAGGGATTAATATTACGGGGCCGAAGGCTAGCATTGTGGAGGTTGATGGCGATGGCGAGAGCAAGTAGGGCGACTGATGTATCACCGCGTCGGCGCAAGCAGCCGACGACTGAGGCGTTGGCTGGCTTGAACCTAGATTTTTCGAGCAGTCCGACTGTCTGGCAGTTTTTGAATGATGATAGTTTTGTGCGCGGTTTGATGGGTCCGGTTGGTTCTGGCAAGACTTTTGCGTCGTTGGCCGAGGTGATGTTGAGGGCTGTGAAGCAGGAGCCGTCGCCGATTGATAATGTGCGCTATACGCGGTTTGCGGTGATCAGGAACAGCTACCCTGAGTTGCGGACCACGACGATCAAGACGTGGCAGGAGATCTTCCCTGAGAATGTTTGGGGGCCGATGCGCTGGTCGCCGCCTATCACGCATCATATTAAGTTGCCGCCGCGTGATGGTGCCGCTGGTGTTGACTGTGAGGTGATCTTTCTGGCGTTAGATCAGCCCAGGGATGTGCGCAAGCTGTTGTCTTTGGAGTTGACCGGCGGCTTTATTGATGAGGCGCGGGAGTTGCCGAAGGCTGTGGTGGATGGTTTGACCAGCCGCGTGGGTCGTTACCCGACCAAGGCCAATGGCGGCTGTACCTGGCGCGGTGTTTGGATGTCCACCAACCCGATGGATTCGGATCACTGGTGGCCAGGCTTGGCTGAGAAGAACCCGATCAGGGGCAAGTACCCTTGGAAGTTTTACAAGCAGCCAGGCGGTGTTGTTGAGGCTACAGCCGAGCATGAGGACAATATTTTTGCGGCGGGCAAGCACTGGGTCAACAATCCGATAGCCGAGAATGTGGGCAACTTGCCTGTTGGTTATTACGAGCAGCAGTTGGCTGGCAAGTCGCTGGATTGGATCCAGTGTTATGCCGGCGCGCAGTATGTCTATGTGCAGGACGGCAAGCCTGTGTGGCCTGAGTTTAGTGACAGTGTCATGTCTGGCGATGTGTCGATAGAGCCAGGCTGGCCGGTGCATATCGGGTTGGACTTTGGTTTGACGCCTGCGGCTGTGTTTGGTCAGAAGATGCAGAACGGCAGGTGGCATGTGGTGCATGAGTTGGTGGCGTTTGACATGGGCCTGGAGCGGTTCTGTCATCACCTAGTGGCTGACTTGCAGCAGCACTTCCCGAAGTCGGATGTGTTGATCTGGGGCGACCCAGCCGGCGTCAAGCGCGACGAGATCTTTGAGGTGACGGCGTTTGAGCATATGCGGACGCTGGGCTTGCATGCCAGGCCGACTAGCAGCAATGACTTTATGGTGCGGCGTGAGGCCGGTGCTATGCCGATGAACCGGATGATCGACGGCAAGGCTGGCCTGGTGGTGGATAACAAATGTACCCGCACCCGCAAGTCGCTGGCTGGCGGCTATCACTTCAAGCGCATTGCTGTGGGTGCCGGCTATGAGCGGTTCAGGGATGCGCCTAATAAGAACGAGCATAGCCACGTTGGCGATGCGTTTGCGTACTTGATGCTGGGTGCCGGCGAGGTGAGGGCAATCACGCGCAATAGCCAGTTCAGCAATCAGTTCAAGCAGCTCAAGGCCAACACAGACTTCAGCGTGTTCTGATGATCACCAGCAATCCTCGGATTAGCTTTGTGCCATTCCACTGGGGCCATGCCTACGCTATGGAGCTGCGGGAGTTCGATGCGCAGTATTTTCGGTCTGTGCCTAATTTTCGGGACATGCTGCGCCAGTACCAGGCCACCGGCAATGCGCAGACGGCGATGGCCGGCGGCAAGATCATTTGCTGTTTTGGTTATGTGAAACTGTGGCACCAGGTTGCCGAGATGTGGATGCTGACAAGCAACCAGGTTGCATCGCATTCGGTTGCGCTGACGAGGGGCGCACAACGACATATCAACCACATTGCATCCCAAGAGAAACTGAAACGGTTGCAAGCCACTGTAAACACGCAACATGACCTTGCCATGCGTTGGGCTGATGCGTTAAAGTTCCAACGTGAGGGCGTCCTGCGGCACTACGGTGCTGACAGTGCCGACTATATGATGTTTGCGAGGTACTTTTAATGGGTAGTTTGATTCGCGCGCCATCCCCGCCGCCACCAGATCCAGAGATTACTGAGGCGCAGGAGAAGCAAGAGGCGCGCCTGGATGAGCAAGAGCGTCAGAAGTTGGCGCAGATAGCGGCGCGTCGTCGTGCGCGCATGATTGGTGGCCGTCGCGCGTTGCTGTCGCCAGAGCGAGAGAACGCCGAGATGGGCATCAAAGAGACACTGGGGTAGGATATGGTTGATTTTTCTAAGCCACAGCCATCAACGCGGCAACAGGCGGCGTCTAGGGGGTTGTCTCGCGGACAATCTGCTGCGGCAGCAAGATACAGCGGGATGGCTAGGGCCGCCGGCATTGAGCCGTCATTCAACAGTGCCATCTCCAGGCGCGCTGCTGTCAAACAAGTGCAACAGCGTGAGGAGCAGTCGCAGGCAAGCATGCCCAAGGTGCCAAGCCTGATAGCAGGCTTGATGACTGGCCTTGGGTCGTTCACCCGTAAAAAGATTATCGAGGGTCTTGAGGCTGGCGGCACACCTGTTCGCGAAAACGGCGTGGTGATCGGCGTCATGCGTGATGGCCGCTACACTGGCAGGCCGCGTCAGGGTGATCAAAGTGACGATGATGGTGGTGGCACTGGTGCGCAGCAGGCTGCATCACAGTCAGAAGCAGAAGCGCCGGCAGGTCCACCTGTTGTGCGCCGCTCTGCACTGGCGCAACAGATTGAAGCCGAGAACCGGCGGCGTCGCCTCGCCGGTATGCGTAGGCTGGGGTCTCGCACCCTGCTGAGTGGCGACAGGTTTACGTCTGACACATTGGGAGCATAGCATGCCAAAGGTAGTATCTAAGGACGGCAAGAGCCGCCACTTCGCATATAGCAAGGCTGGCATGAAGGCGGCAAAAGAGTATGCGCGCCAGACTGGTGGCCGCATGACTGGTGCCAGCATGAAGACCAAGATGGCGAAGAAGAAAACGTATGGCGCGTAAGTTTGCCGAGGTGCCGAAGGACAAGAAGTCTGGCATTCCGAAAAAGTATGTTGCCGGCGCTAAAGATCCAGACAAGCGCCGCGCTGAGATTAAGCGCACCAGGCGCTTGTATAAGCGCGGTCTGTTGACGCCGGCAATGATGGACAAGATCAGCGAGGAGCGCAGCCGTGGCTAGTTTTTCAAACATCCCTAATGCCAGCAGGTTTAGCCAGGACAAGCTGAACAAGGTCTACCGTAGGGGGCTTGGTGCCTATTATTCTGCGGGGTCACGCCCAAAGGTCTCAGCTCATCAGTGGGCGATGGGCCGCGTGAAGTCTTTTGTCAGTGGTAAGGGCGGCGCGCGTAAAGCTGACGCGGATCTGCTGAAGGGCAAGAAGGATGGCTAGATCACCCGCCTGGCAGCGCAAAGAAGGCAAGTCTGCGTCGGGTGGCCTGAATGCCAAGGGTAGGGCGTCTGCCAAAGCGCAGGGCATGAATCTCAAGGCACCTGTAAAGAAGGGCGACAACCCGCGTCGCGCAAGTTTCCTGGCGCGTATGGGCGGTATGCCTGGGCCAGAATACAAGGATGGCAAGCCTACGCGCCTGCTCTTGTCGCTGCGCGCTTGGGGCGCTAGCTCCAAGGCAGACGCCAAGAGCAAGGCCAAGAACATCAGCAAGAGGAACCAGGCCAGTGCATAGTGTCCAGCAAATTATGAAGCGGCATGAGGCCGCGCAGCGTCGCAAGGATCACTGGCGGCAGATCTATGAGGACTGCTATGAGTTCGGTTTGCCACAGCGCAACCTGTATGATGGCTACTATGAGGGTGGCGGTGCGCCAGGTCAGAACAAGATGGCGCGTGTGTTTGACAGTACCGCCATCAATGCTGTCCAGCGTTTTGCCAACCGCATCCAGTCGGGCCTGTTCCCGCCCTATGCTAACTGGTGCCGGCTAGAGCCAGGCGCTGACATCCCAGAAGACCGCCGCATTGAGGCGCAGGCAGCTCTCGACATCTACTCTGAAAAGATGTTTTCGGTTCTGCGCCAGTCCAACTTTGACCTGGCTATGGGTGAGTTCCTGCTGGATCTTGCTGTCGGCACTGCCGTCATGCTGGTGCAGGATGGCGATGACATGACGCCCATCCGGTTCACATCTGTGCCGCAGTACCTGGTCAGCATCGAAGAGGGCGCATATGGCAAGGTGGACAACGTCTATCGCCGCATGCGGATGAAGGGCGAGGCCATCACACAGCACTGGTCTGATGCTGAGTTGCCTGACCGCTTGCAGCGTATGATCGAAGAGAAGCCGACAGACGAGGTCGAGCTGCTTGAGGCCACGCTGTATGACGTTGACCAAGGTGACTTCTGCTACCATGTCATTTGGCCAGGCGGCAAAAGCCAGCTACTGATGCGCCGCATGAAGACATCGCCGTGGATCGTCGCGCGCTATATGAAGGTGGCCGGCGAGGTCTATGGGCGGGGGCCGTTGGTCACAGCCATCCCCGACATCAAGACATTGAACAAGACGCTGGAGCTGTTGCTGAAGAACGCCAGCCTGTCTATTGCCGGCGTCTACACGGCGGCAGATGACGGCGTGTTGAACCCGCAGACCATCCGCATTGCGCCTGGTGCCATCATCCCTGTGGCGCGCAACGGTGGCCCCCAGGGCGAGAGCCTGCGGCAGATGCCGCGTTCCGGTGACTTCAATGTGAGCCAGATCGTGATCAACGACCTGCGCATGAACATCAAGAAGATACTGCTGGACGACACACTGCCGCCTGACAATATGTCGGCTAGGTCAGCCACAGAAATCGCAGAACGCATGAAGGAGCTGGCCAGCAACCTGGGCAGTGCGTTTGGCAGATTGATTGCTGAGACAATGGTGCCGATGATCGGGCGCATCCTGTACGTCATGGATGAGCGCGGCTTGATTGAGATGCCGCTGAAGGTCAACGGTCTTGAGGTTAAGGTGGTGCCGATCAGTCCGATTGCCCAGGCACAGAGCATGGGTGACATTGAAAAGATCATGCAGTGGGTGCAGATGTCTTCTGCTCTCGGCCCCGAAGGTCAGATGGCGGTCAAGACCGGCAACATCCCTGACTATGTGGCAGACAAGATGGGCATCCCCGCAGACCTGCGTACAACGCCGCAGGAGCGCCAGCAGATGATGGAGCAGGCCGCAGCTATGATGCAGGCCCAGGCACAGGCAGAGGCGCAAGGTGCGCCACCACAGGAAGCGCCACCGGAAGGAATGTAAGATGAATCCAGATGGATGGGAGGGTCTGCAACTTGCAGATCCTGAGATTGCAAAAAAACAGCAGGTAGACAAGGACGATGTCGATCGCCTGTACCTGCGTGTGTTCGGCAGTGATGATGGGCAAAAGCTGCTCACCCATTTGCGATCACTGACGATAGAGCAGCCGACCTGGTATCCTGGTGAGGACGCCAGTCACGGTTTTGCTCGTGAGGGCCAGAATAGTCTGGTCAGAGAAATTGAGCGGCGCATGAAAAGGGCAAGAGAGCTATGAACGAAACTGAGGGGCTGTTGGCCGATGCTCAACCACAGAGTGACGACAACCAAGAGCAAGCCGAAGAGCAGTCTATTTCACACCTGCAACCAGACACCGAGCCATCGCTTGATGATGTTACTCTGGCAACAGAGCAAGAGGACATCGCATTTGAAAGGCCAGACTGGTATCCCGACAAGTTTTGGGACGAGAGCGATGGGCCGGATCTTGAGAACCTGGTCAAGTCTTACAACGAGCTTCAGAAGAAGTTCTCGCAAGGCCAACATAAAGTTCCAGATGAGTATGATCAGTCTATCTTTACTGATGCTGGCATTCCAGAGGACGATGAGCTGTATGCGACCTATCGTGACTGGGCAAAAAATAATGGCGTCAGTCAGGCTGCGTTCAACGAGCTGGCTGGCAAGTTCATTGAGATGGCCGGCAACGAGAGTGAGCAAGCTGCTATCTCGCACAAAGAAGAGTACGAGAAGCTAGGGCCGAATGCCGATGCCACCATCAAGTCCATGACGACCTGGGCGCAGAGCCTGGTTAACAAGGGCGTGTGGGGCCAAGATGATTTTGAAGAGTTCAAGATCATGGGCGGCACAGCACAGGGCATGCGCGCATTGCAGAAGGTGCGCAGCTACTATGGCGACAGGCCTATCCCTGTTGATGTCGGGCCTGTAGACGGTGCGCCATCCAAGGAAGAGCTGATGGCTATGGTCGGCAAGCCTGAGTACAAGAGTGACCCAGGCTATCGTGCCAAGGTCGAGAAGGCTTTTGAGCAAGTCTATGGAACATCAGACTACAGTCCCGTGTAACCAATAAGCGAGGGCTGTTTACAGTCCTCGTTTTTTTTCATATACTTTGCCCGACAGACAATCGTCTTCGACCTGTCAACCCCGCTTGGGGGCGTGGCGTACATGCCCAAGCCGCAGCCCGATAGGATACCTGCTAGGCGATTCAGTGTTAACTTTTGTATAGGAGTTAGAAATGGCTGTAGGCATTTCTTCCGCTTTCGTACAACTGTTCGATGCCGAGGTGAAGCAGGCATACCAGGGCGCGCGCGCTCTTGCCGGCGTAACTCGTGAGCGGACAAACGTCGAAGGCAACCAGGTGAAGTTCCCGAAGATCGGTAAAGGCGTTGCCACCGTGCGGGTTCCTCAAACTGACGTTACCCCTCTCAACGTGACCTATTCGCAGGTTACTGCAACAATGTCGGATTTCATCGCTAGCGAATACAGCGATATCTTCCAGCAGTCCAAAGTCAACTTCGATGAGCGCCAAGAGCTGGTGCAGGTCGTTGGTGGTGCTATTGGTCGTCGCATGGATCAGCTTGTCATTGACGCGCTGAACGCTGCGTCGTCGCCATCTACCGTTGCAACAACGGTTGGCGGTTCCGGCACCAACATGAACCTTGCCAAGCTGCTTGCAGCTAAGAAGGCTCTGGACACCAAGAACGTGCCGGCAGAGGGTCGCTGCATGATTATCCATGCAAACGGTCTGTCTGCTCTGCTCGACGAGACTGAGCTGACCAGCAGCGATTTTGCCACGGTCAAGGCTCTTTCTACCGGTGAGCTGGATACGTTCCTGGGCTTCAAGTTCATCACTCTGGGTGACCGCGATGAGGGTGGTCTGCCGCTCCCATCAACCCGCACTTGCTTCGCGTTCCACCGCGATGCAATCGGCATGGGCATCAGCATGAACCAGCGTTCTGAGATCAACTACGTTGCAGAGAAAACTTCGTTCCTTGTGTCTTCGATGTTCTCGGCTGGTGCCGTTGCCATTGACGATGAAGGCATCGTCAAGATCTCAGCAACCGAGTAGAGAGGAGACTGACAAATGGCTTTTGCTTCTTCTGGCGTCAACGTCATTGGTGCAGCGAAAAAGGGCAACGCCCCTTCGCTCTACACCTACACTTCGGCTGACGCGATTGCGACTGTGAACACGGCTGGTTACTTTAATGACCTGTCTGACACCTTGGCAGTTGGAGACATCATCTTTGTGCATGATTCAAATACGCCGACCTTGTCCATCGTGATGGTCGCGTCGAATGCTTCAGGTGTTGTCGATGTCACCGACGGTACTACCGTCGCCATGACTGACAGCGACTAAACTGGTGGGGCCGGTTCGCCGGCCCCCCTTCTCTTTTATGGAGTGGCGCTATGGCGGCGGGTGATACCAAACTATCTATCGTTTCAGATGCGCTGATCATGCTGGGGGCTTCCCCCCTTTCTTCATTTGCGGATGGCACAGATGAGGCCCAGGTCGGTGACCGCCTCTATGATGATGTGCGTGACACAATCCTGATGCAGTATCCATTCAGTTGGACGCTGAAGAAGGTGAAGTTGGCGCGCCTTGTTGATGCCCCTATTAATGAATGGAAATACAAGTACCAACTGCCAGGCGACATTCTGGGCAACCCGCGCGCTGTGTTCAACACCAGTGCTGTTGGCGGCAACCCTGTGCGCGACTTTGAGATCTACTCTGGTGGCTTGTTCACGAATCTGGAGGATGTCTGGATTGACTACCAGTTCCGGCCAGAGCCGGCCATCTTCCCCCCATATTTTGTGCGCCTGCTGAAGACGGCGCTGGCTGCTGAGTTCGCAGAGCCGATTACCGATCAGATCAGCAAGGCTGAGTATTATCACGGCAAGGCATACGGGTCGCCGGTTGAGAACATGCGCGGCGGCTTGATGCGTGTTGCCATCAACATCGATGGCGCAAGCCAGCCTTCACAAAACATTCAAGAGTTTCCGATTAGTGACATAAGGTACTAGCATGAGCCGCATCATTCAGATCCAGAATGACTTCACCAGCGGTGAGCTAGATCCGAAGCTGAGAGCGCGCACTGACATTGCGCAGTATAAGTCTGGCTTGACCACAGCCAAGAATGTCAGCATTCAGCCCCAGGGCGGTGCCAAGCGCCGTGACGGCACCAAGTATGTTGCCACGCTAGACAGCGGTGCAGCTAATGCTGTGCGCATGGTCAGCTTTGAGTTCAGCATCAATGACAGCTACATGCTGGTCTTCACACCTGGCAAAATGTACGTCTTCAAGAACGGCGCGCAAGTCACCAACATCAATGGCAGCGGCAGTGACTTTCTGACTGTTGCCAGCTTGACTGCTTCCATCCTGCCTGAGATGAACTGGGTGCAATCTGCTGACACTGTCATTGTCGTGCATGAGGATCTGCCGCCAACCAAGATTGTGCGAGGCGCTACTGACAGCTCATGGACTGCAAGCGCGATTGCCTTTGACCACATTCCTCAGTTTACTTTTGTTGTGGATGTCCACAGCCCACAGTTTACGATCACGCCGTCTGCTGTCAGCGGCAACATTACTATCACCGCGTCTTCAGTAACGACTGACACGGGTACGGCGCAAGCCGGCGGCACAGACACCATCACGCTTAAATCGTCGTCCAGCTTCACTGTCGATGATCAGCCCAACGGCATGTACATTGAATTGACCAGCGGCACAGGCTCTGGCCAGAAGCGCCACATTGAGGACTATGTGGGGTCAACTAAGGTTGCGACTGTCAACACAGCCTGGACAACACAACCTGATGCCACGACACACTATGCCATCAAGGCATTTAACTCTGCGGCGGTTGGAGATTACGCATCAGTTGCCACTGGGTTTGGTCGTGCGCGTTATGTGGAGTTCGTCAGTGATACTGTGATGAAGGCATTTGTTGATGTGCCTTTCTTCGACACCGACGCGATTGTTGCCGGCGACTGGAACAGTGAGCATGGCTATGAGGATGTGTGGTCTGCCACGCGCGGCTATCCGCGCAGCGTGACATTCCATGAGGGGCGTCTGTTCTTTGGCGGCACTAAGAGCCGGCCATCGACACTGTTTGGTTCGCGGGTTTCTGACTTCTTCAACTTCAACCCAGGCGAGGCTTTGGCTGATGATGGCGTTGAGGCGACGCTGGACACCGGCACCTTCAATGCCATTGTCGATATCTTCTCAGGCCGCAACTTGCAGGTCTTTACCAGTGGCGCTGAGTTCTTTGTGCCGCAGACTTTGGATGAGCCGATCACGCCAAGCAATCTGATTGTGAAGCAGCAGACTGCCTTTGGCATGAAGCCTGGCATTCGGTTGCAGAACGTGGACGGGTCAACGCTGTTCATCCAGCGCCAGGGTAAGGCGCTGCAAGAGTTCGTCTTTAGTGACAGTGTGCAGGCTTACACCTCGGCCAAGATATCGTTGCTGTCATCACATCTGTTGAAGTCTCCAGAAGAAATGGCGGTGCGTGTTGCCACATCAACAGATGAGGGTGACCGTCTGATGATCGTCAACGGCACAGACGGCAGCATTGCTTGTTACACTTTGTTACGAAGCCAGAACGTGATTGCGCCGTCTGAGTGGACTACGGACGGTGAGTTCCTGAACATTGGCGTCGATGTCGATGACATCTATGTAGTAGTCAAGCGCACCATCAACAGCGCGGCGGCGTACTATGTGGAGCTGTTCGACGCTAATGTGCTGCTAGACAGCGCCAAGACTGGCGGCGCTGCCAGCTCTGTGACGATGGCGCACCTCAATGGCGAGAGCGTCAAGATCATACGCGACGGCGTCATTGAGCCTGACCAGACTGTGCCGGCATCGCCGCACACTGTCACGTTTGCCACAGCGGCCACTAGCAGCCACCAGGTGGGCCTTAACTTTACGCCAGAGATCAAGACCCTGCCGGTGGAGCCAAACCTCGCCAGCGGGTCTCTGAAAGGCTTCAAGAAGCGTATCTTTGAGGTCAACGCCGAGCTGTTTGAGACACAGGCGCTGACGATCAATGGCAAGCTGGTGCCGTTTAGAAACTTTGGCGCAAGCGTCCTGGACAGCTCTGTGGAAGAGTTTACAGGCATCAAGACGCAGCACGGCATTTTAGGTTATACTTATGACGGGCAGATCACCATTGGCCAGACAGTGCCATTGAAGATGACGCTGCTGGGTATTGATTACAAAGTGAGCGCGGGGCAATGACATGAGCATGTATGCAATAGCTGGACTGCAAGCCTTTGCGGCGCTGAAAGCAGCGCAGGCGACGGCGCGTGGGCTTGCTGCGCAAGCAACCCAGGTGCGCACCCAAGCGCGCACTGACGCCCTCAAGTACAAGGCGCAGGGCGTCAAGGTGCTGGACAACATCTTGGCCACAGATGCGGCAATCATTGCCAGGGCTGGCGCAGGTGGCATTGACCCCTTCAGTGGCAGTGCCAGAACCTTGTCTATATTTGCCGAGGCCAAAGGGGCCGAAGAAAAGTTTTTGTCTGATGAAGGCGCTATAATTGCGCTGCGTTCTGGTGTGTTGCAGGCAGATCAGTATGAGGCGCAGGCTAGCGCCACAATGATGTCAGGTGTGTTCAATGCTGCCGCTGCATTCGGCCAGGCGTATGCGTTCAACAAATCACTAGGCGCGGCTCCAAAGGCACCGCTGGAGCCTAGCTTGCAAACAACGGTAACAGGCTAATGGCAGAACGACCAAGATACCGTCCACTAGGTGCTTCGATACCGTCGATACCTAGTGTTGACTTCACGGCTACTGGCAGGGCGCAGGCTGGCGTTTTTGAAAGTATGTCGCGCGGCTTGGATGTGATGTCGCGGTATGTTGCTGGTCGAGAAGAGGCGCGCACCAAAGTAGAGGCGGCACAGTTTGCATATGACCAAGACATCACGGCAGAGCAGCTAGAGGCGGCGCTTGCCGGTGGCCAGTCTGTTGATCAAATACTTGGCGACCCGACAACAGTCTTTGGGTCTGTGTCGGTGGCTACTACTGCGCAAAAACTCAGCACAGAATTGACTGCCACGACTAGGTCCAGCCTGGCTAATCTTAGCGCAAGGATTGAAGGTGGTGAAGATCTCGACATCAACGCTGAGATGCGCGAGATCACTGGCATGTCTGCCGGCTACACAGATTTGATTGCTGCGCTTGACCCAAAGGTGGCAAGTTCATTTAATGCAACGATAGCGACGCTGTCGGCTCCAGTGTACCAGAAGGGGCTAGAGCGGCAGATCAAGCTCAACCAAGCAATCAAAATGGCAAACGCCGAAGCAACCATGTCGGCGCTGCCAGATGCCTTGGAAGACATCTTCACCCAGGATAAAGGTGCTGTCACTATTGGCAGCGATCTGCTGGCTAGTGAAAGCGAGGCGGTCATAGCAGTCAACTCTGTTGCTGATCAATTATTGTCCACAAATGATGCCGCTTTTTTCACAGAGCAATCAGGCAAGTTTCCTGCCATGATTGCCACAGCCAAGGTCAATGTGCTTGCAAACTATGCTATTGAGCTGCCGGCAGAGCAAAGGTTATCCGCGTTGCGGCGTGGCGACTTTGGCGACAAGACTGCGCTCTACAACACGCTAGACGATGCGCAGAAGATTGTTTTGCGCAAACAGATTCGTGATGAGATTTCCTTTAGGCAAGGCGCAGATGACCAGACGCGCAAAGAAAATGTGTTGGTGGCTAAACAAGATACCGTCAGCAATGTGATTGACTTTGTCAACGCGCCTGGTGGCAGCGATGATGAAAAAGAGGCAGTCGCAGCTCTTACAGAAACCGCTACGATGTATCCAGAAGTGATTGATGGTCAGGGCATCATTGCGCTGTTCAAGACAAAGGAACAAGTTAATCAGCCTGCATACTATGAGCCTGACAATCCAACTGGTGTTTTTGCTCTACGCACAATGATTGCTCAAGGCCAGATCACAGACCACCTTACTCTTTTTGCTGAAGGCCAGAAACTTGATGTTGGGCCAAAGCAGATCTTGTCCTTGGCACCAAGGCTTGAGGCTGCAAACAAAGAAGAGTTTTCCAAGGTTGAGGCAGAGGCGCGTCGCCACACTGGTCTTGTCACCGGCATGATCAATGTTGAGGTAAAACAAGCCAAAGCCGTAAATAGCTTTATCGCGAATGTCGATAGAAGATTTAGCGCCGCAATGGAAGACTGGGAAGATGGCGGCATGACTGGTGATCGTCCGGTCAGGTCTGTCATTGCGCGGGATTACAGACTGGAGCTGGCTGGCAGCGAGTACCAGGAAAACATTGACCGCCTCTTGAGTGCTTTGGCAGAGAAATATACCAATATTGATATTGGCGAGTACACGACTATTGAAGAGATCATCGACAACCAGGCCGCGCTTAACTTGTCAGATCCTGACATTGAGTTCATCAAGGCAAAGCTGTTGAGTATTGAGCGAAACCAAACACTGCGGGATGAATTGATGTGAGCGGCTTTCTTGAAGACAGAGTGATGGATGAGCTTGCTGAGATGTACAATCAGCAAGCAGACCAAAACACTTTTATGAAGCTCGGCATACCTGCGTCTTCTGATGCGGTAGCGGATGAAGATGAAATTGACGATTCACTTCGCGGCGCTAGAAAGGCTCGACGCGACGCGCCAAAAAAGCCCAAGTTTAGTGAAGAGCAGCTTACCATGATGCCTGATTGGATTGAGGTATCAAAGCGCATGCACCGTGTCATGGAGGGCTATGAGTTCATTGGCTCTGATAAGCAGGCGGCTGCTTATGGCATGGATCTAATGGGCGAGTTTAATTGGAACGTGACAGGCGTTGCTGGCTTCCCTGGTGAATCAGGCATTAGTTCGCCTGGTATGGTTGGTCAGGTGTACAACATCGTGAACAGTGGCGGCTATACAGATTTGGATGGCAACCTAGTCACCAAAGAAAACAATGCCAATGATTTTCTGTTTATGTTGAACACATATGCTGACACCAAGACAGAAGGCGCAACCATCAAAAGGTCGTTCCGCGCATTGTTTGGTGCGCCAGAAACGTATGCCACTGTGGTAGGTGGCTTTGCTGCTCCGGTCATCAAAGCAGCAGCATTAAAGACAAGCAGCATGACGGCCAGGCAAATGCTGATGCTGGCAGCAAAGACTGCTGGCTATACGACTGAGCTTGCCAAGCGCGCGCCAGTTGTATCTGGGGCTGGTGCTGGTGCTGCATATGCAAACATCTATGAAGCCGGCAACATGATATTAGAGACTGCTGCTGGCGCGCCACCATCTTTGGGTGAGGCTGTCATGCGAACCCTTGCGTCCACAGGCATAGGCGCTGCGGCTGGTGCAGGAATTACAAAAGGTGTGCAGAAAACTGTTGAAGTTGGTGGCCCTGCTGTTCGTTCCGCAATTTCATCTCTGGGTGAATCAGCAGAGGCGCGTATAGCAGAACGTGGGCCAATGCAAGACCGCTTGATGTCTGGCGTAGATCCTATGGAAGTGATTGACCCAGCACTGGCTGCTGCCGGCAAGATGGTTTCAGCAGAGCCTGTCTTTACATCAAGGGTAGAGACTGACGCCCCAGTCATTGGTGTGCCTGGCCAGTATACAGTCAACAACCCATCATTTGAGCCGGTGCAGTTGCAGCGCAAGAATGAATCTTTTATTGCTGCGGCTATGACGCCAAACAATTTTACGGCGCAGACGGCAAGGCTTGATGAAATTGACTTAGAGTTTCCCGATCCACTGGCATCGACGCAGGGATATGTGGACATGATGTCTAGGGCATTAAACCGGCAGGATGTGCCTGCGCCGCCAGTCTGGATGATTGAGCATGCTAATGACATGAACAAATGGTCGGATTGGTTTAAGCAGTTGACGCCGGCCCAGATCAAAGCAGCCAACGATGGGTTGGCTGTTCAGAACAGATTCAAGGGCGCGTATGCTGCCGGTGCTGGCCCAGAGCTGACGGGTCAGCTCATGCTGTGGTCTATCTTGTCCAGGCGTCTGTCTGCATTCCCGCATGAAAGCGGATACAAAGACCTGGCCGAGAAGGCTATGCCTTTTATTCAGAAGGCTGCGCGTGGCGAGTGGTCTGATGCAGACACTGCTGGCTGGCTAAACATGGTCAAAACCACGATCCCTGCCGGTAGCCCAGGCAAGTCTGCAACATCCAATGCAAATGACTTTGGCAAGGTGTTCTTGAAGAAGATGGCAGTGCCGGATGCGTCAGGTAAGTCTGGCCTGGCTAGGTTGCATGAGATGATTGCAAATCAGGATATGGCCAGTAGAGAGATCAGGCGTGAATACTATGGCATCGCACAAGACACCGGCATCAAGAACAAGATCCTGTCATTCGCATTGCTAGTGTCGGGCCGCAACGATGTTGTGGTTCTTGACCGAATCCAGATCAACCAGATGTGGGGCGGCGGTGAGAAGATCTATGACGACATCATGCAGCAGTTTGACACATCACAGGGTCTGGCTCAGTATGAGGCGCTGGAGCGGTCACTGATGACCAGAGTGCCAGAGCTGTACAAGATGGCAGGACGCACAGAGGCTGGCACCGTAGGCCGGTATCACTGGGAAAGCTGGGTTAGGTCTTCTGGTCAGATTGTGTCGCACCCAACGCTGGAGACCGTTGTGCGGACATCAGCGGGTGATGCCACACCAGTGGCCAATGTTCCTGTGATGGAAGGTAGATTCAAATCAAAGTATTCTGGGGCCAAGTACGAAAAACTGCCAGATGGGTCTAATCGTTACATTTATGAAGCTAGCGATGGCACCCCTTATTCATTCACAAAACAACAACTGGATGATACTTTGGACAAAGCACTTGCCAAAAACTCTGAGGTCATCCCGCCTGACTTCCCAAGGACAAAGGCCGGCAAAGGATCTGTAGAGCCTTTCGAGGGTGGCAGCATACCGTGGTACGATTTTGAAGGAGTAAACCGTGGAAAACTCGACGAACTCATCCGAGCCGCAGGAACAGAAATCAAATGATGTCATGGCGCTGGTAACGGCGTTGTATGACACTCGTGAGCAAATGCCTATGCAGGCAGAGCCAGACGAGGTAGATCAAGCAGAGGGATAGGCAATGTCTATTGTTTCTAAAACAGCCAGAGGCATAACTGGTCAGCTCATTGAACCGCTGACCAAGCCTGGTGCGCGGGTTTCACCGCGCAGCACAAGGGTTGAGGCTATTGACCCTCCGGCTGTTGAGGAGATGCCGCTCGGCCCCCGCATTGAACTAGCGCCAGAGCCAGAGGTGGAAGTGCCGCCACAGCCTGTGGCACCAGAGCCTGTGACTGAAGCAGAAGTAGACGCGCGCATCATAGCTACTGAGGCAGAGATAGGCACAGCGCGTGAAGCGCCATCGCCGTCACGCACACAGAAGGAAGCCGGCATTGCTGAAGGGCCGGTCAACACCACCTTCTATGACAGCGACACGCTAGCCGCCACAGTGCAGGCTGCTGCCAAGGTCGCTGACCAAGAGGGTGTTGCTGCCAACAAACCTATGACTGTGGCGCAGATCTATGACCGCGCTATGGAAGCCGGCATTCCAGAAGAAAACCTGAACGGCATTTTTTCTGGCGTAGAAAAGACCACCGCTGTGGGCGGCAGTCAGCTAGCTGAGTACATGGCTGGCCTCATGGTGTTGCACGATGTCAGCGCCAGCAAGGTCGATGAGCTGATGCGTCTGGCTGGCCGTGGTGAGCTAGACGATGCTGGCAAGCTAGAGCTGCGAGAGGCAATCGCGCAGCACGATGTGATTCTTGCTGAGTTGTCAGGCGCAAAGACAGATGTGGCCAGGTCAATGAATGTCTTCAAGAACACCAAAGACCGTGGCAGCAATCTGAGCATCAACGAGGTGCGCGCGGCTCTGGATGCACTGGGTGGCGATGATCAGTTGCGTATTATGGCAGAGGCATATAACAACACCAACAGCCCTGCGGCGCGCAATGCTCTGCTGCGTAACGGCGTCAAGCGCAAGTCATATGAATCTATGGTCTATATGGCGCAGTCGGTCATGCTGAATGACCCTGTGACACACTTCTACAATGCTGCCGGCAACGCCTTGATGCAGTTCTTGGATGTGCCAGAACGCATGTTTGCTGTGGCTATGACGCCGCTGCGTCAGCGTTTAGAGGCGTTGGTGGGCAAGCCAAACCCTGATCAGTATTACGCCACTGATATCTATGCTCGGCTGTCTGGTTTGCGCAATGGCCTGGTTGATGGCTTCACTATGATGGGCCGCAAGTTTATGGAAGGTGGCGCAGCCAAGGACGCGCCGCGTGACCCGCTGCGCGCAGCGTACTGGGCAGGCGCACCGTATAAAATACCGTTTACCAAGAAGATCCGCGAGCTGCCAGATTTGACAGCTTCGCCCCTGGGCAAAGCCTTTAACATGATGGGCTTGGTCTACTCTGTGCCGTTTAGGGCGCTTGGTGCTGCTGATGAGTTCTTTGCCGGCATCTCGCAGCGTGTGCAGTTGCATGAGGAAGCCGCCAGGCTTGGCGGCAGGGTGTATGACAGCACCTTTGCAGATCTTATGGCCAGAGGCGCAGAAGAAAAGACAGCGCACATGCAGGCTGTAGAAGCCGGACAGCGCGCTGTACAAAAGCTGCTGACTGAAAGACCAGACGATGTTGAGGCGTCCATGCTGGCTTGGCGCAGGCAATCTACATTGCAAGATGACCTGGACAAAGAGCTGCCGCTGGCAGGCATTTACGGCGGCGCAAACAAGTTGATGAACCAGTGGTATGTAAAGCCACTTGCGCCATTCTCAAAGACGCTGACCAACATTGCCAATGAGGGCATGTCTAGGATGGGGCCGGCGGCAGTCCTGTCGCCGCGCTTCTGGAGTGACTGGCAGAAGGGTGGCCGGCATCGTGACCTGGCTTTGAGCAAGATGGCTTTAGGTGGTGCCATGTTGTATGTCGGCTATGATCTTGCAGGGCGTGGCCGTGTCACTGGCGCTGGGCCGACAGACACTGGTCAGCGCAATGACCTGAAGGCCAGAGGCTGGCAAGAGTTTTCGCTGCGTATTGGCAAGGATGAAATCAGCTCTGAGAATGTCAAAAGGCTGATGGACCTTCTCGGCCCCGAAGGCATTGTGGAAGGCACGGGCAAAGATTTTGACGATAGCTGGTTCATTCCGCTGAACAGGTTGGAGCCAGCCAACATGCCTCTTTTGATTGGTTCTGCTATTGCTGATGCTGCCAAGTACAAAGAATACGACCCTGACAACACCATGTTTGATATTGCGTTCAGCGCAGGCATGGCAGGCACATCTGAGTTCGCCACATCAATCCCGACTATGCAGACCTTCTCTGAGTTGATGTCGATTGCCGGCCATAAACAAACTGATGGCGGTGACAGGCTCGTGTCTATCTTCAATGCCATCCAGAAGCGTTACACCAGCTTCTACATTTCTGGCACACCAGTTGTAGGCATGAGCAACAGCACACTGGTGGCGCGCATTGAGAGAGCCATTGACCCGACGATTAGCAATGTCGGCGTCGGTGAGGACTACCCTGATTCAATGGTAGGTTTTGGCGAGGCCATGAATAGATGGCGCTCTCGCATCCCCATCTATTCACGCGACGTTCTGCCCAAGCTAAATGACTGGGGCGAAGAGATAGGCACAAACCAGGCCACAGCCTGGCAACCGCTGGCCATGACCTTTGGCGAAAAGGACGATGTGCTGGAGTTCTTGGATGCAATCCAGCACAATATGCCGCAAGCGCCTCGCGCATTTGATGGCATCAAGATCCCGCCTAAAATTGAAAACAGGTTCAAGGAGCTATACGGCCAGGTCATTACGATTGACGGCTTGACCCTCAAAGAAAACATCAAGATGTCTATGTCAGAGATGATGGAAGACTATGAGATGACTGGCGAAGAGTTCCCTATTGGTCAAGCGCGCAACCTTGTCAACAACATCGTGGCGCAGTACCGCAAGCTGGCAAAGGTTCGTATGTTTGGTGCCATTGATGAAGACATGATGAATCCTGGAATGTATGAGTATTCGCTTGTGCCGGAAGATATGTCTAATTATGGGCTGGATGATGATGTCATTGAGTTCCCAGAGTTCGCTGAAAAGTTGGCAGCAGCTAAGAACAAGAAGAAGTACCCGCGCCTGTCAGCACCAGAACCCAGCTTACAAAATTTGGTGAAATAAGGTACAATGCGACACAAAGGATGATGTGCAATGGCTGACTACAATATCAACGCAGTGACGCGCCGCGTCGTCTTCACCGGCTCTGCCGGCTTGGGGCCGTATGCTTTCACCTTTGAGGTGCTAGACGATGACGATCTGGCAATCTACTTCAACACCACCAAGCTGACCAAGACCACAGACTACTCTGTCACCATCAACGCCAACGGCACCGGCTCTGTTACCGTCGTTGTCAACGTGGGCGGCAACATACCAGCAACGCCTGATGCCAACGACACCATCATCATCCTGGGTGCGCGTGACATTGAACGGGTCACTGACTTTGTGACAGCCGGCGACTTGCTGGCGTCCAGCTTGAATCAGCAGCTCGACAGCCTGACCATCTTTGACCAGCAGGTGGCAGAAGAACAGAAGCGCAGCATGCAAGCGCCGGTCTATGACCCAGCGCATGTGGATGATGGCGGCAGCCTGGACATGACGCTGCCGGCCAAGGACACCCGCAAGGGCAAGACCCTGCAATTCAACGCAACCACCGGCAACCCAGAGGCCGGCCCTGCCATTGATGCGGTTGCAAACGCGCAGACCAAGGCTAATGAAGCGGCTGCAAGCGCCACCGCTGCCGCTTCCAGTGCCACATCTGCGTCTGGTAGCGCCACCACGGCGACGACAAAAGCCGCAGAAGCATCGACCAGTGCCGCCGCTGCCGCTGCATCTCAGACGGCTAGTGCGGCCAGCGAGACTGCTAGTGCCGCCAGTCAGGCGGCTAGTGCGGCCAGCCAGACGGCGGCGGCATCAAGTGCATCTTCTGCCTCGACATCTGCTGCGACATCGACCACAAAAGCTGCCGAAGCGGCGACTTCTGCCAGCAATGCCTCGACTTCTGAGACAAATAGTGCGGCTTCTGCGACAGCGGCGGCGTCATCAGCCACGGCTGCGGCTGCATCACAGACTGCGGCGGCAGCTAGTGCTGCATCTGCGGCATCTGCTTTCGATAACTTTGATGACACCTATCTCGGCAGCAAGACGAGCAATCCGACAGTCGATAATGACGGTGATGCCCTGGTAGCCGGTGCGCTGTACTTCAACAGCACCGCAAACGAGATGCGTGTTTACGACGGAGCCAACTGGATTGCCGCCACATCTGCTGGCAATGTCAGTTTGATCCTGTACGAGTACACAGCCACATCAGGTCAAACGACATTCAGCGGTTCAGACGACAACAGCGCAACTCTGTCCTATACGGCAGACAATCTGCAAGTCGTGATGAACGGCGTCATCCTTGACCCGTCTGACTTCACAGCCAGCAACGGCACATCGGTTGTGCTGGCTTCTGGCGCTGCTACCAATGATCTTGTGAACATCTATGCATTTAAGTCATTCACGACTGCTGACATGGTGAGCAAGACCAACGGCGGCACGTTTGCTGGTGCAGTGACTGTGCCGCAACTCAATGCCGACAACATACGCATCGACGGCAACACCATCAGCAGCATCGATACGAACGGCAACGTGAACATCGACCCTAACGGTACTGGCGTAACTGCGATTGCAGGCGGCTTCACCGCAACAGACGGCTGCACAATTACCACTGCCGACAATGACCCACAACTCACGCTTGTGTCCACAGATGCAGATGCTTCTCGTGGCCCTGAGTTGTTGCTCTATCGTAACTCTGCCAGCCCTGCTAACAGTGATGCTCTAGGATTTATACGCTGGGATGGTGAAAACGATGCTGGCGCACAGCATGAGTATATTAAATTTGAGGCGACTATTGCCGCTTCTTCCGGTGCAGCATCAGGTGCAGAACAAGGGAGATTGGACATAAGAACAATGGTCAGCGGCACTGACCGCAGCCGCATAGATATTGATTACGATGGAACTGTAATAAACCAAAGCGCACAAGACTTGGACTTCCGTGTCGAGTCCAGCAGTGCAAGCCATATGCTGACGGTAAATGGCGGCGATAATAGGGTCGGTATAAATATTGACCCAACTGATGCGAATGTTGTTTCAACAGGCGGGGAGTCGCTGGTTGTTCTTGGGGCGGTCGGAATTCGCAGGGACGGCGGCGCTCCTCTTGGTATGAATAGACAAACTAACGACGGTGATCTTATTGTTTTCCGCGCACAAGGAGTTTTAGAAGGCACAATATCCGTATCCGGCACAACCGTTTCATACAATGGTGGTCATCTTTCTCGTTATTCACAGCTTTCTGATAACACAAAAGACACAAGCATCGTCAAAGGCACAGTGATGACCAACCTTGACCAGATGGCGGTATGGCATCACGAGGCAAAAGCAGCCACATATTACACAGAAGATGATGAACTGCCTGACGGCGTATCTGTTGGCGACGAAAAGACACCGGCTGCCGATGCTTATGATGAAGACAACGAGCAGTTGAACTGTATGGCCGTGTCGTCTGTCGAAGGTGACGCAAACGTGGCTGGCGTCTTTGTAAACTGGGACGATGACGACGAGGACTATGCCAACGACATGAACATTGCAATGACGGGAGATATGGTCATCCGCATTGCACAAGGCACCACAGTGGCACGAGGCGACTTGCTGATGAGCGCTGGCGATGGTACTGCCAAGTCGCAGGGCGATGACATTGTTCGCAGCAAGACGATTGCGAAGGTCACTAGCACCACAGTTTCACACACATACGGCGACGGCAGCTATCTTGTGCCGTGCGTCTTGATGGCTTGTTGAGGAGGCCGGATCATGAGCAGAGCAAGAGATTTCGCAGACCTCGCCGGTTCGGCTGATGCCGGTGGCCTTGGTGGGTCTAACATGGTCATCAACGGGTCCATGAACATAAGCCAGCGCGGAACCTCAAGCACCGGCCTGCATGATTCTGGGTATTACACCGTTGATAGGTTTGCTCTAATCTTTGGCAATGAGGATGAGTTGCGAGTAACAATGTCGCAAAATTCTGTCACTGACCTACCCGGCTTTGCCAATTCTTTGAAGGTGCAAACTACAACCGCTGAAAGCGCCATAGCAGCAGATGAAAGTTACTACATTATCAATCGCTACGAAGGTCAAGATTTCCAACATCTGAAGTACGGCACATCTAATGCACTTTCGACAACACTTAGTTTCTATGTGAAGTCGTCGGTGACTGGCACTTTTGCAGTAGCAATTTATCAGACAGACGGCAACGACATCATTGGCTCAACCTATACAATCAACACCGCTGACACATGGGAAAAGAAAGAAATCACCTTTGCTGGCAACACTCTTGCAGCAATCGTAGATGACAACACCAGTGCAATTATGATTGATTGGTTTTTGGCGGCTGGCTCCAACTTTACATCAGTAAACAACACTAGCTGGGGTGGGTATGAGACAGGCAAGCTGGCCTATGGACATGGCACAAATGCCGTGGCTACCACTACAAACGCTACTTGGGAAATAACAGGAGTACAGTGGGAACTTGGCGAACAGGCCACGCCGTTTGAGCATCGGTCGTTTGGCGATGAGTTGCGTAGATGTCAGAGATATTATTATCAAACTAATGATAGTGAAAACTCAGTTCATTTGCAAAGAAGTTACAACAACCTCAACTATTACTATGGTCAGCTTGACTATCCAGTAACAATGAGGTCGCAGCCAACTTTAACTTTTCAAAACGCTTCTGCTAGTGTTTTGTTGCCCTCTATACATACTACTAGCTGTTCTTGGGGGGCATTAAGTCGGACGAATCATAGCGTAATAATTGAAGCGCAGCCCGGCTCTGATGCTGGAGCCTATACATATACTGCTATATGTACGTCAAACAGTGTTAGATTAGATGCGGAGTTATAGTAATGAACATTACATCAGCCAGATATGCGCAAAACAGAATCTTAAATGATAGCGATGAGTTAGTTCTTGATGGGGTAAATAAAGCAATTATAGCCACGATTGACAATGTGGAAATGGACGTACCTCTTGACCCAGCCAACCGCCACTACGCAGAAATCATGCGACAGGTCGAGGCCGGTACGCTGACCATTGCGGATGCTGACTGATGAGCAAGCCTACCGTCACATCCGTCAAAGCTGAACTCGACACCCATGAGGCGGTCTGCTCTGAACGCTGGAAGGAAACCATCCTGCGTATCAAGCGCATCGAACACATTATGATTGGC
>Ga0181415_1000069_pt1 | contig 25564 bp, 41 predicted proteins | sample 38SPOviralmetaG_FD_130140 | JGI IMG/M metagenome (GOLD analysis project Ga0181415, IMG submission 130140) | Marine viral communities from the oligotrophic San Pedro Time Series (SPOT) site, San Pedro Channel, CA, USA - 38 SPOT_SRF_2012-12-11 | ecosystem: Environmental > Aquatic > Marine > Strait...
CCTGTAAGGGCGTACTAGCGAACTATCGTACTAAAACGTAATTACATCTATATTTATTAATAAATTGGACTAATCATGATTAAACTATCAAAACTTATCAAAGAAAGTTATGCCTGGGAACGTAAAGATGATGGATCTTTACCTACATTATCCGACGCTATTCAATCACATCAAAAATCATTGTCAGAAGTTGCTTCTATAAAAATAGGAGACAATCAATATACAGTTCGTGCTGCAAATAATGGTGTAAATGTACAAGGCGGTAATGTAAATAATAATTACAATATAAAAGTAGATGGTTTTATAGACATACCAGTAGATATAAAAGACGTATCATTGTCAGGAGGCAATGTAAAAATAAAAGCATCAGCAATGGGTATGGAAAAAGAAGGCATGTTGCCAATACAACAAATAGCTAGAATTATTGATAACATAGAAGCTGGCAAAAAAGAATTTATGATTGACGGGGACGAAAATACATTTATATTCACTCAAGCGTAAGGAAAATCATGATTAAATTAAAATCACTACTATCAGAAAAATTTCTTGGATTTGGCTTTGGAGCTGGTAAAGTTAAAGAACAACAATTACCTGATGCATCTGCAACAGATATAATGCAAGGATTAGATAGAGATCCAGCAACTGGTAATTTACGGGATACAAAAGAATTTACATTAGATCAATTGAAATTTGATTTGTTAGTAAAAACATTTCCTAGGAATTATAATCAAGTTCATTTCACAAGAATGCAACCAGATGGCAAAGAAGGCCCATATTATAAAGATGCTGTAACGTTTCCTAATCCAAACGACGCATCTTCTGTTATAGGAGATATGGAATCATTAGAAGATTGGAAAGACCAAACAAAAAGAAGATTTGGTAATGTTAAAATAATATTAAACCCTGACGCAAAAGAAAGTTGGGAAAACGTTAAAATTGAAGATGATAAATTCACTCAAGATAAACAAGATGCAGACTCTGCAAAAATGGATATGTTAAAACAATGGGGAACCACAACATGAATTGGATAAATAGCTGGAAAGCATACAATAAAAAAAGAGTATTTGAAGTTAATATTAGATTAGGTAAACTAACATTGCTAGAACTTAATTATTGTCCCTGTGATAAAGAAGGATGTATTAGATTTAAAATAATGATTTTAAACTTTGGTGTTGAAATTTGATTAAACTCAAAGATATATTAGAACAATCTATAGGATTCCAAGTTCCGGGGACTCCTAAACAAAAAAATATTGGACGACAAACACGTCAGGAATTTGCTAAGTTTTTCAATAATTTTGAAGCAGGTAATACAAAAACTGCTATATCAAATTATGCTGAACAAATAATGAATTCAGATGCACCTGACGATATAAAGAAAAAAGTATCTGAAATATTAAATGAAATGGAGACAGTAGCAATTGATATTCAAGACGAATTGCATACAAGACAAATAAGCGACGATGCTGTTGCTGAAAAGTTATTTGATTATGTAAACTCAGAAATGGACTCATCAGATTCTATAGAGTTTGAACAATTGTTATGGTACGACAATCAAATTGATATGAGTATCAAATCCGGCATGATTGAAAATGCTGTTGCTATAATGGGTCAGTTATTACAACAACTAGAATTCATACGTGGTTTTATTTTACAAGAATTCCCTGAAATCTCTACTATAGGATTTAAAAGGTAAAATAAAACAAAACTAATCTAGAAATATATCAGTATGAAACATACGCAATTTCAAACTATCCGTACGTACATTCGATGTGGTAAATGTAATTATAAATGGTATGTACAAGGACTTTTTGTTAAATATATATGTCCTAAATGTAAACATGAAGATTCATCAATGAAATCATTATGACATATATTTATTTATAAAAGGATTCTAATGATCAAATTAAAATCATTACTAACAGAAAAATATTTAGGTTTTGGTAATCAAGGAAGATTAAACGAACAGCAATCACAAATGGCTGATCAACTACTTGGATTTTTTAATGATGTAACTGGCGACTCTAATGATCCAGCTATTATAAATTGTGTAATTAAATGTATCAAAACTAAAATAATGAAAGATTTACCTAATATACAAGAACGTGATATTGATCAATTAATTGATGGATTAAAAGCAGGTCAACCTATTAAAGTAATACAAGCAATAAGTAAGTTTACAATTAACATAGGAAATTTAGCTGTATTTATTGAGGATATAATGGATCCAAATACATGTAAAGAATGTGAAGGACTACAAACAACACCTACGGGTGGAGCAGCAAAACCTATATAGGAATAATTATGATTAAATTACAAGAATTATTACCACACCGTCAATTAAACGAATTAAGTTTAAAAAGTATGGGTAATCGTGTCAAAACTATTTTAAATAAAGTAGCAATAAAAAAAGGTAAAAAAGATGCAGAAGATTTACAACAATCAGATATAGCTGCGGCAGTACCTAGTACAAGTCTTAAAAAATATTTAGGACAATTAAAGGCAATTATATCTCCATTATATGCATTAGCAATTGCAGGAGATCAAGAGCAGACAGAAGCTTGTAGAGCAATTGCAATGGAAATGGGTATACTTAAGTTATTAAAAGGATCTGCAGATTTTAATTCACCTGAAGGAAATTTTGCTAGTGATAAATATCATGCACAAAAGCTTGGATCGAGTGTAGAAGCTATAAAAGATCTTATGTATCGTATGCAACAAGACATGAAAAAAGAAGTTGCTAAACTTGATCCAGAAGGAGCTGCTTCATTTTCAGTTGAAGATGCAATTGAAATGTTATATTTTAAATATAGTACCGAAAAAAGTGCATTAGTTACAGTTGCTAGAGGTATACAAAAAGTAGTAGGTGGATTTATGTTAGACGGAAGAATTTTTAGAGTTTTACAAAATCAATTAAGAAAAGCTTTTCCAGGAGAGTCTGGAAGATTATTAAATTCAGTAATGGCAGATTTTATAGGAAGTATTGCTGGTATTTCTGATGATTATGGTGGTAAAGCATGCTCTGCATATTTTGATGGAATACGAAAACAAATAAATTACTATACTAGAGCATTTGGAGATCAAGGAGCTCCAAACGGAGGATATGGAACATTTTGGAATGATGGAGATATAGATTGGAATATAAGAGTTAGATGTACACAAAATTGTGAAGCTTCTGGCGCTAGAAATTTATTACCATCTGATCAGATAGCTGATAGAAAAAAGAATTTAGGAATTGCAGATACAGGTAGAGTTAAACGTACGTATAGACAGTAAAATATAGTATGATTAAACTAAAAGACATAATATTAAATGAAGGCACTCGATGCTGGAAAGGATATGAAAAGAAGGGCATGAAAACAATGTTTGGAAAACGTGTTCCTAATTGTGTTAAGCGCGAAGCTAAATTACCAGATGAAGGGTTTTCAGATCCAGATCAAATGAGAATGTATAAAGATGAAAGCATTGCTCCTAATCATGACGGAAAAGCTGCTCCATATGGATCTGGATATGATCAAATTGAAGAAGAATTAGCTGAAATAGATGAAGATTTAAGAAATTGGGTAAAACAAAAATGGGTTAGGATGGGACCTGATGGTAAAATTAGAGGTTCATGTGGCGGAAGAAAAAAAGGAGAAGGTAAGCCTAAATGTTTACCATTAGCTAAAGCAAGAGCGATGGGTAAAAAGAAAAGAGCATCTGCAGCTAGAAGAAAAAGAAGAGAAGATCCAAATCCTGATAGAAGAGGTAAAGCTAAAAATGTAGCCACATCTCGTAAAAAGAAAAAGAAATCATGATTAAGTTAAAAGATTTATTACCAGAAAAATTTGCGTCAAAAGCTCAACAAGGTTATATGTTTGCAACTGATAAAGAAGCAGCAGAAAAATTAGCTAGTAAAATGACTAAAAAGGATTATGAAAATCTTCCTGACAAAGTAGACGAAGTTGAATTAGCTGAAAAAAAGAAAAAGAAAAAGAAAAAAGCAAAGCGTGATAAATGTTATTACAAAGTAAAAGGACGTTATAAAGTTTGGCCTAGTGCATATGGTTCATTAGCATTATCTGCGTGTAGAAATGTTGGAGCAGCCAATTGGGGCAATAAAAGTTAAAGTAAATTAATTTCGTGATTAAACTTAAAAATATATTATTAGAAAAAGATCAAATAGTACAAACAGAAGATCCTAAAAAAATTAAAAAACTTAGAATTGTTTTTGCAAATGATACAAAAATTGAAAAAGCTTTATCTGGATTATTTGTACGATTAGGACTTGTTACAAAAACGTTTACCTCTATAGCAGATGCAATTAAATATGTTATGGAATTACGAGATCAAGGAGTTTCTGATTTAGAAGAATTGGTTATTGGATCTCATGGAACAAAAACAGGTACAAAATTAGTAGGCTCAGCTGCCAAAGATCAAACTGTTGGTAGAGATTTTGAATATGAAGATGGATCAAAAAATGGCATAATTATGACGAAGCTTTATTAATAGCATGTAAAGATTTAATTAACTCTTCTACTAATGTATTTTTTACTGCATGCTATGGTGCAGATCAACTTAATATTTTAGTACATGCTGCTAATGTATTAGGAGTTACCGTATATGGTGCAGCTGGAGTTAGTGCTCCTGGATTAAATAGAATATTAAATAAATTCTCTAAAAAGATTTTTAAATGTAATCCTGCTCAAGAAGGATTAACAAATGATATGTATTTAAATCAAAAAATATGTTCTAACACAAATTCACCAATTCGATGGTTGCGAGTAAAAGCATGATAAAATTAGAATCTATATTAAAAAGCATTCCAAATCAAAAAATAATTGAAACAGATTTAGGTCAATGGGAATATCCTGGAAGAATAACAAGAATACCTAGTAATAGTATAACAATGGAACCAGATCCAAGAACAGGTAAGCCTATACAACATATATTATTGATAATTGGAGATCAAAGTGGAGAAAAAAAGATAGGAATACCAGGAGGACCTGAACTATATTTTCCAAATGATAAAACAGTTACAGAATATCCTATTAAAAAATATCCGTAATATATTTATATTATATAAGGAAGTATATGAAAAATATTAATGAATGGACAGATAGAAGTTTTAAAAATCAACCAAAGCGATGGTCTAAAAACGGAAAAGATTCAGACGGATTAACTGAATTTGAAAGAAAAAATGTTGAAAAAGAAGAATCAGTATTTAAAAAACAAATGAGACGATTTAAAACTAAGAACATGAAATGGTAGATACAATCAAAAAATTTGATTTAATAAAAATACAAGATTACAATAACAAAGATATTTATATAAATAAAAAATATATAACAAGAATACATAAAAATAGTTCAGATATCATTGAAATACAATTATTAAATGAAACTACTATTTTTACAAATGAAGAAAATATAGATTTATTAGCCGATAAATTATCATTATAAAGGAAAAAATGAGTTCAATTGAAATTTATAATAAAATAAACGAACAATGGGAAGTGTTTGTTGAAAATCATGAAAGATTTAATGAAAAAAAAGTTAAAGCAGCTGGTGTAAGAGCTAGAAAAGCTATAGGAGAAATTAAGAAATTAGCGTCTCAATATAGAACTGCATGTTTAACCGAATCAAAAGAATTATGAAAAATGCAAATCTAAGAAATATTATACGTGAAGAGCTGTTAAATGCACTTAAAGAACAAGAAATTCCTACAAGTCCATTTTCTGAAGCTGAAGAAAAGTTTCTAGCTAAGTTTGCTGAGCTAGGATCTAGATCATTGGGTATATTATATACTCCAAATGATGTCGGAATACGTGAATTTCTTGGAAGAAGTGGTAAAGATTTCAATTTAACACCAGATGTTCTTCATAAATTAATGAAAGACGGCATAATTTCGATTGTACCTTATGGAGGATATGCAAGAAATCAAGATTATACACTGCAATGTAATTTAGAACTAGACGAATTAGAAGGATTAAGCTCAGGGGATGACAAAAAAGACGACGCTGGTGGTGATGATGCAGCTGACGCAGCTACTACAACTGAAGAATCTGTAGAAACATCCAAAGATTTAGCTAACTTATTGGTTACTGAACAAAAAAGACATACTAGTACAAGGGTATATACCAATAAATCAAGAACATTGCGAAGATTACCTAAAGGTTATGTGGTATATCTTGAAAAAATTATTAAAATCCTTGGACAAAAACTTCGAAATGACCTAGAAAAGCAACATTTAGTTGCAGATATACTAGATAATTTAGCTCATAACTTTGGATTAACTCCAAAACAAGTATATAGATCGTTTATTTTCTATAATTCTCAAAATAGATTGAAAAATGTTGTTCAAGAGTCAGCTATATTGAATGAGCAGGGTGGTCCAAAACCATTAGAAATTCCATTATCAGCAACTTTTGATTCTGGAAAATATAAACAATTACCTAATAACTTTAAACAAGAATTAAATATTGCATTACAAGGTAAAATTAAAAAATTTCTAGAAACATATAAAAATAATGAAATACAGGTTACTATTGAAGCTGGCGAGTCTCAAGTTACAAATTTTGACAATGAAGTTTCGCCTGCTAAAGAAGTTAAACCAGGATATCTTTCGCAAAAACGTGGAGAAAGTTTAACAGCTTTTTTAAATGCTGCATTTTCAGCGTTAGTTAAAGAAAAATCACTTTCAAAAGTGCCTACAATAGATATTAAAACTGTAATTGGTAAAACTCCATATACAAAAGGTACTAGTGATCCAAAAGATCCTGCATATAAAAAAGAACAATATGTAAAATTAATTATTTCTGTAAAAGGAGACTTAACTACAAATAAACCTAATCCTTGTATATTTGATTTATCTTTTACTATTGCATATGATAAAGGAAATGATCACACTTGCGATCAAGCAATTTTTGAATTGATAGCAAACGGAGTAAATTTAGGAATTTGTAATTTAAATAATAGTTGGAAAGATGAATATACCCAAAGTGGCCAACAAGGTCCTATGTCAATAGCAAATGAATATAATAAAAAAGATATGGTTAGTTATGCAGTTGAACAAAACGCAGTAGGTGGAAAATCAAGAGGTTCTGATGGTCAAAAAGGTGGTTCTAGATCACAAGAATATATTATTGGAGAAACTTTAGCTTTACAAATATTAAAAAACTCGCCTAGAAACTGGGCTCCAAAGAAAGTTATTAAATTTGAATTACAACCATTAGTTGGAAGAAAAGGAAGATATTCAATGTTTTATAATTGGGATGCAGCAGTAGTCCCAGGATCAACTAAAAAAGGACAAAAAGTACAGCCACAAGGTCCAGGAAGTCATGGATCCGTTCCGCGTGTTATTATAAAAAATAAAGAAGGTGTAGAAATATATAATAAAAAACCTAGCGTTACAATTCCCAGAAATTCTATGAAAAAATCAAGAATATTAATAGTTGATGAATGTGGTAAGCCAATTGGAAAATCTGCATAAATATTTGGATATTTCATTTTTATTTCTTATTATAAAGAAAAAATGAAAAATATACTATTATTATTATTTACGACTATATTATTTAGTTCTTGCGGAACTTTATTTGATATTACTAAAAAAGAAACCGAACAAGAAAAGTGGGATAGAATTATCAATCAAGCTTGGGAAGAAACAATATCTTCTAAAAATTTAGATCATTTATTTGAAGATGTATCATTAAGTGTAGATACAATTAGTACTAAATAATATTTGAAAATTCAATTAAATTTTATATAATATAATAAATAAATAAAACAAATAAAAATGGGTTACTATACAGCCAAAGTCCAGTTATCAGATGATTCAACTGGCAAAAAGAAGAAAGTTACAGAAATGTATCTTGTCGAAGCAATGTCTGTTACAGAAGCAGAAGCTAAAGTAGTTAAAGATTTTGGATCTACTACATTAGAATATGAAGTAAAAGCAGTGTCATCAAGTAAAATCATTAAAATTATAGAATAATGTATAATCAAGGAGAAACTGTAATTGTTACAGAAAATTTAGACAAAAAAGGAAAAGAACAAAAACATGAAGTAGGCGTTATCATGAAAGCCTTCGTTCATAAAAAGCAAACTTTTTACGATGTATTATTAGAGAGGAGGACAGCATTATCCTTTCTGAATACAGCTAAATCTTCTAAAAGACATTTTGTTAATAGAGATCTTACCAAAAGATTATGTGAGTCTGGCAATATAGAATCTACAATACCATTCAGGTATATGTTAGATAATGAGCAACTTCCTATAATTATCGCATAATGGCTAGGCCAAGAATACCAGAAATAGATAAGTTTAAAAAAAGAGTCAGGAAAAGATATCCTGGCTCTCGGTGTGTTCAAGACTCTTATGGACAATATTATGTAGAATGGAACTCAGAAAATTTAAATGATATATTCCTTTTAGATAATGCATTAACCGAAATAAAAGCATGGGAACAGGCTAGTATAACCGCCAAACACGAACAGCATATCAATCGTACTCATCCTATGAAGAAACTAGTATCAGAAGAGCAAAAGAATTTAAATAAAGAACGTATAACAAAAAGAATAAGAAAATATGAATAGTATAAATCATCCATGGGCAATATCAGAAAAATTTAAAAATAGATATGGAAAAATTTGGTCTGAGATGGATTTTAAAGTAGCAAAAATTAGTAATTATAATTTTCGAAATGATCCACTGAATACTATAGTTGGAACATTACATTTATGTGGACAAGAAATATCAGTTAAATATAAACATTTAATATCAGCTGTAAATTCTGCAGAAGAATATGCAACTGCAGTATATTTTCAACGTGCTGAGAAAGATCATAAATTTTCTATAGATTTATTAAATAAAACATTTATACTTAAAAAACATGAAATTGGAAAATTATCAGAAACATTAACAGATTCTTTACAAACTATCCAGACAGGATATCAAATTGGAACATATTTATAATAAATAGAATTTATGAATACATATAAATATTTTTTTAAATCAGATAACAAAAAAGAAGCCGTAGGAAAAATAAATGCAGATGGCTTATATGAAGCAATGAAAAAAGCAGCTTCTAAAAAAAGATTAAGCCTTGAGCATTTTATAGAATTGTTTAATGTAGAGATAATGTAAATGTTAAATTTTGATGATATATTTGTAGGATTTCCAGAATATAGTTATTTTAAAGATCTTTCTGGAATTGAAAAAATAGAATATTTAATGGAAATTTACGGAATTGAAGTTGCAAAAAAACATTCTAAACAAAATTTATCAGACGGATTAAATGAATTTTTTAATGATATATCAATACCAGACGAAGAAATAGAATTAAGTAGTTATATCAATGGTACTAACGATCGAGTAGATATAATGATTGATCGTGAAAATGTATTAGTTGAATCTGATAGTTTAAAAGCGGTTAGACATATTATTAAAAAATGTATGGAATCTGGATATCTTTTAAAAAGAGATCAAGAAACAGAAAAAATGTTTAAGAAAAATAAAATTTCTAGATATTTAAGAATATATAATATAATTGGTACAGAGAATCATTTATGTTATAGTTGAGATACGGTAGGTCTCAAAAATTAAATTAATAAAAAACGGTTAGCTAATGCAACCATAAAACACAGGAGGTTTAAAATGACACATTTTAAAGAAACATTATTACTCAATGATTTCGATTTAGTTTGGAAAAACTTTTTCGATCAAACATCTAAATTTTTACCAGTAACATCAAATAAAATGAATTATCCAGTTGATATATTTACAACTGATAGTGGTATACAATTTGAAATTGCTGCAGTAGGTTTAGAAAAATCAGATATTGAAATATCAACAGAAGGAGAAACTTTAAGAGTTCGATATGACAAAGGTAAAGAAGAAAAGCGTGAATTTATTCACAAAGGTATCGCTAAAAGAGCTTTTGATTTTGCTTGGAAAATATCTAAAGAATTAGATTTAACTAAAGCAGGAGCAAAAATGGAAAAAGGATTATTAGCAATTGATATTCCATATGCTAAAGATAGAGCACCAAAGCGATTAATAATTAAATAAGTTACATGAGACCTACCAACTCATTATATATACCACCAACAATAGAATATCAGAATAAAAGATATAATATTCGTAGATTAGTTCGTGAAAATCCAGATGAAAATATAGAGTTCTGGAAAAATTTAATTGAACATGATGTTGTATTGCGTAAAGATGGATATTTATGGTTTTTAATTGAAATTTCAGACGCAGAAATTATCATAGAATGAAAAAGAAAAAATTACCTAAATATATACAAGAAAAATTTAAAAAACAACAATTTAAAATTGGAGACATTGTTAAATGGGAATTTTTAGGAGAATCTGGTTGGGGAGTTGTTAAAAAAATATTAAATGCAAATGATAAAATTACTTATATGGTTAAAACAGGCAAGTATACGTATCCTTGCGGTATTCAAATCAAAGAATACTCAAGTTACTATGCCGGATCAATCGACTACGAGACTTCAAAAAATAGATCAAATAATGGCAAAGCCGGAGTTTCAACAATTGAAACACGAAATGACGATAAAACAAGGAAACGACTTTCTGGATCTATTAGCAACACAATATCAAATACAGGATCTAACAGTAGGACAACGAATGATTCTGGGTATGGCGTTACAAACAACATACGATCAAATAGAAAAATCAAAAAGTCAGCTGAAAACAATGAATTAGAACAAGCTATAGACAAACAAAAAGATTTTCTTAGAAAATTTACTTAAACTTATATTATGAATAAAATAATAATATTATTATTTATATTGTTAATCGGAATGAGGTCTATTCCAGAAAATAAATCTGAATTTTGTATACCAATTGAAATTGAAAATTATCATGTAAAAATTAAAAATAAAGAAATACAAGATAATAAACTAATTGAAGCATTAATTCAAGTTGAAAGTAGAGGAAATGATAGTTGTATAGGTGATAGGCATTTAATACTTCCATCCATAGGATGTTTACAAATTAGACCAGTAATGGTAAGAGAAGTTAATAGAATATTAAAGAAACAAAAGGATACACTGCGATTTAAATATAAAGATAGATGGAGTAGAAAAAAATCTATTCAAATGTTTTATATTTGGAAAGACTTTCATCATACAAATTCTTCTGATGAGAAAATAGCAAGAAATTGGAATGGAGGACCTAAAGGTTATAAACGTAAACGTACTTTACAATATTGGGAAAAAGTAAAAATAGAAATGAATAAAAAACTTTAACTAAAGGTTGGATTTTTCATGTATAATTCTTATTATAAAGAAAAAAGATATGAAGAAAGTAATTTATTTATTAGTAATTGGATTTTTAGGAATAAATTAAATTAGTTGTACTCAAAATGATAGCACAAGAGTTTTACCAGAAGATCAAGAAATATATTCACCTGCAAATGGAGATGTTATATTTCATACATCAAAAAGTTCTCAAAGTCCAATAATACAAAAAATTACTAATTCAAATTTAAGTCATTGTGGAATTGTTTATATTAAAAATGGAGTTCCTTATGTTTTTGAAGCATCTAGCAAAGTAAAATTAACTAAACTTCAAACATTTATTAATAATGGAGTAGATAAAAAATATGAAGTATTAAGACATACAGGAGGATTATCTCAATCTGAATTAAAGAAAATGTTTGCATATGCTCAAGATCAAATAGGAAAATCATATGATGTAAAATTCGAATGGTCAGATGATAAAATATATTGTTCTGAATTAGTTTGGAAAATATATAGTTCAGCTGGTATTGAATTATCTTCGCCAACTAAATTTGCAGATTATGATTTATCTTCTAAAGAAGCTATTAAATTAATTGAAACAAGATATAATACAAAAATTAATTTAAATGAAGATGTTGTGACTCCTGTACAGATATATCAAGATCAAGATTTACAAATAATATATCAAAACTATAGAAATAAATTATATGCTTTTTAAGCACTTCCGATTGTAACAACATTAGGAGAGTCAGAAACAGCTTTGAAATTTGCATTAATATTTGGAAAACATGATCCTTGTAATCCAGGAATTTTTCCAGCTATCATTGTATCTACCATAAACGTTGCACAATTAGATCCTCCGCCCGTTCCAATATCAACTAAAGTATATTCACGCGTTGTAAAACTATTAATAAACTGTAATCCGGTTTTATAATCGTAACCTCTTACTAATACTCCTTGCATTGGTAACTTAGGACCTTTGCCTTGTGAATTAGATTTGACACGTTTTAATACAGAGTCAAAATTAGTTATTTCGCCATTTTCAATTCTAGCAATTCTACCTAAAGATTTCTTTTGTACAACTCCATACCCGGCAACTGCATCAGCTGGTATATCATCTATAGTAACAGGTCGACCTTCTTTTTCTTGAAAAGCTTTCGCAAATTTTCGTCCTTCTGGTTGAGTTAAAAACCATTTTTTGCCATCTTGCATAGATTTACCAGACGTATATCTTCCAAATTCTGCTAAATATACATTTCCAGCTGGATCAATAATAGCTATTCCTCCATGCCCTTGTGGACCTAGAGTTCCTGATTTAAAATCATCTCCATAAATTGTTTTTCCTATAGTATTATATATTTTATCAACGTCAAATACTTTCATACCTTGTTTTACAGATGCAGGTAACGAAGGTTGATATGTAGGCCAACTTAAACCAATTGCCCATCCGGTATCAGATAATGATTTTGGATCTTTTAGTGTTTTTAAATGATAATTTAATTTATTTTTTATTGTTTGATCTAAAATTCCTAATTCTCCGTCAATAATAGCTTGTATAGATGTATATCCTTTCAACCAATCACTATTAACTCTAGAACCATCTGATAATGTTATCATACTATTAGGAGGATATCGATCGTATAATTTTTGATTACTTTGTAAAACTTTATTTATTTGATTTAATATATTTTTATCTTTAATATTTTTTACTACTTTAAAAAATCCAACTTCATTAGTTCCTGTTCCGCGCGTTGTTTTATGTAAAGCTTCAATATATTGTTTTGTTATATTAACTTTTGGAGATGATGTTAACTTTGTTTGTAACATACTATAAGTATTTTTTCCTACAATTCCATCTGCAGATAACTTATTGTCTTTTTGAAATTTTTGTACTGCAACTTTTGTACCAGAACCAAATATTCCATCTGCAGAAGAATTTCCGCTAGCTAACTTAGATGGAAGATATTTTAATTGAATTAATTGTTTTTGTAATTTTTTAACTTGTTCTCCACGACTACCTTTACGGAGCACAGTAGTTTGTTCTTGTAATAAATATTTTAATTTAATCATGATTTGTTTTCTGATTATTTTTTATTATATTAATAAATATATCAACAATTTAAATTACTAATATTTATATAAAGAAAGGAAAGTTATGGCAAATTTAAAATTTAAAACACAAATTACTGATAGTTTAACAGATGCATATGAAATTGTTAAATCTGTAGGTAGAGGAATTGAAAAAGGAAAAATTGATCCACAATCTGCAATGACAAATTTAGCAGAATGTTTAAGAAAATTAGAATCAGTAAAACATTTTATTGAAAGAGAATGAATCGAACATTTTCATATATTGTTCTAATTACTGCATTATCATTAGCAGGAAGTGCTGCATATTATAGTGTGTTTGGAATAAGTAAATTATTTTCAGCTCAAGCAGTAGCTGTAGCTATCATGGCTGGTACATTAGAAGCAGCAAAACTAATAACTGCTACATATTTACATCGTTTTTGGAAACAGATAAATTTTTTACTAAAAACATATTTAACTACTGCAGTTATTATATTAATGTTTATAACATCATTAGGTATATATGGATTCTTAACAGCGGCTTATCAAACTACAGCTAATGAGTTATCTGTAATGAATAAAGAAATAACTATTATTAATCTTAAAAAAGAACGATATCAAGAACAATTAAATAGTTATATTAACGAAAAAAATCAATTGGCTGGTTCAATTACTGAATTAACTAAAGGACTTTCTAATAATAAAGTTCAATGGAAAGACAAAGAAACCGGACAAATTATCACATCAACATCAAGTAGAACAAGAAAAGTTTTAACATCACAACTTGATGATATGAAACAACAACGAAATAATGTTTCAATAAAAATTGAAGCATTAACTGATTCTGTAACTACATTAGATTTAAATATATTAGATATAGAATCTACCTCTACAGTTACTAACGAAATTGGACCATTAAAATATGTTTCTGAATTATTAGAACGTCCAATGAATCAAGTTGTAAATTGGTTTATATTAATTTTTATATTTGTGTTTGATCCATTAGCTGTAATATTATTAATTGCTTCAAATAAGGCTTTTGATATTATTTCTGAAAATACAAAAGAGAATATATACGGCGAACAAGTTATAAAAAATAGTAATCCAGAAGCTTTTAGGCCTCCACATCCGAGTGATGCGTGGGACGAAAATAAAGCAGATCGAAGAATGGATGTAATTGGTCAAAATGGAAATGAAGGATTACATTACGAAGAAAACAATCCACCAAGTGGAACAACAGTAATATCATGAAAAAAGAAAAATCAACAAAAAAGTTACAATGTAGATGTAAAAACTGTACTAATATAGTAGAAGTTGCAAAAACATCTTTATCAGTAGTATGTTCTTTATGTACATTTAAAATGGCAGAAGGCATATTGGAATATTCCAAATAATTTATTATAATAAATAAAAAGTTATGTTAGACGCCGAAAAAATAAAATCCAATTGGGATGAATATAGAAATAGGGTTAATACGTTATTTCCAGATAGAGCAGATAAATTAAATAAATTATATGATGACTATGAAGAAAGGATTGTAATGATGCCTGCTTCTTCAGTTGCTCATTATCATAATGCATTTGCTGGAGGATATATTGATCACGTACTTAGAGTTATGGATTGTACAGAAAAATTGTATAATTCTTGGGAAAGTATGGGTTCTGATATGTCTGGATATGAATATAATGAAATGATGTTTGCTGCTATGCATCATGATTTAGGTAAATGTGGATTTCCAGGAAAAGGAAGAGAAGTATATCAAGTAGAAACTTCTGATTGGCATAGAAAGAATATGGGAAGAATGTATAAGCATAATGAAAATATTCCTTTCACAATGGTGCCAGATCTTTCACTATATTTACTTCAAAAATATCAAGTTCAAATGTCTTGGAATGAATATCAAGCTATTAGAATACATGATGGTATATATGATGATGCTAATAAACCATATTTTATTGCAAGATCGGCACAAGCTAAATTAAAAACTAATTTGCCTTTACTATTACATCATGCAGATCATATGGCATCTCAAATAGAATATGAAAGATGGAGATCTTATAAAAATAATTCTCCTAATCCAGTTAGTGCAAAAACAAAAGCTACTAAAAAAACAGCAATTAAAAATTTAGCAGAACAAAATCCAGATATTGACAAATCAATAACAGATATATTTAAAACATTTGGAGAATCATGATATTTGAAATAATAGGATTATTAATATTATCAGGAGGATTTGTTTATTTTGTATGGAGATCATTGACATTAGCTAATGTTACTGCAGATCAAGAAGAATATATAAAAGAATTAGAAGAAATGTCTCAATATATGTATCAAAAAATAAATGAATCATATAAAGAAATGAAACGTATTGATCGTATTGGAGCTTTTGAAAAAGATGATGAGGCAGGAACTACGTTTGATTTATTAAAAAATGTAATAACAAATTTAGAAGAAGAATTTAATGGGGAGAAAGAAGAAAAAATCAAATAGATATTGGACTAAAATTACTGAATATTCAGTTTCAGCATATAATAGATCTGAAGATAATCAAGTATTAAAAGAGAAAATATATAGAAGATTTATATTTCCTGCTTTCATGAAGTTAGCTGAAAATTTGATAAATAAAATGAAATGTGAATATATTGATTCTACATTTCGTGATTTGCAAACAGATTTAGTTACATATTTAACAATTCGTTTAGATAAATTTAATCCAAATGCTGGAAAAGCATATTCTTATTATACAAGAACTGCATTTAATTATTTAATTGCTGAAAATCAAAAGGGATATTCTAAGTTAAAGAAAACAGCAGAACCTGTTAATATTGATGATCAAAGAAATGTAATGATAGAAATGCATAACACTGAAATGCAAGATACGTTAAAATATTTTATGGATGCATATGTATCATATTGTTATGAAAATTTAAATTTTATATTTACGAATCAAACTGATATACATGTTGCTGATTCAATATTACATATTTTTGAAGATAGACAAAACATAGAACAATTTAATAAAAAAGCATTATATGTTTTTATAAGAGAACGTACTGGATTAGAAACAAACAATATTACAAAAGTAATAAAAGTATTAAAACAAATATATTCAACAAAATTTTTAGAATATGAACGTACTGAGTTCGTGAATTTGCCTTTTTAATATTTATTATTAAAAGGAGTCCATTATGGATGTAAATGATAAATTATTTAAAGGAACTAGTTTCTCTGATTTAATGTCTGATGTATATCATAATTCAAAAAAGAAAGATAGACAAATAAATCAATTAATATCACAATTACAACCACTCATAAGAACAGCTTCTGATGCTACTATAATAGTACCTTTAATTAAAGAGTATCTTGATGTAGCTGTTAAAAATGACGATCATTTAGTTAAATTAACAGCAATAGTTCAACGATATATATCAACTCAACAAACTATTACTGGCGAATCTTCTTTATTAAGCGATGATGAAAAAAATCAATTATTAAAAATTGCAGATGATACTTTTCAAGAAGAATTATCAGATGAAATAGAAAAAATTGAAAATGAAGATAAAGAACTTCAAGAAAAAATTAACAATGTAAAAAAATCATTGGAGAATAAAAATGGAAGTTAATTTTTTATTAGCCGAAGTTATTCAAAATAATATAACTGACACATATAAAGAAAATGATAAGTCAAATTTTGGATCTGTCGTTGTTCGTACATATGATGAAAGAAGAACACAAGAAATATCTTGTAGACCTGCTAATCCTAGACATAATGATATTCCATTAATTGGAGAACATGTATTAATATTTCAAGGAACTAATGAATTTAGTACTGTAGATAAATTTAGAAGACAATGGTATTATTTTCCTGCATATAATATACAATCAAATGTTAACCATAATGCATTACCCGGTATTGCTGAAGCACAAACATCTAATGTTAATGCAGTTGGACAACAAAATCCATTAGGAGAATCTTTTAAACAAAAATCAGTATCTCAGTTACAAATATTCGAAGGAGATACTATAATACAAGGACGTTTTAGTAATAGTATACGATTAGGCAGTACTGTAAATAATGGATCATATACACTTCAGCCAACATGGAAAGGTAATGCAGATGGAGATCCTATAATAATATTGTCAAATGCACACTTTGATAAAAAAGATAAATTATTTACTATTGAATCATTTAAAAACGATTTTTCTTCATTATATTTAACATCAATGCAGCAGTTAATTGATTTAAAATTATACAGAACTCCAACAAAATCTTCTCCTATTAATAGTTTTAAAACATCGCAACTAGTTGCAGATGCAAATAGAATTATTTTACGAGCTAAATCTGATTCTATTATATTAGATTCACCAAATAGAATAACATTAGGAGCTCCACAAGTTAGAATTGGAGCAGAAAATGCAGGACATCCATTAGTTAAAGGAGATAAATTAAGAATGATATTAAATGATTTAGTAGCAGTTATTTCAGCAGGAGTAATAGGACCTGCAGGTATAGCTTCTAGTCCATTACAACAAGGAAAATTAATTAATATATTAAAATCCATAGGTGATTTAAATAGTAACAAACATTATTTTGATAAATAGAAAGACAAGTTATGCCAGTTTCATTTCCATTAGATAAAATACCAGCTCTGCCAAATCAAGCAGTAGCTTTAATAGTAGATCAAATAGTAAAATTTATAAATAAAATACAATTAGAGATTGAAAAAGTTATTTCTGATTGTGCTAAATTGCCAGATGATTGCAATTGTGACTCTCCAGACATTCAAGATTTATTAGAAAGAATACGACAAATCCAAGAATTAGTCCAAAAAATTTTACAATTAGTTCCTTTAATAGAAAAAATTGTTAATTTGCTAAAAACATTAGTAGGTATTGCAAATGCAATAAAAGCATTACAATTACTTAATCCTATTACAGCGTTACCAGTATTAGCAGCTGAATTAGTAATCGTTCAAAATATGATTTTAGCAAATGCTGGAATTGCAGTTAAACAATTAGGCACTATACCTCCGCAAATACGAACATCATTAGAATCTGCTTTAGGAGGATTAGGTGATGTAGCAGTACAAATTGGAGGAGTTTGTGGTGATGAAGTTTCAATTAATGCAACTAATTCTTTACGTAATGCAATTGATAATTTAGATTTTTCAGATAGTATTCCAGAAAAACAACCAGCTGGTTCTTGGTTATTGATTCAAGGATCTGGAAATAATGGATCTCCATTAAATCCTCCGCCTAATCCTAAAAGTCCATATAATGATACTGATGGAAGTATATGGATTTGGGATGGAGAAATAGATCCAGGCACAGGAATAGCATGGGGAAGTGAACAAAGTAGAAAGGATGACGAAACAATGGGAAGTGAATTTTATACAGAAATAAATACAGGAATTGAAGATATTAAATCTAGAATTGGATTAATTGAATCATTAGTAGATACACAACAAGATTTATTAAAATCTTTACAAGAAGCACCAGCTCAATCATATAATGGAGAAGGAGCACCAAAAATATCAGTAGGAAAACCAGGAGATTATTATGTAGATACTAAAAATAAAAATATTTACGGGCCTAAAACAAGTTCTGGTTGGCCGACGCCCGTAAATTTCTAATGTTAATATTTATAAAAAAAGAAGAATAATTATGGAACAAAAAAAGTTTATACAAGTTTTAAGAAAAATCGTAAAAGAAGAAGTTAGATCAGTAATTAAAGAAGAACTAACTGAAATATTACAAGAAGGGTTACAACGTACGGTTAGTGAAATAAAACAACCAGTATCAGTAAAAAAACATAGTAAATTCAAAGAAAATAAATTTGCTTCGGTATTAAATGAAACAGGAGCTTTAAAAGAACAAACCAGTTATGCTGATATAATGAATGAAAATATTCATATGACGTCTACAGATGCAAGAAATTTTGGAGTACAGCGAACAATGTCTACTGCTGCATCTGCAGTTATGCAAGATCCAGAAACTGGTAAGTCTATGAAAGTTGATCCAATTGTAGCAAAAGCAATGACTAAAGATTATACTGCGTTAATGAAAGCAATTGATAAAAAGAAAAATAAATAATGGCATATAAAATAGTTGAAATAGATACAAATACATTAACTCCCAATAGGGCTATTGGAGTTAAGTTTCCATTCAACGCGCCAGGTGTTTTTCAAAAAACATTTACAACATTTGATCAGGCATCTACAAATGTTAAAACATTATTATTAACAAGAAAAGGAGAAAGGTATTTACAACCAAATTTTGGTACAGATCTCTTAAATATTGTTTTTGAACCAAATGTATTTGAATTAAAAGACTTTATATCAACTACAATAACAGATGCAATAAGTTTTTGGTTACCTTATATAATAATTACAGAATTAAAAATTGTTACAAGCGATGACGATCCTAATATGATACATAATATAATGATATCGATTACATTTACAGTATCTGGATCAGAATCGGAAAAAACAATAACAATTTTTGCAGGTGAAGATGGAATACTTAAAATTGAATAGGAAATAAAATGGAGGTAACAAAAGACATATCATATTTAGGAAAAGATTTTGGTCAATTTAGAAAAAATTTAATTGATTTTACAAAACAATATTTTCCAAATGATTATAATGATTTTAATGAATCTTCTCCTGGAATGTTATTTATGGAAATGGCATCCTACGTAGGAGACGTTTTAAGTTATTATGCAGATAATAATTTAAAAGAATCATTATTAGAACAAGCGTCAGAACGTAAAAATATTTATGATCTAGCTAGAACATTAGGATATAAAGCAAAAAATGCTATTCCTGCATATACTAATATTGATATATTTCAGTTAGTACCAGCTATAGGATCTGGAGATAATGTCTCTCCTGATTTTAATTATGCATTAACAATTAAACCTGGGTTACAAATTAAACAAGAAAACGGAGCTGCAGAATTTAGAACATTAGATACAGTAGATTTTTCATTTAGTTCATCTATAAATCCTACCGAAGTAACAATATATGAAAGTGATGAATCAACAAATTTACCAATATATTACTTATTAAAAAAATCAACTCAAGTAGTTTCTGGAAAAATTAAATCTGCACAATTTACTTTTACTACTCCAAAAGAATATGATAAAGTTGTAATTGACGATACTAATATTATAGATATTATATCATGTAGAGAATCAGATGGAGATGCTTGGTATAAAGTAGATTATTTAGCACAAGATACAATATTTCAAGAAATTCCAAATTTAATAGAAAATGATCCAGATTTTGCTCAATATAGAGATTCTAGTCCTAGTTTATTAAAACTATTAAAAACTTCAAAAAGATTTATTACAAGATTAAGAAGTGATAATAAATTAGAAATACAATTCGGAGCAGGTATTTCAGATAATAATGATGAAGAAATTATACCAAATCCTGATAATGTTGGTAATGCGTTAGCTGGATTTAGAAAACCAATTGATGTTGATATAGATCCTTCAAATTTTCTATATACAAGAGCATATGGTCAAGCACCATCTAATACTACATTAACTATACAATATACAGTAGGAGGAGGAGTGGCAGATAATGTATCAGCTGGTGTATTAACAAAAATACAAAATATTGAATATGATGATGATCCAAATGCTACTACATCAAATGCAATGACAAATTTTGTAAAATCAAGTGTAACTGTAACAAATGAAAAACCAGCTGGTGGTGGTAAAACGAGTGACTCTATACAAGATATTAAAAATAATGCTATGGCAAATTTTGCTACTCAAAATAGATTAGTTACAAGAGATGATTATATAATAAGATCTTATTCAATGCCATCAAGATTTGGAAGTATTTCAAAAGCATATATTGTTCCTGATGATCAATTATCACAGAATCAATTTGAATCTACTAGAATTCCTAATCCATTAGCAATGAATTTATATGTTTTAGGATTTAATGAAAATAAAAATTTAACATCATTAAATGACGCTGTTAAAACAAATTTAAAAAATTATTTAAATTATTATAGAATATTAACAGATGCAATTAATATTATCGATGCGTTTATTATTAATATTGGAGTCGACTTTGAAATTACTGTTGCAACTAATTTTAATAGTAATGAAGTATTATTAGATTGTATAGATCAATTAAGAACATATTTTAATGTCGATAAATGGCAAATAAATCAACCTATAGTAATGTCTGATATCATGAATATATTAGGAAGAGTAAAGGGAGTAAATTCAGTAGTTGATGTAGAGTTTAAAAATTTATATAATACTGAAAGTAATTATTCAGGAAATGTATATGATTTAAATACAGCTACAAAACAAGGAATAATATATCCTCCTTTAGATCCTGCAATATTTGAAGTCAAATTTTTAAATAAAGATATTAAAGGACGAGTAGTAAACTATTAAAAGAAAATAAAACATTATGTTTAAAATAATATATCCATCAAATGACTCTACATTATATGAGGGACAACCTAAGGTTAATACTGGATTAGATGAAATATTAGAAATAGGAAAACGTTTAACAACAGGAGTAACTTCTAGTTATTCATTATCTAGATCATTAATAAAATTTGATATGAATGATGTATCAAATACTTTGTCAAAGTATAACGTAGGAATCAATGATTGTAAGTTTATATTACAATTATATACCACACATGCAAAAAATTTACCTTCTTCATATACTATTAATGCAAATGTAGTTGGACAAGATTGGACAAATGGAACAGGATATTTAAATTATCAAAGTACTCCGGAGAATAATGGATGTACATGGGATAATCCTAAATCTGGATCATATTTTTGGATATCTAGTAGTCAAGAAGTAAATATGCCATCTGGTAGTACATTATATATTTCTGGATCTGGTAGTGGAGGTAGTTGGTTATATGAATCTGGATCTGCTCAAATAAGCGGAAGTTCAACTATATATTCTCAATCGTTTGACTCAACTACATTAACAGACACATCTGTGCGTCCTACTGATATTGATATCAATATAACACAAGCTGTTAAATTATGGGTATCTGGTAGCGGAGGATATACAGTACCTAATTATGGATTTTTATTAAAATTTTCAGATGATGATGAATCTGATTCTGCAGTTTCTGGTTTTGTTAGATTTTTTAGTAGAGATTCTAATACTGTATATGTTCCTAGAATATTAATGTATTTTGATAAATCTTCGTTTTCTACTGGTAGTTTGTCTTCTATTGATTTAGATTCATATGCAGTATATACTAGATTAAAAAAATCATATAAAGACGAAGAAGTTGTTAAATTAAGAATTTTTGGAAGAGATAAATATCCGCAAAGATCTCCAAGTAACGAATTTCCAATGACAACGGTTAAATATCTTCCTAGTAGTTCATTATATACAGTAATAGATGCAGCAACCGAAGAAACAATTGTTCCATATGATACATCATATACAAATATTAGCTGTGATTCTACTAGTAGCTTTATACAAATGGATATGTCAGGACTTATGCCAGAACGATATTATAGATTAGAATTTAAAGTTGTTGATGGGTATTTAGAAGAATATATAAGTGATAAATTTTATTTTAAAGTTACAAGATAAAATTATTATCTATATTTTTCTAGTTTAATATTTATACATATATGAATCATTATAATCTAATATCAAAATTAAAAAAATATCCTAAACAATCATTTCCTGGCGGTGTAGATGATCCTAAATATAATCTAATTAATCAAGAACCTGACGATGGTTCTGTAAATACAGCTCCATTTCCTGCAGCAGAAACTCCATCAGACACAATTACTGGAGATACTGGCAACTCAAGAATTCCAAATACTCAAGTTCCTATAGATTCAAAAAATTTAAATGCAATTAGTGTTAAAGATTATACCAAAGAAATAAAAAATATACAAATTAAAGATCAAAATAAAAAAATAAACATTTCAAAACAAGAAAATATTCCGCCTAGTATAATAGAACCAATTCCATCTCCAATTGATCAGAAAATAATTAGAGAATATAATTCAAAAGGAATTTATTTTAAATCTAATTTAAATGCAATTAATAAAAGAGATAATTCTGGAAATATTACATTAATAATAAAGGATACTAATGGCTAGAGCAGTAGATACAAATAAACCAGAAGAAATAAAAGAAGTTGCAGTTCAAAAACAAGCTGAAAAAGAATTACAATTATTTCAAACTGCCGGCCGGCCTGCTAATCAAGAAGAATTAATAATATTTGAACAGATTAAACAAAATTATACTAATAGATCTGTTGTAAAAACAATTGACACCCAATTTAGATATTTTTCATTTCCTCCAAGTACAACTATTTCTGCAGATAATTTCGATGTTACATTACCTGACTTAAATTTATCAGAGTTTGGAATAGATCCAGTAAGTGGATTTCATCGTGTACCATTAGATCCAAATTTGGATAGAGGATCAAATGAATATAGAAAAATTAATTTATCATATGGAGATGGAAATAGTTGGAATATAACTACAGCAAATCCTCAAGGATATAAAGGCCCTAGAAGAATACCATTTGAACAAACATTATCTGGAACTCCATTAGGAGAACGTTTTGGGTTTGTTTTAACACCAGAAATTATTTCTTTAGTTAATGATACAAACAAAACTATAAAGTTTACAGTAGGATTTAGTGTTAATCAAAAAGAATCATCCGATCCTCTTCGTAATACTGGATATAACTTACAACTAGAACGAGATATGCCAACTAAATGGAGACGTAATAATAAAATAGGAGCAGATGGAAAACCAATATTTGGATCCACAAAACCAAGATCGTATCAAAGATCTCAAGATCATGCAAATTATATTGGATTTTCTGGTACTAGTTATTCCCAAATGTGGCCATATATTAAATTTGTATATATAATAGATCCAACTGATATGTTTGATTATGATACTTATTTTCTAACATTAGAAACAGGAGGGCCTTCTTGGTATTTACGAAGTTCAATGTTCTGGAATATTGAATTAATTGATGATCCTGGTAAAGGATTGATAGGATCAACTAGATCTAGAAATTATGGAAAAATACCAACAAATTATAGAACGGATATAGATTCGCCAAAAACATAATATGTTAAAACAATATTCAAATATAGAAAATATTAATAATGCAAGTAATGCAATAGCAGGAGAACGTTATAGTTCGATCGATAAATCTTTATTTAAGGATACATTATTTCCATATATACCAGTTACATTAACATCAGTAAATAGTTCTAATGAATTTCATGTATATTCTGGAGATTCATGGATTACTGCAAAACAAAATATAACATTAACAGATTATAATAAACAAGTATTTGATAAAACTGGTAATGAAATACAATTAAATCAGCCAGCTAAATTTAATATAACACAAACATTAAATGATTTAAAATTAACTAGTGGAAAATATAAGATAGTTTTAAACTTTTTTGAAAATATTATAGGAAGTTACAATAGACAATTATTAGCAATCGATGAAATATCTCCAGATAGAACAGAAATACGTTTACGAGCTATAGATGAAGCAAATCCACATTTTTTAGTTGCAATTAATCAATATATTAATAATATACAACAAACTTCATTAAATGATGATGCTCATGAAAGATATCTATTAAATTTTTCTAGAAATGAAACTGCATTATTTGTTAATAGTGTTGTTGTTGGAAAATATCTATTTGTAAAATTATATAAACCAATTTCTAGAAATATAGAGAAAAATTTTAAATGTTGGATAGTACGTGAAAATAAACTACCGTATATTGATAATATATCTATAACTGAATTAATACAAGATGTAACATTTAATGTAATATCTGGAGTAAATTGGTATGCTTCTGCAGAACAAAATACATCAAATGCAACATCATTAAAAAATTGGAATGATTTATTAGGATCTTCTTTACAAACATCTCAACAAATTATTGATTCATATTTTTCAGGAAGTTTATCTGGAGTTAAATTAAATATTGATTATACAGATTTTAATAATTTTATATTTTATAGTTCAGCTACAGAACGATTAGCTAATTTTAAATATAAAGTTGAATTATTAGAATATTATAACGCTCAATCTGCGTCAATTGCATCTGTATCTGGATCTGATGCTCGTTTAAATGCTATACAAAATAAAACATTATATACTAATTTAATAGGAGGATTTGATCAATTTGAACAATTCTTATATTATCAGTCTTCATCAGGATTATTTACTTATGA
>Ga0181415_1000071_pt1 | contig 24982 bp, 29 predicted proteins | sample 38SPOviralmetaG_FD_130140 | JGI IMG/M metagenome (GOLD analysis project Ga0181415, IMG submission 130140) | Marine viral communities from the oligotrophic San Pedro Time Series (SPOT) site, San Pedro Channel, CA, USA - 38 SPOT_SRF_2012-12-11 | ecosystem: Environmental > Aquatic > Marine > Strait...
TTTTCTTAATATATAATGTATCGTGGTTAAAATGCCACCACTACTATACACTAATGTAGAATAATAATTGTTCGTGAAATCTACTTAAAGACAAGGTGATATAGTATATTATAATAACATGGTGTTTAGTGTTAGAGACGAAATGTTTAATAATGAAAACGATATTTGCTTTCGTGTTGTAAAAGTAAATCGTAGAAGTGTTAATCTTGAGATTTATCATTTTACTGACGAAAACGGCATAACGGAAGTTTCACATAAAAATTATATTCGTCTTCATGAAAATGCGGAATCTATATCTTTTAATTATAATGGCAACAGATATAGATTTAGTAGTAATGAATGTAGAAACTATTTATATTAATTGTTCTACAAAAGGACTTAAAGATAAGGTGATATAGTATATTATAAGGAGTATGGCTGACTTTAAAGCATTATCTAATTACGAAGTATATGACGATTATTACACACCTAAATGGGTGTGGGAAAAAATCATTCATTTAGTTCCTAAAGATAATGTTATATGGGAAGCATGTATGTTGAATGCCACTAATTCTAAATCCATGGATACATGGAGGGAATTAGGATATAATGTAGTAGGAGATACATCATGGAATCTACTCACATGTGAAGTTCCTGAATGTGACATGATTATTACTAATATTCCTTTCGAAACAAATATCAAAAAGAAAATCCTTAAGAGATTAATGGATATAGGAAAACCCTTTATTATTATCATGAACGTATGTAATACATTCGCTAACTACTTCCATGAAATTATGGATTTAGAACATACACAAGTTATCACTCCTAAAGGGAAACTTCATTTCTGTAGAGACGGTGGTGAAGTAAAGAAAAACACTTCATTCTATTCTTGCTTTGTATCATACAAAATGAACCTATCCCCTAAACAATTATGGGTTAATTAAATACATGTTCGTGTTTTGTTAATTTAGGAGGAGGTTTATACTTTGTTTCCATCTTTGCTACGAAATCATTCATTTCGTCTTTATCAACCTCACTCTTTAGATTGAATGGTTTTACTAACTTCTCTTTTGTTTTCTTCACTTTAAAAACTTTTTTGTTTTTATACATTTTATTATATATAGGTTATATATAATAAAATGAGTATAGTTTTTCTCAAATCCGATGACAAACAAGGAGGTAAAGGTATTAATGATCATAATCCTAATACTCCTTCAAGGTTTTCAAATTACTTAACACAACCAGTTCGATTGCCTCCTAATTCTCAAGTTGGTTATGTAAGTAGTCAATTTTCTTTAGGACAATTAGTTGATTTGAATTTACAGAAAAGTTTTTTAAATACAACAGAAGAAGGAACTGAAGTGTTTAACATGCCAGTTCAAATGGTTAATAACAGTAGTGGTATATATACAAGACCGATTTATACTGTTATAAGTAATCAAGTAATAAGTGCTAATGAATTTGGTATGGATGGGGACTATACAGCAAATAAATATCTTACTCTTAATGTTGAAGGTAATAATCATCAATCAACTGATAGTGGAATTACTCAAAACTATTTCGAATCATCAGACAAATCAACTCTTTTTATAGAACCTAAATTAGCAATTGATTCTTATAATTTTTATTTCAATAGTTTAGGAAGTAATCCTCAATTTCAACAAGCAGGATGGGATGCAGGAGTCGGTGCATCCGTTCCTGCTGGAATAAACTTTGGAACTAATCTTGATTCTAAATTTCATAGCGATATTCAATATGTTGCTCATGATATTAACACAAATCTAAGGACTAATTCTTGTTTTGGTTATGCTGTTGGTCTTGAAACTAATTTAATTAATGCTACCCCGAGAATTCAACGTCAAGGGGCAAATTTCTATAATACGGGATTTCTTGCTCAAGGTATTGAAGAAAACCCTGCTTATGACTGGACGCAACCAGCTGGAACTGTTGAAATACCTGATTTTGACACAAATTCATATTCATGTTTTTTTTCTACAGCAGCAATCAAAAAACAAGTTGGTAATTTTACACCTTCTACTGACGCACAACAGTCTAACACAGGAGGACATATAACTCCTGGTGGTTTTAATATAACAAGTGGAGGTTATGGTATTCAAGGATTCTCAAATACAGATTATACATTAGCATCTCAACATTATACACCAGCGGTTACAGACAGAGTAGCGTATTGTGGTATTGCTCCGTTTTTTGCTGGTGTTCAATCCATTCCTGCTGTTCAACAAATTGGCTATGATATTGCTAAAGATTCTGCTGGACTTCCTGAATCTTTAGCGAGAGATTTTGAAACACAAACACAATATTTCAATTTTGTTAATACTTTAAATGATTCTAATCAATCTAATGATACTAAAGGACAAGTAGCACATTATTTATTTGGTATGTATGGACGAGATACCGTTGTTGATGGACAACAAAATTTTGTTATTTCTTGTGATATACTAAATCCCAGTAATACTACAGAAGGAGACAGTTTTATAAATGCTGATTATGAAGTAATTGGAAGAGAATTAGATGTTTATAAACTTTCTAAAGGTATAAATACAGCAACCGACGATGGAACAGAATATACATTTGATTCAGGAGCGAATTATTCCATTAATGTTTATGATTCACCATTACCTCGTGTAGGTGCTGGATTATTCTTTAGGTATAGATGGGTCAATAAATATCAAATGAATATAGAATTTACTTTATCTGTAGATGGATACGCTGGAACATATGATAGTTCCACAGACGAACCTTATGAACCACCTGGATTTATTGCCCCTGCTCCTACAGTTCCTTCTACTCCAGTTCAAACGATTGAACTTGATGATACAACTACAGGCGGAACTACTAACATTACAAGTCAAACTACTTTTACTGATTCAGGAGGAAGTGGTGGGAATTATCAACCTAATGAAAGTTATACCCATGTATTTGTTGCTCCTTCAGGTTTAAATGCATCTTTTACTATAAATGATATTGAATTCGAACATTCTACATTCGCTTTATATGACAGAATGGGGGTTCAATCTTCACCTGATGGTGTTACATGGACAAATGTTTCTTTTGCTGGTTTTAATTCAAGTGCTAATGCTACTGCTCCATGGAGCCAGTCTTATGGTTCTCCTTCTACTCCTGGATGGATTTTTCCTAAAGATACAGCAACGTTAAGTTCTTTAGGTGGAAATCCCAGTCAAACTTTCGATGTAGGAGAAAGATATGTCAAATTTACATTTATTAGTGATAGCTCACAACAAGAACGAGGATGGAGTTTATCCATGAATGCTGTTGATCCTGGAACTACCCCTAACGCTAATGACCCGAGAGATAAATGGGTTACATTATCTACTATGACGTATAATGATGGAACAAGAACACAATCTTATTTTATCCCTTCTTATATGGGAGATATTGGTATGATATATTATCCTGTAGCAGGTGTTTCAGGAGATCAGGCATCTTTAAGAAGTCTTCAAAAGGGTTGGTTAGATGTAAGACAAACAAATAGATTTTTTAGAGATAATAATAACGGAGGAGGTAAGCAATATGCTCCTTTTACAACTGATAATCCCGCTTTTGATAGAGATAGTTTAGGACTTCTTAGATTAGACACTACAGATGAAGAATCTTATAAGGATAATGAATTTACAAGTATAAATTTTACTGAAAATGATTATGTAGGAAAAGTTAGTGTATTCTCTACTTCTACAGGAAGAGAAGGAACATTTGATTTAGGAACCATGTATTATTTAGGAATTCCTCTAATAACTCAAGAGAAAAGATTGTTAGACATGGTTGGCACTTCCATGTTTGATTTAGCAAATCCTAAAACGGAAGTTGGATTTGTTCTTGGTTATAATGATGTTTCAGAAAGCGTTTCTACTAAAGAAGTTACACAGACAGATTTAACATACGGTTTAGTGGGTCAAAATACAGTTCAACCTTCAAGTAGAAGTGCCACAAATCATTTTCAACTTACTAATCTTCCTATTAAATCTCAAAATGGTGTCGTTTCTTCTGTTTCAAAAACTATTTATGTAGCAAATACTTTATGTATTACTAAAACACAAGACGAAGGAAGTTATAGATTTTTCTGTGATAGAACTACATTTCCTATATGGATTGATTTGAATAATTTAGAAACTATAGAATTAAATAAAATTGATGTTCTTATTACAAATGATGAAAATATAGAACAGAAAAATCTTGAAAAATCAACTGAACTTGTCATTATGTTTAGACAAAAGGAAACAGGAATACTTCCTAATAGTATCTCTACAAATTCCATGTCTATGACAAGGACATATTAAGGCAAATGTAGTGTAGTGTATAGTTTATTTTTTTTAGTTAAATAATTTTAAAAAATATAACTAATGTATATATATAAAATGGATTTTGAGGCAGACGAAGTCACTAAATCAATTCCTTCAAGGAGTTCTTATGCTCCATCAGACAAACAGAAATCTTATAAAGCAGGAGATACATTACGTTTTCATATTCCCCCTTTTCAATCTTTCATAGACCCACGACAAACCACTCTTAACTTTAGAGTAAAAATTGATGGTCTTGCGGGTCTTCCACTTGTTCGATTTAGTAACAAATGTGGTCTTCATAGCATTATTGAAAACATACGAATCATGGATGCAAACACAAATACGGTTTTGGAATCTCTAATGAATTATGGTGAAATGGCACAGAAACTTCACATGTATAGTGAAAATCGTTCTATTAGAAATAAACGAGCATTAATAGAAGGTCTTGAATATACATCAAGAGATTTCGACAGCGAATTATATGATAATGAACCAGCAAGGAATTCTCATGAATCACAACTTTTCGATGTTCCATATCGTTATGATAAATCCACTAATGATTTTGGTTCTCCTATTCAGGTTACTGCTACATCTGATCCTAATACAGTTGAAGTATCCCTCCATTTATATTCAGGAGTTTTAGGTGCTTTATCAGATAAAGTATATCCTGCTATGATTACTGATGGATTACGTATCGAAATTGATACATGTGTTCCTCAAAAATGTCTTGAACTATGGACTGCTCAAGGTCTTGTTGCTGATGATGGAGGTGTTGTAACTTCTGAAATCGCTAAAGATAGTAAGCGTTTCTGTATCATTCAAGGTAGTGTTACAACTGCTAATCCCGTGACTTATGTTGATTTACATGTAGAAAAAAATCCTGGATTCGATCAAGATCCTGTTGCCACAAATACTCCTACTCAAGCAGCTTTGGACGCTGGAGCTTGTGCCATTAAAAATGGATTGAGTGGAGCAGTCAATCTTCTTGTAGGAAAACCCCTATATGGTTTTACAAATGCTAATCCTCCTGTATGGTCAAAATTAGGAGATATTACAGGTGTAGCATCTAATTATGCTACTGAAGACGCTGGAGGTGAAGTTTCGGTTCGTGTCTTTCTTGATAATGGTATTAATGGTGATGAAATTAATGGAGGAGCAGGAGCGGGAACAGGAAATATCGCAACACAAAATACATGTGGTTTAAGACAGGTTGATTGGGGTTCAGCACAACCTACGATTACTATTAGTGATTTACAGTTTATTGTAAAAACACTTCAACCTCCACAAAGTTATATCTCTTCTATGCTAAAGCAAATCGCTACAGAAGAAGGAGTTCAATATGATTATATGACTATGGATACATATAGAAATAATGTTCTTGCTGGAGAGAAAGTAGTTCAAATCAATATTCCTACTATAAATCACATGGCAACTTCTATTATGACTCTTCCTGTAGATAATTCATTATCACAGAGATACTATCATAAGAATCTTGATACTATTATTGACGATGCTGACAACTATAACTATCTTATTGATAATAAACTCGTTCCTACAAGGAGAGTTCGATTGAGTCAATTATCTCAAACTGTTCCTAAAACAGAACAAGTTGCTCTATTTGAAGCAGAAAAATCATTAACCAGTATAAAGATACATCCTAAGAATTTAGATTTTCAAGATGAAAATTTCTTTATAGGCAGAGGTTTAGGAAGATATGGTGGAGTATATAATCTTGCTGCTACCGGTAATGCATCCCTGCGTGTTGAATATACAAATCCATTAAAGAATAAATTGATGGTTTCATATATAGGAGGTATTCGCAGATTGACTATTAACAGAAATGGAAGATCTGTTTTACCATAAGGGAAATACTTTCCCTTCAACCCTTTGCCATAGATTTTATAAATCTAAATCTTTTTTATTTATTTTAAATAAAATATAATTTTACTATATAATATATAATGAGTTCAAGAAGAGAATTACTACAATTCGTTCCTGTAAATATCGGTGCTGATAATCTATTTAGTCCTGATAGAAATGGACTTCAACAAGTTGTTTTTCAAATTCCTAAACTTCCTCGTATCATGATGGGTAAAACTTTAAGAATTAATGGAACATTTACAGTAAAGGATGTTGATGGAAATTCTCCTGATTGTGGAGATAAATTTTTTCAAGAAGCCCCTAACGCAACTGACGTTTTTTATATTGATGGAAGAATCGGTGTATCTTCATGTATAGATAATCTCTCTATTCAAAATTTACAAGGTGCTACATATAGTAACGTAAAGAATTATAATCGTCTGTGTTCTTCACTTGTTCCTCTTAATCAATCTTTTATGAATTATATTAATGGTGTAGATGATGAATATGCTCCAGGAAAACAAATCACTCAAGCAAAACGATGCGACAAACCTTTTGATTTTAGTATTCCACTTTTAGATGGATTTATTCAAGGACAACCAGTTGATATGGATTTGGTTGAAGGTTTGGTTATTACACTTACTCTTGCTCCATCGAACTTTGTTGTTCAAGGTAATGGTTGGTTGAATCCTACTGCTGCTTCTCCTTTAGGAGCATTTTACGAATTAAGCGATATTGTGTTGTCTGTTGAAACCGAACTTCCTGATGCCTCCACTCAAGAAGCATTACAGAAAAATACATCAGGTTCTATGACTTACAGGACATATTCTTCATTCTATTCTGTTATTGTAAGCAATTCACAAAATCTTTCTTATCTATTCAATACAAGAGATACTACTGCTTTGATTGGAAACATGATTCCATCTTCATGGCTAAACAATTATGAATATTTTTCCAGTTCCACTCCTCAGTTGTTGTATCCTGGTGCTGGTGGTGACTTAAATAATAATATTCGTATTGACGATTTCACTTATCAAAGATCAGGTATTCGTCTTCCTTATGATTTTGAAATCGTAAGCAGAACAAGTCAAGATGAGGGAACTGCCGATAGTGTAAAGAATATGATTGAATTGAACTCTGTTCGTGATGTATGGGACTTATACAATTTCACTAAATCTCTAAAGACTGAATTAAGTAATCCACTTTCCGATACAAAACAAAATAAATTCGATAGGAACAGATATTCTATTGTTGAAGAAGATTTAGAAAATCAGTATAATATAGGAGTTGCTTACGATAAGTTTTCTAATGGTATTGATTTTAGAAATGAAACGTTTGCTCTTCGTATTAACTCCACATTACCCAGCGATGTAGCATTCCCTCCTCATTCTCTCTTTTTGTTTGTAGAACATGAAAATACTGTTCTATTTCAAAACGGACAAATTCAGGTTCTTAGTTAATTTTTTTTGTAATATAATTTTTATTAATTTATTTTTTTGTATAGTTATTCTATATAACAAAATGAGTTCTGACTTACCTGATGTATTAAAGGTTACTCCACTTAAACGTCCTGTCGATCAAGAATGTTCTACTGATATTTTACAACCTACTACCATTTCACAATCTTATTGTAGATTTGTTTTACCTAATGTTGGTATTCTTGATGCAAATTCTCAATTACATGTTTCTCAAATTGTTACAAACGCAACCGCTCCTGCTGTAGATTCAAATTCAGTATATCCCAGCACGGTTGGAGCTTGTGGATTGATTCGCCGTTGTTTTCTAACGATTGGAGGAGCAGAAATTTGTGATGTTCGAGATGTAAATCAATATATTAACTGGAAGCGTCATCACTATAGTAATGAATATAAACGAGGAACTGCTATGCCACATCAAGCAGGAAACGATGTATATATGGGAAGTGCTGGTTTTGTTGATGCTGTTTTAGGACCACAGCAAAAACGCTCTCGTGGATTTCTACCCCCATTTGGAACTATAGGAAAAGAAACATCAGAATTCGGTTTTGATACAACTTCAGGTGTAGGTTTTTCATCTCAATCAAATGATTTTATCAATAATACTGATAAAGCAAAAAGATTGATTCCTTACGAAGAAAAACGTGCTCCAGGAATGCTTATTGCTTTAGCACAACTTATTCCTCTTCTGATTGGAGTTCAATTGCCCTTGTTTGCTATAGAACAAGAAGTTAGTATCGTGATTGAATGGTCTCCTGATACATGGGGACATCGTTTTATGCCGAGTGCCAGGGATGCAGCAGGAACTCCAGTTGATAAATTACAACTTAAATCTACAATTGTAGAAAGTGAGGTTTTCTTGGTTATGGATACATTACTTTATCCCAGTCTTATGGAAGATATTAAAGAGCAGATTACGAGTAGAGGTGGTTATTCTATTGGATTTGATGATGTTATTACACAATCTAATTTTGTCCAGTATAAGGAAAATGCTGGAGAACAAACCCATGAATTTCAAATTCCTCTTGCATCAAGAAGAGTGAAACGATTGATAGTTCAAAAACAAATAGAACAGGATGATATTGTAGAATTTCTTACTGCTGGTTATTATAATAGTTTAGCACTTCGATTGGGAGAATCATACAACTTTAGAATCGATAATAATAATGTCTATTCTGTTCCACTAAAAAATACTTCATTACAAAGAAGCGAAGCAGATTTAGTAGAAGGCATACCTATGGTTTTGAATTCTAATATTTATTCATTTAAAAATTCTGCTGATCCTACAGGTAATATACCTGCTGGGTCAGAAAACGTAACTCAAAGACTTTCAAATGGTAAATCTATGAGAAATGATGAAGGAACACAACATTATATTGGATTGAAGATTGAAAACAGTTTCGGTCAAGGACATCTTATGGGTATTCATCCTGTCATTTATACAGAGAGATCCACTTTGACTGGATTTGACGGTGGAACTGGAGCAACTCCTAATAAAGAATCTACTCGAATTGTAAGATTTTTTGCTGTGTATCAAAAGATTATGAATATTAATAACGGAATCGTTGAAGTAATTGATTAATTATATCATTATACATTAATGGATTTGATTAAAGGAGATTGTTTAAAGGAATTAAAGAATATAGAAGAAAATAGTATAGATTGTTTTATTTGTGATTTGCCGTATGGAACTACAACATGTAAGTGGGACAAGAAAATAGATTTAGATATGTTGTGGAAAGAACTAAAACGAATTGCTAAAAATGATAATACCCCATATTTCTTCTTTTGTGATATGAGATTAGCTGTTGAACTGATAAATTCAAATCCTAAAATGTTTAGATATGATTTAGTAATTCAAAAAACACGCTGCGTGGGATTTCTAAACTCTTATAGAATGCCTATGAGGGAACATGAGTTATTACTGGTATTCTATAAAAAATGTCCTGTCTATAACAAAGACAAATATCATAAGAAAATAAAGAAATATAACTATGGAGGAAATTATGGAATATATGGGAAAATTACAAACAGAGATAAGACTGTTTATGATGTTCCATTACCTACTTCTATATTAAAAATGACTTGTAATAACAAAGCAAAACGATTTCATAAAACACAGAAGGAACAAGACATATTAGAATGGATTATAAAATACTACACAAATGAAGGGGATACTGTTTTAGATCCTACGTGTGGCAGCGGAAGCACAGGTGTAGCTTGTGTTTCTCTCAATAGAAAGTTTATAGGAATAGAATTGGATGATACGTATTATGAAGTTGCTGAAAAAAGATTATTATATAATGATATTGTAAATGCCTCCTAAAGATAAGAAAACTGGTTTGAATAAGAAATATGTTCCTAAGTCATTAACTCCTTCTCAAAGAGAGAAACAAGTTAAGAGTATAAGAGAGAAACGAGATAGACCTAAATTGAAAAGTGTTCCTTCAAGGAAATCATCATATACAGTTAAAGCAAAAAAATATTTTGGTGAAGGTAATACTTCGATTCCTGATATTGCTAAGAAATTAAAGATTTCAACTAAAGGATTAAATGAGATTAAAAAGAAAGGAATGGCAGCGTATTATTCTTCAGGTTCTCGTCCTAATACAACAGCAATACAGTGGGCTATGGCACGGGTATTTAGTGTTTTATTCGGTGGAAAAGCACGTCAAGTTGATAAAGACATAGTTAAGAAATACAACATTCCTAAATTATGATTCGTTTTAATTACATTAATTAATTATCTATCTTAATTATATAATAACATGTCAAGCAACTTCAAGGTTGAAAAAGACGCAGAAACCGGAAAATTCAAGGTGTATAACAAGAAGAAGCAATCATATTCCAGTCGAATGTTTGCCAGTAAAGAAAGTGCCACAAAAATGTGTTCTGTATATGATAATTTAGGAAAGAGGAAAGCAAAACCTCTCGTTTCTGAAGAAATGAAAAAACAAGCAAAAGAACATATCAATAAACCGAAGCCAGATAAACCACCAGTAGAAAAGAAACCTAAAGCAAAAAGGAATTATAAAACTAAAAATCAAGAAGTTACAGAATAATTTGTTTCTCTCTATATATTAAAATGAATAGATATATTTTACTCACTTTAATGTATTATGCTGTTAATGGTTTCAATATCTTGTCTCATTATATTCCATCTACTATTACAAAAGATTTTTACACGTGTCCTTCTATTAATGATAAATTGAGAGAAACAACAATCAACGTTATTGATGATATTAATAAATATAATACATTATTCATTTCTCTCAAAGAAGAAACTTCAAATCTATCTCCTCAAAATGGAATCAACGAAATATGTAATACAGACACACAAGAACATTATGGATTTACTAATTTGTTTGGAACTAACGAAACAGATATTCACATTTCAAATTCTTTACTATATAAAACAAATACATTATACAACGTTGTATATCACGAATTTCTACATGCTCTTGGCTTGAATCATACAGAAGAACAATCAGGATATATGAACTACAAAATACAAACAAATCGTTATGGAATTACCGAAGATAATAGGAAATTGTATCCTTCTTTAGATGATATTAAGGGATTGAGATACATTAAAAATAATTTGTTATGTCCTACTTAAAATACCACTTATGAATTGTATCAAGAAATTCCGTATCATAATAAGTTTTATTTTCTACAGCATCTTTAAAGTATGCTCTACGTTGTTTCTTTATGTTCCGTTTGTATCGTTTCTTATCTCTTTTACTATTTTTGGGAGGATATTTCAAAGTTACTTCTCCTTGTATATCTCGCTCTATTGCTGAAACAACATTCACATAATCATTAATATCAATATGGTTCATTATTAATATAATAGAGAGAAATAATATAATGGCAAAATATTCTAAAGCAGAATATTCGTTTAAGCGTTTTGAAAAGAGCAAACGAAAGGGCAAGAAATATGATGCGATATTACAAAATAAAAAAACTAAACGTGAGGTAAGAGTTCCTTTCGGTGCTATTGGATATGAACAATTTCGTGATTCTACTGGATTGGGTTTATATACTAAAGACAATCACATGGACAAGAACAGAAAAAGAAATTATAGATCAAGACACAGCAAGGAAATACCTTCATTTAAGAATTTCTATTCACCCGGATTCTTCGCGATGAAATATTTATGGACTTAGTTCGTTTATATGCTATATTTATTCTATAAAGGAAATATAAAAGATGGAGAACTGGAAATTATATCATAATTATTTGATTTCTGATTTAGGAAGAGTAATGAATGGCAAAACCGGAAGAATGCTCAAACTACATGACGATAGAAGAGGATATTTAAAATGCTTATTATATCATGACGGTAAAGCACATACATACAAAGTTCATTATCTTGTAATGCTTTGTTTTATTGGTGAAAGACCTGTTGATACATTAACAAATGAACCACTACAAATAGATCATATTGATCGAAATAGATATAATAATCATTTATGTAATCTTCGGTTTGTAACGAGAAAGGAAAATTGTAGAAATAAGAACAACTATCATGCTGATATTACAGAACAAGACCCTAAAAAACGCAAGAAATTAATTGCTCTTAAGAAGAAAAATCTTCTCTCTAAAATACAAAATGAATTACACGAATGATACACATGATTGTCCATCTATTGAAGAAAGTTGTATTGAATATATAGTAAGTTTAGCAACTATCAGTTCTCTCTTTATTGTATCAGAAATACTACCATTCTTAAGAGGACAGAATAACGGAATAGCTGATTGTCTTGTAAAATGCTTTGAAGGATCAGAATGCATCTTATCTAAATTAATAGATTGTCTAAAGAAAGATAAAGATAGTTCAGGAGAGGTTGAGGTTAATTCTTCATTAACATCTAATCAAGAGCAAAAGATTGATAATAATATCAACATCAATATTAATGAAAAGAGAGAAACAGAATAGCGGAATACAATAAATTTAATATTATCTTTTTTATAATGTAATTATATAAATAATGCTGGGAATAGGTGATTATGCTAACACATCACGATTAATGAATGACAATATTCGCGCTTTCAAAGGACTTTCTTCTCAGGTTGCTACTGAAAATATTAAAATTGCCGAACAAGCAAGACAAGCAGCAGACCTGGATGATCTAAGAAACATAGGTCAGGAATTCGCTATAAAAGGTGGAAAAGACCTATTAGAAAAATATGGCACCCGCATGTATAAAGGTAAAGTGCCATTTAACGAATTTAGTATTCAAGATTTAGATAAAGCCGCAGGAAACGTAGTGGCAGATGGACTTGACCGATTTGTTAATTTAGGTTCTAATGTGCCCCCTCCATTATCGAATGGAGAAACCGCAACTGCGAGAAATTTTACAAATAGATTGAATTTCGGTTCTGATGATATATTCGAAGAACATGGAGAATTTGGTGATTTAGGACAGATTGATACATTACAGGAAAGTGCTACATTTAACGATGTAATAAATGAAAACAGAAGCAGAATTACAAGCGTAGATAAATTGGTGGAATCTCCACAAAGAGAAATGCCCATGAAAACCGCAGAATTGTCAAATGTAGAAATGGCAGAATTAGGACAACCTGCTGAAGCATTAGGAGAAGAATTGGGAGAATCAGCAGGACAAGCAGTTACCGATGTAGCAGGGGAAATAGGTGGAGAAGCATTAGGAGAAACCGTAGCACAAGGAGTAGGTGTTGCTCTTGATTCAACTGGAATTCTTGCTCCATTAGGAGGTTTAATTTCTCTTGGAGCAGATATATTTGCTCTATTTGAAGCAGGAAAAAGTGCTGTAGATGTAGTTCAAAGAGATGTCACAAAAACTAAACCACAACCTACTGGACCTCAAATAGACATGCCTACACAGCCTCTTACCTTAGCACAAAAGGGATATGGTGTGACCCCTTCATTAGATACATTTGACGTTCAACACAATACAGTATCTTCACGATGGTAATACAATATTCTTTAAATATATAGCATGGAAACATAATATATATTTAAAGTAAAAGAACTTAAATATAGTATGTTATTATATATATCCAGGAATGACTATTCAAATTAAGGCAATTCAAGGTTTATATGCGAACGCGAACGATAAGACCCTGATAAGGGTAATAAGTAAATTTGATTTAACTAAATCTAACAACTGGTTTGAATTTACAGAATCAAATAAACCTACACATCCTTTTCTTGATATAGACAATCATAATGATTATAAAGGGACTTCATTAGAAATGAATGAAACCGAATTTAATCAATTAGTTCTACGTATCGAAAAAAATATTATCAATAAGTTTCCTGAATTACCACTTCTAAACGCTTCAAAGTATAATTCAGAAAAATACAAAGCTAATGGTGATTTCGATAAGAATGAACATAAAATATCATTTAGATTAACTGACCATACGAAGTTATGTAATGATATGAAAACATGTAAAGATTATTGTCTAAATGTGTTTTCTAATGAATTGAAAGAATGTTTAGGAAACGATGCACAATATATTGATGTTGATCCTTCTGTATATAGAAACGGTAAAGGTAAAATGTCTTGTATTAATTCTTACAAGTATCCACAAGAAAAGGATAGAACAAGAAAACTGGTTAATGGTGAATTAGAACATACATTCATTCAAGCGACACATGGAGATGAAGAAAAAGTTGAATTTTCTAAACCTACTATTATTCCTGAAAAAAAGCAAAAGAAGGAAAACAAAGTAGCGTCGAAAGGGGACAAGACCCCTCCATTAGACGATAAAATTGTAAATCGTTTCTATGATTATGCTTTTCTTATTGATAAGAATGAATTAGGAGATAGAGAGAAATGGTTAAAATTTACATTACTCCATATTAATATATTAGGTATTAATGACTGGGATAATTATAATAATTTCTTGAAAGATACAACAGGATATAATGAATATGAAAATAAAATGAAATATGAAGAACTACATAACAACAAAGATAAAACAGAACAAAAATTAGGATGGAAATATTTATATCAACTTGCTTATGATAATAACAAAGAGGAAAAATTGAAATTAGATATTCATTATAGAGAACCGTTTAATGTATTCACCATGTTGAAAAAGAAACCGAAGGCAGAAGATAATGATATACAAAAACAGATTGATGAATTAGAAGATAATGAGGATTTGAAGACATCAGTTAAGAAAAGAAAAATCAAAGAGTTAGAGAAACAATTGAAAGAGCATAACAAGAAACAAGCAGAGGAAAAATACAAAGCGATGAAATCTTATTTTGAATTATATCATTTTAAAATCAATTTTCCATTCAATTATGCTACTACAGTCAATACAGATGAAGTAGTAATGAGATATAATAAGAATAGTTTTCGTGACTATTGCGATAATATAGAAATAAATGAAGGAGAACCCTTCACAGCAAAATGGTTTAAAGATCCTAAAATCAAAACGTATGATACTATGGATTTTATTCCATACGGAGTGAAATGTCCTGATAATGTATTCAATATGTTCTCGGGATTAGAAATTGAAAAGGTAAGATCGAAAGATACACATTCATTCAATTATATATTAGAAACAATAAAATTAAATGCTGGTGATAATGATGACATGTATAATTACCTTGTTAATTATCTTGCTCATTTAGTTCAAAAACCAGGTATTTTGCCACAGGTTAGTATTGTTGTTGTAGGAGAACAAGGAACAGGTAAAAGTTCTTTATGGGAAAATTTAGGAGATAAATTATTAGGAAAAAGATATTCATTACAATCCAGTAATGCTGACGATATAATAGGTAAATTCAATATCAATAAGAATAAATTATTAGTTGTAATGGAAGAAACAGAGGCAAAAAATACATTTGAATCTTGTAGTCAAATTAAAACGTTGATTACACAACCTACGAAATATTTTGAAAACAAAGGAAAAGATAAATTTAATGTAAGAAATTGTGGAAGATACATATTCATTTCTAATAGTCAAACTCCTGTGAAAATTGAACAATCCGATAGACGATTTGTTGTAACGGAATGTTCTAATAGACACATACAAGATCGGATTTTCTTTAATAAAGTGAATGAAGAATGGAATGACCCTTTAGCAGTTAGAGGATTTTACGATTTTCTAATGAAACAAGATATATCGAATTATGATCCGGTTCATGATAGAGTTATAAGTGAAGTATATGAAGACATGAAAAGCGTAAGCATTCCTACAATTGCCAGGTGGTTAGAACATAAATATTATACATATAATAATCAACTTGAAAGTGAAAACCCTACATGGGCAAGTTTATTGAAAACAAGAAAAGCTACAGAGTTATTCAAATCGTATAAGAAATGGATGGAAAAATCAGGATACAAAACAGATGGAATTAATCCCACAAGGTTCGGTAGAGATATAAAACGATACAAAGGTATTGAAGTTACAAGAACAAATAAAGGTGTTATTTATGATTTATGCTATGAATCAATATTGAAAGGATTAATAGAACGAGGATATACAAAAGAAATAGAGAAAACGATTGCGGATGAGATTGAGAAGGAAGAAGATTATTACTCAGATTAGGTGATATAGTATAAAATGTAGTGATGTGTTCAGTTTTTCGACACATTTTACTCTTATATATATAAATTTTTTTTTATTTTATAAATATAAATTTTACATTTTATACCCTACAACTATACACAACTATACACTAAATATTATAATAATATATATATAATAGTATATAAGAGGATATATGGTAAGGTAGAACCGATGTAATTTTATAAAAATGGAATCAAGTAGAATACTAAACCCTACACTAATATACTATAACACCTGAAAACCCATCACCACTATATACCATTATAATATAATATATATTGTAAAACAACTTAAACATATATATATACTATATATAACTATGGAGAAGAAAGTTCCTTTAACTGATAGTCAGAAATCTAAGTTATATAGGCAACGAAATCCTGAAAGATGGAAACATACTATTAAATCATATCATAAGAAGAAATGGACATGTGAATGTGGCTCTGTTGTATGTAATAAAGTAAGACCTCAACATTTACGATCAACTAAACATAAGGAACGTATGGAGTTAATCAACAAATATAAGAGTATTGATTTATCTTCAAGCGAAACAGAATCTACTGAAACAAGCGAAACAAGTGATTAATACCTACTATATACATGTAATTGATACTATAATATTGTTTATTTTAATAATATTATAATCTCAAATACTTTTATAAAAGAGATGGAATGTTTTAAGGATGACAAGACTGCGAACCTGTTTTTAGAGATTAACCCGAATATAGATGAAATCGCTAAGGAACAAGAAGAGATGAATGAAGAAGCAACATTAGACCATAAACAGAGTGTAGCTAAACAAGAGAAATACGATCATGAAGACGTATTTGAAGATGCTAAACAAGAGAAACGAAAATCTAAATCAAAACGGAAATCCAAGCAGCCGCCTGTGCCGTCCAAGCAAGAACATAAGAACCAAGAGCAAGACCCTTCACCACCGGAAGAATCGGTAAGTTTAGAAAACGAGATAATACAACCGAAGAAAGAAGAAGTATCATTACCTATGACATACAGAGAGAAAAAGAAATTAGAAAGACAGAAATTAAAAGAAGAAGAAAAGGAACGCAAACGAATTGAGAAAGAGAAACATAGAGAAATCATGAAAGAGAAGAATAGACAAAAAGCGAGAGAACGATATTATAAGATTAAAGCAGAGAAGGATGCAAAGAAGGAACAGGATCAGAAAGAAATACCGAAACAGATTGTAGAGGAAAGTAAGAAAAATTTGAATTCATTTCAAAAGCGAGATTTGAATACTAAATTGAATTCTAATAATGATATGGATTTTGTAACATTCACTAATTACATGTTAAAGTATGAAGAGTTGAAATCTAAATTTAACAAACAGAAGAAAGAAGAAGAAGAAGAGAAGAAACAAAGAGAGAAACCGAAATCTCCTTTTCCTGATAATTATCCAGTTCATCTTCTTTATGGAAATAGAAAAAATAGAAGAAATAAAATCTTCTAATTATATAACAATATGGATTTAGAAATCAAACCGGTCAAGGCAATAGATATTACTGATAATGATAATTTTCATCCTAACTTGCCAAAAATAGGACGCAACAACGGTTCATTAATTATTATTGTAGCACCTACAAGCACAGGTAAAACAACATTAATTAACAATCTTGTATATAATAAAAACATGTGGGGTCGAACAAAGGAAAAACCTAATGGAGCATTCGATTCTGTTATGGTATGGTCACCTTCAATTTATTTAGATGATACAAGTAGATTTATGTTGAATGATTTTGTATGTAGCGATACATTTAAAGATCAAGATTTAGAAACACTCAAAGAAAATCAATTACTATTACCGAAAGAAGAACGAGGTAAATTATTGTTGATTATTGATGATTCTGTGGGACTGGATGTATTGAAAATGAAGTCATCATTAACATACTGGGCAACCCGCCATCGCCACCTTAATGCATCCATTATTTTATCAGTTCAAAATTATAGAGCATGTAATTCAATTATTCGAAATAATGCTAAATGTGTTATTGTGATGTATGGAGTGTATAATATGAAAGAGCTTGAAAAGCTAAATGATGAGCTGGGTGATGTATATAAGGGAACGTTATTGTATTGTTATAAGAAATATTGTAATAAGAAATTTCAATTTCTTACATTATATCCACGTGAAATGCCTGTGAGAATGTTATTGAATTTCTCTCAAGAAATAGACTGGAAGAAAGATGTTAAAAACGCAAGAAATTTTAAGATAGAAGATTATGACTCGGATGAAGATTAAATAAAATAATCTCTTAACATTATATAACATGGAAACAAAATTATTGTATGTTAATAAAGGTTCTGCTTATGTAAGAAATAATGATACAGGTGACTTCATAAGCGAAGTTCAATCAACAATATGTAAAGCAGGAGATTTAGTAAGTATAGAAGGAGTGGCAATATCAACGAAAGGAACTGGTGCTGACACAATAGAAATTCCTTCTGTATTAAAAGATTATAGATATAAAACGAATGAATTGAAAATTGAATTTATGACATATATTCATGATAATTTCCAGTATGCTGTAAGATTGCCTTTAAAGAATGGAAATATATATGTAAATCAAAATAACGTGAATTATGGGGACAGCACACCTGATAATATTAGAGTAAATAATAATAATGATTATTCACCTAAAAATGAGAATTGGGTAAATACCTATGCTGGTTATAGATATTATATAGGAAGTTTTAATTATGATGGAAATGATATACGATTTCCTATTCCTACAGTAGCAAACGATCAATATAATTCCTTAGGTAAATTAGGATTTCAATTTCTAACAACAGAAGTTCCTATAAAGGTAGATATAGGATATAATACACCTGAAAATATAACAAGTAAAGTAACAAGTGATTTACATAGTTCCATGTTTGTTCCTAATAGAGTTAATTCTGAAACAATACCATTAAATTATTATCAACCGAATTATATAAATGCCACTACATTTGTGAATAATCTTCAAGCAACGTGCGTGAGTGAAAATAGTAGCGTAATAACGATTGATGGAGTTCCTAAGAATTATTTTTCAACACCTACAGAATGGTATTCTTTGTATCAGAATTTTATAGCAGTTCAAAATCCATTCTATTGGTATTGGGGTTCAAGATTGAAATCATATCCTTCTGTAGGAGTTGGGAAACAAAATGGATACATGAATGTTACATATCCTACGAACAATTTAACACAAGCCGATATTGTAACTATAAATGAATTAAGAGGGACAGGAACGCGAACATTTTTCAACGAAGGAGATGTAATAGCAACAAATCTAATGTATGATTCTATAACAATACCTCGAATTCAGCAGTTTATTCATTCATTAAAGATATATAATGATCGTAGTGGGAAAACGAGAGAAGAAATGAAACAAGATAAATCTAATTTTACAAGTAGATTTTTATTTGGAATGTTTAATGATGCAGACGCAAATCCATACGCTAATGTGGCAGCCTTACCGGATAAAATGGGAACAGGGGTAAATTCAGTATGTAATTATTGGACACAAATGAAAACATTTTATAATGAAGAATTGTTAAGAGTAGCATCTCTCCCTGTATCTCAACCTGAAATAGAAATAGTAGATGGTCCATTAAACTTGTATAATGGAACTATTCTTGAAAACAATCAAGCAGTATGTAAATATTATGACATTAATATTGTTAGAATAAGAGCAACTGGAAATAGTGGTGATACGGTAGGGTTTGTATCTCTTGAAGTTCCTGTTATGTTAGGAAGCACAATAAATAATCCTGTTGTCCCAGGTTCATTTTGTTTATTCGATTCTTCATTTACAAGAGAAGAAAGTCAAGCATTATTAGTAGCAACAACAGATTTAAAAGCAGGAGGAAATAAACATACTCTTGCTGATATTGTAAGAGGATTTAATATAGGATCACCGAATATCAATTTAACGTTTAGTGGAGATAGGAGTAGATTTGGATGGAGTAATATGTATTGGAGTAATTATGTAGGAAATGAATTAAGTTCTACGACTGCTGTTCCTGATGCGGACGATGAGGTAATATCATGTAATAGATTGAATACAGGATTATATAGACCTACTAATAGTGAAGTGGTTTATACTCAATTTGCTCAATCAGGTTTAGCATTTTGGAATTTTTATGTTAAAGATGGGCAGAATAATTGGTTAATAATTGATAAAGATAATGAGAAAGATATAAAAGAAAAATTCACAAATGGAAATTTTCTCTCAAGATTAGGTTTTGACTTCTATGATTTATTTGATTCTTATGGAGTGTCTGTTGCCTTCTATCAAGAAAGGTCATCCTTCAATAATAATCAAATCGAATTTCCACAGATATTTCCATATCCATTAACAAACAATCCTGAGGTAGATACAGCATTCAATATATCTATTAATGCGAATGATGCTTCTTTACCTACATTTAATTTATCATTAGAGAGAAACGTATTAGGGATAAATGTAGCAGTTCAAAGTTCATTAATACTTGCTCGAAATAAACCTGAAAAACTGGCAACTCCATTTTGGTTGATTGAAAGTGATATAATTCCAGGAGTAAAATATAATGTAGATGGAAACACAAGAAATATTTTAGGAGTGGTAAATAGGGCATATGGAAGTGGGGATTTTGTATTTAGCTTTGCGAGTGATTATAAATTTATAGTAACGAAAGGGTTTGTAGTTTCGCATATAAAAACGAACATACTAACATCTGATCTACTACCTGCTTTAGTGGATGACAATACAACCATAATATACAAAATAGAAAGTCCTATATTACCTAATTTTGTTTCTGAAGAGGAAGCACGAGAGATTGAAGAAGAGATGCTGGAGAAGAAGAAGGGGTAATGGGAAGTTCCACCTCATTACCAGCAATATCAAGAGGAGGAATAATCATAGATTTTTTCATCGTTTCTCTCTTTTTATCTTTACAGAAAAGATGATCGTAATGTCTTTCAGACTTATCCCTTAACAACATCCAGCATTTCCTATGTATCTTCTTATCTCCTTGTTTATAGTTTCGTAATGTTTTGCCGCATTCTACACAATATTCTTTTCTTTTCATATTATATAATGGGTAGAAAAAAAAAATACGAGCATTTAACGGATGAGGAACTAAAGAAAGAGAGAAAGAGATACATGAAAAATTATTACAGAAAAAAGAAACACAATATAGATAAGGATGGGAATTACGTTGTTCCTGAACCGAAACCACCTAAGGTCTGTCCATTAAAAATAACAAGAGGGGAATTCGTTGTAAGATTCGACTAAAAATATAATATCAATATACTAAAATGGACAATATCTTATTCAAGGAATCAAATGATCGATACACATTATTTCCTATAAAAGATAGTTATATATGGGATATGTATAAGAAATCCGTTTCTCTCTTTTGGACGGTTGAAGAGATAAATTTAGCACATGATACAAAGGATTGGAAATCATTAAGCGATAATGAAAGATATTTCATAAAGATGGTTCTATCTTTTTTTGCATCCAGCGATGGAGTTGTAAATGAAAATATTGTAAATCGTTTTAGTAATGAAGTTCAATTGAGTGAAGCAAGAGCAGTCTATTCCATACAGAATTTTATAGAAACGATACATAGTGAAACATATTCTTTATTATTACAATCATACATTACAGATAAAAAAGAGAGAAACGAATGTTTTAAAGCAATAGAAACATTTCCATGTATTAAAAAGAAGTTTTCGTGGGGACAAAAATGGATAAGATCAGAAGAATCATTTAGTAAAAGATTAGTGGCATTTGCCATAGTAGAAGGTCTATTTTTTTCAGGTTCTTTTTGTGCTATATACTGGTTGAAAAAACGTGGCTTGATGCAGGGATTAACATTTGCGAATGAATTGATTTCAAGAGATGAGGGATTACATACCGATTTTGCCGTGTATCTATATAATAGGTATTGTGATAGGATAGAACAAGATATAATACATGAAATCATGAATGAAGCAGTAGAAATAGAAATTGAATTTATAACAGAATCTTTGCCAGTTCGATTGATAGGAATGAACTCAATATTAATGACACAATATATAAAATTCGTAGCGGATAGATTATTGACACAGTTGAAATATGATAAATTATATAATACTCAAAATCCATTCAGTTTCATGGAGATGATGTCAGTCGAAGGAAAGACTAATTTTTTCGAGAAGCGTGTAAGCGATTACAGTTTAGCATGTGGAGGGGATAGAGAAAAAGCATTTGAATTTGCTGGAAATTTTTGAATAATAATAATATACCATATAATAGTATATGATTATTAGTAATTGGAAAAAAAATGTGTCAGGTAATTGGAGAGGATTTATAGTTTATACAAGTGATGATGAAGAAGAAGAGCCTACTACAGAAATACACGATCATGTTTCATGGACAGAGTGGATAGCGTCATGGTTCAAGTAGTTCCTTTATTATATACAGATTGTTGAGTATCAACTGAATGTGCCATAGCCTCTGCATCCATTTTCATTTCTTCTTTCATATCTCCATATTTATGGGATACATACATGTTTCTTAACATGTTAGTTGATATTTTCTTACCGAAAATATTATTTAATGTTCTTGTAATATCATTAATGGTATTGAATTGTTTGCCACTAAATTTCACCAGTAAGAAATTATTATCATTTGCTTTTCTATGAGGAAGAAACATTTTTATATCTTTAAGAAGTGATTTGTTTTTATTTATATTAATTTCTTGTGTGCCATGTGTTTTACTTGTTTTATAATTATGAAATACAAGAACATTCTTACTGGTAAGATAATTAAAATTCTTATCGCTTGTATCGTCTTGATATTTCATAAGAGCATAGTCGGATGCACGACGAGGAGGTAGATTGACAAAGAAAGATAATAACATGTTTTTCAATAGTGTATTATATTGTGTAACAGAAACTTTATCTTTTGTGGATATTTCATTCGATTGTTTGAATAGGTCTTGTTTGACTTGATTGATTTGTTCTTGAGAAATCCAGTTCTCTTTTTGTTTATCTGTTGTCTTATTTTCTTTAATGATTTTCATATCATCATCAGAAATGAAGCTATTATAAACGTTCTTGAGTTTATTGTTTGTCTTTGTATCTTTCAAAGATAGGACAGACAATATAGTTCCAGCATAAGACTTCTGTGTTGATGGAGATAATTTTTCTTTTAATGAAGATATAATCTTTTCTGTATCTTTAAGAAAGGTTAAACTCCTGAATGGTTTATTATCATTAATAATGTATAATCTCTTGACATACATAGAAATGGTATTCTGTGATAAACCCTTATTCTCTAATTGAAAAATCATGTCTTTCATGAACTTGCTCATTTTGATAGAACTCATTCTCCTTATATATATACTATATATTTTATCTTTAAGTAGATTTTTATAATAATATATTTCTACAATATATATAATGTTTTTATGATATATAGTATATAAAGAGAATTCAAATACTAATTATAATGGAAGAATTGACTGAAGCACAAAAGATTGATAGGTATATCGAACAATCCCCGAGTAGATGGTATATAGAGCATCATCTTGAGTGTTGTGGAGGTTCAAAAGAACGAGCAATACGTAGAGGTATGGAAGAGCATATTGAGGACATGGAGAATAAATATTATTGTGAATTACAGGAGATAGAAGGAGTTGAAAATGATCATGAATGGGCATTTGATATAATACAGAAGAAAAATGAAACAATAGCACTTTATACTGATTTGTTTAGATGTCATGATGAAGATAAGAAAATGAAGTATGTTATTAATATAATGAAAATGAAGACAGAGATAATTAAGATATATGATAAGTTGTTGATATTAGAAAAAGATAGACAGAGAGAAAAACCTTCGTCACCTGTAAGTGTATAGTAATGGTGGGATTGTGCATCGCGATACATTATACATTAAGAAAATATATATTATTATTATTATTTATTTTTTTATATAAAACCCTACACTACACTACACTATACACTATAATATTCATATAGATTTCTTCTCATGAAGTCTTTCATGGCATTTTTTCTCTGTGTTTCATTACATTCACTTGTTAAATACCTGTTATAATGTGTTACGTTATTAATACTATCGTGAGCAATTTCACACATACGATAAGCATATTCTTGAATTAAATGATGTTTCTTCATTCTCATCATTTCCTTATTGTTTATCTTATCATTATAACCCCAACATAAATGTTTTTCCATATAATATTCAACAATCTGTTTTTTTGTTTTAATATTTTTCTCTTTCATAATCTTTTCAAATTTAGATTCATAGAAAGCATATTGTTTAATACGCTTTACTGGGTTAAATACATACTGAGTAATCTCATCGTTTTTAAATGAACTAATTCTATTATTATATAATTCTTTAGGTGTTTCACCGTTAGATGTTATTTTATTTAATTGATTGATTACACCATTAGTGAATTTCTTTTTCCAGTCGGATGCAGTCCCTACTGTGAAATCCATAATTAATTCTATTACATCATTAAATAATGGAGTTTCATGTTCGAGGACATTTTCAGCATTATTCAACTCCTTAACATATTCAACTTTCATATTAGAAGGTTGGAATAGAATTTCTTCTTCTACAACTGGTTCGTATGAGATAGTAGTAACCATGTTATTATAATATACTATATCACCTTGTCTTTAAGTAGATTTCACGAACAATTATTATTCTACATTAGTGTATAGTAGTGGTGGCATTTTAACCACGATACATTATATATTAAGAAAA